>Ga0316622_100000842_pt1 | contig 18916 bp, 18 predicted proteins | sample OWC_Aug_OW2_C1_D_FD_207646 | JGI IMG/M metagenome (GOLD analysis project Ga0316622, IMG submission 207646) | Wetland soil microbial communities from Old Woman Creek delta, Ohio, United States - OWC_Aug_OW2_C1_D5_C | ecosystem: Environmental > Terrestrial > Soil > Wetlands | place: USA: Ohio... | reverse complement strand
GACTTGCCGCAACCGTTCGGTCCGAGGATGGACGTGATACCGCCGCTGAAATCAAGCTCCAGCCGCGACATGAACGACTTGAACCCGCAGATTTCCAGCTTGCGTAGCTGCAATGGAAAGTGCCTCCGTCGGTCGCTTTCGGTCGGTTTCGCGCTACAGAACTTGAGAAGGGGCCTCGCGCGTCACCCGCGTCCGGCCACTTGCGTTATGCGAGTAAAGCGTACGCCCGGAGTGCCGTCCAGAAGTTTTTTCATCTCTCTGGCTTCCTCGCGAGTGCCGAAGGGGCCCGCATAAACGCGGTACCAGTTGCCCTTCGCTTCCAAGTTGACGTACATGATGAACACCGGGAATCCGCGTTTCTGCAGGGAGGCAATCTCCGTCCTGGCCAGGGACGATTCGCGGAAAGAGCTGATGTGGATGAAGTAGTAACCCGTCCAGGTCTTCTCGAGATCTTCCGCCACGATGATGTTCTGCGGGTCGATCCTGGGTCCCGACGTTGGTGATTCCGACGCCGGCGGGACGCTCGCCTGCGCCCCGAGTGTGTCTGGCTGTTCGACCGGCTGCGTCGCGGGTTCGTTTTCCTGAGCTGCGGCGACCATCGTGGTCTCCGCAGCAGCAGGAATCCCGGAGACCTCGGCGTTCGTGTCCGGCGCTGCCGCCGTCTGGTCTACGGCGCCCGCCGCCGGCATCTGCTCGCCGGCGCTTTTCCCGCGCTCCTGGTTGAACCACCACACCACGAAGGCCACGACGGCAACCGCAATCAACGCCGTGACGATGCGCGGCACCAGCGATACATATCTTTTTTCTTCCGCCGCCCGGGGCGCCCCCCTCTCGGGGGCGCGCGCCACGGTCGCGGGCCGGCGAGGACTCGGCATCTCTTTCTTCGGTTTCGTCGTTTCCGGTGCTTCGCGCGGCTTGGGCGTTTCGGGCTCGACCGGCGGCGGGGCCTGGGCGCGGAACTCCGTCCAGCCCTCGGGTTCCACGGCCGCCTCGATCGGTTCCCGCGGCACCTCTTCTTCGAGCGCCGGTTCCGGAGCGGGCGCGACCGCCCCGAACGGCGTGATGCGCACACTCAGGAGCGGGACGTTGCTTCGCGACGCGATCTCTTCCTCGATCCGGTCGACGGTGCCGATCTTGACCGCGTCCACACTTCGAACCAGCAGAGGCACGTCGGTCGCGCCCATGATGGGGTGCAGGTTCCCTTCATCGTCCTGGAGCGGCCCGCAGAAAATCACGCAGCGGCTATGGGCGAGCAGCCGGCGTTCGGCATCTTGAAACGCGTCGAGGACGAAGGGCATCTTTTTGGTGACGGGGAAAGAGCCCGCGCCGATCACATGGACACCGCCCCTCGACTCCTGCGTGATCACCGCGAGGGAACTGCCGTAGAGGAGAAGGTCCAGGAATCCCAGCGCGTCCGCTTGCGGGACCACGCCGTGCATGCCCACCTCGAGGAAGTTGCAGTCCACGAGCAGCGTCGACGGCACGTGCTTCGCGAGGCTGTTGGCCAGAGCGTAGGCGAAGAGGTCGCGGATCTCCGCTTCGCCGTCGCTCGAACAAAGGTACACCGCGATCGGGCGCTGCGCAGCGGACCGCGTGAGAACGGGCAGGAGGGATTGGAACGGCTCGTATAGCGCCGTCGGCGTCTCGCCCGCCTCGAACGCGCGCCACAGCGATTCCGATGAAATACCGACGGTATAAGAGGATATGTTCTCCATGTTCATGGTTGCCGTGAATCGCGACGGATCGCACCGCACAGGATCCGCTCCAGGGCGGCGCGAAGCTCGTCGTCCTCGTAAGGCATGACCGATCTCATGTTGATGCGGATCTCGCGATCTTTCAAGCGCGAAATCACGGGGGGAACGTGCCGCCGCATCGTTCTCGCCAGGGAGACGGCATCGGAATCGCTGGCGCACCGGATGCGGATGGCTGACGAGAGCACCACCGCAGACGACCAGCTGCCCCCGCCGACCGCGGCCTCGTCGTCGACGACGTCGATTTCGTAGGCGCTCCGAACCTGCGGAGACAGGCCGCCGGTCACCGATTCCGCGCGGGTTCTCACCGCGTCCTCCTCGCCCAGAACCTGGCCGAGCAGCGGGATAGCGGCGATCGTGTCGGGCTCGAAAAGATATCGACGCAGCACTTCCTGGAGACCGGCAATGGTCACCTTGTCCACCCGGAGTGCCCGGCGGAGGGGATTTTGCCGCAGCCGCTCCAGGAAGCGCTCCCGCCCGACGATCAGGCCCGCCTGCATCCCTCCCAGGAGCTTATCGCCACTCATGGTCACGCATGCGACCCCCGCGCTCAGAACATCTTCGATACGATCGTCCCGGCCTACCCCTGCGGAACGGTAGTCGAACACGGCCCCGCTGCCCAGGTCGTACACCGCGTGGCAGGCCTTCTCCTTGGCCACTTCCGCCAGCTCGGCGTAGGTAGCTTCGTGCACGAACCCTTTCATCGAGTAGTTGCTCTTGTGCACCTTGAGCAGAATATCGCCTTTGCGCGCCACCTTCCGGTAGTCCCCGGCGTAGGTTCGGTTGGTCGTCCCCACCTCGACCACCTCCGCCGCCGCGTGACGCAGGATCTCCGGGAGCCGGAAGCTTCCTCCGATCTCGACCAGCTCGCCCCGGGATACCACCACCCGACCCGGCGGCGAGTACGAGTTGGCGACCAGATAGACCGCCGCCGCGTTGTTGTTGACGATCATCGCGTCCTCGGCCCCGGTCGCCAGTGCCAGGAGCCGGTTGAGGACCGTCGCCCGCTTGCTGCGCCGGCCCGTATCGAGGTCGACCTCGAGGCTCACGTAATGCCCGAGCGCCTCGTCCACCGCAGCCCTGGCGCTTTGGTCCAACACCGCGCGCCCCAGATTCGTATGCAGGAGAACACCGGTCCCATTGATGACGCGGCGCTGGCCGCCGCGCAGCAGTTCCTCGACGCGAAGCTCGACTTCGGACACGATCCACGTTCGCACCGACGCCCGGTCGGCTCCGTCCACCTCGTCCGGCGGCTGCCGCAGGCCACGATAGGTGTCCATCACCTCACGAACCAGGCGGGTCCACGGAAAAACCGGATGCTTGCGGCGAAGCGCCTCGAGAGCGGGTTGCCCCAGGACGTCGTCCACCGATGGGATGGCGCGGAGCGCGCCCCGCGCTATTTCGGTGGTCTTCGCCCTGCGCGCGCCCCCAGCGCTTCGCGCCCTCCGGGTGGGCTTGCGCGCGCCTCGCGCGGTTTTGCCTGATTTCTCTTTTCCCATGCTGTGGTAGTAACTAACACACGGCCAGACCGCCGTCAATTCCCGTATCGGGCACGCAGGATTCAACATCTACTTGATGCATTTCGGAAATTCTGCTATCGCAGAGTCGATGAACCGGCGCATAGCGCAACTCACCGTCGCGTTGTTGGTCGCGGTCGTCGCCTGTGGAGGGCCGCCGAAACCTCGGGGGCTCGACCGCCTCTACCAAGGGCTCGCCGAATCGCTGCCGCGTATCGACCCGTCCATTCTCGCAGGCCGGCGCATATTGATCGATCCCGGACACGGCGGCCACTACCGCGGGACGGTCGGCCAGGATAGCCTCGAGGAATCGAACGTCAACCTGGGCGTGGCCCTTTATCTGTGGGGGCTGCTGCGCGAAGCCGGCGCGGAAGTGCAGCTGACGCGCGCGATCGATCGTGACTTCCTCACGCAGGAGGACTCGTCCCTGGTCGGCGACCTCCGCGCCCGCACCGCCATGGCCGACACGATGCAGCCGGACGTGATCATCTCCATCCATCATAACGCCCAACCGGCCCGCGACCCGTCGCAGAACTCCGTGGAGACGTACTACCGGGCGGGCGACCCCGCCTCGCTCGACCTGGCTTTCGCCGTCCACCGCCATCTGATGCGGAACCTGGGGATCGAGAAGGGGGAGGTCCGTCAGGGCAACTACCTCGTTCTCCGCGAGTCGAAGGCCCCGGCCGTCTTGGGAGAGTGCGGCTACCTCACGCACCCGCCGGCGGAGAAGAAGCTCAAGTTGGCGGAGGCTCACAAGCTAGAGGCCGAGGCGTACTTCCTTGGGCTTCTCGACTACTTCGGCCGCGGGATCCCGAAGGTCCGACAGGTGCCGCCCTCCGACACTTTTTACACCGAAGTGCCGGTTCTGGTGTACGCGTTTGCTGATGACGGAGGGCCCGGCATCGACCCGGACGGTGTCTCCATGCGGTTGAACGGGATCGCGGTGAGCCCCGCACTCGACGTCGCTACCACGCGGGCCACCTATCGGCTGCCGTGGGACACCCCCAACGGAGCGTACCTGGCCGAGGTGTCGGTTCGCAACCAGCTCGGAAACACGAGTCCCGTCCACAGCACACGATTCGTCGTCGGCCTCCTGCCGGAAATCGCCTCCTTCGATCTCTCCCCGGAACGACTTCCGCGCGACGGAGGGGTTCTCCGCGTGCGCGCCCGCCTTCTCGACCGTCGCGGGTTGTCGATCGCCGACGGCACCGAGGCCGTGCTCACCTGTTCGGCCCGCCCGGAGAGCGTACGGACGCAGGTGTACGGCGGAACTGCGGAGGCTGTTCTCAAGGTGGCCGAATCCGCGGAGCGGCTCACGGTGACAGTCGCCTGCGCCGGCCGCGCCTTCTCGAAGGCGGTGGAACCGGCCGCCACTGCGGCGGCGTCGCGCGGGCTCTACCTGCGCGACGAAAGGACCCGTTTCCCGGTCCGGAACGCGATCGTGGAAACGAGCGCCGGATCGAACCTCGAAATGGGTTCGCCGTCGGGCGTGTATGTCGAGCCGTTCTCCGAGAGCGCCCAACATGGCCGGGCGGGGTCTCCGGACAGCGCCGGCGTTCTCGCGCGTGTAACGGCACCCGGGTATCGCCCGGTTGCGATCGCCCCGTCCAGCGCTTTTCGAGCCGGGGCTGTCGATACGCTGTCCCTCACTCCCTGGTTCGGCGGCCTGTTGCATGGCGTGCGCTTCATCCTCGACCCCGAGGGAGGGCCGCCGGCGGTATCCGGTATGGGGGAGCTGGGGCTGTCCGGCTCGTATACCAACCTCCAAGTCGCCCGCTATCTGGCCGGATACCTGGAGGCCGCCGGAGCGGACGTACTCCTCACACGCAGTAACGAGGAAGTTCGCACCCGGGAAGACGTCGTCCGAATCGCCAACCGGTACCGAGCCGATCGGTACATCGAGATCCGGCACCGGCACGCGGCCCCGGACAGCAGCCTGGCCTTCCGGACGTATCACTTCCCCGGCAGCGTGGACGGCAAGCGAATGGCCGCAAGCGTGCTTGCGGCGATGGCCCGCCGCTTGTCGCGGCCGGCCGTCGGCCCCCTGGAGACGGTGACCTATCCCCTACAGCAAACGGCCTGCCCGGCCATTGTCGTCGAAGCGCCGTCTATAGGTGAGGTGGCGGAGGAACTGCGTCTGGCGGAGTCCTGGTATCAACGCCAGCAGGCCTATGCTCTGTTCCTGGGCGTGCTCGACCACTACGGCGCGTCCGACTCCGGCACGGTCGATGTCCGGTGCGCCACCGGCGAGGCCGCCGAGTGGCGGATCACCCTGGATGATACGTGGACTCTCGTCACGGATGCTGCCGGCACGGCCTCGTTCGAACGGGTCTCCCTCGGCGAACACGTCGTCCGTGCCCACAAGTCCGGCCGCACGATCTCGCAGCGCGTGCTGGTTTCGCCGGGCGAGCGGTCGCGCGTTATCATTTCCCCCGGGCCCACGGAATAGCGAGAGCGGTCCGACCACCGCAGACCACCGAGGACCAGCGCAGACGGCGTCTTGACCGGGCTCAACTGCTTGATTATCTTGTGGTTGTGGACCGCGAACCCGAGATCTTGAAGTTCTGGGAGCGCGACCGGGCCTACTGGAAACGCATCGCCTGGATCGTGCCGATCTCGCTCGTGCTCATTCTCGCCCTCTTGTTCTGGTCGGACCGCATCCCTATATCCGACTCCGAGACGTGGGCCGGTTGGAGGGGAGAAATGCGGGTGCTTCCCGAGATCACGGTCGTGTCTGACGACAATCCCTTCTCCAGCCCTGAGAACGAGGAGCGACTCAAGGTCATGACCAGCTTGGAAGTGGATTTGCGGGACGGGCCGGAGTTTCTGAAACCTCAGGCGGTCGAACTCGAAACGTCGGAGCCGTTGGTCGCCCCGCCGAGCGACGAGGAACTCAAGCCGAAATCCGAGCTCAGAACCAGGCGCGACGCCTCATATTCCGACGATTTTGTGATCGTCAAGATGGTGGAGCCGGAATACCCGCGATACGAACGCGAGAACGGCATCGAAGGCAGCGTTCTGGTGGAGCTGCTCGTAAATGAGGAGGGGCGCGTGGAAAACGCAGCCGTGCTGTCGGCGATCGGGCCGGAGAGCTTCAAGGAATCGTCCCTTGCGGCCGTTCGCCAGTTCGTATTCCAGCCGCCGATCCGGGACGGCAAATCCGTCCCTGTTTGGATCAAGTTCCACATCAAGTTCCGCATAGTCGGCTAGCCTAAACCCGCCAAAGTGCCGCCGTGAGCGCACGCGGGGCCAGTACGGCTTCTCCGCTCACGCGTTCCCGGGGCGGGCCACGGCGGGGCGAGCATGGCTTCGCCGCTCACGTTGTCCTCCGGCGCGATGGAGCAATTATGCGCCTTCGGACAAAGATCGCGTCGAAGCCACGCTCGCCCCTTGCACATTTCCAAGAGCGGGCCATACATGACTTTTCGCCGATCTTTGTCCCGACAATAGTGTAGAAACCATAATTGACGCGGACAACGTGAGGCGAAAAGTCATGTATGGCCCGCGCAGGGATTGCGTGAGCGGAGAAGCCGTACTGGCCCCGTAACACGCAAAAGTTCTTTTAGTGATCGGGGAGCTATTGCTGAGGGGAGGATTCGGACTTGGGCGGCGGCGTGAACTCGATCACCTCTCCCGAATGGACAGTGAGTATCGGAAGCGCCGTGGCCTCTTCAATCCGCCGCTGAGATCCCTGCCGCAGCTGTCCGTCGAGATATGCCCTTACGTCTTCCCGGTCGGTAGCGCCGGCCGCGACCGCCTCGAGCAACAGCCGCGCCCCGAAGTAGCCGCACACCGTGATCGAATTGACCTCGCCACTGCCCTTCTCCATCAGGGTAGCCCGCAGGCGCTGGTAGGCTTCCGGATCTTTGCCGTGATAAGACTCCTGCGGAAAGAGCACCCCTTCCAGCTCGCCCTTATACAGCCGCAGCAGCCGGTCGGAGTTCCAGTTACTCAGGCCCAGGAGCTGCACGTGCAGATCGTAAAATCGCACTTGCGGCAACAGGGTGAGCAATTCCTCGACGCTTCCCGGTATGAACAACGCTTCCGCCGCCGCTTCCCTCACCGTCTCGAGCTGAGCGCGGAAATCCGTCGCACCCTCCTCGTAGTACTCGGCCGCCACCATCTCCCCACCCAGGCGTGAGATCTCTTCACCGAACAGGTCGCCCGCGATCCGGCCCCGTCCCCGTGACGGTGCGACGATCGCGAATCGTTCCATACCCAGACGCGCGACGACCATACTCGCCATCGCCGCCACCTCCACCTCCACCGGCACCTTGGTCTCAAAAATCCACGGGCCGATTTCGAGCAGGTCATCAACCGATACCACCGGCGAAATCAGGGCGGTGCGCCACGCATTCGCCTCGATGGCCGCCGCGATTGTCGGCACAGTGAAGACCGCTCCGACGATCCCGATCACGCCGTCCTCGAGAACCAGTTTGCGTACCGCTCTGACCGCGCCCACGGCCGTTCCCTTCGTGTCGGCCGACACGAACTTCACTGCCCGCGCTCCCTCACCGCCGCGCTCGTTGAATTCGCTCACCGCCATCCGCACACCCTCTTCGAAATCCCGGCCGTACAGAGACAGCGTTCCGGTTACGGGGAGAACGACGCCGAAGGAGTTCGGGTTCACCGGTCCGGAGGGCGGCTCCGGCCGCGCCTGCAACTTCTCCGATGTCTGGGCGAGAAGGCGCCTCGCCTCGACCGCTTCCCGAGCGTCCGGATACCGATCCAGGAAGTCCGCCAGCAACTCGTAACAACGGTCGTATTTGCCCCTCGCGTATTCCTTTCGCGCCAGCTGAAGCGCGAACTCACGATTGAGGGGCGACCGCGCAAATCGCTTGGAAAGGGACTCGAGCTCTCCCGGGCCGAGCCGCGTGCGGATCAGCGCCAGCACCATCTCCTCCGCGCGGGCGCGCACTTCCGGGTCCACGGGAAGCTCGAAGAGCTCGAGCAGCACCGTGGCGCTCTTCTCGTAGGAACCCAGTTTCTCGTGCGCACGCGCGGCCGCGAGCATCGCCTCGGTGCGGCGAGGGCTCAGAGGGTATTCGGTATAGAGCGCCTCGAAATGCACCGCCGCGTCGGCGTGCCGCCCCTGTTCGGCCGCCAATTCGCCGGCCACGAAGAGGGCCTCATCCATCTTCTCGAACCCCGGGTACCCGTTGACGAGATCACGGGCCGCCTGCGCGGCTTCCTCCAGGTTCCCGGCCGCACGCTGGGTTTGGACTTCCTCGAACAACAGCATGGCGCGGTCCTGGCTGTCCGGCGGCAGCGCCTGCGGGACCCGTCCCGTTCGCGTGCAAGAAACCTGCAGCAACAGGAGCGTCGCCGTGAGGGCGATGATGCGCGCGTTCGATATTCGCTTCTTCTCTTCCACGTCAGAACTCCCCAGGATCCAGGTCCCGAAGGTACTTGCGGAGTTCATCGTCCGGGTTGTCGTTGGGCAGCTGCTCGCCTTGAAGGAGACGCTTGTGGTTCTGGAAGACTTCATCCGCCACGTAAATGGCCGCGCCGAACTTGAGCGCGATCGCGATCGAATCGCTCGGGCGGGAGTCGATGACGAATACGTCGTTTTCCCGTTGCAGGTACAGCTTCGCGAAGAAGGTGTTGTTCTTGAGCTCGGTGATGGCGACCTTCATTACCGACGCGCCCAGGCTCTCGACGGCCGTCTTGAGCAGGTCATGCGTGAGCGGTCTTTCGAACGATTCCCCACGCAGCTGCAGTTCGATGGCCAGGGCCTCGGAGTGGCCGATCCAGATGGGGAGCACTTCGTCGCCGTCTTCCCGCCTGAGCAGAACGACCGGGTTGCTCCGCTGATCCTTTACCAGCCCACCGACTGAGACGCGCACGAAGCCTTTTTCGCCTTCAGCCATGGGAGCACCCTATCACACGCCGCGAGGCGCCTGTCCATCTCAATCGCCGGACTTGCCCGACGTCTTGGCCTTCAGATCCTCCATGTCCTGGAAATCCGGCAACGGCTGGTCCAGGTTGTCGAGCATCCATCGTGCCGATTCGGCCACGTCGCTGTCGGGATACCTCGCGAGCACGTTGTTAAAAGCTCTGTCCGCCGACACCTTGTCCTTCAATTCTTCCAGGTACACGAATCCGACCATGAACAACGCTTGCGGTGCGTGCTTGTCGTCCGGGAACTTCTCTACGATCTCCTCGAAGGCTTTGATTCTCTCGTTGGGATCGTTGGCGGCTTGCGCGAATTCGAACAGTTCTTCCGGACTGCGCTGGATCGTACGGTAATACTCTTCCATGAAGTTGCGGCAATCGTAGTTTTTCCGGATCCCACCCACGACCTCATTCCTCACCTGCTGCAGTCGTTCCTTGGTCAGAACGTCCGAAATCTTGCCCTTGACGTCCTCGAAAGGTTCCTGCTGGGCAGGTTTAATCTCGTTCACGCGGATGAGCGAGTACCCCTTCTCCCACTTGATTGGTCCATGGATGACCGCCGGCTCCATCTTGAAAATGGTGTCACCGAGCACCTGCGAAAAACCGATGCCGCGCATGTAGCCGCCGGGGTTGAAGTACCCGAGATCGCCGCCCTCGGCCTGGGTGAGCGGGTCTTCTGAGTAGCTGTGCGCCATCGTCGTCATCTTCTCCCCACCCTCCTCGATCTGGCGTTTGATGTCGTCGAGCTTCTCCTTGCTCTTCGAGAAGATATGCTGCGCCCGCGCCACCGGAAGCGACATGTACACATCCAGGTGGGAATCGTAGTATTCGCGCAGTTCCTTGTCGCTTGGGCGCGCCTTCGCCTCCACTTTCTCCTTGAAGTAAGCCGCGACGAGAATGCCGCGAGTGGCTTCATCGATCTGCTTCTTGACCCAGTCTTTGCTGGCCAAGTTGTCCTTGAGCGCCTCGCGGTAGAAGAGTTCCTCCGACATTATCCTGTCGGCCAGTTCAGCCCGGCCGGCGGGCGTGTCGTACTTTCGCTTCTGGGCCTCCGGAAGCTTCGATATCATGTCGAACAGCGCTTGCTTGGTCAAAGTCCAGTCCTCGACCGAGGCTGCCAGCTCTTCTTCCTTTACCAGCTCGCCTTCTTTCCTCCCACAGCCTTGCATCAGGGCCGCACCGACAAACACCACGAGCATCAATAGCACCAGCCGTTTCATCAAAAGCACCTCCGCATGCGGTCAAACGAGTTCATCCCGATTCCTGTCCCGCAGGGTCTTCACGACCTTCTTCACGTCTTGGACGCGGTCCCGCCTGCAGACCAGGATGGTGTCTCCTCCGTCCACCACCACCACTTGGTCGACGCCGACGATCGCAACGGTCCGATCCCGGGAGACGATGGTGTTGTCGGCAGCGTCGATGAGAACGTGGTTGCCTATACAGACGTTGCCGCGGGCGTCCGCCGGATGCACGTCTCGAATCGACTCCCAGCTACCCACGTCGTTCCAGTCGAATTCCGCCCGCATGACCACGACGCCATCCGCCTTCTCCATCACGCCGTAGTCCACAGATATGGATGGAGCCTGCGGATACCAGGCTTTTAACACCTCGTCCAGGGGCCTCGTTCCGATTTCCCCGTCGATAGCGGTGAGTACACGGGACAGCTCGGGTAGGTGGGTGGAAATCGCGCCCAGAATCGTCTCCGTCGTCCACATGAACATGCCGCTGTTCCAGTAATAATTGCCGTTTTCCACGAATTCGCGCGCCCGCTCGACATCCGGTTTCTCGAGGAACGCTTTCGCCCGGTGGATACGGGCGCTCCCCTGCTCACGCACGATCTCGCCCGCCTCGATGTAACCGTATCCGGTTTCGGCCCGCGTCGGCTTCACGCCGAACGTGAGCAGGGCGGGGCGCTCGGTCACATACGACTCCCCGATCCGAACCGACTGCTGGAAGACTTGCACGCGATCGATGAGGTGGTCGGCGGCAAGAACGAGCATGGGCCGGTTGCCGTAGGTGCGGCTCAGCAGAACGGCGGAAAGCCCGATGCACGGCGCCGTGTTGCGTCCGACCGGTTCGCCGATGATGTTTTCGGCCGGCACCATTCCCGAGAGCTCTTGCAGGATCGGGCCGCGCTGCTCGACGTTGGTGACGACGAAGATCTCTTCCGGTTCGGACAGCCCCGCCAACCGGCCGATCGTGAGCCGGATCATGCTCCCCCGACCGGTCAGGTCGAGCAGCTGCTTCGGGCGCTTCCGGCGGCTTTGCGGCCAGAACCGTTCCCCGATCCCACCGGCCATTACTACGGTCAACACGACGGACCGCCCCTCCCATTGTGAGCGCCGACGTATCCCGCTGCGGTTATTCCTTGACCACCCACACTTTGATGGGTGCACTGACCTCGCGGTGAAGCCTGACTTCCACGGTGTATACGCCGAGCTGTTTGATTGGCTCCTCCAGCGCGACATGTTTCTTGTCGACTTCGAAACCCTGGTCCTTGAGGACTTTGGCGATGTCGTTGGAGGTGACCGATCCGTACAGCTTGTCCTCCTCGCCGACTTGAACCGGAATGGTGCAGGAGAAGTCGGTCAACTTGGTCGCGGTCTTGAGCGCGTGGCTTTTTGCCTGCTCGTCCCGCTTCGCCAGGACCTTCTCCTGTTCCTTGAGCACGTGCCGGTTGGAGTCGCTGGCCGGGATTGCCAGCTTCCTCGGCAAGAGAAAATTCCTCGCGTAGCCCGCCGTGACCTTCACAGTATCGCCGCGATGGCCGAGCGACGGAACCGTATCCAGCAGTATGACTTCCACGGGCTCCTCCTGCTAGCGTGGCTAGCGTACCTAACGGTAGTATTCCCTGACGAACGGCACCAGCGCTATGATGCGCGCCCGCTTGACGGCCCTCGCCACCATGCGCTGCTGCTTCGCGGTCGCGCCCGTGATCCGCCTCGGCGTGATTTTCCCACGGTCCGTCATGAACCGCCTCAGGAGCCGGACGTCTTTGTAGTCGACGTACGTGATGTCATCGAGGAACGCCTTGCGCTTGCGAGCCCTCGGTGGTCTTCTCTCCTTGGCTTTTCTTTCCTTCTTGTCCCTCGCCTTTGCTTTGCCCCCTTTAGCCATGATTAGCTCCCCTCCTTCGGACCCGACTCCACAGCCTGCAGGCCCTCCAGCTCGAGCTTGGGTTCGCTCCCGACGGCCGCTTCATCCCTGACGATCAGGTGCCGCAGCACCGTTTCGTCGATGCGGAACTGACGGACGAGTTCGTTCAGAACCTCTCTGTTCGCCCGGAATTTATAGAAAAAGTAATACCCTTCGCCCTGGTGAGCGATTTCGAAAGCAAGCTTGCGCTTGCCCCACGATTCGACGCGCGTCAGCTCCCCGCCGCCGGAGACGATGACGCCTGCGTACTTGGCCATCCCGGCCTTCGCGCCGTCGTCGCCCACCGTCGGGTAAAACACGATCGCGCACTCGTAGCTATTCACGATCGAAGCCTCCCTTCGGACATAGACCCTCCGCCACGCAGGGTGCAGGCAGAGGGTAGAGAGTCGAAGACTGGATCGCGCGCCGGCGGAGCGATCCGCCCGGCGGCAATTAAGGTTTGAAACATAACGCACTTGCGTGAAAGTGTCAATCCCCTTCCCCATCGGGTCGCCCCGGCGACCGGTCCGCATTGAATACATTCATGGCCGCCTCCAACCCGTTCCCGACCACCATTTCCACGCAATCGGCCGCGCGCGCCGCCATTTCCCGGGCCGTTTCCATCTCCGAGGCCCCGAACTCGGAAAGAACGAACGTGGCGTGATCCACCCCGTCCGGCACCGGCCCCACTCCCAACCGTAACCTGGGGAATTCGTCGCTGCCGAGAGAGGCGATGATGGACTTGAGGCCGTTGTGGCCGCCGTCGCTCCCGCTCTTGCGCAGGCGCACGCGGCCCAGCGGGAGCGCGGTGTCGTCGCAAACCACCAGGAGCCCGGACGGCGCGAGCACCATTCCCTCGCAGAACTCCAGCAGAGCCTCCCCGGAGAGGTTCATGTACGTGAGCGGTTCCAGAAGCGTCACGGGAGTGTCGGCGATAGTGACGTCGCTCTCGAGGAACCGCCGCGAAGGGCGACGCCAGCGGCCGCTGAAACGGTCGCTGAGAAGGTCGGCCACCCAGAATCCCAGATTGTGGCGTGTAGCGTAGTACTCGGCCCCCGGATTGCCGAGGCCGCAAACGGTGAGTGTCGAGACCATCGCTTCCATCTATCGCGCGACGGCGAATCGGTCGATGATCAACGGGATCAGGACTCTTCGGCTTCCTCCCCCGGCTCTTTCTCCTTCTCCTTCTTGACGAGCTCGGGTTCGGCCACTTCGGGCTCCGCTTCTTTCGGCGCCGCTTCCGCCTCTATCTTCGGCGGCGTGATTGTGGCCAGCGGGAGGTCGGGGTCGTCGAGGAATTGGATATCGGGATACTTCTCGATCAGGTTCCGGAATCTCAAGTTGTCCCCGATCATCAACTCGGAAACGTCGAGGGAGAACGCCTCGGGAATGGCGGTCGGCAGGCACAAGACGTTCGCGGTTCTCACTCCGTGCTCGAGAACGCCCCCCTGGTCGGTCACGCCCTTGGGAACGCCCTGCAGGGTGATGTGAATCGCCAGGCGAACTTTCTCGTCCAGCCGGATCCTCTGAAAGTCGACGTGCAGCAGCTTGCCGGTGGCGGGATGACGCTGGATGCCGCGCACGAGCACGTTGATGGGAGCGTCCGACTCCTCGCCTTTGATGGAGAGATCGATGACTGAGATCTCGGCCCGGGCGCGCATCATTTTGCGCATGGCCGTCTCGTCGACGGCCAGGCCGAGGGGCTCCTCCTTGCGGCCGTACAATACGGCCGGAATCATGCCGCGCGCCCGCAGCCTGCGCGCGAGTCCTTTCCCCGAGCCCGAGCGGATTTCGGTTTCCAGTTTGAGATTCTCCATGCTACTTCACCCCTATAAGCCTACACGAATAGCGTACTGACCGACTCGTTGTAATGAATCCGCTTGATGGCTTCGGCCATCAAGCTGGAGACGTCCAGCACTTCGACCTTCGGGCACTCGCCCATCCGGTCGAAGGGAACGGAGTTGGTGACCACCACTTTTTCGATCGGCGAGCTCATCACCCGCGCGCAGGCGTCGCCCGCGAACACCGGGTGCGTCGCGCAAGCGATGATGGACGCGGCCCCGGCGTCTGCGATGGCCTTCGCGCCTTTCACCAGCGTACTCGCGGTGGTGATCATGTCGTCGAGTATGACGACATTCTTGCCCTTCACGTCGCCGATGAGGTTCATGACCTCGGTGGTGTCGACGTCGGAACGTCGCTTGTCCACGATCGCCAGGTCCACCTTCAGGCGCTTGGCGAAGGCCCGCCCCATCTTGGTGCTGCCGACGTCCGGGGACACGATCACCATGTTGCGCGTGGGCAAAGCCTTAATATACTCCAGAAGCACCGGCGCTGCAAACAGATTATCAGCCTGGATATTGAAGAAACCCTGGATCTGGGTGCTGTGCAAGTCCAAGGTCAGCACGCGGTCGGCCTCCGCCGCCTCGATGAGCTTGGCCACCAGTTTGGCGGTGAGCGGCACGCGCGGCTGATCCTTGCGATCTTGCCGCGCGTATCCGTAGTACGGGATCACCACCGTGATCCGTTCCGCCGACGCCAGGAAGCAGGCGTCGACCAGGATCAACATCTCCATCAGATTCTCGGCCGGCGGCTGCGTGGACTGAACGATGAACACATCCACACCGCGGATGTTCTCGTTTATCTTGCAGTGGATCTCTCCGTCGGCGAACCGGTCCAGGGTAACGTCACACAATCCCAGGCCCAGCTGGGCGGCGATTTTTTCCGCCAAAGGCCGGTTCGAATTGCCGGATATGATTTTCAGCCCATCCATCTGATGACTCCCAAAAAAAAGATAGGCAACCATTTCCTTCGTTCGGTGCCTACCTTGTTTTTACGTCCCTCTGTTGGTTGGGGCGGGAGGATTCGAACCTCCGAATGCAGGGACCAAAACCCTGTGACTTGCCGCTTGTCGACGCCCCAAAAAGCGCTGAAGGAATGGAACGGGGCACGGGCCCGTCTACTCCGTCCCGCCCGCGTGCGCCATTTTCGCTTTCTCCGTCTCCTCCCGGTACGCCTTCAGGACGACCCGCTCCATCGCCGCCCTGGCTTCGTTGTTGATCGGGTGGGCGATGTCCTGGTACTCACCGTCCTTGCGTTTGCGGCTCGGCATCGCTACGAAAAGCCCTTGCTTTCCCTCGATGATCTTGAGGCCGCGAATAACGAAGCAGTCCTCCAACGTGATACTCGCGAATGCCTTCAGTTTCTGGTCGTCCCGCAGAGAAATTCGCACTTCGGTGATATTCATCGAGCTCCCCCTTCGGGATTCGATTGCACGAGCTCAGTCTTCGAAGATGTCGACGGCTCGCTTCGCTGGTCTCGCTACCGAGGTAAAAAATCCTCTCACCGAAAATCGCTCAGCTAGCTTCGTAGCTCTCGCTCGGCTCTCATAAACGGCATAGAGCGCGGACCCACTGCCGGTCATCGAAGCAAAACACGGCCCCGTGGACAGCAGTTCATCCAATACGCCGGAAATTGCGGGGTACGCGGGACATACGACGTCTTCCAGCGCATTACGAAACGACATCGTCGCCTCCGGAAACCTCGCAAAAACTGCGTTCACGGCTTTGAGGTTAATCCGGGGTCTATGCCTTGTCAACGTCAATTTGAAGTTTTCGTAAACCCATGCGGTGGATATCGAAATCGGCGGCCGCACGATCAGAAAAAACGCATCTTGCAAAGGTTCCAAGGGCGTGAGGATCTCGCCTCTCCCCCGTCCGAGCATCGTCCCGCCGTGCAGCATGAAGGGCACATCGCTACCCAGACCGGCCGCGATCGATTCCAAACGCGGCATCGCGATTCCCAGCTTGAGTGCGTGGTTCACGGCGAGCAACACGCCGGCGGCGTTGGCGCTCCCGCCCCCGAGCCCGGAACCGGCCGGTATCCGCTTGATGAGCTGTATCCGCGCCCCCAGCGATTCGCCGGCGTACGGCCGCATCGCCACGATGGCGCGGTGACACAGGTTCGATGCATCAACCGGGATCCCGGGATGAGTGCACACGATGGTCACGTTGCCGTCCTCGGTGAGCTCGAGGTGAACGTCGTCGCAGAGATCGACGCTCTGGAAAATCGTTTCGATTTCGTGAAAGCCGTCGCGGCGCTTGCGGATGACCTCAAGCGAAAGATTCAACTTGGCCCGGGTGACGGCGCGCAATTTACGCAACATGTCGCAAGCCCCGGCGCATCAGTGTCGCTGGTACCGTTCGAACAGCCTGCCCCAATCGGTGCGTGAGAACTCTCGAATCCGCTTGGCACCTACCGTCGGATACCAGATCAGGTCGTGGTATACATTAGAGGCGAACGGCGCCCATACCACCAGCGGCGAGTGCAACAAGAGCTTCTCCAGAAACCGCAACGGCCCGATCCTCAGCATCTGATCTCCCCAGATGACCAGGCTGCGCTTGGTATGGAAGTGGAAATTGACTTCGTCGATGTCGTCGCCGACGATGTCCACCTTGTCCGTTTGTGCCTGGCCCAACCCCATCTCGGTGGCCATTCTGAGATAGGGGATGGTCATGGGGTCGAACCCCATGAGCTTGGCCGCGACCGCGTCGATCGCGACCGGATCGGCGCCGGCCAGAATCACATTCTGTATGGTGGGCACCATCGTGCGCGGCCCCGCGCCGTCGCCGGCAACGGTGCCGTCCATGACCGCAAAAACGTTCGGATGCAGTTCCCTCTGCATGCGAATGAGATCCACCATCACCTCATGAATGTACTTGTGAGCGTAGTGGCGGACCTCTTTCAACAGTCCTCCGAAGGCATTCTTGATCGCGCCCGTGGTGATGGAGTGACCGTGTGTTTTCACGGTGGGAAGGTGAAGGATGTCCCTTCCGGCGTATATGGCCGGGATCTCTATGCCCTCGGGGAAGATGTGGTTCAACTTGAGCAGGGGCGACTTGAATTTGTATACCGACCACTCGACTTCCGTGAGCGGTTGGAAGGAGCACCCGTACTTCTCCAGCACCGGAATCCATCCGTTGTTCCTCGCTCCCTGCACCGGATGGGTGACGACGGTCTTGTTCTCGACGGGAATGATCCGATCGGGGGTGTATCCGCCCTCGAGCAGCGTGCGCAGCACGCCGTCGAGCTGCCACGGTTGCGTGGAGCACGATGGGAAGTACTTGGTCCAAGACAGATTGAGCTTGAGCAGCAGCTCGCGTTCGCCGGTGAGACTTTCCCGCCACCCGGCGAGCTCCATCACCCGGCGGTAGTCGTCGAGGACGGCCTCAGGAGATGTGAACAGCACTGCGACCCTGGATGTCACTGGATTCCTCTCGACCCCGGGAACCGACCCGCACCAATGCGGCCGGGCCCGAAGGGTGGTTCGCGCATCGTCTCGAATATATTAGAACCAGCTGATGATCGCAACCACCAGCGCGATCCACACCAGCACCACGATGAGAATGAATTTCTCGTGCACGAGCAGGTCCGAGGGGCTGCCGCCCTTCTGTTTCGAGTACACGAGGTACAGGTAGCGCATGACACCGAGCAACACCAGCGGCACCGTGTACACGAGGTTGGCGGTGCCGAACTTTTCCACCGTCTCCGGCCAGATGGTGTAGATCGCATACGCCAGCACCGACCCGCCCGCCGTGACCGCCACCAGCTGGTCCAGAAGCGCCGGCGAGTACTCCAATAGCGCAGCCCGATGGTCGCCGGCGTCCGTGAGCGTGATCAGTTCGTAACGTCTCTTGCAGAAGGCCAGGAACAGCGACAGGAACAACGTGCAGATCAGGAGCCACGGAGAGATCGCAATCGTGGGATCCAGCTCCCGAAGGGCCTCGACGCCGGCGATCGCGCGCAGGACGAAGCTCACGGAGATGCTCATGACGTCCAACAAAACCACGCGTTTGAGGGCGAAAGAGTACAGGGAGTTGACGCAGAGGAACAAAACCGCCACGACGAAAAACTGCCAGCCCACCATCCACGACAACACCAGACCGATCGCGGTGCCGGTGACGGCGGCCGTCGCCGCGGTCGACATCTTGAGCCGGCCCGATGGGAGCGGGCGATTGCGCTTGCTGGGGTGGAGCCTGTCCTTCTCGATGTCGGCGATGTCATTGGCGACGTAGATCATCCCCGAGAGCAGGCAGAACAGCGCGAATGCCTCCACGCTCTTCAGCGCCAGCTGCGCGTCGAAGAGGTTCTGGGAGAAGACCAAACCGGCGAAGACGACCAGGTTCTTGGTCCACTGGCCCGGGCGCATCGACTGCAGGATGTGGACGAACTTTCGCACACCGTCTCCTGTCGTCCGGAGTTAACGCCGAGCTGCGGTCGCGGCTCGATGGAGCCCCGCGGTCAAAACGCGGAGAGCCTCGGCCCGCCCCTCCCGGGGGCAATCCAGGAATTCCCGCCCCGTCACACGAGAGAATGCCACATCCGCCGGGTAGATCGGACTCGTGACGCGCACACCCCCCGGCACGACCGTGGCGCGGCCCGCCGATTCGTTCGGGAACACCGGCCCCATTCCGTCCGGATCGCCGGGCCCGTCGGTCGCGGACGCAGCCGACGACGAAAGGACCCGTACGGCTTCCGACCCCGACAGCGAGCGGTCCCACTTGGGAACCACTATTTCCCGACCCGGTTCGGCCGCCGCGCATCCGACCACCAGGCGGACTG
>Ga0316622_100000841_pt1 | contig 18933 bp, 13 predicted proteins | sample OWC_Aug_OW2_C1_D_FD_207646 | JGI IMG/M metagenome (GOLD analysis project Ga0316622, IMG submission 207646) | Wetland soil microbial communities from Old Woman Creek delta, Ohio, United States - OWC_Aug_OW2_C1_D5_C | ecosystem: Environmental > Terrestrial > Soil > Wetlands | place: USA: Ohio... | reverse complement strand
GATTCTCAAGCGCCGCCTCTTCCCACGCCACGCGAAGCTCAGCCCGGTATGGCGCGACTACTATGAGCGGATCGTGAAGATGCCGATCTTCGAGGGCCGGGAAGCGGTCCACGCCTGCGCCTATGCATTCTAGGCACCGGCGCGCTCGGCGCTGCGACTCCCTCAGCGAAGCGAGTCAAGGCGCTGCCGTGCGTACACGGGCGAACAAGACAGCCACGAACCCATCAGACGCGCGACACCACCCGATCTGCGAGCGAGAGACTCCGGCCGAGAGCCGGTGCCCCCGGCGATCCTTAATCGTCGGACCACAATGAACGGCTTCACGCGCCCGCCGGCACGCAAGGCTGCCAGGTCTCGCCGGAAGGCGGCAGGGCGACGACCTGGACGAGAGAACCCCGCTCGATGCCCGCCCCTTCGCCGCGCATGCGGACGTACTCCCCCGACATCCCCTCAAAGGCCTCTCCCGAGCAACGTTCGACCACGACCGCGCAGCGCGATCCGGCGAGGCGCGCCTGGTGCGCTTGGCGCAGGCGGGAGTCCAGGAGACGTAGCCGCCCGACCCGTTCCCGAACCACCGCCGAGTGGACCCGACCCGCAAGATGGCGGGCGGGAGTGCCGGGGCGCTCGGAATAGCCGAACGCGTGCAGATAGGCGGCGGGCAGGCTTTCGAGGAGATCGATCGTCCCGCTGAACGCCTCCTCGCTCTCGCCCGGGTATCCCGCAATCACATCGACCCCGAGAGCCGCCTGCGGCCGCGCGGCCAGGAGGCGGCCGGCGATCCGGCGCACGTCGTCCCGGCGGTAGCGCCGGCCCATCGTTTCCAGCACGCCGTCGTCCCCGGACTGGAGCGCGAGATGAAGGTGGGGACAGAGCCGCTCTTCGCCCGCGAGGAGATCCACGAGCTGTGGCCCGATGGTGTCCGGCTCGAGCGAGCTCAAGCGGATGCGTCCGAGATCCGGCAGGCGCAGCAGGCGCTCGAGCAGGCGCGCGAGACCCGAGCCCGGCCCCGCGGCGGGAGGGGCGCCCGCCTCCTGGTAGAGGCCGAGATTGATGCCGGTGAGGACGATCTCCCGCGTCCCGGCCGCGATCAGCCACCGGGCTTCGGCGAGGACCGCCTCGACCGGCTTCGAACGCGGCCGTCCCCGCAGGCCGGCGACGACGCAGTAGCCGCAGGCGCGGTCGCACCCGTCCTGGATCTTGAGAGGCGGCCGGAGGCGGCCCCCGGGGATGCCGCTCCTCGTCAGGAACTCGCCCCGGCCGGGATCGCTCGACCAAGAGAACCAGACGCCGCCCGGCGCGCGTTCGAGAGCGAGCCCGGCGGCCGAGGCGGCAGCCGACAGCCGCCCTTCGCCGGGCGGCAGCGGGCAGCCGGCCAGGCTCGCGAAAAGCCGGGGAAGAGCGCTCTTCTCGGCATTGCCCACGACCAGGCCCACTCCGGGCAGCGCGGCCAGCGCGCGCGGATCGAGTTGCGCGCCGCACCCCGTGACGACGATCCAGCAGCCGGGCCCCGCGAGGCGGGCCGCGCGGCGGATCGCCTGGCGCGATTGGGCGAGCGCGGTCGCCGTGACCGCGCAGGTGTTCACGACGACCAGCGCGGCCGGCTCGGGAAAGCGCGCCTCCTCGGCCCCCAGAGCGAGCAGGTGGGAGCGCAGCGCGTCGCCCTCCTCCTGGTTCGTCCTGCAGCCGAGCACGGCCAGGGCGAACGCGACGTTCCACGGTCGATCCATGCGCCTCTCCGCTCGCAGCGTGCCGGCCGGGTCCGCGCGGTCGCCTCCGGCCCGGCGGCCCCGGGGTCCCGACGCCCCCGCCGAGCCCGCGCTTCCGGCCTTCCCCCGGGCCGCGCTCCCTTCGCCTCCGCTGGCCTCGCGCTCCCTTCGCCGGACGGACGGGGAGCCCGCCTCCCGCCGCGCGGATCCGGCCTCGAGCCGATCGAGACTAGGAACCGCCTTCGATCGCTGTCAACCGCATCCCCGGTGCCGCCACCCGCCGGGCGGCCGCGCCCCCCCGCGCGGATCGCTGGACACGCTCCTCGGCGCCGTGCTATGAGACATTCCTTATCGATCCGATAAGTCTGGCTGCGAATCCAGCCGGCCGGGAGAGCCGGGGCCCGGCCCATCCTCGCCGGGCACGGAGGATGACCCGATGCAGATCGAATCGTTGAAGGTGTTCTGCGACGTCGTCGAGAGCAAGAGCTTCTCGAAGGCCGCGGTCCTCAATTTCATCTCCCAGTCGGCCGTGAGCCAGCAGATCCGGGGCCTAGAGGAGCGCTACGAGCAGAAGCTCATCGAGCGCGGCAAGCGCAACCTCACCCCCACTCCCGCCGGGGAGATCCTCTACGAGATCGCCCGCGACGTCCTCGCGCGTCTCGAGGGCATGGAGCACCGGCTGCGCGAGCTCACCCGCAGCGTGGGCGGCACCGTGAGGGTCGCGACGATCTACAGCGTCGGCCTCCACGAATTCCAGCCCTATCTGAGCGAATACATGCGCCGGTATCCGGGCGTGCGCGTGCGGGTCGAGTACAACCGCTCGAACCGCATCTACGACGACGTGGTCGGCAACGCGGTCGACATCGGCATCGTCGCCTACCCCGCCCGGCGCTCGGGCATCGACATCCAGCCGTTCCGCAGCGACGAGCTCGTGCTCGTCTGCCCGCCCGGGCATCCCTTCACCGCCTACAAGAAGATCGAGATGCGCAAGCTGGCCGGCCAGCCCTTCATCGCTTTCGACCGGGACATCCCGACGCGGCGGGCGATCGACAAGATCCTGCGCGACAACGAGGTCCGCGTCCGGATCGCGATGGAGTTCGACAACATCGAGACGATCAAGCGGGCGATCGAGATCGACACCGGGATCTCGATCCTGCCATCCATGACGGTCCAGCGGGAGGTGGCCATGCACTCCCTCGCGCTGGTCCATTTCGCCCGGGGCTCGTACCAGCGGCCGCTCGGGATCCTCGTCAAGCGCGGCCGCAGGATCCCGACCGCGATGCAGCGCTTCATCGACATCCTGCTCGAGCGCTCCTGAGCCGCGAGCGAAATCCTTTCGCCCGCAGAAGCCACGCAACGGATGAATCTTAGGAAATCGCCCCCGCAGGGGCCTTACGGAGCGCGGGAACGCGGCGTGGCGATCAGGGGTGTAACTGATTGCTCTCTGGCCGGTTGTCACGAAGCACGCTTTTCGGTTTGACCGCCTGGACGGCTTGGCTCATAGCTACATCCGTTCGTCCAACGGCCGAGGGGAGAGGGCGGCGGTCGCTGGACCCCGCCCGGCGACGACACCGTCCTTCCGCAAGCCGGTGAAAGCACCCCGTGCGCCGCCGAACATGGCTTCACGACCCGTTCCTGGAGGATTCATGCCCGAGAAGCACGAACGTGATTCCCTCTCCGGCGCCCCGCCCGTCGCACCCGCGGCGGAGGAGCGGCCGCGCCGCGCGCCGGTGGGACTGCCGATTCCACGCTACTGGACGACCCCGGGGCACCACCCGTACGAGACGGTCACCTGGCAGAGACGCACGGCGACGCTCACGAGCGAGCGCGGCGAGGCGATCTTCGTGCAGGAGGGCGTCGAGTTCCCCGACTCCTGGTCGCAGATGGCGAGCAACGTGGTCGCCTCGAAATACTTCTACGGCCCGATCGATTCCCCCACGCGTGAGCGCTCGCTGAAGCAGCTCCTCGACCGCGTCGCCGGGACCCTGCGCCGCTGGGGCACCGAGCTCGGCTACTTCGCGAGCGACGAGGACGCAACGACCTTCGAGATGGAGCTCGTCCACCTGCTGCTCCACCAGAAGGCGGCCTTCAACAGTCCCGTCTGGTTCAACATGGGCATCGAAGAGAAGCCCCAGTGCTCGGCCTGCTTCATCAACTCCGTCGCCGACACGATGGAATCGATCCTCGAGCTGGCCAAGGTCGAGGGCATGCTCTTCAAGTACGGATCGGGCACGGGCACCAACTTCTCCTCGCTGCGTTCCTCGCGCGAGCGGCTTTCGACGGGCGGCACGGCTTCGGGCCCCGTCTCCTTCATGCGCGGCTACGACGCCTTCGCCGGTGTCATCAAGTCGGGCGGGAAGACCCGCCGCGCGGCGAAGATGGTGATTCTGAACATCGACCACCCCGACATCGTCGAGTTCATTCAGACCAAGGTGAACGAGGAGAAGAAGGCCTGGACGCTGATCCAGGCCGGCTACGACGGCTCGCTGAACGGCGAGGCCTACAGCTCGGTCTTCTTCCAGAACTCGAACAACTCGGTGCGCGTGACCGACGAGTTCATGAAGGCGGTCGAGAGCGACGGCCAGTGGCAGACCCGCGCGGTCACGACCGGCGAGCCGGTGGCGACGCACCGGGCGGGCGATCTCATGCAGATGATCTGCGAGGCCGCCTGGCTGTGCGGCGACCCCGGGCTGCAGTTCCACACGACGGTCAATTCGTGGCACACCTGCCCGAACAGCGGCCCGATCCGCGCGAGCAACCCGTGCAGCGAGTTCATGTTCCTCGACGATTCGGCCTGCAATCTCGCTTCGCTGAATCTCATGAAGTTCGTCGACGAGAAGGACGAGTTCGACACCGACGCCTTCCGCGCGGCGGTCTCGATCCTCACCCTGGCCCAGGAGATCATCGTCGACTGCGCGAGCTACCCGACCGAGAAGATCGGCGCGACGAGCAACGACTACCGCCCGCTCGGCCTGGGCTATGCGAACCTGGGGACGCTGCTCATGTCCCAGGGCCTGCCCTACGATTCGGACGAGGGCCGCGCGCTCGCGGCCGCCGTGACCGCGATCATGACCGGCCAGGCCTACGCCACTTCGGCCGAGATCGCCCGCGTGCTCGGGCCCTTCAAGGGCTTCGCCCGCAACAAGGACGCGATGACGGCCGTCCTGCGCCGCCACCGCGACCACCTCGGGCGCATCAACCCCGACCGGATCTCGCCGCCCGTGCTGGCGACGGCCCGCAAGGTCTGGGACGAGGCGGTCGAGAAGGGCGAGCAGTGGGGCTGGCGGAACGCCCAGGTCACCGTGCTCGCCCCCACCGGCACGATCGCCTTCATGATGGACTGCGACACGACCGGCATCGAACCCGACCTCGCCCTCGTCAAGTACAAGAAGCTGGTCGGCGGCGGCATGTTCAAGATGGTCAACCAGACCGTGAAGCCCACGCTGAAGCGCCTCGGCTACACGCCCGGCCAGATCCAGGAGATCATCGACTACATGGAAACCGAGGAGACGATCGAGGGCGCGCCGCATCTGAAGGGCGAGCACCTCGCCGTCTTCGACTGCGCCTTCCGGCCGCGCAAGGGCAGGCGGTGCATCCACCACGACGGCCATATCGGAATGATGGCCGCCGTGCAGCCCTTCATCTCGGGCGCGATCTCGAAAACCGTGAACGTGCCCCAGGAAACGACCAGCGCCGAGATCGCCGACGTCTATCTGCGCGCCTGGAAGGAAGGGCTGAAGGCGATCGCCATCTATCGGGACGGATCGAAGCGGGCGCAGCCTCTCACGCTGGAAGCGACCGGAGGCGCGGGCGAGGCGGATTCCGCCCGCCGCGGCCCGGTGCGCCGGCGCCTGCCCGAGGAGCGCCAATCGATCACCCACAAGTTCGTGATTGGCGACCACGAGGGCTACGTCACGGTCGGCCTCTACCCGGACGGCTCGCCGGGCGAGATCTTCATCGTCATGGCGAAGGAGGGCACGGTCGTCTCGGGTCTCTGCGACTGCTTCGCGACGGCGATCTCGCTCGCGCTCCAGTACGGCGTCCCGCTGCAGGTCCTGGTCGACAAGTTCATCCACACGCGCTTCGAGCCGTCGGGCTTCACGCGCCATCCGGAGATCCGGTACGCCAAGAGCATCACCGACTACATCTTCCGCTGGCTCGCGCTGAAGTTCCTCCCCGCCGGCAGCGGCGAGGACGAGAGCACCCCGGCCGCCGGCGGTTCGGGCAACGAGAACGGCTCGGGCGGCGAAGGCGCTGGGACCGGCGTGCCGGCCGCGGTCGCCGGCTCCGCGGTTCCGCGCGCGACCTTCGTGAACGACGTCGACGCGCCCACCTGCCCCGAGTGCGGCTCGTTCATGACGCGCAGTGGGTCGTGCCATCGCTGCATGGAGTGCGGGTCGACGAGCGGCTGCTCTTGAGGGGATTGCGCGCTTCGCCGGCGCAGCGGCGCCGGATGAGCGAGAGCCCCGCGGTGATCTTCCGCGGGGCTCTCGCTCATCGATCCGGCAGGCCGCCTCGCCGCTACGGGCGGAACTCCGTCGTGAAGCGCAGGAGCGTGTTGCTGCGGTTGACCTCGATCACGCGATCCAGCGGATCGCCGAACCAAAGCCCCCGCCCGGGCTCTTCCTCCGTCCCCAGCTCGCTCTGATCGTTCAGGAACCAGGCCTGGTAGTCGAAGGACTGGAATTCGAGTCCGAGATTGAAGCTCACCTGGCCCGCCTCGAGCCCCAAGCCGAGAGTCGTGGCCGAGCCCTCGATCTGATCGCCGCGATAGTGGGGCGCGACGGTGGTGGTATCCCTGAGATCAGGCTCGTAGAGTGAGAGAGGCATGGTGCGGTAGCCGGCCATGCCGCTCAGCCTGAGGCCCAGACGATGCAGCTTCTCGCGGAGCAACGGGACCTCGAAGCGCGTGCCGATGTGGAAGCTCTCGACGTCGGCTGCGGGATAGGGGCCGTCGAAAGCCTGGAAGGCGGGGTCGCGGTGCTTGATCTCCGCCTCGGACCAGGGCCGCAGGTTCAGGTCGGCGGAGATCTCCACCCCGTAGAAGGGGCCGGCTGCCGCTCCGAAGCTCAGGAAGAGCGGGACCTCGAGGTCGTAGTCGGCGATCGTCCAATGCGAGCGGTAGAGGACCGTCTGGTCGGGCGAGCCGATCGGCAGATCGAGGAGCCGTCCGTTCTCGACCCTGATCGTATGCGGCAGGCCGACCCAGGCGGCCAGGCGGCCGAGCCCGCCGAACTCGGCGACCGCTCCCCCTTCGAGCGAGAAGCCACGATAGTCCTGCTGGTACTTGCCGCGGCCCTCGTCGAAGTTGCGCACCGCGACGCGCTCCATCTTGTCGGCGCGCAGGCGGCCGCTCAAGACGTTGGCGCTGGAGCCGAGCGAGAGCTTGAAGGCGGGGTTGCGGATCGCCTCGTAGCCGAGCGCGAAGGTCAGGCTCTCCAGGAACCCGCGCTCGTCGGTCTCGGAGCCGAAGGTGAAGGGGAAGCCCGCGGTCGCGGCGAACAGGCGCATCTCGAGGAGGATCTCCTCGCCGTAGGCGATGTCCGAATGCCGGCGATAGGCCATTCCACCGACGAGAGGGGCGCCCCCGACATCGAAGAGCGGGAGCGCGCCTCCCAGGAACCCGAAGGCGTTCGACGAGCCCCGGCGCACGGTGTAGTTACTGATGCCGAAGTCGCCGTAGCCGGGAATGAGCAGGGTATCGGGCAGGCTCACGCTCGACCCGCTGCCCGAGGAGCTGATCGTCGTGCCGTCCGCCACGATCGCGGCGCCGCGCATGCCGGCCAGCCCTGCCGGGTTCCACGCCATCGCGAGCGGGCCTTCGACGACCGCTAGGTAGGCCCCGCCCATCGCGAGCGCCTCCGCGCCCGCCCGCGGAGTGAGATCATCGATCGGACGGTGGATGAAGTGCGGCAGCACCGTCGCCAGATACGCGCCGTCGGGGCGGGCATAGATGTTCGGATCGAAGAAGGAAACCGTCGGGAAGGTGATGTCCTCGATCACCTGGCCGGCGGCCTGCCCCACGGGCCCCATGCTCAGCGCGGCCAGGCAGGCAAGCCCCCACAGCGCTCTCTCACACACCCCCATCGCTATCCTCCTCGGCGCAATTCCGGACGCGACCGGGCGGTCGCATGACTCGGCAGCTAGGACTTCTCGGAAACCAGGAAGGCGGAGACGACGCCGGTCAGCGTCCAGAAGGCGGATTGCGCCGCCGTGCGCAGCGGATCCACCTTCACGCGTTCGACGGTCCGGACGTCGGCAACCGCGAAGTTGAACTCGAGCGGCCCCTCGTCCACGTGGCGGCGGGACGCGGCGAGACGATCCGTCTCGGCCCGCCCGTCGTTCAGCGAACGGATCAAGCGGCAGTCCTGGACGTTGATCTCGTCGGAGCTCACATCGATGATCGTGCCGCGGTAGACGTGGCCGTCGGCGATCACCTCCACCGGCTCGTTCAATCCGATCTTGCCGCGCAGAGAGGACCCGTCCGCAAAGGTGACCACGAACTTGCCGGTCGAATCGTACGTGCCGTCCTCGACCGGCACGCGCTTGGTGCATCCTCCCGCGGTGAGCAGGAGCACCAGGGCGAGGGCCGCCGGGATGAACCGCCTCATTCGCAAGGCCTCCTTCCTGGAGTCGTCCGGCCGGCGGCCGCCGTCACGGATGACCACCTGACCGCAGATGCCGGCCTTGGCCACCACGCGAGCCGGGCGCGATCGACCGTGGACCCGGCCGAGCTCCGTCGTGGCGCGCAAGAGGCAGGCAAAACCATGTTTAGGGAATATAGGGAGGGCGCCAGGCATCGTCAACAGTTGGTTCGGAGGCTGTCCGCCGTGGCCGGAAACCTCCGCTTGCCCGACCCGGACGAGCGCTCCTGCAAGGTGGTCGGCCCCGTCGGGGGAAGCCGCCGACCTCGGCCGCCCGACGAGGATCCTCAGAGCAGGTGGAGGCCGCAGGCACACGTCCACGTCTCGTTCGGCTCGAGAGGCGGCGCGCCGGAGAGGGCCTGGATCGTCTCCGGCAGAGCGGAGATGACATCGCTCGGGGAGTAGCCGAACCGGCCGCGCGCGGCCGCCACGCGGTCGGCCGCTTCTCCGTGGAGGTAGACACCCAGCCGGGCCGCTTCGGCGGGCGCGAGGCCCTGTCCGATCAGGGAGGCGATGATGCCCGTCAAGGTATCGCCGCTTCCCCCGGTCGCCAGCCCGGAGTTGCCCGTCGGATTCACCCACACCCGACCGTCCGGCGAGGCGACGACCGTCGGAGCGCCCTTGAGGACCAGCACGCAATCGCGCGACATCGCGTAGTCACGCGCGGTCTCGTAGGGCAGCTCGGCGCCCGTCCGCTCGCCGAGGAGCAGGGCCATCTCGCCGGGATGGGGCGTCAGCACGGCGGGCGCGAGATCCGCGGGACGGATCCGCTCGCGGCCCTGGAATGCCGCGAGGCCGTCGGCGTCGATGACGACCGGCCCGAGGAAACGCTCGGCCATCTTGCGGACCAGCGCGAGCGACTCCTCTTCGCGGCCGAGGCCGGGACCGAGAGCGCACACATCGGTCCTGGACGACCGGGAGAGAAGGAGATCCTCGGCGGACGACGAGAGGCCGCCCCGCGCGGTCTCAGGGCAGGGAAGCGTCATGACCTCGGTCAGCTTGGCTTCGAGGGCCGCGTTGAGACCGGCGGGGAGGGCGATCGTGACCAGCCCGGCGCCCGCGCGCTGCGCCGCGAGCGCGGCCAGGGACGGGGCGCCGGTCAGACCGGGCGAGCCGCCCACGACGAGAACCCGCCCGACGAGCGATTTGTGGACATCCGGGTTCCGGCGCGGCAGAAGGGCGCGGGTTTCCTCGCGCGTGAGGAAGGCCAGGTGCAGCCCCACGTCATCGGCGACCCCTTCGGGAATGCCGATGTCGACCACGCGCACGCGCCCGGCCAGGGTGCGCCCCGGATAGAAGAGCAGGCCCGGCTTGACGAAGGCCATCGTGACGGTGAGATCCGCGCGGACGGCCTCCCCCGGCACCCTTCCCGAATCGGCATCGACGCCGGTCGGGAGGTCGATCGCGAGCACCTCGGCGCCCCGCTCGCGACGCAGCTCGGCGATGCAGGAGACGGCCGCGAGGATCGCACCCCGCGGCGCGCCCTTCGAGCCCGTGCCGAGGAGGGCGTCGACCAGCAGCGGCGGGCGCCGGGGCGCCGCGCGTAACGCCGTCCGCACGGCGGCGACGCAGGCCTCGGGCCCGGGCGCTTCACGCGGCTCTCCGCCGCGAGCGCGCAAGAGCGACCACTCCAACGCCGCGTCGGCCGAAAGCCGGGAGGAATCGCCGGCCAGGATGACGGTCGGCGCGCGCCCCGCCTCCCGGAGCAGGCGGGCGACGACGAGCCCGTCTCCCCCGTTGTTGCCGGGGCCGCAGAAGATGAGGACCGCCCTTTGGCCGAGATGGTCGAACTGCCGGCGGAGCGCCGCAAACACGCCCCACCCGGCGCGCTCCATGAGCACCTGCCCGGGCACGGGACCGCCCGCATGCTCGCCGCCGATCGTGCGCCGGTCGCACTCGCGCATCTGGTCGGACGTCGCAAGCCTCATGCGCGCTCTCCCACCGGGCGGGCCTGTCCGGCCCGTGAACGCCGCGGCCGGCGATCGCAGTTCATCTCAGGCCGGCGCCTTCGTCAAGCGGTCGACGATGTCGATCAGCTGGCCGATGTCGTCGATCTCGAAATCCGCGCCCGAGTGCGGCGCGCCCGAGGTATCTCCGTAGCGGGCGTAGACCGTGCGGATGCCGAGCGCGGAGGCGCCCTTCATGTCGCGCGCGGGCCAGTCGCCCACCATGAGGAGCGACCCGGGCGGCAACTGCAGCAGTTCCATCGCCCTCCGGAAGGGCGCCGGAGAGGGCTTGTGCTCGTGCGTGTCGTCGAAGGTGATCACGTGGTCGAACATGTGCTGGAGCGAAAGGTCGTGGAGCCGTTGCCACGCCTGCAGGCTGGGCGCATCGGAGAGCACCAGCAGGCGGATCCCGCGCCGCAGCAGCTCGACCAGGGTCGCCTGCACGTGGGGATAGAGCACCAGCGTGGAATCGCGCGCGCGGCGGTAGCCGATGATCCCGGCCGCGAGGACGTCGGGGCGCGGCCGGTCGTAGACTTCGCGCATGAGGTGGTCGAACACCCGCTGGTACTCGATGCCTTCGCGCTCGTAGATGGCGTAGATGCGCTGGCGGGCCTCGGCGGGCGAAAGGGGCAGCCCCATGTCGATCATGGCGGCGACGGCGGCGACAATCGCTCCGTCCTTCATCTTCATGAAGTCGGTGAGCGTGTTGTCCAGGTCGAAGATGACCGCCCGAATCATGGACCGACTCGATTCACCGGGCCTCGTGCTGCGGCGGGTGATTGCGGCGAGCGCTCACTTGGTCGAGAAGCTGATCGTCCGCCCGTAGCTGATCTCGCCGTTGTCGATGCGGATGTTGAAGCCGCAATTCGGATTGGTGCAGGCCCACGCCTTGTATTCGATGGGAGCACCGTCGCGGCCGTAGTCCGAGAGCGGGATCAGGACCCCCGTTCCGCACTTCTTGCACTCCGGGAGCGCAAAACCCTGCTCCATCCTCCCCTCCCCTCTGAGTCCGGCCGCAGCCGCTCTGCCCCCTCCCGCGGAGCAAGATCCTGACCCGAACGGTTCCCGCTCGGCGGAATCGGCCGGCCCCATGCACCCGGACGCGATCTTGGCCAGTGCCTCGACCGGTTGTCAAGGCTGGGCCCGGGCTTCTTCTCCCCTCGCTCGCGAGGCTCGCCTCCGGCCGCCCGTCCGGCACGCCGGGGGCGAGACGCTTTTTATGGCGCCGGCTTCAGCTCACCTGCTACTATCGGCCGCTTGCGACGGTTCGGCAGAGATTTCCATGAGGAGGATCCACGTCATGGCGCTCCTGCAGCCCTTCCGGGCCTGGCGGCCGACGGTCGCCCTCGCTCCCCGGGTCGCCGCTCCCCCCTACGACGTGCTCGACTCCGAAGAAGCGCGCAAGATGGCGCAAGGCAACGAGTTCTCTTTCCTGCACATCTCGAAGTCGGAGATCGATCTCGAGCCCGGGACCCGGGTGGAGGACCCCCGGGTCTACGCGCGCGCGCGGGCGAATTTCGAGCGGATGATCGCTGCGGGCATCTTCCTCCGAGAGGCCGCTCCCAGCTACTACGTCTACCGCCAGCGCATGGGCCACCACGTGCAGACCGGGATGGTCGCGGGCGCGAGCATCGACGAGTACGAGGACGGGCGCATCAAGAAGCACGAGCACACGCGCCCCGACAAGGAGGACGACCGCACCCGGCACATCAACACGATGAACGCGAACACGGGCCCGGTCTTCCTCATCTACCCGCCCCGCCCGGCGATCGACGCGCTGGTCGCACGGATCTGCGCGGGCAAGCCCGAGTACGATTTCACGAGCGACGACGGCATCGGCCACACCCTCTGGGTCGTCTCCGAACCAAAGACCGTCGCGGAACTGCGGGCCGCCTTCGTCGCGGTGCCCGCGCTCTACGTCGCGGACGGCCACCATCGCAGCGCGGCCGGGATGCGCGTTCGCCGGGAGCGGCGCGCGGCCAATCCCACCCATCGCGGCGACGAGCCCTACAACTACTTCCTCTCGGTCGTCTTCCCCTCCGATCAAGTGAAGATCATGGCCTACAACCGCGTCGTTCGCGACCTGCACGGCCTGTCGCCGGCGGAGTTCCTCGCCCGCGTCGCGGAGCGCTTCGCGATCGCGCCCGCCGAACGTGCCGAGCCCGATCGGGTGCACACGTTCGGCCTGTTCCTGGATGGGCGCTGGCACCGGCTCACCGCCAAGCCGGGCTCCTTCCCGGCGGGCGACCCCGTCGCCTCGCTCGACTGCGCCATCCTGCAGGACAATCTCCTCAGTCCGATCCTGGGAATCGCCGATCCGCGCACGGAGAGGCGCATCGACTTCATCGGCGGCATTCGCGGAACGGCCGAGCTCGAGCGGCGCTGCCGCGCCGGGTGGGCCGTCGCCTTCGCGCTGTTCCCGACGGCGGTCGACCAGCTGATGTCCGTCGCCGACGCGGGCAAGGTCATGCCGCCCAAGTCCACCTGGTTCGAGCCCAAGCTGCGTTCGGGGCTGATCGTGCGGCCCTTGGAGGACTAGACGGCGCGCGCAGGTGGCCGTAGGTTTCGATGGGCCTCGCGGGCGGTGCCCCGGAGGCCGGGAGGAGACCATGAAGATCCTGATCGCCGATGCTTTCGACGCGTCCCTGCCCGGGCGGCTGAAGCCGTTCGGCGAGGTGACCGATGACGCGAACCAGCTGCCCAGCGCGAATGTCGTCCTCATCCGCAGCAAGACCAAGGCCACGCGCGAGTACCTCGATCGCGCGCCAGCGCTGAAGATGATCATCCGCGGCGGCGTGGGGCTCGACAACGTGGACCAGGAGTACGCCAAGCAGAAGGGCATCCGGGTGCTCAACACGCCGGCCGCCTCAAGCGTCGCCGTCGCCGAGCTCGCCATGGCCTTCCTCGTCGCGATTCCCAACCGGCTGATCGACGGCCACTGCACGATGAAGGAAGGCAAGTGGGCGAAGAAGGAACTCAAGCGCACGGAGCTCTTCCAGAAGACGCTCGGGCTGATCGGCGTCGGCCGCATCGGCACCGAGGTCGCCCTCCGCGCGAAGGCCTTCGGCATGCGGGTGATCGCGTTCGACAAGTACGTCAGTTCTTCGCCCCACGCCGAGATGGTGCCCCTCTCCGCGCTCGTCGCGCAGGCCGACTTCATCTCGCTCCACACGCCGCTCACGGACGAGACGCGCGGCATGGTGAACGCGGAGCTGATCGGCAAGATGAAGCGCGGGGTGATCCTGGTGAACACGGGGCGCGGCAAGGTGGTGAACGAGCCCGATCTCGCCGCCGCCCTCGCCTCGGGACAGGTGCGCGCTTACGGCACCGACGTGTGGGAGAGCGATCCCCCGCCTCCCGCTTCGCCGCTCCTCAGCGCGCCGAACGTCTTCATGACCCCGCACATCGGGGCCTCGTCGCAGGAGAACCTGCTGCGCATCGGAGACATCATCGTCGAGATCCTCTCCGAGCACTACGGCAGGAAGTGACGGCTGTGCCGCGGCCGCCCGGCGAACCAGTCGGCAAGGTTCGCAGGGCGGCGGCCGCGGGAGGAACGTGAGGAAGGAGATCCAAGCCATGGCACGCGCCTACAATTTCTTCGCCGGTCCGGCGGTGCTTCCCCTCCCCGCTCTCGAACGGGCCCAGAAAGAGCTGATCGACTGGGCCGGCACGGGCACTTCGGTGCTCGAGACGAGCCACCGTTCGAAGGAGTACGACGCGGTCCACAACGAGGCGATCGCGCTCCTGAAGGAGTTCCTCGCCCTGGACGAGCACTACCACGTCCTCTTCCTGCAGGGCGGCGCGACGCTTCAGTTCGCGATGGTCCCGATGAACCTCCTCGGCCGGGACCAGGCGGCCGACTATGTCAACACCGGGCACTGGGCGAAGAAGGCGATGACCGACGCCAAGCTCTTCGGCACGGTGAAGGTCGCCTACGACGGCTCGGGCAACAAGTTCACGCATATCCCCGCGCAGAATGAGCTCGTCCTCGACCCCCACGCCCGCTACGTCCACATCACGAGCAACAACACGATCGAGGGCACGCAGTACCACACCTTCCCCGCCACCGGCCGGGTGCCGCTCGTCTGCGACATGTCGTCCGACTTCCTCTGGCGCCCCTTCGACGTGCGCCCCTTCGGGATCATCTACGCGGGCGCGCAGAAGAACCTCGGCCCCGCGGGAGTCACGGTCGTCATCGTCCGCGACGACGTCCTCGCCGCCTGCAAGGCCGAGAACCCGACGCTGCTCAAGTACGCGACCCACGCCGAGAACAACTCGCTCTACAACACGCCCCCCGTCTTCGCGATCTACCTCGTCCGCAACGTGCTCGCTTACATGAAGGACATCGGCGGGCTGAAGAAGATCGAGGAGCTGAACCGCCGCAAGGCCGGGATGATCTACGAGACGATCGACGCGCGGCCCGATTTCTTCCGGGCCCCCGTCGAGAAGGCGAGCCGCTCGATGATGAACATCGTCTTCCGGCTCCCGTCGGAAGAGCTCGAGGCCAAGTTCGTCGCCGAGGCCAAGGCGCGGAGAATGCTCGGCCTGAAGGGCCACCGCTCCGTGGGCGGCATCCGGATCTCCGCCTACAACTCCTGCCCCATGGAGGCGGTGGAGAGCGTCGTCGGCTTCATGAAGGACTTCGCCAAGGCGAACGCCTAGGCGACGGACGGCGCGGCCCGGTCCGGTCGGGCCCGCCGGCGGATTTCGCGCGATCGCACACGGGCCGGCGCTCGGAGCCTTCCGGGAGCCGGCCCGATCACCTTGCGGCCGCTCTCAGGTCTTGCGCTCCTGCTTCTGGGCCGCCGGGAAGAGCACGTTGTTCAAGATCAACCGGTACCCCGGCGAGCTCTTGTGCAGCTCGAGACGGGTCGGCGGGTCCCCGACGCGGTGCTCGTAGTCCTCCGGATCGTGCCCGCCCAGGAACGTGAAGGTGCCCTGGCCGAAGTTGCCGTGGACGTAGCGCACTTCCTCGCTCCCGGGCACTTCGGCCAGGACGAGAGTCGCGGGCTTGAGCGTCCCGCGCTTGAAGCTCGTCGTCTGCCCCATGAACCCGTTCACCATGTTCACGTGGCACTGCGTGAGCATGGTGGGAACCGGGTCCTCCTTGGCGGAGAACTCGAAGAGCACGAAGTAGTCGGCGGCCGGCCCGCGCAGCTGCGCGTAGTCGCTCATGTCGATGTCGGAGAACTCGTAGATGAACGGGTTCATCTCGAGGGTGAAGTCCTGGAAGGCGAGGCAGCGGCTGAAGTCGAGGCGCGCCTGGGCCTGCGGATCGGCTGGGTCGCCGTCGTTCACCGGGTCGACGATGTCGACGTTCCCCGCCGCCGCCGCGATGTCGAAGCTGTCGCATCCGGAGCACATGGCGAAGAGGAAGCCCCCCCGCGCGATGTACTCGCGGATGGCCTCGACGGTCGCGTGCTTGTGGCGCCAGACCTTGTCGTAGCCGGCCGCGTGCGCCCGCGCCTCGAGCTGCGTCTTGCGGTTCTGGTACCAGGCCGCGCTGTGGAAGCCGGCGTAGAACTTCCCGTACTGCCCGGAGAAGTCCTCGTGGTGCAGATGCAGCCAGTCGTACTCGGAGAGCCGCCCCGCCTGCACCTCGTCGTCGTAGATGCGATCGAAGGGAATGCCGGCGTACTCGAGGGCGAGGATGACCGCGTCGTCCCAGGGCTCGTCGATGTCCGCGGGGGGGACGTAGACGGCAATGCGCGGGGCCTTCTCGAGGACGATCGCCTGCATGTTGCCGTCCTCGATCTCCTGGTAGACCGCCGCCTGGGCTCCCGCGTCGATCTGCTCGTAGCGTACGCCGTCCAGGAGCAGGCGCCGCTCGATCTCCGGGTCGGCGGCCATCAGGAAGGAGCCGCCCCGGTAGTTGAGCAGCCACTCGACGTCGATCCCCAGCTCGAGGGCATGGTAGGCGGCGCCGTAGGCCTTCAGATGGTCGGTCTGGGTGAGATCCATGGGCACGAGCAGGTCCGCGCGGGCCGTGGAGAGCGCGCCCGGGAGGGTCAGCGCGAGGGCCCCGGCCAAGGCCAGGGCCGCGAGGTCCGAAAGACGATTCACAGACTTCTTGAACCTCCCCTTCATTTCCCTCGCATCCTGTTTCCGGTGACGGCGTCCGCGAATCCGGCGGCGCGGGCGAGCCCGGAAGCGAGCGACTCCCTACGAATCCTCGGACCGGAGGGCCCGCAGGCGGGCGCGCGCCCGCCGCGCCTCGAACGAGCTCGGGTACTCGAGGAGCACCCGCTCGTAGCAGGCCGCCGCCTGGGCGTGCCTCTGCGCGACCGCCTCCGCCTGCTCCCCCATCCACAGCAGCGCCGCCGGGGCGACCCGGCTCGTGCTTTCTTCGACGATCAGGCGCGCGAGACTGGAATCGGCCGCCGCCCAGTCGCCCAGCGCCGCGACGAGACGCAGCTCCTGAAAGCGCAGCTCGGCCCGGAGCAGATCGCCCGGACCGCCCGCGAGCCCTTCGCGGCACCGCGCGAGCGCCTCCCCGGTCCTCCCCGCGCTGCGCAGGTACTCGGTGCGCGCATAGTCGAGAACGCCCGGCCCCGCCTGCGTCTCGCCGAGCAGGAGCACGCGCCGGAACGCGTCGTTCACCCAGGCGCCCTGCGGGTACTGGTCGGTGAGCCGGTAGTACGCCTCCTCGGCTTCCTGGAACTTGCCGTCGAAGAAGAGCATCTCGGCGAGCTGGAAGGCCGCCTGCTCGCGCAGCGCGCTCTGCGAAGCACCCGCGGCCAGCTCCTCGTAGCGCCGCGCCGCCTCGGTGAAGTCCTCGCCGCGGAGCGCGCACTCGGCCAGCGCGAGGCGCGCCCGGTCGACGAGCGCCTGCTGGCGCTCGCGCCGCGGCCGCGCGCTCGCGGCGGCGAGCACCGTCTCGTACGCCTGCCGGGCCGCCTCGAGATCGCGCAGCGGCCCCATGAGCAGGTCGGCGCGCGCGATCGCCGCGCGAAGCGCGAGCGGGCCGCGCGGGAAGAGCCGCTCTCCCTCCGCGTAGGCCTCGACCGCTTCACGCGGGCGGTCCAGCGACGCGAGAAGCTCGGCCTTCTCGAACCAGACATCCTCGGCCGTTCCCGGCTGCGGATCGAGGGCGAGGACCGAATCGTAGGCGGCCAGCGCCGTCCCGGGCACCCCGCGCTTGGACAGCGTCCGCGCGAGGGGGAGCAGCAGCTCGCCGTGGCGCTCCTGCGCGCGATCGGCCTCGACCAGCAGCGCGACCGCCTCGGGTTCGCGGCCGGTGGTCGCATAGATGTGGCCGAGCGCTTCCTTCCAGGCCGCGGGCGCGTCCTCCCCCGCCACGGCGGCTTCGAGCGCGGCCATCGCTTCCGATCCCGCGAGGCTGTCGGAGACGGCAAGCTCGAGGGGATCGACCAGGCGCATGACCCACGAGGGCCGGTCGCGCAAGCAACCGAGCAGCGCCTCGACCGCTTCCCTGCCGCGCCCCGCCTGGATGCAGCAGCGCGCGAGCTGCATCCAGGCGTGCGGGTCGCGGTCCCCGGCCGCCTCCGCTTGCGCCCGGCAGAGCGCGATCGCCTCGTCGTCCTTGCCGGAGCGAAGGTAGGCCTGGGTGAGCAGGACGAGGACGCGGCTGTCGCCCGGCCGCTCTTCGTTCAGCCGCTCGAGAATCGGGACCGCCTCGGGTGCGCGCCCGGCCCGTAGCAGATTCTCCGCCTCGCGCAGGAGCGACCGCGCGACGTCCCCGGAGCGATCGGCGAAGATGAGCGGGCTGCCGGGCCGTGGCTGTCCGCCCTCCTCCGGCTCGGCGGGGGGCGCCTGGGCGCTCGCGGCTCCCGCGAGCGCGAAACCCGCGCCTGCGACTTCCGTGAGCACGAGCCCCGCGGCCGCAGCCCAGACAGCGGAGGCGCCGGCCGCGAAACAGAAGGCGCGGCGCGCGCATCTGCGCCACGGCGCTCCGCCCGATCGTCTCGTCCTCGGCAACCCGTCTCCCTTCGTCATATCCGCCTATCCGCCAGGACGGCGAGAGAGTCCTCTCTCCGCGATCTTCGCCAGGACCTAGCGGCTCCCCAGGAGGGCGCGCAGGTAGAGGTCGACCAGCCGCCGATACTCGGGCGGCACCGGGTCCTGGCTGCCGCGAAGCATCGCCTGGCGCATGCGCTCGGCCGGCGTTTCGCCCTCGTCGACCCCGGGCGGGCCCGGCCGCGCGAGCGGGTTCACGCCCGTGCGCGAAAGGCGCTCCTCGCTCTGGTCCTGCTTGCGCATGCTGCGCTGCGCCGTCAGAAGCCGGCTCAGGATCCGCTCCTGGCGCTCGATCAGCTTCCGGTCGGCCTGCTTTTCGCGCAGCCCCGCGGCCACCTGTTCCATCTCGTCGATGATGTCCTGCAGGTCGCCGAGCACCTGGCCCGATTGATCCAGACCCGATTGGATCTCCTCCATTCCCTGGCGGATCATCTCCTGCCGGGCGGCGAGGCGCGCCATCGCCTCCTGCTGGCCCATCGTCAGGCGCGGCGTCTGGCAGGCGCCCATCGCCTGCTGGGTGTCGCGGTTGAGCGCCGACTGCTGCCCGCTCATGCACTGCAGCCGTTGGAAGGGGCTGGGCGAGCTGGAGCTGCACGAGGACCTCGCCTGGGAGGCGGTCTCGAGAAGCGCCTTCGTCGCCGCGTTCATCGCGCGCATCGC
>Ga0316622_100000840_pt1 | contig 18933 bp, 16 predicted proteins | sample OWC_Aug_OW2_C1_D_FD_207646 | JGI IMG/M metagenome (GOLD analysis project Ga0316622, IMG submission 207646) | Wetland soil microbial communities from Old Woman Creek delta, Ohio, United States - OWC_Aug_OW2_C1_D5_C | ecosystem: Environmental > Terrestrial > Soil > Wetlands | place: USA: Ohio... | reverse complement strand
CCGGCGCGCTCGGCGGGATCGGTCCCGACATCATGGCCGAGGGTCTTCGGACGATCCTGCCGGGCGTCGACGTCCAGCCCTGAGGACCGCCATCCAGCCCCGACAGACCGCCGTCCAGCCCTGAGGGCCGCCATCCAGCCCCGACAGACCGCCCGTCGAGACCGGGACCGCGACCGGCACATCGGCCGGAGCGGACTCGACCCTAGAGCAGGGCCGACGCGGCGTCCTGGACGGACTCGATGATCGGCCCCGGCAGCAGCCCGAGCCCGATCGTCAGGATCGTGGCGGCGAACAGCCCGACCCACACGAGGCCGCCGTGGGACAGGGCCGGTGCCTCGGTCTCGGGCTCGCGCATGAACATGTAGACGACGACCCGCAGGTAGTAGAAGGCCGCTGCGGCCGCGTTGAGGACCATCAGCACGGCCAGGAAGCTGAGCACGCCGCCGGCCTCGACCGCCGCCAGGATGATGTACGCCTTGGCAAAGAACCCGGCTGTCGGCGGGATCCCCACCAGCGACAGCAGGAAGAGGGTCATCAGGACGCCGAGCAGCGGCTCGCGCCTGCCGAGGCCGGCAAACGTGGCCAGGCTGCTGGTGACTCCCCGGCGCTTCTGGAGCGCCGCGACGACCGCGAATGCGCCGAGGTTCATGAAGGCGTACGCGGCGCCGTAGTAGAGCAGCCCCTCGAGTCCCTCGACCTGGCCGTTCGCGTAGGCTGCCAGCCCGACCATCATGTAGCCGGTGTGGGCGATCGAGGAGTACGCCAGCATCCGCTTCACGTTGTCCTGGGTCAGCGCGATGAGGTTGCCGACCGTCATCGTGAGCGCCGCCAGCAGCACGAACACGACGGCCCACTCTTCGCTGACGGGCCCGAGCGCCTCGACGAAGAGGCGCAGGATCAGGGCAAACGCGCCGACCTTGGGCAGGGTCGAGAGGTAGCCGGTGACCGGGGTGGGCGATCCCTGGTACGCGTCAGGTGTCCAGTAGTGGAACGGGACCGCCGCGATCTTGAACGCAACACCCGTCGTCAGCAGCGCCAGCCCGAGCGCGAGGCCCGCCGAGATCCCAGCGGACTCGACCATGACGCCCAGCTCCGCCGCCACACCGCCGATCGAGGTCGTCCCGGTCAGCCCCCAGACATAGGCCAGCCCGAACAGGAAGATCGCAGACGAGAACGAGCCGAGCAGGAAGTACTTGATGGCGCCTTCGGTCGAGAGCGCGTCGCGCTTGGCGAAGCCCGCCAGCAGGTAGCCCGGCAGGACCATCAGCTCGAGCCCCAGGAAGAGCAGCAGCAGGTCCGTGCTGCCGGCGATGAGCATCGCGCCCGAAAGCGCGAACATCATCAGCGCCGCGAACTCGGCGATCGGCAGGTCGCGCGGCTCGAGGTAGTCGGGCGCGAACAGGATCGTCAGGACCACGATGCCGATCAGCAGGACGTCGATGAACGTCGTGAAGGCATCGACGGTGTAGGCGCCCCTGAAGGCGTCGGCGGGCGTCGCGCCGGTGACCACGACCAGGGCCGCGGCGATGCCGAGCCCGACGAACGTGGTGACGAGGGCGGGAGCGGAGCGACCCGGCCAGGCGAGGTCGACGACGAGGACGGCGGCCGCCGCGAGCACCACGGCGACGACCGGCGCCAGCGGCAGGACGTCGTTGAAGGTCATCGCCCGGCCCGCCCGCCCGTCATCGCCAGAACGCCAGGTTCACGGCGCCGCCGCCCGCCACGTCGGAGAGCACGCCGTCCACGGTGCCGCTGATCAGCACCAGCAGCAGCCCGGGCAGGAGCCCGAAGACGACCGTCAGGGTGGCCAGCGGGACCAGCGTCAGCACCTCGACCGGCCGCATGTCGGTCAGGTGGCTGCCCAGTGAGCGCAGGAAGTCCGAGACGTCGCCGAATGCCGCCCGCTGGAACATCCAGAGCAGGTAGCCCGCGCCGAGGATCATGCAGAACGCCGCCACGGCCGCCACCCACGGGCTGTAGTCGAAGGCGCCCAGCAGGACGAGGAACTCGCCGACGAACCCGGCCAGCCCCGGCAGCCCGGCCGAGGCGAAGACGAAGAACCCCAGGACCGCGGCGAACACGGGCACCGGCTTCGAGAGCCCGCCCATCTTGGCGATCGTCCGGTCGTGCGTGCGTTCGTAGATCACCCCGACGAGAAGGAACAGGGCGCCCGTGATCAGCCCGTGGGCGACCATCTGCACGATGGCACCGTTCATGCCCTGCTCCGTGAACACGAAGATGCCCAGCGTCACGAAGCCCATGTGGCTGACCGAGGAGTAGGCGACCAGCTTCTTGAGGTCGGGCTGGACGAGGGCGACGACCGCGCCGTAGATGATCGCGATCAGCGAGAGCACGATGATGAGCGGCGCAAAGGTGTGGGCGGCGTCCGGGAAGAGCGGCAGGGAGAAGCGGATCATCCCGTAGCCGCCGAGCTTGAGCAGGATGCCGGCAAGGATGACCGAGCCCGCGGTCGGGGCCTCGACGTGAGCATCGGGGAGCCAGGTGTGGAACGGCCACATCGGGACCTTGATCGCGAAGGCCAGGAAGAAGGCCAGGAAGGCCAGCAGCTGGAAGCCCTCCACGAAGCCACCGGTCCCCGCGTAGGCCCGCAGCTCCTCGTAGTCGAAGGCACCCACGAACGAGCCGCCGTGGCCGTCGGCAAAGGTGTAGGCCGTGGCCAGGATGGCCACCAGCATCAGCAGCGAGCCGACAAGGGTGTAGAGGACGAACTTGATCGTGGCGTAGATCCGGTTGGCGCCCCCCCAGATCCCGATGATCAGGTACATCGGGACGAGCACGATCTCCCAGAAGATGTAGAAGAGGAACATGTCGAGGGCGACGAACACGCCGATCATGCCCACTTCGAGGATGAGGAAGGAGATCATGAACTCCTTCACCCGGTGGGTGATCGGCCGCAGGCTGGCCAGGATGCTGATCCAGGTGAGGGTCGTGGTGAGCACGACGAGGGCCAGCGACATCCCGTCGACGCCGACCTTGTACTGGATGCCGAAGACCGGGATCCAGTCGACCGTCTCGACGTACTGGAAGCCCGGTCGATCGGGCAGGTAGCCGATCAGCGGGAAGAGCGAGACGACGAAGGTCAGCAGCGCGGTCCCAAGCGCGATCGCCCGGACCGCGTTGACCGAGCTGCGCGGCACGAAGGCGATCAGGATCGCCCCGGCCAGCGGCAGGAAGGTGATGATCGAGATGATCGGCAAATCGGTGATCGTCACGGCTCTCGCCTACCTGCTCGCGATCAGGAGGTACGCGCCGGCCATCAGCAGCAGCCCGACCGCGATGCCGAGAGCGTAGTTCTGGACGCGGCCGGTCTGGACCTGGCGCAGCCCGCCGCCGACGTCCACGAAGAAGCGCCCGATCCCGTTGACCGTCCCGTCGATGACGCGCACGTCGAACCACCAGAGGGCTGCTGCCGCCCGCCCTCCGATGACGATGAACAGCAGGTGGTTGAGCTCGTCGAACCACCACTTGTTGAGCGAGGCGCGGTACAGGAAGCGCGTCAGCCCGTTGGCCTGGGCGATCGCGTCGACCCGCTCGGGCTGCGGATCGCGGCGCAGGAACCCGAGGTCGACGCCGAACAGCCGCCAGGCGACGACGAGCCCGAGGGTCGCGATGCCGACGCTCATCAGGATCAGGGCCCCGTCGACGCCGAACAGCGCGTACTCCCCGTGGCCGATGCCGAGCAGCTCGTCGGCCTCTTCGAAGACGGGCTCCAGCCAGTGCTTGATCGTGCTGTCGCCGAGCGGCAGGCCGATCGCGAGCCCGAGCAGGACCGACGGGATGGCCAGCAGGATCAGCGGGATGGTCATCGTGGGCGGCGACTCGTGGATCCGGTCCCAGAGCTCCCGCGGGCCACGGAACGAGCCCCAGAAGGTCATGCCCATCAGCCGGAACATGTAGAAGGCCGTCAGCCCGGCCACCACGAAGCCGATCGCCCAGACCCAGTAGAAGCCGAACTTGAAGGCCTCGCCGAGGATCTCGTCCTTGCTGAAGAAGCCGGCCAGGGGCGGGATGCCTGCGATCGCCAGCGAGCCGATCAGCATCGTCCAGTAGGTGATCCTGATCTTCTTGCTGAGCCCGCCCATGCGGCGCATGTCCTGCTCCTCGTGGACGGCGTGGATGACCGATCCCGAGTCGAGGAAGAGCAGGCCCTTGAAGAAGCCGTGCGCCATGAGGTGGAAGATGGCGGCCACGAAGGCGCCCACGCCGAGCGCGGCGAACATGTAGCCCAGCTGCGACAGCGTGGAGTAGGCGAGCACCCGCTTGATGTCGGTCTGGGTCATGGCGATCGATGCGGCCAGGATGGCCGTGAAGATGCCGACTGCCGCCACCACGACCATCACTCCGGGGACGTGCGCGTAGATGTCGGCCGTCCGTGCCACGAGGTAGACGCCGGCGTTGACCATCGTCGCGGCATGGATCAGGGCCGAGACCGGGGTCGGGCCCTCCATCGCGTCGGGCAGCCAGACGTGGAGCGGGAACTGCGCGCTCTTGCCGACGGCGCCGCAGAAGACGAGCAGCGCGATCGCGGCGATGACCGTCGGGTCGAGCTCGCCGATCCTCTCGAGGACCTCGCGGATGTCGAGCGTCCCGAGGCTGACCCAGATGAGCATGATCCCGAGGGCGAACCCGACGTCGCCGACGCGGTTGACGATGAACGCCTTCTTGGCGGCCAGCGCCGCGCTCCGCCGGGTGTACCAGAAGCCGATCAGCAGGTAGCTGCACAGGCCGACCAGCTCCCAGGCCACGAACACGACGAGGAAGTTGTCGGCCAGGACCAGGAGCAGCATCGAGAACATGAACAGGTTGAGGTAGGCGAAGAAGCGCCAGTACCCCGGGTCGTGGCCCATGTAGCCGATGCTGTAGACGTGGACGAGCATGCCGATCGTGGTCACCACGATCAGCAGGCAGGCGGTCAGGTTGTCGACGAAGAAGCCGACGCTGACGACGAAGTCGCCGGCCGGTATCCACTCCCAGATCGTGAAGCCGTAGCCGTGCGCGCCGAACGGCTCCGCACCCGTGAGCGACTGGAAGACCACGTACATCGCGATCAGCCACGACGCCACGACGACACCGACAGGGATCCAGTGCGCCTGCCTGCCCAGCCGCCGCCCGACGAGGGCGGTAACGAGGAAGCCCGCCATCGGGAGGGCGACGATGAGCGTGATCAGCAGGTTGAGCGTGGCGTCGCCGCCTCCCGTGGCCTCACCCTCGGCCGCCGCGAGCAGTCCGCCCAGCATCGGTAGATCCGTCACGCTCGCCCCCGTCTAGCGCCGCAGCGAGTCGTATTCGTCGACCAGCGGCGTGCGCCGGTTGCGGAAGATGGCGATCACGATCGCCAAGCCCACCGTCGCCTCCGCCGCCGCCACCGCCATGACCATCAGCGCGATCACCGCCGCGTCACCCGCCAGGTCCGGCACGAATGCACCGAATGCCACGATGGCGAGGTTCACCGCGTTCAGCATCAGCTCGATCGACATGAGCATGCTGATCGCGTTGCGGCGGGCCAGGAAGCCAAACGTGCCGATCGAGAAGAGGATGGCCGAGAGGATGAGATAGGCGTCGAGCGAGTTGCTCATGTCTGCTCCCGCTCCTCGTGGCGGGCCAGGAAGACGCCACCGATCACGGCAGCCAGGAGCAGCACGCTGACCACCTCGAACGCCAGCACGTACTCGTCGAAGAGGAGCCGGGCGAGCTCATCGGTGGCCGTCTCGATCACCTCGGCCACCTCGCCCCAGTCTGTCGCCAGGATCCCGAGGCTCAGCACGAACCCCAGCACCACCGCGGCGATCGCGGCCGGGACGGCCTGCGTCTGGAAGACGAGGCTGGCCGGGCCGGCCTTGGACTGGGTGAGCATGATGGCGAACAGGATCAGCACGCTGATGGCACCGATGTACACGAGGACCTGCGCACCGGCGATGAAGGGGGCGCCGAGGAGGACGTACAGCCCAGCCAGCGCACCGAACGAGACGATCATGGCAAGGCCGGCCCGGATGATGTCGCGCAGGACGACGACCAGCAGCGCGGCGACGATCATGAAGAAGGCGAAGACGACGAACAGGAAGTCCGACCACGGCACGCCGAGCACCGGGATCGTGTCCGGTATCGCCACGGGCCTCCTCTCGCTCCTCTCCGCCTGACGGCCCGGTGTCCGGCCGGCCGCTGCGCCGGTCCGACCCCTCGCCGATCGTCCCCCAGATGCTACCTGTGCCCGCTGGGCGTCGTGCCCGATCCCGGCACGCGACCCGCGTCGCCGTGTCCGTTGCCGTTGTCGGTCGAGTGGCCGTTGCCGCCGTTGCCTCCGGCGACGCCGGCCGGCAGGACCGGCAGCAGGCGTGTCGTCTCGAGGGGGCGTCCGGCCGCGGACGCCCGGGCCGCCCAGTCGCGCTCGCGCCGGATGTACGTCGCCTCGGTTTCGCGCTCGATTGCGGCGATGGCGATCAGGTCGATCATCGGCTCCTCGCGGCTCGTGTGGGCGAGCTCGAAATCGCCGCCGTCGCGCAACGCGTCGTACGGGCAGGCATCGACACAGATGCCGCACAGGATGCAGCGACTCTCGTCCACCTCGTACTTCGTGAGGACACGCGGCTTGGGCATCAGCGCGCCCGTCGGGCAGGTCTCCGCACAGCGTCCGCATGACACGCAGGGTGTGTCGTTGAGGCTCATGTCGAGCGGTGTCGTCACGAGCGTGTCGAAGCCGATGCGCATGAAGTCGTAGCAGGCCGCCCCGACGACCTCCGAGCACACCTGCGCGCAGCGTCCACAGTCGATGCAGCGAGACGGCTCGCGCAGGATGAAGGCGTGGCTGTCGTCGCGCAGGTAGTCGTGGTTGAGGCCCGTGAAGCGGTTCTCGGTCACGCTCCTGAAGCCGGCCCCGAAATGGTGCTGCTTCTCGAGCGTCTTGAGGGTCGTCCCGTACTCGATGCCCAGGCGCCGCAGGTCGCAGAATCCGATCGCCTCGCAGGTGCACTGGAGACAGCGGGTCGACTCGGCCACGGCCTCGGCGACCGTGTACGGGATCTCGTACTCGATGTAGCTCTTGTTGCGGACCTCGGGCTCCATCGCCCGCAGACGGTGGCGCGGCTCCTTGACCTCGCTCGTGAACGGCACGATCGAGAGGAACTCGGGCTGCGGCTCGGCCAGCCGCTGGCGGGTCTTGATCGCGCCGAGATCCATCCCCTTGAGATAGGCGTCGACCGCGTACGCGGAGCGCCGCCCCTCGGCGACGGCCTGGACGACGGTCGCCGCGCCGATCCGCACGTCGCCGCTGGCGAACACGCCGGGGCGGTCGGTGGCGAAGGTCACGGCATCGGCCTTGACGCGCCGCTGCTTGGTGGCCTGGACACCCTCGGAGCCCGCGCCCATCCAGGACAGGTCGGGTCCCTGGCCGATGGCCAGCAGCACTCGGTCGCAGGGGATCGTGAACTCGGTCCCGGGCGCGGGCTCCGGGCGGCGGCGTCCCGAGGCGTCCGGCTCGCCGAGGCGCATCCGGATGAACTCGACCCCGGTGACCCGGTTCTGGTCGTCCACGATGACCCGCGTCGGGCCGGCCTGGAAGATCAAGGTGGCGCCTTCCTCGATGGCCTCGTGGACCTCGCTCGCCGCCGGCATCTCCTTCATGTCGCGGCGGTAGACGAGGGTCACCTCCGCCGCTCCCTGGCGGACCGAGGTGCGGGTGCAGTCCATCGCCGTGAAGCCGCCGCCGACTACGACGACCCGCGACCCGGCATGGCCCGGGTACTCGAGCCCCAGGGTGGCCGTGCGCAGGTACTCCAACCCATCGATGACACCGTCGGCATCCTCGCCCGGGATGCCCAGCTTGTTGGTGTCGTAGCAGCCGATTGCCACCAGGACCGCGTCGTAGCCCTGGCCCTGGAGATCGTCGAGCGTGAAGTCGCGGCCCAGCTCCTGGTTGCAGCGGATCTGGCCGCCCAGCCGTGTCACGCTCTCGTACTCGGCCTCGAGGACCTCGACCTTGGGCAGCCGGTACTGGGGGATCCCGTAGCGCAGCATGCCGCCCGGGGCCGGGTCACGCTCGAAGACCGCGACCTCGTGGCCGGCGATCAGCAGGTAGTAGGCGGCCGACATGCCGGCCGGGCCCGAGCCGATGACCGCCACCCGGCGGCCGCTCTTCGGCTGGAGCTCGAACGGCACTGGCGGGTCGACGCCCTCGTCGAGCATCTGCCGCAGGACCTGGTCGCCCGCGTAGCGGTGGCTGTCGCGGATGGCGATGGCCTCGTCGACCTCGTCGCGCCGGCAGTGCTCCTCGCAGGGTGCGGGGCAGACCCGGCCGAGCACCGACGGGAAGGGGATCGTGCGCTTGAAGATCCGGGCCGACTCGCGCCAGCTGCCCTCGGCGTTCGCCTTGAGGAAGCCCGGGATGTCGATGTGGCTCGGGCACTTGTTCTGGCAGGGTGGCAGGCAGTAGGCGTTGTGGTCGCTAAAGATCAGCTCGAGGTTGGTGCGGCGCAGCCGGCGCAGCTCGTCGGTCTGCGTCTGGACCTTCATCCCGACCTCGGCTGCCCGCGAGCAGCTGATGGGTGGGCTTGCCTCGCCCTCGACCTCGACCACGCACATCCGGCAGGCCCCAAAGCCCGGCAGCTTGGGCTCGTAGCAGAGCGTGGGAACCTCGATCCCGTTGTCGCGGCAGACCTCCAGGATCGTCTGGCCCTCGAGGCCCTCGACGACCCGCCCGTCGATCTCGAGCCGGATCCGCGGCGTGCTGACCGGCCGCTGCGGAGCCTGGGTCGTCAGCAGCCGCTCGGCGGGGCCTGCCTCGACCGGCGTGACCGTGTCGAGCGTGGCGGGCTGGTCGGGTCTGGTCTCGGGACGGACGATCAGGTCGGCCATGGAGCCCCCCTCAGTGCGGCGCGCCGGCGGCGGCCAGGGCGATCGGCCCGCAGACGCCGGCCGGACAGGTGGCGTGGAGGATGTGCTCGTCCAGCTCGGGCTTGAAGTAGTGCGCGATGCTCCGGAGCGGGAACGTCGCCAGCCGCTCGTGGTCGCACAGCGCGCTCGCCACGATGTCGTGGGACAGGTCGTCAAGCAGCGCCAGGTCGGTCGGCCGCGACCGGCCGCTGGTGAGGCGGTCGCTCAGCTCGTAGAGCCGGCGGATTCCGATCCGGCAGGGGATCGTCTTGCCGCAGGCCGAGTCGGCGCAGAAGCGCGTGAGCAGCCGGGCGAGATCCACCACGCACGCTCGATCGTCGGCGGCGACGATCGAGCCTGACCCAAGGTGGGCGCCGGCCGCCCGGAGCGCCTCGAACTCGAGCGGGACGTCCAGCATCCCGGGCGGGAGCAGCCCGCCGGACGGGCCGCCGACGAGGACCGCCTTGAGCGATCGACCAGCCGGCAGCACCCCGCCGAGGGCGACGATCTCGCGCAGGGGGGTGCCGGTCGGGACCTCTGCAACGCCATCGTGCGCGGGCCCGCGAACCTGCACGAGCACGGTGCCCGGGCAGCCCGGGGCGCCGATCGCGGCGAATGCCTCGGGTCCCTTGCGCAGGATCCAGGGCACGGCCGCCAGGGTCTGCACGTTCTGGACCACGGTCGGCATCCCGAACAGCCCCCGCGTCGCGGGATAGGGCGGCCGCTGCTCGGGCTGGCCGCGCTTGCCCTCGAGCGCCTTGAGCAAGACGGTCTCCTCGCCCAGCATGTAGGCGCCCTGGACGGGGCGTACCGTCACTTCGACATGGTGGCCGGTACCCAGGATATCGTCGCCGAGGAAGCCGGCCGTCTCGGCCGCCGCGATGGCATGCTCGAGGCCGGCGATGATCGCCGTCTCCTCGGCCCGCACCGCGACGATGGCCTCGTCCGCGCCCACGGCGAGCGCGGTGATGGCGATCCCCTCGAGCACCGCGTACGGGTCGCGCTCGAGCAGCGTCAGGTCGGTGCGCGACCCGGGGTCGGCGCCGTAGCCATTGGCCACGACGTAGCGACGCGGCGCCGCGGTCTGGGCGCAGGCCCGCCACTTCTCGGCCGCCGGGAAGCCCGCTCCCCCGCGCCCGCGGAGGTTCGCGGCGGCGATCGTGGCCATCGTTCCGGTTGCCCCGAGGTCGCGAACCTCCGCCCGCAGCCCCTCGAACGCACCGGCCCGCACGGCGGTGTCGAGATCGGCCGGATCGGCTGCGTCGGCGCGGGCCAGGAGGATGCGCGGCCAGGCGCCGGGCGTGCGCAGGATGTCCGTCATGGCCTGACCACCGGGCCTCAGTGGACCCGGCCTGGGCCGGAGCCAGCGAGGGCGGCGTCGAGCGCGGCCAGATAGCCCGCGTCGGGGCGGCCGCCCTCCGGCGCGCCAGTCGCCGGCCCGGCCGGCGAGGCGGCGGCCGCCGGCGGCTCGAAGCGCAGGTGGCTGTAGTAGGAGGCTGTGCCGTAGATCATCGCGTACCAGGCGCCGGTGGCGAAGCTGATCCGTTTGAGCGCGGCCACCGGCAGGTAGCCATAGGCCGTCTGCGTCGCCTCGAGGATCTGGAGCATCGCTCCCGGGTCGTAGTCATGCGCCTCGAGGATCGACTCGAGCGCGGCCAGGTCCACTGGGGCGAAGCGCGCGTACGCTGGATCCGGGACCGTCCGGCCGGACCGCCGGAGTGCCGATTCCTCGCGCCGCTCCCCGTACGTCTCGGCCGGCCCCCAGTGCACGGCGTACCGGCCGCGCGTGTCGTGCCCGCCCATGTCGATGCACTCGATGGGGCAGGCCTGGGCGCACTGGAAGCAGGTTTCGCACTTGAGCGTGCCGTACTCGTCGTGGAGCAGCTGGAGCCGGCCGCGGAAGCGGTGCGGGACGTCCTGGCGCACCTCGGGGTAGCGGATCGTGGCCTTGGGCTGGAAGAACCGGCGCAGGGTCAGGCCCATGCCCTTGACGATGCCGAGACCGGGGATCGAGCTCATCGTCTCCTCACTGCAGCTCGGCCAGGATGACGACCGCGGACGCCGTCACGAAGAGGTTGAGCAGCGCGGCGGGCAGCAGCCACTTCCAGGCGAAGCCCATCAGCTGGTCGACGCGCACGCGCGGCAGGGTGGCCCGCATCCACACCAGGACGAACACGAAGACGTACGACTTGGCCATGAACCAGAGCAGTCCGACCACCCAGTCGAAGCTCACGAACGCCCAGCCGAGCACCGCCGCCACGGCGACGATGTTGAAGATCACGAAGCCGATGATCAGGGCCTGCCAGAACGGCGTCGAGCTGCGCCCCAGCCAGAAAGGCAGCGCAAACAGCAGCGTCGCCACGACCGGGACGACCGCCAGCAGGAAGAGCAGGGTGATCCCCAGCGAGCCCGGATCGAGCGGGGCCTCGATCGGAAACGGCCAGTCGAAGGGCGCGGTCCAGCCCCCGAAGAAGAGGGTGACCAGGAGCGCCGAGACGACGAACACGTTGACGTACTCGGCGAAGAAGAAGAAGCCGAAGCGCATCCCCGAGTACTCGGTGGCGAAGCCTGCCACGATCTCGCTGTCGGCCTCGGTCAGGTCGAACGGGGTCCGGTTGGCCTCGGCGACGGCGGCGATGAAGAAGATCAGCACGCCGAGCGGCTGCTGCCAGACGTACCAGTCGAGGAACGACCCCGCCTGGTTGAGGACGAGCTGGTTGAGGCTCAGCGTCCCGGCCAGGATGACAACGCCGACTACGGACAGGCTGAGCGGGATCTCGTAGCTGATCGCCTGGGCAGCCGAGCGCAAGCCGCCCAGCAGCGAGTACTTGTTGAAGCTCGCCCACCCCGCCATCAGCAGCCCGACGATCGTCAGGCCGCCGATCGCGAACACGTACAGCAGCCCGATGTTGAAGTCCGTGCCGAAGAGCCCGGGGGCGAAGGGGATCACCAGCAGCGTCATGACCGTGGCCATGAACACGACGACCGGCGCCCAGGTGAAGACGAGCCGGTCGGCCCCCGACGGGGTGAAGTCCTCCTTGGTGAGGACCTTGAGCCCGTGGATGACCGACTGTGCGGCGCCGAATGGACCCACCCGGTCGGGGCCGATCCGGAGGTTCATCCGGGCGATGAGCTTCAGCTCGAGGTAGATGACCAGGAAGGCCGTCGGGACGGTGAGCAGCAGGACGGCGACCACGGCGACGAGGAACCGGACGAGGGGCAGGTTGTCCTCGGCGGCCGAGACCACCAGCGGCAGCGCCAGGATGAGGACGGCGACCGTCAGGATGCCGGCCACCAGCAGCACCGGGAGACCGACGGCGAACAGCTTGGCCGGCAGGGAGAGGCGGCTGAAGCGGCGTCCGACGACAGCCACTACTTGTCCACCCCGCCCATGATCGGGTCGAGCGAGGCGTTGACGGCCATCCAGTCGGCCATCAGGTTGCCAGGGATCAGCAGGTTGAAGCTCTGCAGGTGCAGGAAGCTCGGGTCGTGGATCCGGAAGCGGAACGGCTGGTCGGTGCCGTCGCTGACGGCGTACACGCCGTACTCGCCGCGCGGCCCCTCGATCCCTGCCCAGGCGCGGCCGGGGCGGGGCCGAAGCAGGCGCGGCAGCTTGGCCATGACCGGGCCGTCGGGCATCTGCTGGAGACACTGGTCGATGATCCGCAGGCTCTGCTTGATCTCGTCAACGCGGAGCAGGTAGCGGGCCAGCGAGTCGCCCTCCGCACGGGTCGGGATGTCGAAGTCCAGCTCCGGGTAGACGCTGTACGGGTGCGCGCGGCGCAGGTCGAACGGAAGGCCGGTCGCCCGCAGGTTCGGGCCGGTCCAGCACATCCGCAGGGCGGTCTCGGTGTCGATCGTGCCCAGCCCGCGGTTGCGCCGGACGAAGATCTCGTTCTCGTTGAGCAGCCCGAGGTTCGCGTTGATCTCGGTCGTCGCGCGGCTCATCCAGTCGCCGAGGCGGCTCATGAATTCGTGGTTGAGGTCGCCGTTGACGCCGCCGATGCGGAAGTAGTTGAAGAGCATCCGCTGGCCGGTCAGGGCGGCCAGCATCTCCACGATCTCGTCGCGCTCGATGAAGCTGTACAGGATCGGCGTCAGCCCCCCGAGGTCGAGAGCATGGAAGCCGATCGCCAGGGCGTGGCTGGAGATGCGGTTGAGCTCGCCCGAGAGCACCCGGATGTACTCGGCCCGCCGCGGGACCTCGACGTCGAGCAGCTTCTCGTAGGCCATCACGGCCGGCCACTCGCAGAAGAGCGACGAGACGTACTCGAGAGGATCGAGATGGGTGATCGTCTGGTGGAAGTCGGCGTTCTCGCAGATCTTCTCGACGCCGCGATGGAGGTAGCCCAGCACCGGGTCGAGGTCGACGACCTTCTCGCCGTCGATCTTCATCACGATCCGCATCACGCCGTGGGTCGACGGGTGGTGGGGGCCGATGTTGATGAGCATCTCGCCGTCGCCGACCGTGTAGAACTCGGCCTCGCGCTCCGTCCGCGGCGGGAACGGCGGCACCGGCTCGTAGACGCCGATCTGCTCCTCGAGCAGGACCCGCGGATCGTCCGCCGACGCATGGGCCGGGATGTCGTAGCGCGCGCTGTCGTCGGTCGGCTGCCTGGTCGCGGTCATGGTCAGCCTGCCGGGGTGCGCCGGATGTGCCCGGTCGCCGGTGCGTCGCGGGGGACGTGGGTGCGCTCCATCTGGCGGACGCCTGCGCCCGGCGAGCGTGCGGCGTCGTCGGGCAGGAAGAAGTCCTTGCGGAGCGGGAAGCTCGTGTAGTCGGGCGGCATGAAGATGCGCCGCAGATCGCGATTGCCCTCGAAGATGATCCCGAACATGTCGTACGCCTCGCGCTCGAGCCACTCGGCGCCCTTCCAGAGGAAGGTGATCGACGGCACGCGCGGGTCGTCGCGCGATAGGCCGTCCGCGATGACACGGAGCCAGTCGGGCGTGGTCGGCGCCCAGAGGTGGTAGACGACCTGCATCGCGTGGCCGGTGTCGACACCGGCCAGGTCCGCCAGGATCTCGAAGCGCAGCTCGGGCTCGTCGTGGAGGGCGCGCATCACGTCCGGCACGTCACCCGGGCCGATCCGGAGCTCGGTCTCGTCGTGGCGCTGGCGGATCGGGCCGGCCAGCCGGTCGGCAAAGCGCGATTCGAGGCGTCGCTTGAGCCGGCGATCCACGGCGTCCTACACCCCGTCCGGGACGCTGGGGCCCACCGCTCGCTCGGGCCAGTGGCCGCGGCGGTCCTTGACCAGCTGCTGGAGCTTCATCATCCCGTAGATCAGCCCCTCGGGACGCGGAGGGCAGCCCGGCACGTAGACATCGACGGGCATGATCCGGTCGATCCCCTGGACCGTCGAGTAGCTCCGCTTGTAGCGGCCGCCCGAGCAGGTGCAGTCGCCCATGGCGACGCACCACTTGGGCTCCGGCATCTGCTCCCACAGCCGCAGGAGCGGGCCGGCCATCTTGGTGGTGAGCGTCCCGGCCACGATCAGCACGTCGGCCTGACGCGGGCTGGCGCGGAAGGGGAACATCCCCCAGCGGTCGATGTCGTTCCGGCTCGTCGCCGACGACATCATCTCGAAGGCGCAGCAGGCGAGACCGGACAGCAGCGGCCAGAGGCTGTTGGCGCGGATCAGGTCGACGATGTAGTCGGCCTTGGTCGGGATGATCTCGAGCGCCCCGGACCATCGAGCGTCGTCGCGGGCGGCAGCCCCGGACGCCTCGATCTCGGCGAGGTGGGTGATCTCGAGCCCGCCCTGGCCCCCGCGATAGGCAAGCGGGTCATCGGCACGCCAGAGCGTGTTGGGAACCACCACGGGCTCGGCCACCCCGGACGGCGGCGCTGGCACGACCGCCGTGTCCGCAGTCACATCCGGGCCCGCGTCGTTGCGCGTCACCGCCACGTCAGCACCCCCTTCCGCCAGGCGTAGGCGAGCCCGAGCATCAGGATGGCGACGAAGACGAGCATGCTCACGAAACCGCCCATGAGCAGGTCGCGGAACACGATCGCCCACAGGAGGATGAACAGGATCTCGATGTCGAAGGCGACGAAGAGCAGCGCGTAGATGTAGAAGCGCAGGCCAAAGCGCCCGTGCGTATCGCCGAAGGTGTCGATCCCGCTCTCGTACGGCAGACCCTTATGCAGGTCTCCCGGGTTGCGGTGCGAGATCAGCCAGGAGGCCCCGATCACCAGGAAGACGAACGCCACGCCGACGAAGGCGAACCCGACGACGTACCAGATGCCCTCCATCGAACCTCTCTGCGGGCGGTCGCCGACGAGCATGGTCGTGGCGAACCGCGTTCAGGTTGTGCTCGGGTGCAGGCGCGACCACCCGGCCCCGTGCCGGACGGCTCGAACCGCAGTGTAGCAGGGGCTCACCGCCGTCGCGGCCGCTCAGGAGAGACTCGAGCGCACCCGGCTGAGACCCCGGAGAGTCGGCTCCACGGCCACGCCGCGCCCGGCGACGAGCACGCGGAACCCGCCCAGGGCGCGCGGGTCGAGCAGGCGCAGGATCGACCCGCGAAGCTCGAAATACGCGGCGAGATCGGTGGCCGGATCGCCGCGCCGGGCCGCGAACAGCTCCTCGAGCCCGGCGCCCAGCAGGAACTCGGCCTGGCTGGTCAGCCCCAGCACCGATAGCCCGCCTGCCTCCAGCCCGCCGGCCACGGTCGTGAAGTCGACGTGGGCGGTCACGTCGCGCCGGCCGGGCTCGGCGAGCGGGTCGTCGTAGGCCACGTGGTCGCGGTAGGCCATCACGGTCCCCCGGCGGCGGGTGGACCGGTAGAGCTCGGCGGCCGGGTGACCGTAGTCGAGCACGATCACGAAGCCGCGCACCAGGAGGTCGGCCACCTCCGACGTCCAGTGGTCGAGGCCGAGGCAGACCTCGGCCTCCTGGCCATCGGCGAGCTCGACGCCGACCGAGGCGAGCCGCTCCGCCAGCGCCGGCGTGGAAGGCGGTCCCTCCTGCCATGCGAAGCCGCCGGCGTCGCCCGCCGCTCCTCGTTCCGTGCCGGCGCCTCGGAGCGCGTCAGCGCCGGAATCCGCAGCCACCACGTACAGCTCGAGGAGCTCCGCGCCCCGGCGAGCGACGCGGTGGACCGGCAGCGCGTCGAGGAACTCGTTGGCGATCACGACACCGGTGAGCCGCCCGGACCCGCCTGACGCCGGCAGCTCTCCGCGAGGGCCCAGACCCGCCGGCCCGTCCGTCACGATCCGATCGGCCAGGCCGGCCGCCGCCCATCGCTCGACGAGCTCGGCAAGACCCCGGGGACTTGCCTCCACCGGCTCATAGCGGAGCACGTGGTGGAGCGGCGAGCCGTCGACGGCCAGGCCGGCCATCACAGTGAGCATCAGGGTTCCGGCACCGGCGCCGTACTCGCGGACGGTGAAGCCGGCCGGCCGCCCCAGACGCTCCCACATCTCGCCGAGCTGGCGGGACAGAACGTGGCCGAAGATCGGATGCAGCTCGGGGGCGGTCAGGAAGTCCCCCTGGCGGGTCGGACGGTCCGCCCGCGTGGCGTAGTAGCCGTCGAGCGGGTCGTACAGCACGAGCTCCATGAACCGCTCGAACGTCATCGGCCCGCCGGCGTCGATCTCGGCCCTGATCCGTCCCGCCAGTCGGGTCTCGTCAGACACGCGACACGCCTCGCTGGCGCAGCAGGAGTCGCGAGCCGGGTCCAACAAGGGTGTGCCCGCCCAGGGCGATCGGGATCGGGGCGGCCGCGGCCGATGCAGTGGTCGCGCGCAGCCACGGGTCGGCGATCCGGTCGGCGAGCAGCAGGTCGGATGCGAAGCGGTCCTCGGGCGACGGCCAGGCGCGCTCGTCACTGCCGAGGCGATGGGCGAGGAGGATGCGGGTGTCGACGACCGCGGCGTCGGCCAGCCCGGCCAGCAGCGTCCCGAGCGCCTCGGGGCCGTCCCGATCCAGCAGCAGGCCGAGGATCGACCGAGGTGGCCGCTGCGCTCGTTCCCGGTCGTCGGCTGCCACCGCCAACCGCGTGCTGGCCCGCATCCCGCGCTCCTCGATCCAGGCGCGGACCCGGGCCGCCGCGCGGGTCTCGAGGACCCTCAGCGCGCCGCTCGACGTTCGGCCGGCGACGAGGACCTCGGCCCGGCGATCGGCAAGCGTCCGGGAGATTGCGTCGAGCCGCTCGGACGCGACTTCGAACGGGCCGACCCCCGCGGGCATCTCAGCGGCACGATCGCCCGGCTGCCCCGCTCGCCTGGCCGTGCTCCCGGCCCGCTCGACCAGGAGCAGGTCGAGCGGGCTGTCGAGGTCGACCTGGAGCCGCCACCGTCCGCGCAGGTCGCCGACCGGGGTATCCGCGACCTCTTCCAGCCAGCGCGGCAGCGCGTTGTCCTCGGCCAGGTCGGGTACGCCGGCCAGCCGGGCCAGGTCGGGCACCGCGACGATGTCGGCCGAGTAGCGGTTGTTGGCCAGCGCCCGGCCGCCGGCGGCCGCCGCCACGAAGGGGAGGAGGTCGGCCGCACGGGCCAGCGGCACGGCACCAGATCCCGCGATCACGCAGCCGGCCGCCGGACCGTGCCGGGCCGCCGAGGAGGCCGCCAGGGCGGCGATCTGCGAGCCGAAGGAGCGGCTGTCGCGCGCCCCGACATCGACTCGGCGCACCGTCGCACCGGCCGCCTTGAATCCATGCTCGAGCCGGCTGGCGTTGGCCGACCGCGCGGCCGCGAGCAGCCTGGTAAGCGGCCCGGCGTCGGAGGCCGGTAGGGTATGCAGGATGAGTGCCAGGACCACGCGGGCAGGATGCCACCGGGCGAGCGACCGCGCTGGCGCACGCCGAGCGGGACACCGCTCCGCCGCGACCCGGCCTCGACGGGTGCGCGCCTACGTGGGCCTGGGCTCGAACGTCGGGACGCCGGCGGCCACGCTGGCGGCGGCCGTGACCGTGCTCGCCGCGCTGCCGGGAGCCAGGCTCCGCGGCGTCTCGAGGCTGTACGCGACGCGCCCGGTCGGGGTCGTGGGCCAGCCCGAGTTCCGAAATGCGGTGGCGGCCATCGACGTGCCGGCCGGACCCGACCCCGCCACCGGTGCGAGCGCGCTCCTGGTCGCGCTCAAGCAGATCGAGCAGGCCTTCGGGCGTCGCGCTCGCGGGCGCTGGGGCCCGCGCGAGCTCGACCTCGACCTGCTCGTGTTCGGCCGCCACGCCATCCAGGTCGAGCGCCCGTCGGCGGGCAGGCGCGCCGGCTCGGCCAAGACCACGCCGCCACTCGTCGTCCCGCACCCGGAGGCGCAGCGCCGGCTGTTCGTGCTGGCGCCGCTCGCCGACCTTGCGCCCGGGCTGGTGCCACCCGGCTGGGCGGAGAGCGTGACGTCCGCGGCGCTGCGGGCACGCCGGATCGAGGGACCCGGGGCCGTCCGGGCGATCGCTCGCTGGGACGCCGAAGCCGGCCGCTGGCGTAGCTAGAGGCGGACGGCTGGCGGGCGCGACCGGTCGAGCATGTGGACCGTGTCGACGAAGCGGACCTGCTTGGTCTGGTAGGCCATCACCAGCGAGTGCGTGCGGGCGCCGCCGCCGAAGAAGCGGACGCCCTTGAGCAGCTCTCCGTCGGTCACGCCGGTGGCCGCGAAGACGATGTTCTCGCCCGAGGCGAGGTCCTCGGTGCGGTAGACCCTCGTCTCGTCGTCGATGCCCATGGCCCGCGCACGGGAGCGCTCCTCGTCGCTTCGGAAGCGCAGCCGGCCCTGGATCTCGCCGCCGAGGCAGCGCAGGGCGGCGGCGGTCAGCACGCCTTCCGGGGCCCCGCCGATGCCCATCACGGCATGGACGCCGGTTCCCTGGACGGCGCAGCTGATGGCGGCCGACAGGTCGCCATCCGAGATCAGCTTGATCCGGGCACCCGCGGCCCGCACCTCGGTGATCAGCGCATCATGGCGCGGCCGCTCGAGGATCACGACCGTGATGTCGCGCACGTCCCGGCGCAGCGCCTCGGCGATGCGCCGGACGTTCTCGGTCGGCGAGACGTTGAGATCGACGTGTCCGGCCACGACCGGCCCGACGCAGATCTTCTCCATGTAC
>Ga0316622_100000839_pt1 | contig 18943 bp, 16 predicted proteins | sample OWC_Aug_OW2_C1_D_FD_207646 | JGI IMG/M metagenome (GOLD analysis project Ga0316622, IMG submission 207646) | Wetland soil microbial communities from Old Woman Creek delta, Ohio, United States - OWC_Aug_OW2_C1_D5_C | ecosystem: Environmental > Terrestrial > Soil > Wetlands | place: USA: Ohio... | reverse complement strand
TGCACGACCATGCGGTTTGCGGCTTCCTGGATCACGCGGCTGCGCGGCCCGTCGAGCACCTCGTCCGCGACGGCGACGTTGCGCCGCACGGGCAGGCAGTGCATGAAGTGGCAGTCCCTGCGCGCGGCTTCGAACCACGACTCGCCGACGCGCCAGTCGGCGAGCGGCTGCCGGAGCGCGGCCTCGGCGTCGGCATCGCCGTAGCACGAGGGCGCGCCCCACTCTTTCGCGTAGAGCACGTGCGCGCCCGCGAGCGCGGCGGCCCGGTCATTCGTCTCGGTCACCCGGCCACCGGAACTCGCGGCGGCGGCGCGCGCCTTCGCCATGATCTGTTCCGGCAATGCGTAGCCCTCTGGCCGCAGTACCACGACGTCCATGCCACGCTGCGCCGCCATGTGCAGCGTCGCCGCCGGCACTGCGAGCGGCAGCGCGCGCGGATGGTACACCCACGACAGCACGAACTTGCCCGACCTCGGCACGTCGAGATCGTCCATCGTCTTCCAATCGGCCAGAGCCTGGCACGGGTGGTTGATTGCCGACTCGAGGTTGATGAACGGCTTGCTGCAGAGGCTCGCCATCAGCTGGAACGGCGTCTCGGCGAGATCCGTGGCCAGGTCCTTGCCCTCGGCAAAGGCGCGCAGCCCGAGCGCGTCGCAGTAGGACGCCAGCACCGGGATCGCCTCACGCACGTGCTCGGCCGCACCCCCGCTCATCACGGCACCGGTGCGCGTTTCGACCTGCCAGGTGCCCTGGCCGGGCGTGACGACGAACGAGGCGCCGCCGAGCCGGAGCATGCCCGCCTGGAACGACGACAAGGTGCGCAGCGACGGGTTCATGAACAGCAGGCCGAGGATCTTGCCGGCGAGCGCGTGTGGCTCGGGCCGCTGCTGCAGGTTGCGCGCGAGGTCGAGCAGGTCCACTACCTGGTCGCGGGAGAAATCGGCGAGGTCGAGGAAGCGGTTCATGGGAAGGGGAAGGGGAAGGGGGTAGGGGATGGGGGATAGGGGATCGTGACGGAGTGCTGGTTGGCGCTGGGTCTACGGCGGCAGGGAGGCGAGGGCGTCGCGGAGCTGCGCGACGTGCGACTCGGCGAGCACGTAAGGCGCGAGGATGCGCACGACCTGCGGATCGCCGCTGGTGCCGGTCAGGATGTCGCGAGCGAGCAGTTCGCGCTGCACGTCCTTCGCGGGGCGACGGGTGCGCAGCCCGGTCAGGAGTCCTGCGCCTTGTGCCGCCACGACGGGCCCCACGATGCACTGCTCGCGGATCTGCGCTGCGCGCTGGCGCACGTTGGCCAGCAGGCCCTCGCTCTCGAGGATATCCACGACCGTCTCGATCAGCGCGCAAGCCAGCGGGCCACCGCCGAAGGTCGTGCCGAGATCGTCCGTCTTGAGATGAGCCGCCACGTGGTCCGCCATCAGCAATGCTGCGCACGGAAACCCGGCGCCGAGCGCCTTGGCCGTCGTGATCATGTCCGGTGCAATGCCGTGCATGTTGGCTGCGAACGGAAAGCCGGTGCGACCCATGCCGCACTGCACTTCGTCGAGGATCAGCAGCGCGCAAGTCTCGCTGCAGCGGGCTCGCAGTGCAGCGAGGAACGGCTGTCCGAGATCCACGGCCCCCGCGACGCCCTGCACAGGCTCGGCGATCACGGCCGCCGTATCGGTGCCGACCACGCGGGCGATGGCCTCGAGATCGCCGCGCGGCAGGAATTCGACGTCGAACGGTGCCTGCGGAAATCCGTACCACTTGCTCGCCGCGCCCCAGGTGACGGCGCCCGCGGCTGCCGTGCGCCCGTGGAAGCTGCCTTCGATCGCGACCACCTTGCGGCGGCCCGTGATCTTGAGCGCGAGCTTGAGTGCGTTCTCGTTCGCCTCGGCGCCGGTGTTGCCGAAGAACACCGTGTCGAGCCCGAGGCCCGCGAACCGCGTGAGCCGCGTCGCCGCCCGCGTCCGAACCTCGAGCGGCACGGCGTTGCTCTGGAACAGCAGCGATTTCGCCTGTGCCGCGAGCGCCGCCTGCCAGCGCGGGTGCGAGTAGCCGAGTGCCGCCACCGCATGCCCGCCGTAGAGATCGAGGATGCGCCGTCCGTCGCGCGTGCGCAGGTGCACGCCCTCGGCGTCGACGACGTCGAGTGGCCACTGGGCGTAGACGGGGGCGAGGTGATCGGGGGAGGAAAGCATTGTCAGGGGATGGGGGATAGGGGATGGGGGATAGTGAAGAGGTGCGGTGGTGGCTTGAAGATTGGGCTTTACGGCTGGCGTCGGTTGGCTTTGATACGGGTGGTGACGATGCCGCCGCTCCCTCCGTTCACTATCCCCCATCCCCTATCCCCTCCCTCCTCAGGTCCAACCCGCCGCCGGCTGCATCAGCCCAGCCGTCTCTTCGTAGCCGAGCATCCGGTTCATCCACTGCACTGCGCCGCCGGCGGCACCCTTGGTCAGGTTGTCGATGGCGCACATCACCGCGACAGTTTCACCGTGGGCGACGCCCGAGAGCTGCGCGAAGTTGCTGGCGACCACGTCCTTGACGCGGGGCGCGTCGCCGCCCACGCGAACGAACACGGACTGGTCGTAGTAATCGCGCAGCGCATGCACCACCTCGTGACTGGTGAGCGGAGCGCGTGCGACGGCCTGCACGGTGACGTGGATGCCGCGCGCGAACGGGCCGGAGTGGGGCACGAAGTTGAACTGCGCTTCGACGCCGGTGGCCGCCTGCGCGAGCGCAGCCACCTCGGGAGCATGGCGATGTGCCAGTGCGTTGTAGGCGTAAAGGTCGGAGTGCCGCTGCGGATGGTGGGTGCCCGCGGTCGGCTGCCGACCCGAGCCCGTGCTGCCGGTGATCCCCGTGACGAACAGCTGCGGCTCCACGAGCCCGAGGGACAGCAGCGGCACGCTCGCGAGCAGGATCGCGGTTGCGAAGCAGCCCGGATGCGCAACGTGCGGGGTGTGCAACGCATTCAGGTGCTCCGGCACCGCGCAGGTGAACTCTGCGAGGCGGTTCGGCGCGCCGTGACCGTGCTTGTAGACGGCCTCGTACGCGCCCGCAGTCGTGTAGCGGAAATCCGCCGAGATGTCGACGACGCGCGGCCGGGTGCCGGCCTGCTCGGCTGCGCCGAGCAACTTGTCGATCATCGCCGCGGATACGCCATGGGGCGCCGCCGAAAGCACGGCGGTCACAGGGTTGGCGGTCACGTACTCGATGACCTCGTCGTGGCCGACGAAGCGCAGGTGCGGCAGCACCGGTTGCAGGTGGCGGAAGAACTGCGCGACGGGCTCGTCGGGCTGGCTGTCCGAGGCGACGGCGGCGAGGTCGAGATACGGATGCGTCGCAAGCAGGCGCAACAGCTCACCCGCAACGTAGCCGGTGCCGCCCAGCACGATCGCTGGAACGCGTGTCGTCATTCGGAAGCCGCCCGCGCCAGCTGGGCGCCGAGCCCCAGGCTCTCGATGATGTGGTCGCCGAGCGCCGCGCCTGCCGCCATCGCGTTCACTGCGCGTACTCCCATCTGTTCCTCGATGATCTTCACGCCCACTGCATTGTCCGTGGCCGGGCCGGTCACGGCGCAGGGCTCGATCTGGAACCGCTCGCGCAGCAGCTTGACGCCGCCCCAGGCGGCGACCGGATCGTTGGCCGAGAGGACCACGGCTGACAGCGAATTGCGGATGTCCTCCTCCTTGAGGATCGCCTCGACGCCGTAGGCGCCCAGGATGCCATCGCCCAGCTCGAACACGACGACGTCGGGGCGGCCCTGCGTCATCTCGGTGAGCATCGTGCGCGTCAGCGCCGGGCCCGAGGCGGCGGTCGTCGTGACGATGCCGAGATCGGTGAAGATCATGCTGCGCCGCGCGCCCGAGTCTTCCATTGCAAGGATGTCGCGGCGCAACGAGACCCCCGTCGCCTTGAACGCGTGCACCGCGAGGCCGCGGTGGCGCATGCGGCTCACGATCGCGCAGGCCGCTGCGGTCTTGCCGGCCTCCATGCAGGTGCCCGCGAGCGCCACGACCGGCACGCCGTGCGTGTCGAGCGGCGCGGCGTAGTCGAGCTTGCGGTGGCCGACTCGCGCCGGAATGCCGATGCGCTCGCCGAGAAATGGAAACTGCAGCACGCAGCCGAGCACGCGACAGTCGAACGGCTTGCCCTTGTCGGGGTTCACCGAGTCGCAGACGCCGAGCACGCCGCCGATGTTGAGCACCTGCAGGACGTCGCCCGCCTGCACCTTGTCGGGAACGTGGCCCGAATAGCCGAACAGTGCCTGGCGGTGGCCCAGCGCGCCGACCACCACGTCGCCGCGTGCCACCTTGGCCATGCGGCCGCTGGTCAGCTCGAGCGTGTTGTAGGTCGACTTGTTGTTCAGGATCTCGACCACCAGCACGACGCCCTCGTCGCACGGGATGTCCTGCGTGGCGATGCGCACCTCGTGGCTCAGGCCGCAGGCCTGCGCAATCGAGGCGATCTTGTCGACGACGACGTTTCTCATCGGTGTGGCCATGCTGCGTCTCCGTTACTGCTCGCCGGCCCGCGTGTAGAAGATTCCCGGCAGCGCCAGCATCTTCGAGAAGCCGTGCGCCTCGGCCGCAGTCCACTCGCCGGCCGACTCGCCGTAGGCGCCCTTCGATGCGTTCATCAGCGAGTAGCGCGAGGCCACGCCCTCGACGAACGTCACGCCAGGGCGCAGCAGCAGGTGCACCTCGCCGGTCACGCGCTGCTGCGACGAGACGAACAGGGTTTCCATGTCGCGGCACACCGGGTCGAGGTGCTGGCCCTCGTGGACGAGGTCGCCGTACGAGCCGGCGAGCGAGTCCTTGATGCGCGCCTGGCGCGCCGAGAGCACCAGCTTCTCGAGCTCGCGGTGCGCGGTGAGCAGGATCTCGGCCGCGGGCGCCTCGAAGGCGACCCGCCCCTTGAAGCCGATGATCGTGTCGCCGAGGTGGATGCCGCGGCCGATGCCGAACTTCGCGCCGAGCGCCTCGACGGCCTCGATCAGGCCCACGGGATCCATCGGCTGGCCGTCGAGGGAGGAGGGGATGCCCTGCTCGAAGCCGATCGTGTGCCGCTCGGGCGCCTGCGGATTCGTGAATGCGTCGCGCGTCAGCACCCAGGCGCTGTCCGGAATGCAGTCACTGGAAACGAGCGTCTCCTTGCCGCCGATCGTCGTGCCCCAGAGGCCCCGATTCACCGAATAGGCGGCGCCGAACGGCGGCACCGGCAGCTTGCGGCGCTCGAGGTACTCGAGCTGCTCCGGGCGCTTGAAGGCTCGGTCGCGCACTGGAGCGAGGATCTCGAGCCCGGGAGCGAGCGTGCGCAGCGCCACCTCGAAGCGCACCTGGTCGTTGCCCGCGGCGGTGGAGCCGTGAGCGACCACGTCCGTGCCGAGCTTGCGGGCCCACTGCGCTACTGTCTGCGCCTGCAGCACGCGCTCGGCGCCGACGCAGAGCGGATAGAGGTTGCCGCGGCGCACGTTGCCCATGATCAGGAACTTGATGACCTGCTCGAAATACGCGGGTCGCGCGTCCACGAGGTGGTGGGCGACCGCGCCGAGCGTCTTCGAGCGCTGCTCGAGCATCCGCGCGGTGGCGTCGTCGATGCCGCCCGTGTTGACGGTGAGCGTGACGACCGGGCGGCCGTAGGTCTCGGCCAGCCACGGCACACAGAACGAGGTGTCGAGGCCGCCGGAAAAAGCGAGCAGGATGGGCGTGGTGCCCGCAGTGGGTTCGGTCATGGGAAGCCTCAGCGTCCGAAGATGGAGTGCAGGTGCGCGTGCAGGCGGCGCTGGGTGCGGGCGCTCGCGGTCGCGATGAAGATCGTGTCGTCACCGGCGATCGTGCCGGCGATCTCGGGCCAGCGCGCCTTGTCGAGCGCGATCGCGACACTCTGCGCCGTGCCGGTCGTGGTCCGCAGCACCGTCAGGTTCGGGCCCGCCGCCCGGTAGCCCCTGACGAACGTCTGCACGTCCTCGAAATGGCTCGGCGTCAGCGCGTCCTCGACGGCGGGCAGCAGGTAACGGTCGGCGCCCTTCAGCACGCCGAGCTCGCGCAGGTCGCGGCTGACGCTCGACTGCGTCGCGTCGAAGCCCTCTTCGCGCAGCAGCTCGACGAGCTCCGCCTGCCGGCCGACCGCGGTCTGCCGCAGGATGCGCACGATCGCGTCCCGGCGGTGCAGCTGCGCGTGGGGGTCGGTGGCCAATGCTTTGCGTCCGGGCGGATGAATAAAAACCGCATTAATGTGCATAATTATGCGCGCCCTGTCAAGCTTGGAAATGCAGGGCCGATTGACGAGGACGCAGCCCGCCCGGCAGCGGATCCCGGGTCAGTGGAGGCGGGGGGAATCGAGTTGATGCGGCGGCGGGCCGGCCGGTGGGTCAGAAGAACTTCGTCACGCCGATGAACGCGACCGTGCCGATGCCGATCCAGTAGACGTAGGCGAGCTTGCGCGAGAGGTTGATCTCGCGGGTCAGCTTCGCCTCGAGCGCCGCGTTCGGGCCGCCCACGGCGAGCTGGCGGAAGGTCACCGTCCAGTGGCGCATCACGAAGCGCAGGATCAGGCCGATCACCAGCAGGCCTGAGTAGATCAGCACCTTGGTCGAGTACCAGTTGGCCGAGAACGGCTTGCCGCTCACGATGGACGAGATGGCCGCGATCGCCAGCGCCGGGATCAGCACGTAGCGGATGCGGTCGTCCCAGATCGTGATGCGGATGCCAGCGTCGGTGCCCCGCTTCACGAACGCGGACAGCGCGAGCGCGACCCAGCCCGCGGTCAGGATCCACATCGCCACCAGCCAGTTGCCGCCGAGCGGCTGCACGCCCCACAGGTAGCCCATGTGCAGGCCGATCGGCAGCAGCAGGATGATGCCGAGGCGGGCGAGGATGTCGATGCGGTACGCCGTCTCCATGTGCCGTCTGCGCTCCTCGAGCGGCAACCTGGGATTCGTCACGTGGTAGGAGGTCTGGAACACCCCCCACTCGCCACCGAGCCAGTACACCATCGCGATGATGTGGGCCCATTTCAGGATCAGCAGGGTCGGGATCATGGTGCGACTCCCCAGCGTCTGTAGGTGCGATTGGCGCGCGGTCGATCGGCATCGGGTTCGCGCGCCGTGGCTGCCTCGACGCGCCCGGTGAGCGCGCCGAGCGACTCGGCGAGACGCTCGAGGTCGGTGCGGGCGAGCCCGCGCAGGCAGCGTCCGAGCCAGGCTTGCTGGCGCGACTCCAGCGCCGCCAGGATGCGACGGCCCTCGACCGAGAGCGTCACGAGCCCGGCCCGCTGGTGATCGACGTTCGGCTGCAACTCGACCAGCTTGCGCGCGGCCAGCTGGTCGACGGTGCGCTGCACGCTCTGGCGCTTGAGCCCGAGCCGGCGCGCGATCTGGGAAACGGTGAGCGACTGTCGCGCGGCCACCTTCATGACCTGCCAGCGCGCGCCCGTGAGCCCGAACCCGCCGGACATCGCATCGGCGGCCTCCAGCACGCGGCCGTGCAGCTGGAACAGCGCGAGCAGCACGTCCTGGAAGGCGTCGTCCGTCGTGCGTGTGGCGCTGCTCATCGGCGGAGCGACCGGTGGTGCGGGGATCAGCAGGCTGACAGAATGACAGCAGGCTGTCAATGCACGGGACGCGCGCCACGCGCCGGGGTCACAATGCCCTGGCCAACCGCCAGCCACGCCGCCATGACCGACCGTCTCCTCGATCTCGCACGCCGCCTGCACGCACTGGCTCGCACGGGTCTGCACTTCACCCGCGACGAATACGACCGCGAGCGCTACACGGAGATCGAGCGGATCGCCGCAGAGCTGCTCGCGGGCGAATCGCCCCAGGATCGCGATCGACTGCTGGCGCTCTGGCGCACTGAAACGGGCTACGTCACCCCGAAAATCGAGGTGCGCGGCGCGACCTTCCGCGACGGACGGGTGTTGCTGGTCCGCGAGACGGCCGACGGACTCTGGACGCTGCCCGGCGGCTGGGTCGACGTCAACGAGACCCCGTCCCAGGCCATCGAGAAGGAGATCGAGCAGGAATCCGGCTTCCGCGCGCGGGCCGTCAAGCTCGCCGCACTCTACGACCGTCGCTGCCACGGCCATGGCGAGTCGCTGCACCACGGCTGGAAGGCCTTTTTCCTGTGCGAGATCATGGGCGGCGCGGCCTGTGGCAGCTACGAGACGGATGCTGTGGACTTCTTCGATCCGGACCAGCTGCCACCCATGTCGCTCGGTCGCAGCACGCCCCGCCAGGTGGCGCGGATGCTCGAGCACTGGCTGCGGCGTGACTGGCCGACCGACTTCGACTAGCGCTCGATCCGGTACTCGATGTCGGCGCTCTGGTCGAGGCCGGCCTCGGCCTTGAGAGACCAGTTCTTGTTCAGCGTATAGCGCAGCTTGATCGTGTTGATCGCCTCGGCGATCGAGATGCCATAGCTGACGAACAGGTTCGGCGACAGGTACTTGCCGAGCACCACCGCAGCGTCGTCGTCGCCGGTCTGTTCGACGGTCACTTCGTCGAGGCCCACCCGGCTGCCGATGCCCCCGAGCAGGAGTCCGCCGCCGCTCAGTGCGAGGCTCTGGGCGGCGCTGTCGATCGTGGCCGCTTCGCCCGACTGCAGCGTGTTGATTGACCGGCCGGTGAGCAGGTAGGAGAGCGCCTCGTTCTGCGACATCGGCGGGTCGGAACTCAACGTGATGAACGGGCTCGCGAGCGTGCCGCGCACGTTGATCGAAACGACGATGTCCTCGCGGCGGATCTCGCGCTCGGCGACCAGGTCGAGCGTGGGGTCGTTCAGTGGCGCCATGTCGAAGCTCAGCACGCCCCGCGTGATGCGCACGAACTGGCCGAACGCCTTGTACTCGCCATCCACGACGCGGATCGCGCCATCGCCACGGACGACGTCGCCGGGCCGCGTGATCACCGTGACGTCCCCGGCGAGCGTCGCGTTGAGGCCGAAGCTGTTGACGCGGACGTTGTCCCCCAGTTCGACACGGATGCGGCTGCGCAGGCGCTCGAGCGTCGACGGCCCGAGGTCCTCGACTTCGAGTCCGACGATCCGCTCGTCGGTCGACGTGCTCACGGTCGTGCTCAGGTCCCGCGGAGTGATGCGCGCCAGCGGCACCAGGATGACGCCCGTGACGTCGTAGCCGTCGGGTCCGACGGCGAAAAGCAGATCGGGCGAGGCGACGACGCGAAAGTCGGGCGTGTCGGCAATCATCAGGCCGTCGCCCTTGAGGCGCATCTGGCCGGTCATGACCTCCTCGGGCCAGCTGAACCGGCCGTCCAGCGACAGCGTGCCGCGCGCCGCCGAACCCGAGCCCTCGAACACGAGCTCGTCGCCCTTGAAGCGGCCGTCGAGCGTCAGGCCCGTGAGCTGCAGGTTGGTTCGATAGAGGTGGATGAGTCCGTCGCGCAGGTGGAATTCACCGTCGAATCGCGGTGCGCCGAGCGAGCCGGAGATCGAAACCAGCCCGTCGAGCTGGCCTCCCGAGCGGTCGATTTCGGGCACCAGGATCGGTATCCCGGTGATGTCCGGGGACTCGGCGCGCAACTCTCCGCTCAACGGGAACGCCGCCGGCTCGAGCCCGGGCTCGCGGCGTGCGGTGACCTCTCCCGTGAGGCTCGAATTCTCCGCGACGGTGGCTGCGAGCGTGGCGCGGATCGCCTCCGGCTCGGCGAACAGGTCCAGCCGGGCCGCGCCGAGCGCGACGCGCTCGGTGCGAAACTGGTTGCGAGGGATGTCGAGCGTGGGGTTGTCGAGCAGCAACGTCGTGCCGCCAGTCCACGCGTGGCCTGGCTCCTTGGCGGCCCAGCCGCTCGCCTGCAGCTTGCCGTCGAACTCGCGCCAGCCGAGCAGCGAGTGCAGGATGCGCCGCAGCGGCCAGTCCTGGGCGCTGTAGACCACTCGCCACGCATCGGGCTCGGTACGCCATTCGCCCTCGACGCAGAACCGGGCATCGCCCGTCGCCAGGCAGAACGGTGCCGCACGCAGTGTCGCACGTCCCGCCTCGAGGGCCACCGGCTGCAGCAGCGTCGCGCCACCGTCCGGGAACTCGATGGCAGCCGTGTACAGGTTGCCGAGCCAGCGCGCATCCGCTGCGAGGTAATCACCCGCGACGGCGATCTTCGCCTGAAAGCCGGGAATGCTCCTGGCCTCGTCGCCGGCCGACACGAACCGCAGTTCGACCGAGTGCTCGCGCGACCGGCCTTCCGCAGCGAGTGACGCGGATTCGAGTTGCAGCACGCCGAGATCGACGTCCGCGGCCCGCAGGTCGACGCGCGACTCGCTGTCGTCGGTGAGGTCGATGTCGAGCGACGCCTGCAGCGATTTCACGCCGACTGCGCCGAATCGAATCTCTTTCAGGCGCGCCTCGGCGGTGGCTGCAGGGCGCGTCGGACTGCCCTGCGCGCGTCCCGAGGAGACCAGTTCACCTTCGAGGTCGGGGTGCAGCAGCGAGAGTTGCCGGACGTCGGCGTTCCAGCGCAGGTCGATGCTCGATCCCCAGCGCCCGTCCACGTCGACGTGGGATGCCCCGTTCGCGATGCGTACTCCCCGCAGCTCGTAGGTTCCGTCGCGATGCGCGACTTCGCCGCGGCCAGTCAGCGCCCGTCCGCGCACGGTGCCCGAGAGCGATGCGAGCCGCACGGTCCACGGCGCCTCGGGCGTGAAGCCGCGCCCCTCGACGGTGCCTGCGAACGTCACCCGCCCCGGCAGGTCGGGTCGCACCGTGGCGATGTCGAGCCTTTGACCGTCGAGTCGCGCAGTCCACGCTCGTGTGCCGGTCCACGACAGTCGCCCCGAGCCTTGCAGCCGGCCTCCCATCAGCTTCCCGTCGAAGCGATCGAGCACCACCTGCTCCCGATCCACGGAGCCGGCGGCCGTGAAGTCCACCGCCGGCAATTCCGGCGCGCTCGCCGCGGCGCGCACGTCGAACGCATAAGGCAGCGCGCCGTCGACGGAGAACGCTCCGTACGCGCTCTCGACGGCCGCTGCGTTTGCCAACGGCCAGCGCAACCCGCTCCACTCGCCGGCGAGCGTCAGCTCCGGTGCGGATTCCGCGATCCAGCGGACCGTTCCCGTCACGCTGGCCGAGGCGGCGAGGCGCGGCAGCCAGGCGCGCAGCGAATCGATCCGCAGCGTCGAGTCGAGCCACTCGCCCGCGCCCTGCACGCGCAGCGGCCCGGCCTCGAGTGCCGCGGACGTCAGCGTGCCGTCGAGGCCGAACGCCGCGCGCCGCGCGTCCAGCGCGATCGAGCCGCTCGCCTGGGGAAAGCGACCGGTCTCGATCCACGGTGAGCCGTCGAAGTCCGTGAAGCGCAGCGTGCCGACGATGCGGGGCTCCTCGGTCAGCGCCAGCGCGGTGCCGCTGAACGAGAGGTTCGCGGGCTCGGCGAGCGCGACGGTCGTCCCGAGCCGATCGAGGTTCCCGCGCAGGACGCCTGCGAATCGGTACACACGTTCGTCCGGCAGGCGCCAGTGTCCGCTCGCCACGACGCGCAGGCCGAGCGGCTCGGTCGCCCGCAGCGCGACGTTGCCTTCGAGTCGTCCCGCCGGATCCTCGATCACGAGTTCCCGCAGCCGGATGCGCCAGCGCGTCATGTCCACTGCGGCTCGCGCCGACGCGGCCTCGAAGCGCTCGCCGTTGACCAGCGTCAGCGACAGGTTCGAGAGGCGCGCGTCGCGAGCTTCGATCTGCAGGAAATCCGGCAGGAAACCGGGCTCCCGTGGCGGCGGCATTTCACGGTCCCTCAGCACGACGTCCACGCTGGCCGCAGTCAGTTCCTCGAAGCGGAGCTCGCCATTCAGAAGCGGCCGGATCACGACGTCCAGCCGCAGTCCGCGCGCTTCGATGCGAACGGCCGCGTGCTCCACGACGAGACGCTCGACGGCGAGCGGGCCGGCCAGCGTGCCGCTCGCGCCCGTGACCTCGATGCGCACGTTCGGAATGCGCCCGAGCTGTCCGAGCACGAACTGCAGGCCTTGCTCGCTGTGCAGCAGTCGGTAGGCGATCAGCGGGGGCGCGCCGAACAGCAGGGCCATCGCGACCGCCAGGACGATCCAGCGCCAGCGCATCAGAGCACCTGCGTGATGTTGAGGTGCAGGCGCGGGTTCTTGTCGCGATCGGACAGCGCCTGCGCGATGTCGAACCCGATCAGCAGCATCGGCAGCCGCCAGCGCAGCCCCACGCCCACCGAGTACTCGAGCGGTATGCTCCAGTCACTGAAGGCGTTGCCGGTGTCGTAGAACACGGCGGCGCGAAAGTTCCTGAAGATGTCGCGCTCGAGCTCGATGGAGCCGACGATCTTGTGCTCGCCGCCGATGGACTGGCGCGAGGTCTCACCCGCCGAGTTCACGGTCTCGACGGTCGGGCTCAGCTCATCGAGCGCGAAACCGCGCACGCTGCGATCACCGCCCGCGAAGAAGCGCTGCGACGCGGGCAATTCGGAGAAGTCGCTGACCCAGCTCGTGCCGAACTCGCCACGCAGCCGCAGGTGCCAGGGACCGCCGGAGAGCGGCCAGACGCGTTCGGCCCGGGAATAGAAGCGCAGGTAGGACGAATCCGAGCCGAGCGTCTCGGGGCTGCCGCTCAGCTCGAAATAGTAGGCCGCGGTGCGCATCCACCCGGTCAGGAAGTTGGGCGGCATGCTCGAGTAGCTGATGCCGGGGATCAGCAGCAGCTGCGAGTTGCTCGTGCCGTCCGGGAAGTCGGTGGTTTCGTCGTTGACCTTGAAGAAGAGCACCCGCTGCCAGTTCCCCATCGCCTGGGTCAGGCTGCCGATCAGCTCGTAGCGCTCGCTGTCGAGGTCGCCGAGCTCCTCGTTGATGTAGCCAGCCGAGAACTCGAGCTTTTCCAGCGCGGGATCGCCGACCGGAATGATGTAGCGCGTCACGACTTCCTGCAGCACCGAGGAAGCCGTGACTTCGAACCGCAACCGGTGCCCCCGCGTGTTGACGCGCCGGTTCTCCCAGGCGAAGCGGCCGCGCACGTCGGTGTCGGTGCCGTAGCCGAGGCTAACGGTGTAGCGGTCGCGCTTGATCGGTTCGCCGCGGATCGTGACCGGCACGGTCAGCGTCTCGGGATCACGTTGCCCCGGCACGATCGTCACGTTCGAGAAGAAGTTGCTGTCCTCGAGCGCGAACTGCGTGTTGCGGATCCGCTGATTCGAGAACACCTGCCCGGATTCGAAGCGGACGAAGCGGTCGAGCAACTCGTCGCGCAGCACGTCCTGCTCGATCTCGATGGCGCCGAACCGATACAGGCCGCCCGTGTCGAGCTCGAGGTGTGCCGACGCGGTGCGCTCCACGGGGTTCACGATCAGCTCGCGTCGCGTCAGTTTCGCGTCGAGGAAGCCATTGTCGAGCGCGGTCCGCAGCAGGTCGTTGCGGAGCCGGTCGTAGTTCGCGTGCTCGAGCCGCGTGCCGGGTTGCAACGGGCTCGCGGCCGCGAGCCCGATGAGGGCCGCGTCCTCGGCGCCCGGGCCCGTGATCCGCACGTCCACCGACTGCACCAGTACCGGCTCGCCCGGCTTCACCTTTAGACGCACGATCCACCGGGCGTCGTCCCGGCTGGTGCGGCTCCTGATGACCGGCTCGTAGAAGCCGAAGGGCCGCAGCGCATCGGCGGCCTCGTCCACGGCGCGGTCGGCGAGACGCCGCACCTGCGTGTCGGTCACATCGGTGCGCTCCGCATAGCGCCCGAGCGTCAGGAAACCGCGAATGTTGTCGGCGATCGCGCGATCGACGCCATCGACCTCGATCCGGATCGTCTCTGCGGCCACGCTGCCCGAAGCCAGTGCCAGGCAGGTTGCCAGCAGCGCATGGCCACGCCGCCACCGGTCGCGCCAGGTCCGGTGCATCACTGCGACCCGCCGCGGAATTCGAAGCGACTCGAGCCGGTTTGTGCGCCGGCGGCGTCGAACCGGCGCTCATGGACGCGCGTGCGGCCATCGTGCTCGACGAACGCGAGCGTCGAGCAGCGTGTGCCGTAGCGCGCGTGGCGCACGAACGGCGCGGACAGCGCCCGCTCGAGGTCGGCGGGCAAGTCAGTGGCAGGTCCCGGGTCGTCTGCGGCGGGCGCGCGGTCGGCCAGCACGTCGAACAGGGCTTCCGGGGCCGGGTCGTCGCGGACGAGTTGCGCCGCAAACCGTTGCCGGGTCCGCACGAGCTTCGGCCAGGGTTCGTCGAGCTGGTGATTGCTCAGGCCATAGATGCCGGGCGGCAGCGCGCGCGGCGGTTGCCCGGTCGCGTTCGAGTAGTAGTGCAGCGAGGAGGAGTCGGCCAGCAGCAGGTTGAAACCTGCGAACCGGTCCGCGGTGGCATGCAACTCGTCCAGGAAGACGCCGGGCTCGCGGTCCTCGCGCAGGAAACGTGGCACCAGCTGGCCCCGTGAGGGTGATGCCGCGGCCGCCGGCGCCTCGACGTTGCGGAAGTTGGTCACGATGCCGAAGCGGTCGCTGCGTGCCACGCCCAGCCACGTGCCGCTGGCGCGCAGGTCGCGTCCGGCCAGCACCCCGGGCACGTCGCTCCACCAGCCGAGCGGCGCGGATGGACGGTCGTGGAATTCGTCACGATTGCCAGCCACGACGAGGCGGTAGCGGGGGTGCGAAAGCCAGGCGACGACGAGCAGGCACATGGCCGCATTGTAAGGCCCCTGCGATCAGTTCCCGGTCGGCGCCTGCGGCGGCGTCCGGCCGCGACCGAAAATCAGCCGGCCCGCCTTGCGTGTCCCCCAGTAGAGCAGCGCGACGACCGCGACCAGGCACAACACCGGCACGACGATGGCCAGGATCGCGAGGCCGGTGGCGCCGACCGTTTCGACGGTCGAAACCACCGGGTTTGCCAAGCCGCCGGTCATGGCGCCCGATTTCGCCCGCAGCAGCGCCGTGCTGCCCTTGGTCAGGCCGGCCGCGCCGCCGCCGGCGATGATCGCGAGCGGCCACATCACGGCCGGCGGGATGTCGACCATGACGGCCGCGCTGGCCACGACGCCCGCGGCGAGCGTGGCCGGGCTCGCGATCACGTCGAGGATGTGGTCCACGCCGGGAATGTAGTAGGCGAGCGTTTCGGCGATCGCAGCCGTGACGAGCATGACGAGGGCGGGCGTGCTCGCGAGCCACTGGAAGCCGTCGCCGAGCGGCAGGTAACCGAAGCGGGCCGCGAGCCCGGCGATCAGCAGCGGCACGAAGATCCGGAAGCCCGTCGCCGCCGCGAGGCCCAGCCCCAACGCAATGCTCAGCAGGGATTCGATCGATACGTCCATTTTGCTTCCAGGGCCCGGAGGTCGCTGCCGCCGCTGCGGCGATCGTGCCGGAACGCCCGGCGCGGGACAATCAGACGCCGCGGCCGAGCGCGTCCCAGGCCGTCTTGGCGATCAGGCACGAGACGACAGCGAGGAACACCCAGCGCACGAAGCCGCTGCCGTGGCGGATCGCGAGATGGCTGCCGAGCTGCGCACCGGTCACGTTGCAGGCCGCCATCGCGAGCCCCAGCAACCAGAGCAGTTCGCCCGTCAGGCCGAACAGGATGATCGCGGCGACGTTCGCCGCGGCATTGACGACCTTGGCCGAAGCCGAGGCGTGCAGGAAATCGAGACCGAAGCCGCGCACGAACAGGAAGACGAGAAAACTGCCAGTGCCGGGCCCGAAGAATCCGTCGTAAAGGCCGATGACGCCCGCTCCGGCCGCAGCGACCAACCGACCGCGCGGGCCGTTCCAGCGCGGCCGATGCACCAGCCCGAAGTCACGGTGCAGCAGCGTGTACGCCAGCACGGCGGTGAGCAACAGGGGCACCATCGTACGGAACTGGTCCGGCGCGATCCGCGTGGCGATCCACGCGCCGACGAGCGCTGCCGCGAAGGCGCTCGCGGCCGCTGGGATCACCAGCCGCCAGTCGATGGTCACGTGGCGGATGAAGCGGAAGATTGCGCTGGTCGTGCCCGCGAATCCCGCCAGCTTGCCGGTGCCGAGCAGGGTCGGGTGCGGCGTGGCCGGGTAGGCGGCAAACAGCGCCGGCAACTGGATCAGGCCGCCGCCCCCCGCCATCGCGTCGATGACGCCGGCGCCGAAAGCCGCCACGAGGACGAAGACGACTTCGACGGCCACGGCGTGGTCGTCCGGATCAGCGGGCGCCCCAGAGCTTGACGCCCGGGGTGCGCCGCAGCGGTGTCGACGAGCCGGCGTCGTACCAGTCCTCGATGAGTCGGAACGAGATCGATTGCGGTGGCGGCAAGCCGACCTGGCCCTGCGCGACGTCCTCGCGCGAGAACCAGCGGGCATCTTCGAGTTCCTCGTCGGCCTGCGGCACGGCCTCCGGCGCGGCCTGAGCCGTGAAGCCGACCATCAGCGAGGACGGGAACGGCCAGGGCTGCGACGAGTGATAGGCGACGTCGGTCACGGGCACGCCGGTCTCCTCGCCGACCTCGCGGGCGACGGCGTCCTCGAGGCTTTCGCCCGGCTCGACGAAGCCCGCAATCGTCGAGTAACGGCCCGCCGGCCACGACGCCTGCCGTCCGAGCAACGCCCGGTCGCCGTCGGTGACCAGCACGATGATCGCCGGATCCAGTCGCGGGAAGTGCTCGGCGGCGCACTCCGCGCGCGTGCAGCGCATCACGTGACCTGCGCTCGCGCTGGCGGTCGGAGCGCCGCAGGTGCCGCAATGGCGGTGCCGCTGGCGCCACAGGATCATCGCGCGCGCATAGGCGAGCACGCCGGCCTCGTCGGGCGGCAGCAGCGCGCCCGCAACGCGCAGGTCTTCGAAGGCCGACTCGGGCGGCAGGTTGGCCAGCGGATCGCCGGCCAGTTCGGCCGCGAAACATACGTGGCCGCGGAACCGGCCGAGCATCACGAGTTCTGAGTCCGCCAGGCCGCGGCGGAACTCGTGGGTGACCGCGACGAACTCGGCGCAGCAGCCCTCGGCACCGTGACGCACGAGGCTGCGCGAATTCCAGACCGGCACGATCAGCGCCGCGGCATCCCGCAGCGCGGCCGCGAGGAACGCGTCATCCTTGCGCAGATGTGCGGCGCGGTCGAGGTACGGTCCCGAAAAGACGTTGGAGATCGGCAAGGCGGCCCCGGCGGTGACGAAACGGGCGCAGTCTAGCAACCCCGCGCGCGTCAGTCGGGCAGTGCCACCACGCGGCATGCCGCGCAGTTGTCGGGCAGCAGGTCGAGCGTGTCGCGGATCCACAGGGCCTGGCAGTCGGGGCAGCGGGCCAGCACGAACTCGTCGAGCCGTGCCAGCACCTGCAGCAGGTACCAAGCGTGCTCGAACGTGATCACGGTGGCCGGGCAGAGGTTGCAGAAGGTCTCGTACACATCGCAGAAGCGCGCGACCTCGTCCAGGTCCGGCCGGTAGAGCACCTGTGCGTGGGTGAGCAGCCCGCACTGGCGCAGCAGCGCCCCGAGCGCGGCGGCCTGCAACTCGTGCACGGGGGAGCGCCAGAAGAAGGACATCTGCCGCGGCGACTTCCCCCGTCGCCGCCGGACCGGCGTGACGGGCTGGCCCTTGACGTAGTCTCGATAAAGCTTGCGGATCCGGTCCCCCGACAGCTGCGTGCACTGCCGGATGGTCTGGGTGCGCGCCTCGTAGGAGATCAGTCGGTAAGCGACAGTCAGGCGCAGTCGGTCGCGGTCATAGCGGCAATCGGTGATTCTCATCGTGGTCCCCTGAATCTGGTCGTTTTGACCATATATGGTCTAAACGGACCATATACGGCAGTCTATAACCAAATATGGTCAATTTGGACCATATCTGGAGGGCATAGTCATGTCGAATTCACCCAAGGCCGGGACGGCCACGCTCGCGCTGCCGGTGCGCAACGGCCTGCTGCCGCCGGCCGTACGTCGGGATCTGGCGGACCTGAACAGCCAGTACCTCGAGCTGGGCCTCGTCGGCGCGCTCGAGAGCGACCCACGCTTCGGCTGGTCGGAAGCGGTCCGGCGTTGCCTGCTCGAGACGGATCCGACGACGCGGGCGCGCATGGCCTCCTCGCCGTTTGCTCTCTTCGACCTGGCGCTGCCAGTCGCCGTGCCTTGCCCGGCATCGCGGGTCGCTGACGCCCCCTGGGCTGCATCGAATGGTGACTGGCAGGGCCGCTGCTTGTCGTTCGCGCTGCAGGCTGCGTTCCTGGCCTGGCGTCTCGTCGAGAGCGCCCCGTACGCGGCGCGTGTCGCGCTCGGGATGTCTGCGGCCGACGAGGCGCGGCTCGGCGAACTCAAGCCGTCGCAGCTGGCCGAGCTCGCCTGGTCCCCGGGACTGGTTTGCGCGAGGTGGCCGCGCCACCAGCGGTTCTGGGAGATGCTCGTCGGCGCGGCGCAACGCGATTCCGCCGGGGCCCTGCAGTGGACGCACTGCGTCGGGTTGTGCCTGTTCGGATCCGATGGCTCCGCGCATGGGCCGAAGCCGGCCCAGCCCTCCGGGAAACCGCGGACACGGCGCTGAGTTCCTTGCTGGCCGGGGAGCAGGGCATTAACCTTCGCTCCCCTCATTTCGGCGTCCCTGCATGCAAGCCCTGTCGCTGCGCCAGCTCGCGAAGACCTACAAGACCGGTGTGCAGGCGCTGAAGGGCATCGACCTCGACGTCGAGCAGGGCGATTTCTTCGCGCTGCTCGGCCCGAACGGCGCGGGCAAGACCACCGCGATCGGCATCGTCGCTTCGCTGGTCAACAAGACCTCCGGCAAGGCGCTGGTGTTCGGTCACGATATCGACACCGAACTCGAGGCGGCCAAGGCCTGCCTCGGCCTGGTGCCGCAGGAAATCAACTTCAACCAGTTCGAGAAGGTCTCGACGATCCTCGTCAACCAGGCGGGTTTCTACGGCATCCCGCGCGGGCTCGCAAAGGAGCGCATGGAAACCTGGCTGCGCAAGCTGCAGCTCTGGGACAAGCGCGACGCGGTCTCGCGCACGCTGTCCGGCGGCATGAAGCGGCGGCTGATGATCGCGCGCGCGCTGATCCACGAGCCGCGGC
>Ga0316622_100000838_pt1 | contig 18946 bp, 19 predicted proteins | sample OWC_Aug_OW2_C1_D_FD_207646 | JGI IMG/M metagenome (GOLD analysis project Ga0316622, IMG submission 207646) | Wetland soil microbial communities from Old Woman Creek delta, Ohio, United States - OWC_Aug_OW2_C1_D5_C | ecosystem: Environmental > Terrestrial > Soil > Wetlands | place: USA: Ohio... | reverse complement strand
GTACGACAAGTAGTTATGATCCGGGACGTAATCCGGTTTTGCGGGACGCGACGCGATCTTGCGTTGCTTCCGAAAATGCGTCTTGGATTCTCAAGGCAAGTCTTCTGAGTCTCCCTATACCCATGCCGCCGTGCGCTCGCCCGGCTCAAGGGCCCACGCGGGCAGTTGCTTCCCGGCGGCGCGCAACTCGCGACGATGGTCCTGGTACGCGGGGCAGTGGCGCGCGACCAACGCCCAGAAGGCGGAGGAGTGGTTGGGCTGCCGGGTGTGGCAGAGCTCGTGCACCAGGACGTAGTCCACGAGGGAGGGTGGGAGCAGCAGAAGTCGGGCGTTCAGGGAGATGACACCAAGGCGGGAGCAGCTCCCCCAGCGGCTGCGAGCGACGCGAACCGTACTCCGGGAGTACGGGAGGCTGCAGCCTTGACTCACATCCGCCAACCGGGGCAGGAGATGGTCCTGGCCCTTCCGGAGCAGCCAGCGGCGGAGGGCGCGGCGGCACGCGGCCGGGTCTGCGACCGGGCCGGAAAAGGCGAGCGCGTCGGGATTGGACTCGATCACGCGGACGCCGCGGGTCGCCGCGAGGTGTGTTGTGACCGTCCAGCGTGCACCGACGGCCGGCAAGGAGATCTCCTGAGGCGGTTGCCAGGCGGGGGGCGGCGGCAGCGCCTGGCGGCGCGCGGCGGCACTGGCCTGCGCCGACTCGATCCACGCCGCTTCGCGTGCGAGGATTCTCAGGATCGTACGGGGGCTATAGCGCCGAGGGGCAACGACCTCCAGGGCGCCGGTGACGGTGACGCGCAAAGAAATTCCCCGCGCCCACGGGGTGACACGAACCCGGTAGTCCATGTCAGAGAGTTCTTCCATTGGTTCGCCCCTCTTTCGAATGGAATCGGCACAGTATACAGCAGTCGGGGCGGTCGACGGTTGAGATACGGCGTCACTGCGCGAAACGCTGCGACCTACATCCAGCAGGCCGGCGCATCGTCGGCCCCGCTTTCCGGTCTGCCGGAGGCGTCAGTGCCCGAGGCGCTCCATATACTCATGAACGTGCGTCAGGTACTGCGGGACGTCGCGAGCCGCGGTCTGAAGCGCTTCGTGGATTCTGGCAGGGTCAATCTCGTCGTACTCATGGACGATCCGGTTCCTCAAACCGGCGCTGGCGGCGATGGTTTGGGTTACATCATGGGGGAGAATTCCCAGCCGCTCTAGCTGGAGGAAGGACTGGTAGTAGTCCGGCGGCGGCGGGGAACCGGATTCCGTGATCAGGTGGTAGTTGATGTCTATCATCCTGCCGATCATCCGCTCCAGATACCGCTCAGCCAGGACCTCATCGACACGAGAGGCCAGGAATTCCTGAAGGCTCTTCCGGGACAACTCGGCAATCTCTTTGAAATCCTGACTGATGAGGTTGATCTTGCGGATGATCAAGGTGGGATCGATCATCGCCCAGCCTGGGTGGTCGTCAGGAACCTCTCGGCGAACCGGCGCTCCATCTCGAAGAACCTGCGATGGTCCTGGTACCGCTTGAAGGCGTAGAGTTTCAGCGCCTGGAGCTTTTCCAGAGGACCGTACAGCAGTTCGCAGTTGTCGGTGATCTTCTTGAGAAACAGAGGGTCGGCGTGATTGATCAGGGCGAGATCGAGCTCGCGATCTGGGAAGAGCGGCTGAAGGCTTTGAAGAAGCTCGGCGTGTTCTCCAAGAGTGACGTTCGACCGATCCAACAGGATCGCGAGGTCCACGTCGCTCTTGCAATGTATCTGTCCTGTCACAGACGATCCGAACTTGAGCACGAGCACGATCCCATGCTTCTGCGCGATATCCGTCAGGTGCGTTTCCATTGCAAACCCCCGAGGCAGTATACCGACTCCCTCTGCTGATCTCAAGCGCTTCCCTGGAAAGACACTTTTGGGCACCGTCCGATACGACCGGCCGTCAGGGCGCTTGCTGTCGGGGGCTGCTCAAGTAGTAATGCCACAAGATCCGCGCGGCCACGGCTCTCCAGGGTTGCCATGCCCTTCCTATGCGCTCCAATTTCTCGGGCGTCGGTTGTGCGCGCAGGCGCTTCACGCGCTGGACCGCGGATGCTAACGCCAGATCACCGCTCGGCCAGGTGTCGGGGCGCCGCAGGACCATCAGCAGGTAGATATCCGCGGTCCACGGCCCAATTCCCTTTATGGCCGTCAACTGGACCTTCACCTGGTCATCGTCGAGCGTCTCGAGACGTGCGAGATCAATACGGCCGTCGAGGATGGCTCGGGCGAGCCCACGGCCATACACCGCCTTCTGCCGGCTGAAACCGACAGCCTTCAGTTCTGCATCGCTCAGTGCGAGGAATCGCTCGGGCACGAGTCGCCCGGTGACGGCAACCACCCGATCGTATGCCGCCTTGGCGGACGCCAGGGACACCTGCTGTTCCAGCACGATGTGAATCAGCGTGTGAAATCCCGGCTCCCGTGCCCAGAGCGGCGGCGGACCGTACGCATCCACGACGACGGCGAGATCCGGATCTCGCGCCGCGAGATCCCGTGTGCCTCGGAGAAGGGATCGCTGGGTCAATTGCGTGAGCATCTCGATATTCCCGAACTGGATGCGAGGACCGACATCGCCTCCCGGAAGGAAATCAGGCCGGTTGGCACACCAGGCAGGCGCGGTAACCGCTCGCCGTGGCGTCGGTACCGGACGCAAAGTGAATCCGGCCACCGTCGCGAATGCGACGCTCGTGCGAGCAGCCCCTCCGGCAGAAGATCCGGGTCGACGCCCAGCCCACGTACGGTGCCGTGCCGCGCTCTAGGTTCAGCAAAGCCTCCTTCTGAAGCAAGCCGAAAGAATAGCCTCCCAGCCCGCCGTCCGTCTTGACCACGCGATGGCAGGGAACGATGAGCGGGACGGGATTCCCTGCCATGGCCCCTCCAACCGCGCGAGCCGCATCCGGCTTGCCAAGCTGTTCAGCGATCCACTTGTAACTCCGCACCTCGCCGTACGGGATCTGCGAGGCGATCTCCAGCGCGGTGCGATCGAACTCCGGGACCTTCGACAGGTCTACCGGCACGGTGAAGAACGTCCGGTCGCCGGCCAAATACTCCGCCAACTCTTCCCGCGCTTGCTGGAGTATGCGACCGATCCGCCCGGCCTCCGGGACCGTGGTTCTGCTCCGGCCGCGCCGAAAGGATACGCCGATGATGCCCGCGGACGACGCCGTGAGATCCAGCTGCGTCAGAAGATCCGCGGGATTCGGTCGCTCGAATTGCAGGCCAATCTGATCCATGACTCGCCTCGTGAAGTTCGGGGATCGACGGGGAGCGCGGGAGCTTTCCGACACCGGATTGCGCTTCCCACGATGGATGAGGACGCTACCAGGTTGGCAACCACATTTCAAGGCCTGGCGGCGGAGGCGTTATGGCGCAGAGGCGATTCGGCAACTGGGCAACTCGGCAATTTGGCAATTCGGAAGAGCGACGAACTGCAGGCGCAGAGACGAAAAGGGTGCAGGGGCGCCGGAGTACGCGAACAGGAGAGAACGATGTCGGGCCGCGGAAAGGTCTGTGCTTCTTGTGCCTCTTGTGGCTGGAGTTCAGGATGGTTTGCTACAAGCATGTAATGGGCGCGGCGGGGAAACGGTCGTACACCTCGGGGTTCACGACGAACTCCGGCCGTTCGCCGCGGAAGACGTGGAGCACGGCGTCCGTGACCCGGTCGCCCATGAGTTGCAGGGATTCTCGCGTGTGCGTACCCATGTGGGGTGTGGTGATCACATTAGGTAGGGCGAAAAGCGGGCTTCCGGTCGGCGGCTCGTTCTCGAAGACATCGGTCGCATAACCGGCAACGCGGCCCGACGTCAAGGCCTCGTACATGGCCCTCTCAGCCACAACTTTCCCGCGGGACGTATTCACGATCCACACGCCGGGCTTCATCGCCGCGATCGCCGCTGCGCCGACCAAGCCCGTCGTCTCGGCGGTCAACGGCGCGTGCAGGGTGATGATGTCGGCCTGTGAGAACAATTCGTTCGGCTCTACGCGCCGGACGCCGAGGTCGCGCGCCGCCTCGTCAGGCCAAAATGGGTCCGCGCCGATCAGTTCGACACCGAAACCCTTGGCCCGTCGCGCCACGTTCTGGCCGATGCGGCCAAGGCCGAGAATCCCCAGCACTTTTCCGCTCAACCCGCATCCCAGGAACCGCTCCCACCGGCCGGCCTTCACGCTGGCGTTGGCCTCGGGAATGCGCCGGAGCAAGGCGAGAAGGAGGCCCATGGTCAGGTCGGCCACCGCCTGGTCATTGGCGCTGGGAGCGGTCGCGATCACGATGCCGCGCGCGGTCGCCGCCGCGATGTCGATGTTATCCACTCCGACACCGTGCTTGGCGATAATCCGCAGCCGTGGCGCCGTATCCAGCAGAGCCGAGCCAATGGGGTGAAAGGCCACGATCCAGGCGTCAGCTTCGGCGAGCTTTGTCTGCAGGTCAGACTCGGACAAGCCGAACCCCTCGCGCCATTCCAGGATCCGGCAGCCTGCTTCCATCAGCCGCACCAGCGGCTCGCGGACCTCCTTTCCGAATGATCGGGTGGTCACGAGGACCGTGGGGTGTGCCATGTGCGTTGTCCCGTCTCCACCGAAACGTAGGTCCGCGGACGCCGTCCGGCGAGCATCTCTCGGTGCCGGTCTACGTCCTCAAGGCAGTCGGAAGCCACGTGATAAGCGGGGGAAATAACGTCACCAGGAACAGTATGGCGATCAGAGCGAAGAGAAAACGCCAGACCTCCCGGATCACGTCCGTTAAGGGTAGTTTCGCCACGCCGGTGGCGATGTAGAGGCAGTTGCCCACCGGCGGCGTGACGAGTCCAATGGCCAGGTTGGTGACCATCACCACGCCGAAATAGATCGGATCGATCCCGTACCGTTGGCTGACGGGGTAGAGGATGGGTCCCAAAATCAGGAGGGCTGGCGTGAGATCCATGACGCAGCCCACGACCAGCAGGAAGATGTTGACGATGACCATGAACATCATCGGGCTCTCGGTGAGTCCTGTGAGAAAGTTCGCGATCATCTGCGGAACCCGCTCGCTGTTGAGGAACCAGGCCACCCCCGAGGCCGTTGCCGCGATGAACATAACCAGAGAGGCGGTGAGACTTGCGCTCACCATTGAACGGTAGATCACTTTCAGTGTCAATTCCCGGTAGACGAACGTTCCGACCAGGAGGGCGTAGACGACAGCCACGACGGAGGCTTCGGTGAGCGTGAAAACTCCCCCCAGGATCCCTCCGATGATCAGCACCGGATAGAGCGTGGCCCATATCGTGGTGCGGAAACGCCGCCACACCTCACGGATGCCGACCCAGGACTCCGCCGGATACCCTCTCCGCCGGGCCACGGAGTACGAGACCCCCATCAAAGCCAGCCCGATCAAGACGCCGGGCACGACGCCGCCGAGGAAGAGACTGAGGACCGACTGGCTGGCGATCAACCCCAGGAGAATCATGGGAATGCTCGGCGGGATGATGATGCCCATCACCGAGGCGGCCGCTGTGATCGCGGCGGAGAAGTCCGGCGCATACCCGCGCTTCGTCATGACTGGGATGAAGAACGAGCTCGTCAAAGCGGCATCGGCCACCGAAGAGCCCGACAGGCCGGCCAGCACCATGTTGGTCCCGACGTTCACCAGGGCCAGGCCGCCGCGGATCCAGCCGACCACGGAGCTGACGAAATCGATGAGGCGCTGTGCGATGCCGCCCCCGCCCATCAACTCGGCCGAGAGCATAAAGAAAGGAATGGCGATCAGGGTGAAGTTGTCCGCCCCGATGATCATCTGCTGGGGGACGATCATCAGCGGGAGGGAGGATTTAGTCACCACGAGGACCATCATCGTGCTGCCCAGGGAGAGCGCCACCGGCAGACCGAGGGCGAGGAGGAGAAAGAAGACGCCCAGGAAAATGAACAGGGTATCCATCAGGGTCTGCTCTCGACGCGCAGCGCCTTGACGGCGCCCACGAGTCGCCCAAGCGTCTCGTAGCCCATCAGGATCGCCGCGAGCGGTCCGATGAGGTACACGAGGCCCATGGAAAATCCCGTGGCGGGCGACATGTAATTCAAGTTTGCCTCGATGAGGGCCACGCCTCCAAACCCCCAGACCGCGAAGAACACCAGGACAATGATGTGGTTCGCCACGTCCACCAGCAACCGCCGCCGGGCTGTCAGTCGGGCAACCACGAGATCCATTCCCAAGTGGATTCCGCGGTGGAGACCGATGGACGCTCCGACAAAAGTGAGCCACACGAAGAGGAACCGCGACACCTCCTCGGCCCAAGTAATGGCTGCGTCGAACACGTAGCGGGCGATCACGTTGCTGAAGACCAGGACTACCATCACGCCCAGAATCGCCACCATCAGGATCTCGAGCGCTTTCCAGAGGACGTCTCGTGCCGCCATAGGGTCTCCGTTGTGCCGGCGCTTTCTCGCACAGGACGAACGGGGCGGCCGGCGCTCTCTCCCGACACGCCGGCCGCCCCGAGACGCGCTACTTCACTGCCATGATCCGCTCGATCAGTTCCTTCGCTGGCGCATAGCCCTTCACGTAGTTGTCGCGCACCACCTTGGTCGCTTCCTCGAACGGCTTTCGATCCGGATAGCTGATCTGGAGGCCCTTGCCCTCCAGCTTCTTGATGACGTCCTTCTCGTCGTCCTGGAGCAGCTTGAACTGATACTCCGCGGCGGACCGGGCCGCCTTGGCGATGACCCCCTGGTAATCCTTGGGCATGCTCTGGTAAAGCTTGTCGTTGATGGACACCCCGTTGTAGCTGAAGAGGTGGTAGCTCACCGTCACGTACTTCTGGACTTCCCACCAGCCGGACGCCCACAGGGTCGAGAAGGGGTTCTCCTGTCCGTCCATGACGCCCTGCTTCAGCGCGTTGAAGACCTCGGGCATGCCCATGGTCACCACGCTGAAGCCCAGCGCCTTGCCCGTCTCGACGTAAATCTTGTTCTCGGGCATGCGAAGGCGGATGCCCGGGATGTCCTTCAGCGAGTTGATCTGGCGCTTGGAGTTCGAGATCACGCGGAAGCCGTTTGCCATCCAGGCGAGGACGCGGACGCCGGCCTTCTGGTACTCGGAAACGAACTCGTCACCGACCGGAGAGTAGAGAGCCTTCTGCACGTGGTCATAATCGCGGAAGAGGTACGGAAGCTCGAGGACGCCGATCTTGGGATAGGAGGCCGTGAGGATCCCGCCCGTGATGGCCATTTCGATGGTGCCGATCCGCACGCCTTCCGTGAACTCGCGCTCGCCGCCGAGCTGGCTGCTGTCGTAGATGAATCCCTCGACCTTTCCGCCGGTCCCTTCCTTGATCGCCGGAAGGAACTTCTCCTTCAAGGCAACGTTCACTGGGTGGTTCGGCGCATACCAGTTAGCGATCTTGAGCTTGTACGTCTCCCCGGCCTGGACCGCCGGGGTGCCGACGGCCAGCAGGCAGACGGCGGATAGAACGAGCGCTGCCACGAGGAGCCCACCCCATCGCTTCATGATTCCACCTCCGGTTATTGGGTTGACACAACGCCTACGGTCTTGCCCCTGCATTATGAATGTCCGACGTGCGCGCAGCCTTCAGTCCGGCCAGCAGTCGTGCCGCCCGGTCGGCGTGCGAGCGATAGAAGGCCTGACGCCCCTCATCGGGCTCCACCACGCGCGCGGGGCGTACTAAGTCGCGCGCGACGGCCAGGTCGGGCGCCATGCCCAAGGCGACCCAGGCCAGGACCGCCGCCCCGAGGGATGAGCCTTCGGGGGACTCCGGAACGAGGATCCGTGTGCCCCACATGTCCGCTGCAATCTGAAGCCAGGTAGACGACCCCAGCAGCCCGCCGGTCACCCTGACCTCCTCGATAGGCTCGACCGCGTCCGCGAGCGCTTCGGCGACGCGGGCCAGCGAGAGGGCGATGCCCTCGTAGACCGCCCGGGCGAGATGTCCGCGCCCATGACGCAAGGTGAGTCCAAAAAAACCGCCCGTCGTCTCCGGGTCCCAGACGGGGCACTGCTCGCCGGAGAGGTACGGGAGAAAGGTCAGCCCCTCAGCGCCTGGCGGCACCCGAGCCGCCAAATCGTTCAGCAAGGCATGCACCTCGGGCCCGGGCGGATCCAGCTCCGGATCTCGGCCAGCACACTGCCGGACGAACCAGTCGTACACGATCCCTCCGCTGCTCACGATGCCGCCGATCACCCACCAGCGCTCGTCCAGCGCGTAGGTCCAGAGCCGTTCCTTTGGATCGATGGTTGGTGTCGAAATCAGATACCGGCAGGCGGCGCTCGTACCCACATTCACGGCAGCGATGCCTCGGCCGACAGCGCCGACACCGACACTGGACAGGACGCCATCGCCCGCGCCGATCACGCAGGGAAGGCCCTGCGGCAGGCCGGTGTCCGCCAGGGCCTCTGGCGCCCAGCGGCTGAAGGTCTGGTACGGCGACACGGGAGCGGAAAGGCGGCTCCGATCGATGCCGGCCGCCTCCAGCGCCTCCGGGGACCAATCCCGCTGCCGTATATCGAAAAGGCCGGTCGCCGAGGCCATGGACCAGTCCACGACGTACTCGCCGAACAGGCGGCGGAAAACGTACTCCTTGATAGAGACGAAACGCGTCGGTGTGGAGGGCAGCTCCGCCTGGCGCAGCCAGATGATCTTCGAAAGCGGGTAGATCGCGTCCAGGGGACACCCGGTGGCCCGATAGATGCGGCGTCCGCCCTCGGACCGCCGCAGGCCGTCCGCGATCGCGGCGCTGCGGCGGTCCGACCAGGTGAGATACGGAGAGAGCGCCCGGTCGTCGGCCGCGACCGGCATTGTGCTGTACCACTGGGAGCTGAAGGCCACCGCGTCTACCGCACAGCCCCCGGGCCGGGACGCATAGGCCTCGCGGATGGTCTCCAGGACCGCGGGGTAGACGACCGCCGGGTCCTGCTCGGCCCAGTCCGGCCGCGGCGTGGCCATGGGGTAGGGACGGCGGGCAAGGGACAAGACGCGGCCCCGGCCGTCGAAAAGCAAGGCTTTCGTTGCCGACGTCCCGATGTCAACCGCCAGCACAACCCCGCGTTCAGGCATACCGCGGCCTCGCAGTCAGGGGCTCTCACTTCACCAGCGATGGGTCGAAAACCGCTTTGGGCAAAGACTCGAACGCGGCGTGTATCTCCGCGGTCTCCTTCTCGCTCAGTCCGCGCAGCGGGGCCTTCATGTCCAGCGGGAACTGCCGCCCACGAAGCCGCATGATCTCCTTGTAGCCGGCGAGGTAGGGCCCGATCTTCAAGACGCCCCGGAGCTGGTTGACGAGGAGCTGGAGCTTCCGCGCCCGCTCGTATTGCTTCGCGATCACGGCGTCGTAGAGCGCCACCATGAGCTCGGGGAACGGGTTGGCTACGGCAGAGACGACCCCAACACCGCCCACCATCATGGCCGGATAGACCAGCCCGTCCGTGCCGATGATGCACGCGAAGCCCTCGCCGCCGACCTCGACGTATTCCTGGAACAGGATCAAGTCCTTACTGGAGTCCTTGATCCCGGCAATGTTCTTCACCTTCTTGACCAGCTTGCCGACGAGGGAGGACGAGATGCCCGAGGCGGAGCGACCGGGGTTGTTATAGAGGAAGACCGGCACGTCGGGGACCGAGGCGGCAATCTCGCTGAAGAAGGCATCCAGGGCCGGGCCGTCCGAGGGGTAGAAGTAGGGGGCGATGACCGAGATGGCGTCGGCCCCTGCGGCCTTGGCGTGCCGGGACAGCTCGATGCAGCCCGTGGTGTTGTTCGTAGTGACCTGCGGCATCACAAAGGCCCGTTGCTTTACCTGGTCCACCGTGATTTCCGCGACGCGCTTTCGCTGCGCGTCGGAGAGGGCAATGCCCTCTCCCATGGTCCCGCACGGGAAAATGCCGTGGATGCCGGACTGGACCATCCACTCCAGGTGATCCCGCAAGGCCTCTTCGTGGATCTCCCCGGAGGGGGTGAGCGGGGTGTGCAGCGCGACGATGATTCCGTGAGCTCTCATGGATCAAGTCTCCAATTCTCTCCCGGGTGTAGCCGGGTCCCCTGGGTCAGGGCCTTCGAGGCCCAGAGCCCGGGGGACCCGCTCCCAATAGTCATGTCGTGTGCGAGGCGAGTAAGCCGCTATTTCCGCGTCGCCTCGATGGCCTTGAAGAGGTTGTCCACGTACTCCTTGCCGATCTCCTTTTCCGCCCAGGCCTTGACCGGCGGTTGGGACATCTGGCGGAATTTCGCCAGCTCGGCGGGCGTGATCTCCGTGACCTCCATGCCGAGCTTGGTGAGGGTCTCCTTGGCGTTCTTGTCCTGATCGCTGGTCATCTTGCGGTGGATGGCCGTGGCCTTCTGCGTTCCCTCTTCTACCGCCTTGCGCTCCACCTGCGAGAGGTTCTGGTAGAACTTCTCGTTGATCGTGTAGCCGTGGACGCTCCAGACGTGGCCGTCCAGGGTGATGTACTTCTGGTACTGGTACAGGCTGGCAGCCAAGATGTTGGTCACGCCGTTCTCCTGCCCGTCCACGACCTTCTGCTGGAGCGCCGTCGGCAACTCGGCCCAGGGAATGGCAGACGGGCTGGCGCCCAGCGAATTGACGAGCGTCTGGAATACCGGGCTGGGCATAACGCGCATCTTGAGCCCCTTCATGTCATCGGGTGTGCGGATGGGCCGCTTGCTGTTGGTGAAGTGGCGCACGCCGTTGTCGGCGAACGACAGCAGCCGCACACCCGTCTTCTTGATCATGTCGTCCGAGAATCCCTTCAGCCAGTCGCTGTCATACACCCGCCAGGCGTGCTCGTGGTTGTCATACAGGAAGGGAATGCCCAAAACGCCGATGGGCTTGTAGATCCCGGCGATGGCGCCGTCGTGGGCCACGGCCATGTCCAGCGTGCCGAGGCGGAGCCCCGACATGGTGTCGGCGTCGTTGCCGAACTGGCCGGCCGGGAAGATCTCGACCTTGATCGAGCCGTTGGTCGCCTTCTCGACATGCTCCTTGAAGGCGAGCGCAGCGGCGTGCTTCGGCTGGTCGGGCCGCGCGGGCTGGAAATGGGCGTACTTGAGGGTCTTTTGCTGGGCCAGGGCGGCCGTCGGAAGCGCGAGCAACAGGGCAGCCAGGGCGACGAGATGCCTGCTTCTCCGCTGCATGACGTTTCCTCCTTCTCTCGTGAGGTTTACCGAGCGAACCCGAACATTCTGGGCAAGACCAGGCTGATCGCCGGGATGTACATGACCATCGCCAGGACCAGCATCAACGCGAACACCATGGGAAGGATGGCCCGCGAGAGCTTCTCGAAACTCAGTTGCCCCACCGTCGTGAGAATGAAGAGGACCGCGCCGACCGGAGGCGTGACCATGCCGATCGTGATGTTGAGCACGAAGGCCATGGCGAAATGCAGTGGGTCAATGCCGACCTGGTCAGCCAGAGGGGCCAGGACCGGCACCAGAATGATGACCGCGGGCAGCGTGTCGATGAACATCCCACAGATCAGGACGAAGATCGCCACGATCGTTAGTACCACGGTCGGATTCTGACTGATCCCCATGATGTAGGCGGCGACCGTCTGGGGGACCTGGACGACGGTGAGGATGTTGGCGAAGAGCGAGGCCATGGAGACGATGAGGAGCGCGGCGGACGTGACCAGGGCGCTCTGCACCACGACCTTGGGAAGATTCCGAAGCGTCAGCTTCTTGGTGATGAAGAAGCCGACGAAGAGAGCGTAGAAGACGGCCACCGCCGAGGCTTCGGTCGCGGTGAAGACGCCGCCCAGGATCCCGCCGATGATAATCGCCGGCATGAGGAGCGCCGGGATGGCCCGCCAGACGCTCTTGAGGCGCTCGCTCCAGCTGGCCAGCGGCGACCGGAAGAGATAGTTGCGTCGGACGGCGGTGATGTGGTTCAACATCATCAGTGCCAGGGCCATGAGGATGCCGGGGAGGACGCCGGCCAGGAAGAGTCCCGCGACGGTCACCTTGCTGTCGGTGATGGCGTAGATGACCATGATGATGCTGGGCGGGATGATGGGGCCCATGATGGCCGTGGAGGCGGTGAGCGCGGCGGAGTAGTACTCGTCATAGCCGGCCTTCTTCATCATGCGCATGATGAGGGCACCGGGCCCGGCGGCATCGGCCAGGGCCGACCCGCTTATCCCGGCGAACAGCATCAGGGTGAGGACGTTCACATGGCCCAGGCCGCCGCGGATGTGGCCCACCATGTTGCTGGTGAAGCGAAGGAGCGACAGCGTGATGCCGCTTGCGCTCATCAGGTCGGCTGCGAGTATGAAGAAGGGGACCGCCATCAAGGGGAACGAGTTGATTCCGTTGAAGAAGCGCTGAGGGACGGTGAGGAGCGACAGTTTTCCATCCACCAGGAGGGCCAGGAAGCCCGAGCCGCCCATGCTGATGGAGACCGGAAAGCCGATGGCCATGCCGAGAAGGAAGGTGACGACAAGCGTGAGTCCCATGCGCTACGCCCCCTCCTCGGAAAGGTCCTCCAGGGCGTATCCCGGCACGAACTTCCTGTCGGTGTAAGTGCGGAAGATAAGGAGGAGGTGCACGGCAAAGAGCAGTGTCCCGATGGGGATCGCCAGGGAGGGGATGCCGAGCGAGATGTTGAGGACTGGAGTCTCCTGCGGCCAGACAAAGACGACGAACTGGAAGCCGAGCACCGTCACTGCCCCGAGGAATACCAGCAAGAGGCCGCCGACCGCCATCCGTACCGTACGACTGAGCGTAACGGAAAGGCGGTCGTGCAGCATCTCGAGGGCTACGTGGCGCCCCTCGCGCATGGCGAGGCCAGCCCCCAAGTACGCGATCCAGATCATCAGGTACTGGGAGACCTCCTCCGCCCAGATGATCGAGAAGTTCAGCATGTACCGAGCGATGACGTTGACAAAGACCAGCGTCGCCATCACGGCCATCATGACGAAGATGATCGCTCGATTGATGGCGACGAGGTACCGCTCGAATCGACCATCGGGCATGAGGGCCTCCACGACCGCCTCAGTATCGCTTGTTGACCAGAGCCTTCCGTGTCTTCTGGACGCCGGCCATGAAATCCCGACTGCGCTTCAGCGCCACGCCCACGGCCAGGACGTCGATGGCGCACAGGTGGGCGATGCGCGAGGACATCGGCTCGGGCTTGTAGCCCGTCTCACGGCTGTGCACGCAGAGCGCGATGTCGGCCAGCGAGGCGACCGGGGATTTCCGGTGACTGACGATGGCGATGGTGGCCGCACCGGCCTTTTTGGCGATCTCCAGCGTCTCCATGATGTCCTTGCTTGACCCGGAGTGGGAGATTGCCACCACCACGCAGCGGTGGGTCATCAGCGCAGCCGACATGGCCTGCATGTGCGGGTCGTCCTGCCAACCACATGGGATGCCAATCCGGAAAAACTTGTGATAGGCATCCATCGCCACCGCCGCGGAGCCGCCGAAGCCGATGAACTCGATCCGCTCGGCGCCGGCGAGAATCCGGACAGCCTTGTCCGCCTGCGCCGGGTCCAGCGTCTCCAGCGTGTCCGCAATGGCGATGGCGTTGGCGTTCAGGACCTTGCGCACCAGGGTGGCAGCATCGTCCCGGGCAGTGACGTCTTCGTGTATGTTCTTGACCTCGGGCACGAGGTCCTGCGCCAGCTGGATCTTCAGGTCGTGGTAGCCGCGGAACCCCAGGGCGCGGCAGAAACGGAGAACGGTCGGCTCGCTGGTGCCGGCCTCCTCCGCCAGCTCGCTAATGGAGCGGTAGATGACCTGGCCGGGTGTTTCCAGGACGACGCGAGCGACTTTCTTCTCGGAATCGCGGAGATCGTCGAGGTGCAACCGGACGGCGCGCAGCACGCCCCGGGAGTCGGTGCGAGGGCGGGTTCGCTCGTACCTGGACGGCTGCAGCATGGCGGTACCTGCTCGGGGCGCGGGGGGGTTGCTATGTGTAGTTTTATTACATATATCAGGCGAAAATGTTTGTCAAGTGGTAAGATTACTACAGAGAGTGTCTTGCGCCGCCGGCACGGCGGCCCGGCTCCCGGCCGCGCCACGAGCACGAGGCGAAAAAGGCGTTGCCAGACGCGGGAGCACGTGGTATTCGAGAACACTCCCTTCCACTTCCACGCGAGGAGACCACCGTATGAATCCACGAGAGATCTGCGAGCGGTACGAGAAGTTGTACACCGGGGCTGTGGCGGACATCCTGGACGAAAAGGGATTTCGGCGGCAATGTCTGGGGAAGGAGTTGCGCCCCCTGCTTCCAGAGAGGCGGGCCGCGGGATTCGCCTTCCCGGCTTTGGGCGAGGCCTGTGCGAATGTGAGCTACGACTGCCGCCCGGAGATTTTGAAGTTTCTGGGCGCAGTGCCGGCGGACTCGATGGTTGTCTTCGATCCGGGCAAGGAGAAAGTGTGCGCGGCCTGGGGCGAATTCATGGCGCTGGTGGTCCGGAATAACGGATGTCGCGGCGTGGTCGTAGACGGACCCATCCGCGATACGGAGATGATTCTCCAAGCGGGCTTCCAGATCTTCGGCACGGGATTTTGGCCGGTTTCCTCTGTGGGCCGATGGCGCCCGGTACACTACGGTCAGCCGATCGTCTTTCAGGGGGTGGAGGTCCGAAGCGGGGATCTGCTCCTAGGGGATATCGACGGCGTGGTGGTCGTGCCGCGGCCGATGATCGAGGAGGTCCTGTTGGCGGCGGAGGAGTGTTACCGCGCGGAGAGAAGCATGAAGGAGGAGCTGCGCGCCGGGAAGACCATGGAAGAGGTGTTTGCGAAGTACGGGCGCTGGTAAGCGCAGCCGACGCATTGCAGAGCGCCCCCCGGAACCCGGGGGGCGCCCTGTTGTGGACTGGAGGAGCCCGCGCCTACGGCGCCCTGCTCCCCTGCGCCGCTGCAATCATCGCCCGGATGTTCTCGAGAGGGGTGTCCGGAGTCACGGCGCAGCCGGCATTGAGGGCGTCCACGCTTTCCTCTAGGCACTGGCGGGCGGCGGCGCCGACTTCTTCCGGGGAGCCGTCGCGCAGGAGCGACGTGGGGACGTAACCGATGAGGGCTGCCTTGCCCTTCAGGTGCGCTCTGGCAGCCTGGATGTCGGTCTTGGCGTCGAAGCTGACGCCGCGAAAGCCTGCCGATGCAAGATGCGGCAGGTGGCGCGTGATGTTGCCGCAGATGTGGGTGATGACGGGGCGGTCGATTCCCGTCGTCAAGGCGCGATGGTGCGGCGCGACGTGCTCGACATATTGCGCCGGCGAGATGAGATCGCCGGAAGCCGTGGGCTCGGACACCTGGACGACATGGGCGCCCGCGGCGAACTGCCCCCGGACGTACATGGAGACGAGTCGGGTCGCCGCGGCCATGGCAGTCTGCACCTTCTCCGGCTCCTCGATCATCCAGACGAGCAGCGTCTCCACGCCGAAAAGACAGCCCGAGAGTGTGAACGGTCCCAGCATCGACGAAATGACCGGGACCGCGTCGCCGTACTTCTTCCTCGCGATCCGGATGGCTTCCAGCACCACCGGGAATCGGCCGCGACTCAGGATGTCGCTTCCGAACGCGAGTTCGCCCGGTTCCGAAAACAGCGGCGTGCGGATCTTGGGAAGCGTCGCCTCGTTCCCGTAGTCTATGTCCGCGCCCAAGGCGCCCGCCTCCGTCGCCATGTCGAAGGGCACCTTGACGGATTCCAGGCCGCACCCGACGTGAGCGGCGGCACCGGCACGGACCATCTGCTCGGCGTCGTGGTGGGCGTCCGGCCAACGGGTTTCCATCTGCCGCATCAGGTCAACGGTGACCACGCTTGTCACACCCACGACGGGGGCGCGGTCCGCGGGTTGTCCATTGAGGACTCGAAGGAATCGGTCAACGCAATTCATGAGCGCCTCGCTTCCTGGGGCGGAAAAGACGACGGGGCCTCGTTGGTGAGGCCCCGCCCTCTGACGTGATGGCGAGCGTTCTCCCCGCTATGCCGCCTTGTAGGGCTGAAACTCCGCCTTGAACTTGGCCAGCGACTCGCGAACGGTATCCGGATCGCCGATCTTCTTCCGCTCGGTGACGAGCTCCAAGGGGGCCGACATCCCGAGGACCGGGCAGTACCCGCGTTTGCTGATCTGCTCCTGGAAGCCGGCGCCCGTCTTCACATTCACGCCGCCCGTGGGCATGATCATCTTGCCGTTGTGCCGCTCACGCTGATACGGGGCCAGCAGGGCGCCGACGCCACTCGGGCCGTAGACGCTGGCATTGAAGATCTTGATGCCGTCCGGCTCCAGGCCGTCTTCCCGCTCCAGGAAGTAGGCGAACTCGGAAGGCGAGAAGGCCCCCGGCACGCCGAAACACCTGGCGCTCCGGACGATCTTGACGAAGTCGATGCGCTCGCGGCAGCCGCCCATGCCCGAATCGGGGCCCACGATCATGTCGAAGCCCATCTCGATGGCCGTTTCCAGCTCGCGGGGGTTGATGACGCTGCCCACGCCCAGGAGCATCGGGTCGCCGGGGCGGGCCTTCGCGCTGTCGGCGCGGCGCCTGCGGAGCTCCGCCATGGCTTCCTTCAGGATCCCCTCGGGAATTCGGAAGGTGACCTCGGCAATGAGGCCGGCCTCGTAGATCCCCTGGACCGTGTTGATCACATCCTGCGGCGTCTTGGCGTGGTCGCGGCCCATCACGACCACGACGCCCTTCTCGCGCAGAAGCTTCTCGACCCGTTTCGGATCTCGGGTGTAACCCTCATTCATGACCTGCCTCCTCTGTCCCTAGAAGCGAATGAACGTACATAAATTATTCGCGACTCTTTCGGGAATGACCAAATCCCAATGACAAATGACCAATGGGAACTAAGACCTGACTGACGGAGATCGAGGGTGTGCTCGATGTATCTCCTCCGTTTGGTCATTGGAAATTGGTCATTGGCCATTGCGTCCAGATGCTTCCCGAGTCGTTCGCGAATGATCTGGGCGAATCCGCCTCGCTGTGCTCGACTGCTACCGCAGGGCGGTCACCCCGCCGCCCTTCTTGCCGCGCTTGACTTCGGCCTCCACCATGGCCTGCGTCACCATCGTCGTGTCGCCGGGGGTTTCCTGGACCAGGATGCCATGGGCCGCTCCCCACTCCACTGCCTCCTCGAGGGATTTGCCCTTCAAGAGGGCAGAGATGATCGCCGACGCGAACGAATCGCCGCCGCCGGTCCGGTCGGCAATCTCGATGTTGCGCCGGATGGCCGCTTGGTGCAGCTTGTCCTCGGCCACGTCGTAGAGGACCGCGCCCCAGTCAATGCGGTCGGCGGAATGCGCGCCGCGCAGCTGCGTGCCGATCAGCTTCAGGTTCGGGTAATCCTTGGCCACCTTGCGGAGGAGCGTGACGTAGCACTCCAGGAACTGCTCCATGCTGGCGTTGCTTGGCACGTCCACAGTGTAACCCAGGGCGTCGTCGAAGTCGCTCTGGTTGCCGACCAAGAACTCGACGTGGGGGACGATCTTGCGGTTGATCTCGCGGGCACGGTCCTTGTTCGGCTCCACGTTGGCCCGGTAGTTCAGGTCGGTGGAGCGGAGGGTGCCGTACTGCCCGGCTTTTTTCAGGTACTCGACGGCGGCGTCGGCCGTCTTGGGCGAGAGCAGGCTGTAAATCCCGCCCGTGTGGGCCCAGCGGACGCCTTCCTTGCCGAACAGCGTGTCGAAGTCGTAATCCTCGGCCCCCACCTCACGCACGGGGGTATGGGCGCGGTAGTACTCGGTCTTGGACGGCACCACGCCCTTTCCCTTGAAGGTGGCGTTGACGCCGTTCATCAGGCCGCCCTTCTTGTCCGTGACGTACTTCCCGTCCTTGCCGCCCGCCTTGAACCAGATGATGTGGCTGGTATCCACACCGGCTTCCCTGAACTGGGACTCGATGTTGCGGCCAAAGCCGTCATCCACCATGGCCGTGAGGACGGTGCTGCGCAGGCGGAAGCAGTAGGCCATGCCTTCCGCCACGTTGGTCTCGCCGCCGCCGTGCCAGATGCGGCAGGTCCGGGCCCGCTCGAAGGGAACGTCTCCCGGATCGAACCGGAGCATCACCTCACCCAGGGCCACACCGTCCCACCTACATTGATCTGCCGATTTGATCTTGAGCGTCGCCATGATGCGTTACTCCTCCCTGCGAGTGTCGTGTATGAAGAAACCTGGGGTGCGGGGTCTGCTGCGCGGTTATGAGTTTGGAGGCGACATCGTGCCCATGCACGGCGGAGTATATAAAGATCCCCGAGGGGTGTCAAACCGCCATTACGGATGCCGACGGGGGTGCGACTGAGCCCCAGCCGCTTCGGTCTATCAGGAGAAGCCCCGGATGGGGGATTGGCCAGTCGAGGCTCGGTGGGGCAATGGATGTGTTTTGAAGCGAACCAGGTGGCGAGTATAATCTCCGGCACCCGGGCACGTGCCCGTGCCATTGACTGGAAGATCCGCGGGAAAGGAGACGGCCATGGACCTCGGCCTCACGGGGAAAGTTGCCATTGTAACGGCGTCCAGCCGGGGAATTGGCCGGGCGGCGGCGGAAATGCTCGCCGCGGAGGGAGCGCGGATCACGATGTGCGCCCGCACGACGGCGGACGTAATGGCCGCGGCGGAGCAGATCAGGGGCCGCACCGGGAGCGAGGTGCTGGCCGTGGCGGCGGATCTCACCAGGGCCGAAGACATCCAGCGCATCGTGGACCGGACTGTGGAGACCTACGGGACGGTCAACATCCTGGTGAACAACGCCGGCGGCCCGGCGCCCGGCGCGTTCGATGCTGTGGGCGAGGCGGATTGGCGGGCCGCGTTCGAGATGACGTTGCTCAGCGTCGTTCGCATGACCCGTGCGGTACTGCCCTGCATGCGGAAGGGCGGAGGCGGCGTCATCATCAACATTCAATCCACGTCGGTGAAGGTGCCGCTGGACAACTTGATCCTGTCCAACAGCATCCGATCGAGTGTGATCGGGCTTGCCAAGAGCCTGTCTTTCGAG
>Ga0316622_100000837_pt1 | contig 18956 bp, 17 predicted proteins | sample OWC_Aug_OW2_C1_D_FD_207646 | JGI IMG/M metagenome (GOLD analysis project Ga0316622, IMG submission 207646) | Wetland soil microbial communities from Old Woman Creek delta, Ohio, United States - OWC_Aug_OW2_C1_D5_C | ecosystem: Environmental > Terrestrial > Soil > Wetlands | place: USA: Ohio... | reverse complement strand
GGAATGGGGTGGGGGCGACACGCTGCGCGACACCCAGCGCCAGCGCCGGATACAGCGCAAGGAAGGCGCAGAACGCCGCGGTCGCAGCCCCGGCCAGCAGCGCCGGCATCTGGCCGTAGACATGCATGCTGATGTAGACCCACGACACGCCAACGCCGAACCACCCCAGGCCGAACAAGAAACCCAGCCGCGCCGCGACACGGGGCCGCTCGACTCGGGTCGTCAGTGCAAACAGCAGCGCAAGTGCCAGCACCTGCAGCCACGGCCTTTCCCACGGCGCGAACGACAGCGCATGCAGTGCGCCGGCGGCAAGCGCGAGCAGTCCCAGGGCCAAACCCCGGAGTGAAGGACTCATCGATGTGAAAGAGACTTCCCGGACGCGGAGCCGCGATGATGCCAGTCGACCGGCGTTGCGCCGTCAGGCCGACGGCTGCTGCTCGCTTGCCTCGAGGAATTCGCGCACGACCGTCTTCGGGATGCGGTTGACGAGAAACAGATGCACCTGCCGCGCATCGGCGCGCAGCACCTCGAAGCGAAGGTCCCCGAGTTCCACCGCATCGCCCCGCCGGGGCACACGGCCAAAGCGGTCTGTGACGAGGCCGCCGATGGTGTTGAATTCGTCGTCGGGATACTTGGTCCCGAACGCATCGTTGATCTGCGCGATCTCGGTCAGCGCCTTGACGCGGTACCTGCCGTCTTCTTCAGCGATGATCGCATCGTCGCTCTCGTCGAAGTCGTACTCGTCCTCGATGTCGCCGACGATCTGCTCGAGCACGTCCTCGATCGTGATGAGGCCCGCCACGCCGCCATATTCGTCGACGACGATCGCGATGTGATTGCGGTTGGCGCGGAAGTCGCGCAGCAGCACGTTGAGCGGCTTGCTTTCCGGGATGAACACCGCCGGGCGCAGGCTGGCGCGCACGTCGAAGTCCGCTTCCGTGTAATAGCGCAGCAGGTCCTTGGCGAGCAGGATGCCGATCACGTGATCGCGGTTGCCGTCGATCACCGGGAACCGGGAATGCGCGGTGTCGATGACGAACGGGATCCACCTGGCCGGCGGCTCGGAGATGTCGATCACGTCCATCTGCGGCCGCGGGATCATGAGGTCGCGGGCACGCAGCTCCGAAACCTGCAGGACCCCCTCGATCATCGACATCGCGTCGGCATCGAGCAGGTTGCGCTCGTGTGCTTCGTGCAGCGCCTCGAGCAGCTCAGCACGGTTTTCCGGCTCGCGGAAGATGAACGCCGTCAGGCGCTCGATCAGGGTCTTGTGCTTGTGGCGGGAATGAGGGCTGGCAGGTGCAGGGTCAGACATCGGTCGGGAGCAGCACGGCGCAGTCGCCGTCGAACCTGCTCGCAATTGATGACGTAGCCAGAATACACGAGGGGTTTCGCGGGTGGATGACGTCCAGACGCGAAGCAAGCGCGGCTCGACGGTGCGGTGTGTTGGCAACCACTTACGCGCTGACCCCTATTCTGATTGCATCTTGCATACACAATCGGCGGATTGTGGGTTTCCATGGAGGCCCGCGGCCCGGCGCGACCGCCCCGCGTGGGCGCCCGTATCCGCGCGCCGCCAGCACCTCAGTCCGTCAAGTACGGGTCGCCAACACCCAGCCGCGCAAGGATGCCCACCTCGCACGTTTCCATCTTCCGCGCCGCCGCCGCGCGTTCGTGCTCGTAGCCCTGCGCATGCAGCGTCGCGTGGACGACAAGGTGCGCGAGGTGCGCCCGGAACGGCCGGCCCCGCTCGCGGGCGGCTCGACGTACGACCGACGGGCAGATCACGATGTCGGCCTGTACCCGGGGAGCCTGCGCGTAATCGAAGGTCAGGACATCGGTGGCATAGTCCCGCCCCCGGAAGGTGCGGTTCAGCCGCCGGCCCTCGCCGGCGCCGACGAAGCGCAGCACCAGTTCGGCATCGCGCTCGAGGGCAGCGGCGATCCAGCGCGCCAGCGTCGACCGCGCAGGCATCCCGGCAAAGCGGCCCAGCCCCTGGATCGTCAGGTCGAGCGCCGGCATCAGACGCGCCGGCGGCGCGATGCGCTTTCGTCGCCGCTGGCCTCGGCGCGTGCCTCGGCCGCCTCGTAGGCTTCCACGATGCGCCCCACCAGCGGATGGCGCACGACGTCGGCCGCGGTGAAGTAGACCAGCGCGATGCCGCGCACCTCGGCCAGGACGTGCTGCGCCTCGATCAGGCCGCTCGCCGTGCCGCGCGGCAGATCGATCTGCGTGACGTCGCCCGTCACCACGGCCTTCGAGCCGAAGCCGATGCGAGTCAGGAACATCTTCATCTGCTCGCGCGTCGTGTTCTGCGCTTCGTCGAGAATGACGAAGGCCTGGTTCAGCGTGCGGCCGCGCATGTAGGCGAGCGGCGCGATCTCGATCGTCTGGCGCTCGAGCAGGCGCTGCGTCTTGTCGAAGCCGAGCAGGTCGAACAGGGCGTCGTAGAGCGGACGCAGGTACGGGTCCACCTTCTGGGCGAGGTCCCCCGGCAGGAACCCCAGGCGTTCGCCGGCTTCCACCGCCGGCCGCGTCAGCACGATGCGCTTGACGATGTCGCGCTCCAGCGCGTCCACGGCGGCCGCCACGGCCAGGTAGGTCTTGCCGGTCCCGGCCGGCCCGATGCCGAAGGTGACGTCATGCGCGAGCATCGCCGCGATGTAATCGCGCTGCCGCGGCGTGCGTCCATGCAGGTCGGGGCGGCGGGTGTGCAACTGCGGCTGCCCGTCCGCACCTTCCCTCGGCTCGCCTGGCGCAACGCGCTCGCCGCGCTTCTCGACGACATAGAGCTGGATGTCGTCCACCGAGATCGGCCGGCCGGTCCGATGGGCGCGCTGCAGGAAGTGCTCGAGCAGCTTGACTGCGGCCTGCGCATTCTCGGCGTTGCCTTCGACCCGGAACTGGTGGCCACGCCGCGCGATGGCGACATCGAATTCGGTCTCCACCTGCCGCAGGTTGACGTCGAGCGGACCCGTGACGTTCGCGAGGTCGTCGTTGTCGACGTCCGATGCGAAGGTCAGGACTTTCCTGGCGGAGGTTGTGCTGCGGCGGGCCACGTGCAGAGTCTAGCCGTCACACCTGAAGCATGGTGCCGGTGTCGTGGTACGCGCAGCGCAATCGAATGCGGCCCGTTCAGGCGAGAACGCCCGCGTTCTCGCGGACCAGCACTTCACCGCGCAGCGAATGCGGCAGGGCATGTGTCACGCGCAGGTCGACCATCCGGCCCACCAGGCGTTCGGCGCCGGCGAAGTTGACGATGCGGTTGTTTTCAGTGCGGCCCATCAGTTCGGAACGGTCGCGCCGCGAAGGGCCCTCGACCAGGACGCGCTGCACCGTCCCGACCATGGACTCGCTGATGCGCGCGACGTTGGCGTTCAGGGCCGCCTGCAACGCCTGCAGGCGTGCCAGCTTGAGTTCGGCCGAAGTGTCGTCCGCGAGATCCGCCGCCGGCGTCCCCGGCCGTTTGCTGTAGACGAACGAGAACGATGCATCGAATCCGATGTCATCCACCAGCCGCATCGTCTTGCCGAAATCCGCTTCGGTCTCGCCGGGAAAGCCGACGATGAAGTCCGACGACAGCGAGATGCCGGGCCGCACCTGGCGGAGCCGCCGGATGATCGACTTGTACTCCAGCACCGTGTAGCCGCGCTTCATCGCGGCCAGCACGCGGTCGCTGCCCGCCTGCACCGGCAGGTGCAGGTGATCGACCAGCTTCGGCACGCGGGCGTAGACATCGATCAGGCGCTGCGTGAACTCCTTGGGGTGCGACGTCGTGTATCGGATGCGCTCGACCCCTGGAATCTCCGCGATGTACTCCAGCAGCAGCGCGAAGTCCGCCACTTCGCCCACTCCGCCCATCGCGCCCCGGTACGCATTGACGTTCTGGCCGAGCAGCGTGACTTCCCGGACGCCGTGGTCCGCCAGGTCGGCCACCTCGGTCAGCACGTCGTCCAGCGGGCGCGAGATCTCCTCCCCGCGCGTATAAGGCACGACGCAGAAGCTGCAGTACTTGCTGCAGCCTTCCATGATCGAGACGAAGGCGCTCGGACCCTCGACTCGGGCCGGCGGCAGATGGTCGAACTTCTCGACCTCGGGAAACGAGATGTCGACTTGCGGTCGCCCGGTGCGGCGCCGTGCTTCGATGAGTTGCGGCAAGCGGTGCAGCGTCTGCGGGCCGAACACGATGTCGACATAGGGTGCGCGCTCGACGATCGCCGCGCCTTCCTGGCTCGCCACACACCCGCCGACGCCGATGACGAGGTCGGGCCGCTCGCGCTTCAGCTGCTTAACGCGCCCGAGATCGGAGAACACCTTTTCCTGCGCCTTCTCGCGCACCGAGCAGGTGTTGAACAGGATGACATCGGCCTCGGCCGGATCATCGGTCGGCGTCAGCCCGTGCGCGGCGTTGAGCACGTCGGACATCTTGTCCGAGTCGTACTCGTTCATCTGGCATCCGAACGTGCGGATGTAGAGCTTCTTCGTGGTCATGGTCGCGGGCCGGTGTAGAGCCGGTGGCGAAGGGGACGGCGAATTCTACGGGGCGGGCGGCCCCGAGCCGTGCCGCCGAAGAAACATCAGCGTTCGGGCGGCAGCAACCAGACCTGGCTGACCTGGCCCGTCGCGTCGGTCTTGTAGCGCACGCGCGATTCCGCGGGAACCTGGTTCGGCGTGATCGTCAGGTTGGCGGCGTTGTAGACGCGCGCGCCGGGTGCCAGGCGCATCGCCTTGCCGTCGATCGTGACCTCGGGCAATTGCCCCCGGGTCATCGTGCCAATGACGCTGCCATCGGGCTGGGTCTTGTTCGCACTGCCACAGCCGGCGACCAGTGACGCAGCCAGCGTGACGGCAATCAGGAACGCAGGTGCGCGCATCGTCGAAGGGGAAAGTGGTGGCGGATCAGGGACTCGAACCCCGGACACAAGGATTATGATTCCTCTGCTCTAACCAGCTGAGCTAATCCGCCGCGGGCGCGAATTATCTGCGGTTCGCAGGGTCGGGGTCAAATGACGGGCCTGGACGCCGCCCCTGCCACAGCGCATGGAAATGGTGTACAGGTCCGTGCCCACCGCCGACCGAGAGTTCATCCGCGTGTTGCAATGCCTGCGTCAGGTAGGCCTTGGCGCGGCGCGCCGCCGTGGGTACATCGGGGCTTTGAGGCAATAGCGTCGCGAGCGCGGCCGACAGCGTGCAACCCGTTCCGTGTGTGTTGCTCGTCGCCACACGTGCGGCCTTGAGTTCGATCATGCGGTCTCCGTCGTGAAGCAAATCGGTTGCTTCATCACCGGGAAGGTGGCCGCCCTTGAGATAGACCCAGCGCGCGCCATCGTCACGCATCAGCGACCGCAAGCGCTCCGCGGCGCGGTACATCTCCTTCACGGTCTCGACCGGCCGTGCCTCGAGTAGCGCTCCGGCCTCCGGCAGGTTCGGGGTGAGGATCGTCGCCAGCGGCACCAGGGCTTCCCGCAACGCGCCGGTCGCTGATCGGTCCAGAAGCGCGTCGCCGCTCTTCGCCACCATGACCGGGTCAAGCACGATGGGCGCCACACGCCAGTGGGTGAGCCGCTCTGCGACTCTGGTGATGACGGCCGCACGGCCAACCATTCCGATCTTCGTTGCGCCGATGCGTACGTCCGCCAGGAGCGTGTCAAGCTGCTCGCCAACGAACTCCGGGGTCGTCGGCAGCACTCCCGTGACGGCCCGCGTGTTCTGCGCCGTCAGGGCCGTCACGACCGCGCATGCGTAGCCACCCAGCGCGCTGATCGCTTTCACATCCGCCAGGACGCCGGCACCACCGGACGGGTCGATCCCGGCGATGCTCAGTATGTTGGGTACTACGCGGTCCGTCATGTGGGGATTCGGTGAGTTCAAGCCCAGCACGCAAGCTTGACACGCCCGGAAGCGCGCCCGTATATTACTGACCAGTCAGTCATTTAAGCCGCTCCGATTCCAGTGCAGGGGCGGGGAGTTGCCACCCCCTCCCCCCAAGGCGCCCCGCTCCTGGTACTGGATGTCCGCGATGAGCACGCCTCACGAAGCCACAATCGCCAAACCCCGCTGGGAGCGCCGCAAGGAAGCGCGGCCGGCGGAACTCGTCTCCGCTGCGCTCGAGCTTTTCGTCGAAAAGGGCTACGCGGGAACGCGGCTCGACGACGTGGCCGCACGCGCGGGCGTTTCCAAGGGCACGCTGTACCTTTATTTCGAGAACAAGGAAGAGCTCTTCAAGGCTGTCGTGCGCGAGAACATCGTCGCCCGCATAAGCCAGAGCGCAGAAGAAGTCCTTCACTTCGAGGGGTCGAGCGCGGAACTCGTGCGCCGCCTCATGGCCACCTGGTGGGACGAGTACGGCAGCAGCACCGCCGGAGGCATCGGCAAGCTGATGATGGCCGAGAGCGGCAACTTCCCGGAGATCGCACGGTTCTTCCTGGACGAAGTCATCGAGCCGTGGCACCGCATCCTCGCTGCCGCCATAAAGCGCGGCACCGAACGCGGGGAGTTCCGCACCGTCAAGCCCGACATGTTTGCTCGCGTAGTGACGGGGCCTCTCGTCATGCTGTCACTGTGGAAGCATTCGTTCGGCGCCTGCAGCCAGCAGCCGCTCGACGCCAACGAGTACCTCGCCATGCATCTGGACATCGTGCTGTCGGCCCTGCGGCCGGCCTGAACGTGCGGTACGTGCGACAGAACGCATGAATCGCGGGTCGAACCGCAGTAGTAGCGCAAAGATGCACTGATAGACTTTCGCGCGGCTGTGATCAGGCCACACCAGAGCAATGAGTACGGGACACGCAATGCAGCCGATGGACTTCGAGAAGGCACGCTTCAACATGGTCGAGCAGCAGGTGCGGCCGTGGGACGTGCTCGACCAGTCCGTGCTCGACCTGCTGTTCGTCGTCAAGCGCGAAGACTTCGTGCCGCCCGCGTATCGGGCGCTGGCGTTCTCCGACATGGAGATCCCACTGCGCGTCGATGGCGTCGACACCGGCGAATGCATGTGGGCGCCCAAGCTGGAAGCGCGCATCCTGCAGGAACTCGCGGTCAAGCCGCACGAGACTGTGTTGGAGATCGGCACCGGATCCGGCCACCTGACGGCGCTGCTGGCGCACAAGGCCTATCACGTCGTCTCCGTCGAGATCGACCCTCGCCTCGCAACATTCGGCGCGGCGAACCTGGCGCGCGCCGGTGTTCACAACGTCAGGCTCGAAAGCGGTGACGCCAGCCGCGGCTGGACGTCGCGCGCGCCCTACGATGCGATCGTCGTGACCGGCTCCTTGCCGCTGGTTCCATCAGCGTTGCGCAGCCAGTTGAAGATCGGTGGCCGCCTAGCGGCTGTGGTGGGGGCCGATCCCGTGATGTCGGCCGAGATCATCACGCGCGTGTCGGACGTCAGCTTCGACACATCCAGGTTATTCGAAACCTGGCTCAAGCCGCTGCGCAATGCAGAGCAGCCCTCGAGCTTCCGCTTCTGATGAAGGCGGTTTCCGCTCGCGAGCTGGCGACGTGGCTGGCTGACGACATGCGTGAGAAGCCGCTGCTGCTTGACGTGCGCGAGCCGTGGGAAACGCAGATCTGCCGCATCGGTGGATCGGAACTGGTGCCGATGCAGGCGCTGGCCGCCCGGCTGCCGGATCTCGAGCGCGAGCGTGAGCGGCCGATTGTTTGCATCTGCCATCATGGCGGCCGCAGCGCGCATGTTGCGATGTTTCTTGCGCGCCATGGCTATGCGAGTGTTTACAACCTGACCGGCGGCGTCGATGCGTGGGCCCGCCAGGTCGACACGACGATGCCGACCTACTGAAAGCCGGAGAGTTCACGATGAGCCAAACCTCGCGCATGTTCGCCCTGCGGCCGATCGCCGCCGCGCTCGCCACCGCCCTCGCGCTGGCCGCGAGCCCGCCTGCCGTGGCGCAGATTCCGCCGCAGAGCACCGACACCCAGGCCATGCTGGAGGCGGCAAAGCGCGCGCCGCGCAACGACCTGCTGCAGATCTACCGCGAGGCCCTTGCGAACGACGCCACCTATTCCGCGGCACGCTACCAGCAGCAGGCCGCGCAGGAACGCGTGCCACAGGCCCGCTCCGGCCTGCTGCCCAATCTCGGCTTGACCGGCCGTACCGATCTCAACCGGTACGACTCGACCGAGCCGGACATAACCAACAGCTACAACGTCTATGGCGGCGGCGTGAACCTGACGGTGCCGGTCTATCGCCCGCAGAACTGGGAGGCATTGGAGCAGGCCAAGATCTCGGTCATGACGGCCGACCTGACGCTGCAGCAGTCGACCCAGGATCTCGCGCTCAGAGTCTCGACCGCTTACTTCAACGTGCTCGCTGCACGGGACCAGCTGATCGCGCTCGAGGCGGCGAAGAAAGCCACGCTCGAGCAGCTCCAGCAAGCGAAGCGCGAATTCGAAGTCGGTACCAAGACCATCATCGACACGAACGAGGCGCAGGCACGCTACGACCAGATTGTGGCGCAGGAGCAGGTAGCGCTGGGCACGCTGCTCGTGCGTCGCAGCGAACTGCAGACGATCATCGGGCGCGATCTCGGCACCCTGTCGCCGCTGCGGGACCGTCCGAACCTGATGCCGCCGCAACCCTCTGACCTCGCGCAGTGGGTCCGGTCGGCCGAAGACACCAGCTATGCGGTGCAGATCGCACGTGGCAACTACGAGATCGCGACCCGCGAAGTACAGCGGCAGCGCGACGGCCACAAGCCGACGCTCGATCTGGTCGGCGGCTACAACGTCAGCAAGTTCAACGGTACGCAGTCGAACGAGTTCATCAACCCGCGCATCAATACAGGAACTGTCGGCCTGCTGCTCAACGTGCCGATTTATCAGGGTGGACTGGTGCAGAGCCGGGTGCGGGAGGCGCTGTCGCTGCAGGACCGTTCGAACGCCGAACTCGAGTCGGCCCGCCGCAGCTCCGCCAATGCCGCGCGCGACGCCTACACTGGCGTGAACTTCGGCCTTGCGCAGGTCCGCGCGCTGGAGTCCGCCGAGGTCTCGGCCCGTACGCAGCTCGATTCGACGCAGCTCGGCTACCAGGTCGGCGTCCGGATCCTGCTCGACGTGCTCAACGCGACGACCCAGCTCGTGCAGACACAACGCGACCTGAAGCGCGCCCGCTACGACTTCCTGCTGGCGGCGCTGCGCCTGAAGGCGTCGTCCGGTGCGTTGACGGAGGAAGACATCGCCGGCATCAATGCCCTGCTCGACCCGGCCGAGCCGATCACCGTGCCGGACGTGAACACACCGGTACGCGGTCCGACATCGTCCGTGCTGCCCGTGCAGCCGCGGGTCCGCACTCCCGCGAAGGACGGGACGACTTCGGCTCCTCCGAGTTCGGCACCGGCGGCCGCGCCCGTGGGCAAGCCGACCAGCGCCAAGGCGTCGAAGTCCGCCCGGTCGAAGCCCGCCAAGCGGGTCTAGCGCGAGTTCGTCCGTGCCTCGACCAGGGGCACGATGTGAGCGAGCGCCCGATCGGTGGCGCCGCGATGCTGGCGGGCGAATCGCAGCGCAGCTTCTCTCATGCGGGCGCTGCGGCCTGCATCGCTGGCGATCTGCCACATCGCCTCGACGACGGACGCCGCATTCTCGGCCCGCACAACTGCGCCCGCGCCGACCGCATCGTCTGTCGCCTGGGCAAAATTGAAGGTGTGCGGCCCGACGACCACCGGGACTCCCACGCCGCACGCTTCGATGAGGTTGTGACCGCCGAGTGGCAACAGGCTGCCGCCAACGAATGCGACATGGGCCGAGGCGTAGTACATCGCCATTTCACCCATCGAGTCGCCCAGCACAACGGGTGCGGAAGCTGCGCTGCTCGCGGCTGCGCTCCAGTCCGCCAGGGTCGAGCGACGCAGTACGGATCGGCCGCGCGCCTCGATCAAGCGGGCCACGTCATCGAAGCGCTGCGGATGCCGCGGAACCATGATCACGAGCGCGTCCCCGTGTGACGTGTCGCCGGCCCCGGCCAGGGCGTCGAGCAGCATCGCCTCTTCGCCCTCGCGCGTGGTTGCGAACAGCAGGACCTTGCGGCCGCCCGCCGCGGCCCGAAACGATCGACCGCGCTCGACCAGCGCCGGATCGGGCGTGAAGTCGAACTTGAGGTTGCCGATGACCTCGACCGGCCGGGCACCGACCTCGCGCATTCGCTCGGCGTCGGCATCCGTCTGCGCCAGCACCTTAGTGAAACTTTGCGCCGCTTCGCGCATCAGCCGCGGCATCCGCTTAGCCTTCGCGAGCGAGCGCTCTGAAAGGCGCGCATTGACCAGCACCATGGGGAGGTCGGCAGCCCGGGCCTCGGCCAGCAGATTCGGCCAGGTTTCGGTCTCCATCCCCAGGCCCACCACCGGGGCGTAGGCACGCAGCAGGCGCCGCACCGCAAACGGCATGTCGTACGGCAGGTAAGCCTGTGTGACACGACCCGACCAGCGCGCGGCAAGCTCCGCGCCGGTGGCGCGGCCCGTGGGCGTCATGTGCGTCAACAGGAAGCCATGCTGCGGAAAGCGCCGGGCCAGCGCGCTGATCAAGGGTTCCGCCGCCCGCGTTTCGCCGACCGACACGGCGTGGATCCAGATGATCGGCCGATCGCGCGGCACCGTGTAGCGCGCCCATCCGAAGCGTTCGCCCCAGTGCGCTCGATAGGCGGGTTGACGGCGCGAGCGCCAAAGCAGGTACAGCGCAGCAATCGGTACGACCAGCCAGACGAGTACCGTGTAGGCGAATCGAGGCAGGCTCATCGAGGCGCTTCCAGAACCTGCCGCGCGGCATCGATGACCGCCTCCATCGCTGGCGGCGTGCCGACGCCTCCAAGGCTGATGGCGGGCCCATCACCGACCAAGCCCACGAGCGCGGGGTCGTAGTCGCAGTAAAGGGCGACCGTGGGACGACCCAGCGCCGCGGCGAGGTGCGACAGCCCGGTGTCGAGCCCGATGACGACCTGCGCCTGCGCCAGCGTTGCCGCGATGGCCTCGAGCGAAGACCGCGGAGCCACCGTGGCACGCTGCATCGACGCGGCGAGACGGCGCGCCCTCGCTTCCTCTTCGGGTGTGCCCCAGAAGAGCACGCTCTGCAGGCCGCGCTCCGCGAGCCAACGCTCCACACCGATCCAGCGTTCTTCCGGCCAGAGCTTCGAGGCACGGCTGGCGTTGGCGAGCAGCACGGCCTGGTGCGTGGAAGTCCCGGAGGGCACGACCGTGAGGTCGAAGCGCGGCTGATTGTCGAGCGCGTAGCCGAACACGCCGGCGCCGATCCGACGGCAGCGCTCCACCGCGTGCAGCGCGCGCGGCACCGTGATTCGCCGCTGGTAGAACGCCGCGGCGATGCGCTCGCGGGCGGCGTCGGATGAAAGACCTGCGATCGGCGCATGAGCCCAGCGCGCCATCCAGGCACTCTTGAGCAATCCCTGCGCGTCAAGCACCCAGTCGTAACGCTCGCTGCGCAGTGCCCGCTTCGCATCGGCGATCTCGCGCCAGGTTGCCGTCTGAAGCGGATTCCTGCGCCAGCGTCGCAGCGCCACGCGATGCACATACCGGACGTGCCGGCTCATCGCGGGGATCGCGGCAAACGACTCCTCGACCAGCCAGTCGACCTGAGCCTCCGGCAGCCGCGTTGCCAGATCGGCCGCCAACGGCAACGCATGCACGACGTCGCCCATGGAGGACGTCTTGACGATCAGGATCCGCACGGTGCGGGATTGTGCCGCAGTGGCTGAATCGGGCACCGCGGCGTGTTGGCCCGGGTGGTCAGTGCCGATAGCCGTTGGGATGGGTGCTCTGCCAGCGCCAGCCGTCTTCGCAGGCCTGTTCGATCGTGCGCGCGGTCTCCCAACCCAGCAGCGCCTTGGCACGCGAGACATCGGCCCAGCAGGCCGCGACATCGCCTTCGCGTCTGGGTCCGATGACATAGGGAATTGAGCGCCCGGCCGCGCGCTCAAACGCGTGCAGAAGTTCCAGCACGCTGGTGCCACGCCCCGTGCCGAGATTGACCGGCATGAAACCCGGCGTCCGCTGTGCATACTCAATGCCAGCGAGATGACCCAGCGCCAGGTCGACGACGTGCAGGTAGTCGCGCACACCGGTGCCGTCCGGCGTCGGCCAGTCCTGTCCCCAGACATTGAGGTGCTCGCGCTTGCCGACCGCCACCTGGGCGATGTACGGGAAGAGGTTGTTCGGAACGTCCTGCGGATCCTCGCCGATCGCCCCGGTCGGATGCGCGCCGATGGGATTGAAGTAACGCAGCGACACCGCGCTGCGCGTTGCGCCAGCGGAGCACCAGTCGCGCAGGATCTGCTCCACCATCGCCTTCGTGTGGCCGTAGGGGTTCACCGGGCGGATTGGCGCCTCCTCGGTGAGCGGCAAGCGCTCGGGCGCACCGTAGACCGTCGCCGACGAGCTGAACACGATGCGACCGACGCCTTTGGTGTCCATCGCTTCGAGCAGGGCGAGCGTGCCGCCGACGTTGTTGTCGTAGTACTCGACCGGCCGCGCGACCGATTCGCCGACCGCCTTCAGGGCGGCAAAGTGCACGACGGCGTCGATCGGGCGGTGGAAGACGCGCGCCAGCACCTCGCGGTCGCGCACGTCGCCATTGACCAGCGTCACCTTGGCGTGCGCGATCTTCTCGACCCGCTTGACGGCCTCGGGCGAGCTGTTGCTGAAGTTGTCTAGGCAGATGACATAGAAGCCTGCTGCCAGCAGCTCGACCATGGTGTGCGAGCCGATATAGCCGGCACCGCCGGTCACGAGCACGGTGCGGTTATGGCTCATCGCGCTCGAGCTTTCGCGCTAGTGCCTTGGCCAGCTCGACTCCCGGCTGGTCGAAGGCATTGATCCCGAGCAGCGTAGCCTCCATCACCACCTTGTGTTCGTACAGCGCCATCAGGCTGCCGAGGCGCTCCGGCGTCAGGCGGTCGATCGAGATGAGGCTCACGGCGTTGGAGGCCAGGGAATCAGCATCGGGCGCGACCAGCGCCTCCACCTGCGCGTGCGCGTTGGCCACGAGTACCTTGTGGTGCTCGACATAGCCATGGTCCGGTTGCTCGACGCAAATTACGTCCACCGCGGTACGTGCCGTGCCCTGACGTAGCAACTGCAGAAAGGTGTGCTGCGCATCGGTGCCGATGCCGCCCCACACCACCGGGCCGGTCGGAACATCGGACAGCGCACCATCGACGCGCCGGCTCTTGCCGAGGCTTTCCATCTGCAGTTGCTGCAGCCAGCCGAGCATCGGTGCAAGGCGATCGTCGTAGGGAAGGACACACAGCGTGGGCATCTGCAACACCGTGCTGTTCCAGATCTCCAGCAGCGCCATCGTGGCGGGCAGACTGTGTTCGAGTGGGGCCACGAGCGCATGCCGGTCCATGTCCCGCGCCCCCGCGAGCAGAGCATCGAACCGATCCGGCCCAAGGCTCAGAAGCGCCGGCAGGCCAACCGCGCTCCAGACGCTGAAGCGCCCTCCCACCCAGTCCCAGAGGGAAAACTGATTCGCCGAGGGCAGGCCGAGCGACGCCGCGGCGCCTTCCTTGGCGGAAACCACGATCATGTGCTGCGCCAGCCTGGAGCCGGCGATTCCCGCCGCTTCCAGCCAGGCGCGGACCGCGGCCGCGTTCAGCAGCGTCTCGCGTGTCGAGAAGCTCTTGCTCGACACGATGACCAGCGTCGTTGCAGGCTCCAGGCCTGGCAGCAGGCGCGCCAGCACCGAACCATCGACGTTGCTGGCGAAATGCACGCGCGGGCCGTCGGCCACGTGCTGGAGTGCCTGGCATACGAGCCGCGGCCCGGCATCGCTGCCGCCGATGCCGATGTTGATGACGTCGGTGATGCGCTGGCCACCACTGCCTGCCCAGGCGCCCGAGCGGATGGCCGTCGCAGAGTCGCGCAGTCGCTTTTGTTCTGCCGCCACCGCCTGCTGCACGGAGGCAGATGCGGCCGGCTGATCGCCGGGGCGCGAACGCAGCGCGGTGTGCAGCGCGGCGCGATGTTCGGTCGGATTGACTTCCTCGCCCCGCAACATCGCGGCGAACGCCGCGCGCACGTCCGCGTCCAGGGCCCAGCGATGCAAAGCCGCCAGGTCGTCCACACCGAGGCGCTGCCCTGACAGATCGAGGCGCAGCCCGCACGCCTCGAGCGCAATCCTTGCGGACGACGAGAGCGGCGCCGGCAGCACGGCGGGTCGGCGTCCCAGCAGTTCCGCAGGCCGCACGGCGGTCATACTCGCATCGGGAGCCGGGTTCTGCATCGGTGGTGGAGCGTGCCTAGAAGGGCAGTTTCGCCTGCGGCGCCACACTGAGGATCGCGGCGCGAAACGACGACTGGATACGCGCCAGTGCCTCGGGAGTGTCGCCCTCGAAGCGAAGGACGACGACCGGGGTGGTGTTCGAAGGCCGAGCCAGTCCAAAACCATCGCTCCACTCGGCCCGGACGCCGTCGATCGTGATCAGTTGCTCGGCGCCCGCGAACGTTGCCTGGGACTTCAGCCGCTCGACCAGCGCGAAGTTCTCGCCCTCGGCCGTGTGCAGGTGCAACTCCGGGGTCGACACCGCAGAGGGCAACGCGTTCAACATCGCCGAGGGATCCACGCTGCGCGACAGGATTTCCAGCAACCGTGCGCCGGCATACAGACCGTCGTCGAAACCCGGCCAGCGGTCGTTGAAGAAGAGGTGCCCACTCATCTCGCCGGCAAATGGAGCGCCGCTCTCCTTGAGCTTGGCCTTGATCAGCGAATGACCTGTCCGCCACATCGTCGGGCGGCCGCCGCGCTCGCGGATCCATGGCGCGAGCCGCCGCGTGCACTTGACGTCGAAGATGATCTCGCCGCCCGGGTTCGCGGCCAATATGTCCTGTGCGAACAGCATGATCTGGCGGTCCGGATAGATGATCTGCCCGTCCTTGGTCACGACGCCGAGCCGGTCCCCGTCGCCATCGAAGGCCAGGCCCAGTTCCGCGTCGGTTTCGCGCAGCGCACGGATCAGGTCTTCGAGATTTTCCGGGTGCGCCGGATCAGGATGATGGTTCGGAAAGGTGCCGTCGATGTCGGTGAAGAGTTCGACGACTGCGCACCCAAGGGCCCGGAACAACGCGACCGCCGTCGGGCCGGCCACGCCGTTGCCACAGTCAATCGCGATCTTCATCGGGCGCGCCAGCTTCACGGTCGTGCGGATGCGGTCCAGGTAAGCGGGTAGCACATCCGCCATGCGCTCGGCGCCGGCCGCCTTGCCACGGATCAGCGCGCCCTGTTCGATGCGAGCGCGCAGCGCCTGGATCGCGTCACCGTGCAGCGTCGCGCCGCCCAGCATCATTTTCAGCCCGTTGTATTCGGGAGGATTGTGGCTGCCGGTGATCTCCACGCCGGAGCCCGTATCCAGGTGAACCGTAGAGAAGTAGAGCACCGGAGTCGGCACCATGCCGACATCGATCACATCCGTGCCGGTCGAGGTGATGCCTGCAACGAGGGCGTCGCGCAGCAAGGGGCCGGACAGCCGACCGTCGCGGCCGACGCAGATCGCAGGCAGTTTCCGGTCGGCCGCCTCGGAGCCAAGCGCTGCTCCGATGAAGCGCACGGCATCCGGCGTCAGGGCCGTGTCGACGACGCCGCGGATGTCATAGGCCTTGAAGAGGGAGGGGGCGACTCGGGGGGCAGTCATTTGAAGTCTGTTGCTCTGAGGTGCGAGGGCTGAAAAGTGCCCTTTCAAGCTGGCAAAGGCGCCGACGGGACGTCGAGCATCCACGCCAGGGTCTCACGGAAATCCCGATGAGGAAGGGCTCCAAGCGCGCCCTCCATTCTGCTGGAACTGCCGACGAGGCGGTGCACTTCACTTGCGCGAACAAACTCCGGATTCACTCGAACTTCCAGTGAATGACCGGACAGCTCCGTCAGCTGTTCCAGCACCCATCGAAGGGACCGGCCGACGCCCGAACATAGGTTCGTCACGCCTTCCGGAACGTCCGCCGCAAGCAATCGCAGATAGGCCTGGGCCACCGCCCGTACGTCAGAGAAATCGCGCACGACATCGAGGTTGCCCAGTTCGACGAAGGCCCGGCGCTGCGCGAAGTGCGCCACCAGTTTCGGCACCAGGAAGTTCACGGACTGGCCGACCCCTGTGTAGTTGAACGGGCGCGTCATGACGATGGAAAGCCGGTCGCCGTAAGTCCGGACCATCATTTCCATCGCAAGCTTGCTGGCCGCGTAGTGATTGACCGGTGCAGGAGGGGTCGTTTCCGCAATCGGCTCCACCGTCGCGTTGCCGTAGACGTTCGCGCTGCTGGCGATGACGACCCGCCGTGGGTTCACCTTCGACGCGGCGAGGGCCTCCAGCAGGTTCGTCGTGCCAACCGCGTTGACCGCGTAGAAGCCCGATGCGTCATTGAGCCCCACGAAGCTCAGCGCAGCCAGATGAATCACGTAATCGGGCCGCGCTTCGTTCACCACGGCGCGGACCGACGCCGGTTGCGTCAGGTCGAACTGCGGGCCGGCGTGCTCGGCATCAATGACCGCGTAGCCAGCGTGCGCGAGGGCATCGGCGACGTAACGACCGGTGAACCCGGTACAGCCGGTCACCAGGACGCGCGCAGCGTCAGAACGAGACGCCACGGGTGTTCCGCCGCAAGTCAGCCTCGACCATCATCCGGCACAGTTCTTCGAGTGTCGTGCGGGGCTCCCACCCCAGCTTGGCCTTGGCCTTGGCGGGATTGCCGATCAGCAGGTCCACCTCCGCCGGCCGGTAGAACTTGGGATTGACCCGAACCAGCGTCTTGCCGCTCTTGGCATCGACCCCCTGTTCGTCGACACCGGTGCCGCGAAAGTCGAGTTCGATGTCCACCGCCTTGAACGCCATGCGGACAAAGTCGCGAACCGTCTCGGTGCGGTTCGTGGCCAGCACGAACGTCTCCGGCTCGGGCGCCTGCAGCATGCGGTACATGCCTTCGACATACTCCTTCGCGTAACCCCAGTCGCGCTTGGCATCCATGTTGCCAAGCTCGAGGGCGTCGAGCTTGCCAAGCTTGATCTTGGCGGCACCGTCCGTGATCTTCCGCGTCACGAACTCGCGGCCGCGCAGCGGGGACTCATGGTTGAAGAGGATCCCGCTGGCACCGAAGATGCCGTAGCTCTCCCGGTAATTGACCGTCATCCAGTGCGCGAAGAGCTTGGCGACGCCATACGGACTGCGCGGATAGAACGGCGTGGACTCGTCTTGCGGCACCGCCTGCACTTTGCCGAACATTTCCGACGTCGATGCCTGATAAAAACGCGTCTTCGGGTTGATCAGCCTGACTGCCTCAAGCAGGTTCAGTGCGCCCAGTCCGGTGATGTGGGCCGTCGTCGTGGGCTGGTCGAACGAGACTCCGACGAAACTCTGGGCGGCAAGGTTGTAGATCTCGTCCGGCTGGGTGCGCTGAACCAGTGCGATGCTGGTGCCGATATCGGTCAGGTCGTACTCGACCACCTCGAGGTCCGGGTGGTCCTGGATGCCCAGTTCCTCGATGCGCCAGAAGTTGACCGAACTGGTCCTGCGGTACGTGCCGTAGACCTTGTAATTGCGATCCAGCAGGAGCTGAGCCAGGTAGGCTCCATCCTGCCCCGTGATCCCGGTGACGACCGCTGACTTGCGCGTGTTCATGGGTGAGGTCTGGTGAGGTGGTACGTTGCTCGGAGCTTGGGCTCACGGACGGCTCAACAGCACGTCCCGGAAGGGTAGTGAATTGAGTTCCAGCCGGTAGCCAGCCTTGCCGAGCTGAGCACCAGCGATCGATAGAATGCCGACCGGAGCAGATTGTAACGAGCGCCGGAGCCAGGAACGCTTGAGCGTCAAGGCACGGGCGCAGGCCAAAGAGGGGAGCAGACGGAAGCATGTTGGCGATCATCCTATGCGGTGGATCCGGAACGCGCCTGTGGCCGGTTTCGCGCGAGGCCATGCCCAAGCCCTTCATGCGGGTCGGCGGCGGTCCTTCGCTGCTCCAGCGCACGGCCCTGCGCTCCCGACGGCTGGGGGCTGACTCCTGCCTCGTCGTGACCAACGGCGAGTACACCTTCAAGACGATCGAGGAATTCACCGAGCTCGGTGACAGGGCACCGGCTGACCTACAACTGTTGCTCGAGCCGATCGGCCGCAACACGGCTCCCGCCATCGCCGCGGCTTGCTGCCTGCTCGAAAGGCAGGGGCGCACCCATGAACCGCTGATCATCCTGCCGGCGGACCACCTGATCCAGGACGAGGTCCGCTTTGCCGAAGTGGCCAGCCACGCTGAGCGACTGGCCGGCGAGGGCCGCATCGTGCTGTTCGGCATCCACCCCACGCTGCCCGAAACCGGCTTCGGCTACATCGAATGCGCGGCGGTGCCGGTGGGGGATGCCGCGCAGCCCGTGCGTCGCTTCGTCGAGAAGCCATCGCCGGAGAAGGCGACCGAGTATGTCGCTGCCGGGAACTACCTCTGGAACAGCGGCATGTTCTGCTTCACGGCCGGCACGATGCTGGCCGCGCTGGAGCGCCACGCCCCGGCCGTGCTGACGGCCGCACGCGCCGCCGTCGAGCAGGGAACGACATCGACGCTGCAGCCGTCGCGACTGCAACTCGACCGCGCCGCGTTCCAGTCGGCGCCGGACATCTCAATCGACTACGCGGTGATGGAGCGCGAGTCGAATGTCGTCGTGCTAGCCGGTGACTTCGGCTGGAGCGATATCGGATCCTGGAAGGCCGTGGCCGAGGAGTTCGAGCGCGACGCGGGCGGCAACACCACCAGCGGCGAAGTCGTGCTCGCCGACTGCCACAACGTGCACGCCCAGACCGAAGACCGGCTGGTGGCCGCCGTGGGGCTGAGGGATGTCGTCATCGTCGACACGCCGGATGCCGTGCTGGTCTGCGACCGGAATGCCTCGCAGAAGGTCAAGGACGTCGTCAACGAACTCAAACGTCGCGGGCACGACACCCACAAGCTTCATCGCACCGTGGCGCG
>Ga0316622_100000836_pt1 | contig 18964 bp, 22 predicted proteins | sample OWC_Aug_OW2_C1_D_FD_207646 | JGI IMG/M metagenome (GOLD analysis project Ga0316622, IMG submission 207646) | Wetland soil microbial communities from Old Woman Creek delta, Ohio, United States - OWC_Aug_OW2_C1_D5_C | ecosystem: Environmental > Terrestrial > Soil > Wetlands | place: USA: Ohio... | reverse complement strand
AGCAACCTCAACCTGCGCAGGTGGCGTTATGTCGTGGCAGTCTGCCCTTGACTATGTGAAGTGCCTGAACACGAACCATTACCTTGGGCATAACGACTGGCGGTTGCCGAATATCAATGAACTTGCGAGCATCTTGAACAGGAGCCAGGCAGATTCAGCAGCATGGCTTAATGGTCAGGGTTTTCAAAATATGCAGTGGGACTTCTATTGGTCGTCCACCACCACCGAATACACTAAGAGCAACGCCTGGCTCGTTGTTATGAGCGATAGCCGCGTGGTCAGCTACCAAAGCTATAAGACGAATAACAGCAACGTATTGCCGGTTCGCGGCGGACAGTTTGGGTCGTTTGGTATTTCGGGCATTTTGATGAATTGGGGTGCACCTTACACAAACAATGCCACTGTTACTCTTGCCCTCGACGCCTCGGACCCAAGTGGGGTTACCGAGATGCAGTTCAGGAATGAGGTGACAGGTCAGTGGACAACTCCTGAGCCATACTCAAGATTGAAGTCATGGACGCTGAATGCTTCTGATGGTCCGAAGACGATCTTTGTCAGATTCAGGGATGCGGCTGGGAACTGGTCTGTAGATTACAGCACGACGATTGAAGACCGTAGTCTGGTAAAGATCCGGCGCGGTGCATCAGACGTAAGTCATCATCAGGAAATAGCTGAGGCCTACGCCTTATCTCAATCAGGAGATACACTTATGCTGAGGGGTGTCTCTTTTGCCGAGGATCTGCTGTTGAATCAGGGGTCACATATTACCCTGTCCGCTGGCTGGAATGATATATTTACTGATGTCACCGGACAGACCGGGGTGAAGTCACTGAACATCGGGGCTGGTTCTGTTGTTATTGAGGGGAAGGTAGTCGTGCGGTAATTTCAAATATCATCGAAGACGGGCTTTATGAGCCTGCACTTTTGAGGCGGATGAATTGTCCAAGGCTTTACTAGCTCGTAGTCACGTTTGAATGTTTCCCAACGACTGACTTTTCGTGATGGCCGTGGACAATGTTACTGCACGAAAGCCTCCGCAAACTACTTTTGGGCATCCAAGTGTTTCCGCCGGAACACCTCACCTCTGGCAGAAAATCGGCAGGTTCGGTTAGATGAAGACGCAGGGTGGTGATGACTTGGAGGAGAAACCTTGTGCTCGTCGGCACAGTCGCTCACGTAGGATTATCGGAAGGAATTGGGGAAAAGCCCAGAGCGTTCAGGACGAGGACTTGTCCCGGAAGCCCTCACGAGGGAGTTCTGCGATGCCACGTGGACGGGCAGCGCTCCTCAACCCTTGAGCCTCCCAAGCCTCAGGGCTGCAGCTTCGAGAGTTTCCATTTTCTTGCAGAAGCAGAATCGCACCAGTCGGCTTCCATCGGGACTCCCCGGTCGGTACAGGCTGCTGCCCGGCACTACGGAAACACCGATATCTCTACCCAGGAAGCGGGCAAAGGTTACGTCATCCTGAAAGTCCCATTTCCCGATGTCCCCGAGAATGTAGTAGGCTCCGGAAGGTTTGCGACACTCGAACCCCACACCTTGGAGGACCTCGGTGAAATAGTCTCTGCGCTGCACATAGAAATCGCGGAGATCCCTGTAGTAATCCCCGGCTGATCCAAGTGCGACTGCCGCAGCCTCCTGGAGGGGAGTAGGGGCGCCGACGGTCAGAAAGTCGTGGACTTTCCTGACCGCGTTTGTAATCTCCGGAGGAGCTATGACATAGCCTACCCTCCAGCCTGTCACGCTGAAAGTCTTCGATATGCCGTTGACGGTGATCGTTCTTCCCCGCATCCCTTCTATCCCCGCCAAGGGAACATGGCGGGGACCGTCATAGGTGATGTGCTCGTAGATCTCGTCCGTTATCGCAATCACCTCATGTTCAATACAATAGCGGGCGATTGTGTCGAGTTCAGCCTTGGTGAAGACCTTCCCGGTGGGATTGTGAGGCGTGTTGATGATTATAGCCTTCGTTCTGGCCGTGAAAGCCTGCTGCAACTCTTCCTCGCTGAAGGCGAAGTCAGGGGGGTGGAGCCTGACGTACCGGGGGACGGCGCCGCAGAGGACGGCGTCGGGGCCATAATTTTCATAGAAAGGCTCGAAGACAATCACCTCATCGCCGGGATCAACCACTGCAAGCATGGCGGCTATCATTCCCTCCGTAGCGCCGCAGCACACCGTTACCTCTTGCTCAGGATCCACCGATAGGCCGTAGAGGTTTCCCATCGTATCGGCAATGGCGTGACGCAAAGATTTCGAACCCCAGGTGATGGAATACTGGTTCAAATTCCGCTTGATTGCGTCGACCGCAGCATCTTTGACGAAGTCGGGGGCAGGAAAGTCCGGGTACCCCTGTGCGAGGTTTATCGCCCCGAAGGCTGCCGCCTCGCGGGTCATTTCCCGTATGACGGATTCCGAGAAGCTGTCTGCCTTGAGTGACGTTCTGCTTCGCCTCTTTGTTCCCATCGTCCTCCCGCCTCTTTGAGACATGCTTCAGTGCGGTCCCTGGGCACCGGTTCCGGATCGAACGGCCCCTGTGGTCACCCACCCCCGACACACTGTCGCTACTTACCGATGCAGAACCGGTCGAAGATCCTGTTCAGTATATCCTCGGTCGTGACGACGCCGATTATCTCGCCGAGGTGATCCAGGGATTCCCTCAGGAAAAGGGCCACGACCTCCAGAGGTGCACCGTCATTCAGTGAAACTTCGGCCTCGCCGAGGGCCTCGAAAGCCCTGTCGAGCGACTGCTTGTGGCGCATGTTCGTGATCAGCAGGACGCCCGCCGGACCGGAAAAGTCAGGTGCGCCGACACTTTGAACGGTCTGCGGCAGGATAGAGCCGCAAATCTCGTCCTTCAGATCCTCTGTGCCCTCTCCTGTACGGGCCGAGATTCGGACGGGACGCGGCTGTGATGAAGACTCAGCGGTGGTGCCCGTAGAAGAGAGAGGTGCTCCATCGCTGTGCCACAGCTCTTCAGGGCGGAACAGGGGGCTCTCAATATCGCACTTGTTAAGGGCGTAGACTGTTCTTTTCCCGGCGAGTCGTGTGACGAGTTCACGGTCTGCTTCGTCCACGGGCCTGCTGGAGTCCAGGACGGCGATCACGAGGTCGGCCTCTTCAATGGCCTTCAGGCTCCGGCGCACCCCTTCCCGCTCCGCCAGGTCGTGGGCCTCCCTGATACCCGCGGTGTCCATGACTCTCAGAGGCAGCCCTCTCATGTTGAGGCTGTCCTCAATGACGTCCCTTGTGGTTCCCGGCGTCTCTGTTACGATGGCCCGATCACGCTGAAGGAGCAGGTTGAGCAGTGAGGACTTGCCCACGTTCGGCTTACCCACGATGGCTGTGGCCACTCCCTCCCTGAAGTACCGGCCCTCGTCGTACTCTCTGCTGAGAGTCCTGATCTTTTCCCTGGTCAGACGGAGGACGTCCAACAGGTTGTCACGTTCAATGGTTTCGATCTCCTCTTCCGGAAAATCGATCTGGGTCTCGACGCGGACGCAGGCGTCCGTGATCTCATCCCTCAGGGCCTGTACGACAGAGGAGAGCTTGCCCTCAAGCTGACGTTGGGCGATCCGCCCCGCCTGATCCGTCCTGGCCCTGATGAAGTCCATGACGGCTTCGGCCTGCGTGAGGTCTATCCTGCCGTTGAGAAAGGCACGCTTCGTAAACTCGCCGGGCTCGGCGAGCCGGGCCCCGGCATCGAGAACGAGTTGAAGGACGCGCCTCAGAGGAAGCAGGCCGCTGTGACAGTTGATCTCGACCACATCCTCTCTGGTATACGTGGCCGGTGCGCGCATCACCGAGGCAAGCACCTCGTCTATCCGCTCACCGCTGGCGGTGTCGACAACGAAGCCGTGTATGAGCGAGCGGGACTTTGCAGCGGCGAGAATGCTGCCGCGGGGGGACCGAAAGATGCGATCGGCTATGGTGATGGCACAGTTGCCGCTGAGCCGGACGATGCCGATCCCGCCCTCTCCGACGGGCGTGGAGACGGCGGCTATCGTGTCATCGAGGGACATCCCAGGGGCTGTCAGGCAGCCTGCTTCTCCAACTTCTTGTTGACGAAGTACTGCTGGCCGATGCTGAGGACGTTGTTTGCGAGCCAGTAGAGGACGAGGCCCGAGGGGAAGTTCAGGAAGAGAAAGGTGAAGACAATGGGCATGAGCATCATGATCTTCTGTTGTTTCGGATCCATGCCCGAGGGCGTCATCTTCTGCTGGATGACCATGGTGACGCCCATGACGATGGGCAGGACGTAGTAGGGATCTTTTGCCGAGAGATCGTGGACCCAGAGCATGAAGGGTGCGCCGCGCAATTCAATGGCGATGAGGAGCACCTTGTAGAGCGCGAAGAAGACCGGTATCTGGAGGACGATGGGCAGGCACCCGCCCATGGGATTGACCTTGTTCTTCTTGTAGAGTTCCATGATCTCCCGCTGCACGGTCTGGGGATCTTTCTTGTGTTTCTCCCTGATTTCAGCAATGCGCGGCTGTAGGTCCTGCAGCTTCTTCATAGACTTCTGGCCCCTGTTGGCGATGGGGATAAAAGGTATCCGCACGAGCACCGTCAGTATGATGATCGCGGTGCCGTAATTGTGGACGACGGAGTAGAAGAGCTTGAGGACCCAGAAGAGAGGCACGGCAAGGAAGGAGAACCAGCCGAAATCCACAATATGCTCGAGGCCGAACCCATAGGTCTTCAGCCTGTCATACTCCTTCGGCCCCGCGTATACCAGGTACTCGTTCTGACCGGCCGGCACTTTCAGCCCGACCATGGCGTAGTCATCCTTCTTCCATATCCGGGCGAGCTCCACTGGGGTCTTCGGAACAATAACAGAGAAGAAGTATTTATCCTCCTGGGCGACCCACTTGATGCCCTCCCTGAATTCCCGGGGCTCCTTGATACTCTTGACCTCGAACTCCTCCCGGTCGGCGTTCTTCAACAGCACGGGCCCGAAGTGTACCGAGTCATCAGGCTTGTGTATCCCGAAATCTCTCCCCAGGGTGATCCAGAAGGAAGCCGGTCCGGCAACCTCGTCCCTGACGGTGAAGGCGTAATCGTCGTACGAGAACGTATAGGTCCTTCGAAGAGCGTAGCCGCCGGAGGTGTGCTCAAAAAACAGAGTGGTCTGTCGTTCTGACGAACTAAGTGTACTGTCCTTTCCCCGAATGGTAAAGTCGGCGTGGGCGAACTGGAAGGACTCATCGAGACCGAGAGAGAGGGCGGGGGCAATCTCATCGCCCTTGAGGACGATGAGATTGCCGCTCTCGTCACGGTAGTTCTTCAATTCTACGCTCCTGACGCCGGCTCCCCTCGATGACAGAGTGACCTTGAAAAGGTTGTTTTCGACGGACACGGTCTTTTCCCGAACTGCGGCAGCCGGTGCGGACACCGGCGCCTGCGCAGCCTGCGATGAGGGCTGTGAAGAGGGCGTGGGCTGCGCAGGGGCTTCTCTTGAGGGGGGCGACTCCTTGGGCGCCGGGGGCATGGTCCTCTCAACAAAGAACTGATAGCCGATAAGAATCGCTATCGAGAGTGCTATGGCCAGAATCGTCCTTGTATCCATGTGGGCTCGTTCAGGGGGGTGGCGCTCTTATTTCACGGGATCAAATCCGCCGGGATGGAAGGGATGGCATTTCAGAAGGCGCCTGAGCGAGAGGAGACCTCCCCTGAGCACGCCATGCTTCCTGAGTGCCTCCTGACAGTAGCGGGAACAGGAGGGCGTGAACCTGCAGGAGGAAGGCAGGAACGGCGACACAAGCCGTTGGTACAACGTGAGCGCGGCAATGAGCACTTTCCTCAAGACGGGTACCTGCTGCCCCTGCGGTGATCCCTCCCTCACGCGGCGAGCCGCTTCCTGCCCCGTGCTCTGCGGCGTTTCAGAACCCTTCTCCCGCCTTTTGTGCTCATACGGGTGAGAAACCCGTGGGTTCTCTTCCTTCTGAGCTTATGAGGGTGGTACGTGGTGTATGTGCCCATCCGTCAACCTCCACAAGAAAAATCCAGAAACAAAATTATAATTATTCCCTGTCAGTCAAGTCAACTACGGTTTCCAGTACTCCTCGAACGATCCGGACCGTGTCACCCAGACGACGTAGGGGGCCGAGGACACGTCTCCCTTCTCAGTGAAGCGGAGGATTCCGAGCGAGACAGGAAACTCCATGGAATGAAGCTTCCCGATGACGGCGTCGCCCTTCGCCGTCCCCGCTGCCACTACAGCGTGCAGCAGCACGGTGACCGCATCGTAGGCGTATATCGAATAGGGTCCTGGCTCGCCGAAGCGGGCTTTGTACTTCGCCAGAAAGTCCTTTGCGGCCGGTATGTTGTTTGGGTCGGGACCGAAAGTCAGGTAGGTCCCTTCAGCCGCGGCGGCACCGGCGATCTCGATGAACTTGGGGTCGATGCACCCGTCTCCGCTCATGAAGGGTACGGAGAGGTTGATCTCCCGGGCCTGCTTGACCAGGAGGCCACCCTCGGGGTAGATGCCGCCGAAGAAGATCAGCTCCGGGCCGCCCTGTCTCACCGAGGTGAGGACCGTCTTGAAGTCCTTGTCACCCTTGGTAATGCCGCCGAAATAGGTGGTCTGGACCGCGCTTCCGAGGTTCTTCCTGAACTCCTCAGCCAGCCCCTGCCCGTAGGTGGTCTTGTCGTGGAGGACTGCAACCTTCTTAAGGTTGAGTTTCCTGGTCACGAAAACTGCTCCCACGAGACCCTGCTGGTCGTCCCTTCCGCAGACCCTGAACACACTCCGGTAGCCGCGCTCAGTCAGCTGGGGATTGGTCGAGCCCGGCGTTATCATGGGCAGGGCGGCACGACTGTAAACGTCCGAGGCCGGGATCGAGCAGCTTGAGTTAAAGTGACCCACGACGGCAACGACCCCTTCGTTGACCAACTTATTGGCAACCGAGACCGCCTGTTTCGGGTCTGACTGGTCATCACCGACGGCCAGGTCGATCTTCTTGCCGAGAACTCCGCCCTTGGCGTTCCACTCTTCCACAGCCAGAGTGGCGGCGTTTCTGAAGTCCGTCCCCATCTTTGCCTCGGGACCGGTCATGGGGCCTGCAACCCCTATCTTCAGGGTCTCCGGCTTTTTCTCACATCCTGACAAGAGTGCAAGGGCGATGAAAAACATCAGGAACGTCGAGAGGCACTTCTTCATGGGTTTCCCTCCTTACACCTACACTCTATCACCGTCGTGCCAGCGCTTCGAGGAATAGCCTGGCCTGGTGTCCGGGATCGCTCTCGATGAGCCCCGATGACACGGCCACGGCATCGCACCCGGACTCAAGGACCAGCCTCGCGTTGACGGCCTTGATGCCCCCGATGGCAACGATCGGTATGCTGACAAGAGAACGAATGTGACTCAGGGCGCCGGGGCCCTTGGGGGATCCTGCGTCCTTGGTTGCAGTCGGGAAGATGGGGCCGAAGCCTATGTAGTCGGCGCCGCCCCGGGCCGCCTCCATGGCCTCGGTGGGGCTGTGGGTCGAGATGCCGATCATTCTAGAGCCCATGAGAGTCCTTGCGGCGTTCAATGGCAGGTCATCCTGGCCCAGGTGAACACCGTCAGCCTCGACGGCTAGAGCGATGTCGGCATGATCATTCACGATGAAACAGGCCCCGAAGCGGGCCGTGAGATCCCTCACTTTCAGTGCTTCAAGAAAAATCTCTCGGCGCGTGCGGTTCTTGTCGCGGTACTGAACCCAGCGAATCCCCGCATCGAGAACAGCGGTCACGACCGGAATCAGCGGGCCCGCGCCTGTAATGAAGCAGATCCGGCCGGGCAGGCCCATGGCTGAATCAGTCCGTTGACTCTTTCGGCGATCCGCTGTTGACCGGCGCCTCTGAGTCGGGCCGGACACCCATCCGCTCCACAAAGCCGGTGTTAAAGCTTCCCCGGACGAAGTCCGGGTGGCTGAAGACTTTCCTCAGGAAAGGGATGGTAGTCTTGATGCCCTCGACGGTAAACTCATCGAGAGCCCGCCGCATTCTTACGATAGCCTCATCCCTCGTCCTGCTTCGTACAATCACCTTGGCAATCATGGAATCATACTGGGAGGGGACTTTCCATCCTGCATAGGCAGCGGTGTCAATCCTGACGCCCGGCCCGCCCGGGGGTATGAAAGACGTGATTCTGCCGGGGGAGGGGATGAAGTTCTCGGGGTCCTCGGCATTGATGCGCGCCTCGATCACGTGGCCGTTGAAACGTATCTGTCCCTGTGTGAACGAGCAGGGCTGGCCGGCGGCGACGCGTATCTGCTCCTTGATGATATCGATCCCGGTCAGTTCCTCGGTGACGGGGTGCTCCACCTGGATCCGGGTATTCACCTCCATGAAGTAAATGGCGAGATCCTGGTCGACGATGAACTCGATCGTCCCCGCGTTCCGGTATTTCATTGCCTTAGCTGCCCTGATCGCAAGTTCCCCGAGCCTCTTCCGGAACTTTTCCGTGGAGAGCGGCGACGGCGATTCCTCGATGATCTTCTGATGTCTCCGCTGGATGGAACAGTCGCGCTCGCCGAGGTGAATGATGTTGCCCTTTCCGTCGGCGATGATCTGCACCTCGACATGATGTATCGAGGCCAGGTACTTTTCGATGTACAGCTCGCCGGTGCCGAAGGAGGCCAGGGCCTCACGCTGCGCAAGATGAAAGGCCTGGGCAATCTCCTGCTCTTCCCGGACGATCCGCATCCCTCGCCCCCCGCCTCCGGCAGAAGCCTTCAGAATCACGGGAAATCCGATCTTCTTGATGATCCTCGCGGCGATGTCGTCGGCGGCCACAGGCCCGTCGCTGCCGGGGACCACGGGAATGCCTCTCCTCTTCATGACCTGCCGGGCCTTTGCCTTGTCTCCGCCGATTCTCAGGTTTTCAACGGTGGGGCCGATGAAGGTGATGCCTGATGTGGCGCAGGCCTCGGCAAACTGCGGGTTCTCCGCGAGGAAGCCGTATCCGGGATGAACTGCCTCTGAATCGGTCAGTTCCGCCGCGCTCAGAATGGCGGGGATGTTCAGGTAGCTGTGCGTCGGACTGGCGGGGCCGATGCAGACGGACTCGTCGGCGAGGCTCACATGGAGGGCGTCCCTTTCAATGTCGGAGAAGATCGCCACCGTGGGAATGCCGAGTTCCCTGCAGGCCCTGATGACCCTCACGGCAATCTCTCCGCGGTTGGCAATGAGGATCTTCTTAAAAAGTTTCATGACGACTTATGCTGCAGAGCATGCCGCCGGACAGTCTCCGCAGTGAGAGGTGACGGACCGTCCGCTCACAGAGGCTCGACCAGGAAGAGGGGCTCGCCGTATTCGACGGGATGGCCGTTCTCCACGAGGATCCTGACGATGACGCCGTCTATCTCGCTCTCGATCTCGTTCATCAGCTTCATGGCCTCGATAACGCAGAGCGCCTGGCCCCTCTTTACCGTCGTTCCCACCTCGACGAAGGGTGGCGCGTCGGGCGCGGGAGCCCTGTAAAAGGTCCCCACGATGGGCGAGGTGACCGTAAAGAGCTTCGCGTCGGTCTCCGCCGTCTCCTTCCTCAGGTCGTACCGCTCGGCGGCGGGGCCCTGCTGAAGTTCGAGACGGCCAAAAAAACGGTCCCTCTTGATCTTGACCTTCGTGCCGTCCTTTTCTATCTGCAGCTCCGTGACGTCCGTGTCTTTCAGCAGATGCATCAGCTCTTTCAGATCATCGAGCTCCATGGCCCCCCCTCGCTCCGCACAGGTGATGCTGTCTATTTTACTTTTTCGATGTACTCCGAGGTTCTTGTGTCGATCTTGAGAATGTCGCCGATGCCGATGTGGAAAGGCACCTTGACCGTGATGCCTGTCTCGAGCCGTGCCGGCTTTGTCGAGCCCGACGCAGTATCCCCCCTGAAGGCCGGTTCGGTGTCGGCCACCTTAAGCTCTACAAACATGGGAGGCTCCACCGCCATGGGAGAACCCTTGTAGTACAGGACCTTCACGGTCATGTTCTCCTTGACGAACTTCATGGTATCGCCAAGCTGCTGATGCGAGAGCGGCACCTGCTCGAAGGTTTCGTTGTCCATGAAGTAGTGGAAGTCCCCCTCGGCGTACAGGTACTGCATCTGCCGCTCCTCGAGCTGGGGAGAATCGAACTTGTCGCCCGATCTGAAGGTCTCCTCGAGGACGCTTCCCGTCTTGAGGCTCTTGAGCTTCGTTCTGACTACGGCCCCGCCTCTGCCCATTTTGACGTGCTGAAAATCAACGATCTCGAAAGGTTCACCCTTGAAGTCGATCTTGGCGCCCTTCCTGAAGTCGGCTGTCGATATCACGCGTACCTCCTCGCTTGTCCTCTCTGATGGCGGACCGGTCAGGACTTGATGATAGCCAGGTCCCGCGGCAGAGATGTCATGAGCAGTGCATTGCCCCCGGAAAGGACCACCATATCCTCAATTCGTACGCCGCCGAGTCCCGGCTTGTAAATCCCCGGCTCGATAGTAAAAACCATGCCCTCCCCGAGCCGCTCGGAGTTTGTCCAGGATATGCGGGGCGCCTCATGGACATCCAGACCGACGCCGTGGCCCGTGGCGTGTCCGAAGAGATCTCCGTAGCCTGCTTTGCCGATGGCCCTGCGGGCGTGACCGTCAATGTCCCGCGCCGGTATCCCGACGGCGACCGCGGCAAGAGCCTTTTCCCGCGCGCTGTTGACGACCTCGTAGATATTCTTCTTCTCTGAAAGGGCAGGCCCCTCCGCAAGGAGGGTTCTGGTCATGTCGGAATAGTAGCCGTCCGCCTCTCCGCCCCAGTCAATTATAACAAAATCTCCTTTTTCGATTTTCTTGTCCGTGGTCTTTGCGTGGGGCATTGAGGAGTTTTTCCCCGAGGCCACGATGATGTCGAAGGCTGCATGCCTGCACCCCTCCTTCCTGAGGAATTCTTCGAGGCGCAACGCGAGAGTCTGCTCTCTGGCGCCGACCCGCACGAAGGGCACAGTCCGGAGAAAGGCCTGCTCAGCCCTTCTGACAGCCTCCCGTATCCTGCTCAGCTCCAGGTCACTCTTGATCTTCCTGAGGCTTTCCACAAGCCGCTTCACCGGGATGAGGTTCAGCCTCAGGCGCTTGAGTTCCGAATAGAACTCGAAGGAGACGGAGGTCTCGAAGCCGAGGGATCGCACCCCCAGGTTCAGGGCGGTTTTCCGGAGCGTGTCAATCCTCTTCCCCCGTTCCATCATGATCTCCCAACCCCGGACTTCACTGCGGGCCTGTTCCTGGTAACGGAAATCGGTGAAAAAGAGGCCGCGTTCCCTTGTGAGGAGCACAAAAGCGGAGGAGCCTGTAAAACCGGTCAGATACCGGACGTTCTTTATCGAGTCGACGAGGAAGGCATCGGCGGCCTTCCGTCTGAGGAAGCTGCGGATCTTTTCTGTACTGAGCGGGTGGTCTGACATGACAGTGGATACCGGCACGGGGCGGGAGAGGCTGAGGGGAGCCGCGGCGGCTGTGGCCTCAGCCCGAAACCGGCGGAAGGCCGGCCGTCGGCGCCTGTTCGTACCGGGTTCTTACTGCATCCCTGAGTCTACCGAGCCGGTTGACAGTGCGACGCTTCTTTTCTCGCTGTGCCGCATGATGCATAGTCAGTGCCTCGTCCCTTTTCCGGACGATCTGCCAGAGGTCGGGACGCTCAGAAAGGACCGATGTGTAGAGTTCAAAAGCCTGTGAGTGCTGTCCCCGCGCAAAGGCGCTGTCGGCCTCAGCCAGGCGACCCCTGTTGAGGACGGGGAGGTCTGTGCCCGGTGTCTCACGCCCAGCTTCTTCATGCGGTATGACAACTACTTCACCGGGTAGCGCCTCAGCAGACAGCTCTTCGAGCGCTCCGAGGCACTCGGGATCCTGGGGTCTCCGGGCCAGGATGTGCCGGTACCCTGCCAAGGCCTGGTCGGTCTTGCCGAGCCGTCTTCGCAGCCTGGCAAGGAGGCGCTGAGCCGAAAGGAGGTCCGGGTTCTTCTCGACAATCTCCGAGAGCTGCAGTTCGGCGTCGAGAGGCCTTTCTTTGGCGAGATACCAGGAGGCGAGACAGCACCGGGCTGCAGTCAAGTCAGGGTGTTTCTTGAGGCCCTCCTCCGCAATCCCGATGGCAACGTCGGTGACGTCATTTTTCCAGTACTCTTCGGCAAGGGAGAGGAAGAGCCGCGAGTCCGGGTCTCTGGCGAGCCAGGTCTTGAGGCGCCTCAGGTACGTGCTCTCCTCGCTGCTCATTCCTTGCGCCTCAACTCTTGAACCCTGTCCAGTATGTGTTCGGCCACGTCTTCCTTTGACATGAGGGGGAGGGCATGCTCTCCCGAGCGGTCCATGATGACCACCTCGTTCGTGGTGACGTCAAAACCCGACCCGGCCTTGGTCACGTCGTTGAAGACGATCATGTCAAGGCGCTTTTCGTGTAGTTTTCTCCGGGCCCTCTCAAGGCTGCTGCCCGTCTCCGCAGCGAACCCCACGCAGAAGGGCCGCTCTGCCCGCCTCCCGATGTCGGCGAGGATATCCTGGGTGGCCGCAAACTCGAGGGAAAGGCCTCCGGCCTTGTCAATCTTCAGCTCCTCCTTGCGTGAGGGTCTGAAGTCAGCCACGGCGGCGCACATGACGAGAACCGACGCGTGTCCGGCCTCGGCCATGACCGCCTCATGCATTTCGGCGGCCGTCTCGACCGCACGGACGGGTACTCCCCGGGGAGGGGGGAGGGACACGGGGCCGCTTATGAGGATGACCTCGGCACCCCTCCTCTTGGCAGAGGTCGCCACCGCGTACCCCATTCTGCCCGAGGACCGGTTCGACAGATATCTCACGGGGTCCAGCGGTTCCCGTGTCGGGCCGGCGGTAACGACAATGCGTTCGCCCTGCAGGTCTTTCCTGCTCAGAGCTGTCCTGATCGATTCGATGAGGGCCTCGGGATCGGCCATTCTGCCGACCCCTTCCTCCCCGCAGGCCAGGGTGCCCCTTTCAGGACCGACCGTAGCCACGCCGCGCGCAATGAGACGGCTCAGGTTCTGTTGAACTGCCGGGTGCTCCCACATCCGCCAGTTCATTGCCGGCGCCATAATAACCGTTCCCTTGAAGGCAAGGAGGGCAGTAGTGAGGAGATCGTCGGCGAGACCCTGGGCATGCCTGGCCATCACATCGGCAGTGGCGGGGGCGACCACAAAGACATCGGCCTCCGCAGGCAGCTGCACATGGGACAGCGGCGACTCGAACATGTCGAGGAAGACGGGGTTGCCCGAGGCAAGTTCAAGCGAGAGGGGTGTCACGAAGCGACGTGAGGCCTCTGTCATGATGACCTTGACAGAGGCCCCCTCATCATTGATTCTCCTGGCCAGTTCGATCGCCTTGTAAGCAGCGACGCTGCCGGTGACCCCCAGGAGTATTGATTTTCCTTTGAGCATGGCTACGCTACGGCCTCACACCTCCCGGGCGAGGCGGCGCCGGCCGCTAACTCTCGTTCTCATCTCCTTCTGCAAAGAGCTCGTCAAGGGCCTTCCCGGTGCTTTCCCGTTCATGGAGATAGACCTTGAGGTCCTTCTCGAGTTCTGACAGGTCTGTGGCGAGTGGTTTCCTGCGCTGCTCGATGATCTTCTTGTAATCAATCTTTGCGGCGTTTTCCTTCGCGATCGCCGCCTCCTCGCCCACGAGGAATTCCACCTGGCCTGAGATCGTCTCAAGGATGGCTATGTTGATCACCGACTTGGACTTTGTCTTGATCTTGGGCGCCGCGCCCAGGGAGAGGTCCCGTGCCCGCTGTCCCGAAATCACCACCAGACGGTAACGGCTCCCGAGACTCTGTTTGTTGTACTCGATGGGGAGCGACACTATATCAATATCCATATCCTCATGCCTCCTTAAGGAACTGTGCCCTGATCCAGGCGTCATCCACCCGGTTTACCGCCGCCCTCTCAGCGGTGATAATCGCTTCGAGCGCGGCCAGGGCACGGTCAAAGTCATCGTTTACTATAACATAACGGTAATTCCGGTACTCGCTGATCTCATCCCTGGCCCGGGTCAGCCTGCCCTGGATGGTGTCCCCCGAGTCGCTCCCACGGCCGACGAGCCGCCGCTCAAGTTCCTCCGGTGAGGGGGGCAGTATGAAGATCAGAATGCTCTCGGGGATCCCGTGCTTCAGCTGCCGCGCACCTTGGACGTCGATATCGAGCAGAATATCGTCTCCCCCGTTCAGCGTTTCATCGAGCCTTCTGCGGGAGGTGCCGTAGAAGTGGTTGTGGACCTGGGCCCACTCGACAAACTCGCCTTCGGCGACCATTGTCCTGAACTCCTCCTCGTCGACGAAGGAGTAATGCACCCCGTCGACCTCCTGAGCGCGCCGCGGTCTCGTGGTGTACGACACGGAATGGCGTATGCGGGAGACCCGGCGGGTGACCGCCTGACAGAGCGTGGTCTTTCCGGCCCCTGACGGCGCAGAGACGACGAAGACGCTACCGCGAGTCTTGATCATGGCCGGCGCCTTTCCGCGACCCCTGCTCTTCGGACATTCTCAAGGCAATAGTCTCAACCTGGATCGCCGAAAGGATCACGTGGTCACTATCGGTCACGATAAGCGAGCGGGTCCTCCGCCCCTCCGTCGCATCGATAACCTTGCCCCGGGCTTTCGCTTCGTCCTTGAGCTTCTTGATGGGCGATGACCCGGGATTGACAATGGCGATCACGCGCGAAGCGGCCACGACATTCCCGAAGCCGACGCTGATGAAGATGTTCCTCATGGCTGCTTCCTTTCCAGGCCTTACTGGATGTTCTGGACCTGTTCTCTCAGTTTCTCGAGTTCCGTCTTCATCGAGATCGTGAGGTTCCTAATCCTAACGTCGTCGGACTTTGAGGCAATGGTGTTGACCTCCCGGTTGGCTTCCTGGAGAAGGAAGTCCAGCTTCTTGCCAACGGTCCCGCCATCTGCCAGGGAGGCGCCGAACTGGGCCAGGTGGCTTCTCAGGCGGGTGATCTCTTCGGTGATGTCGCTCTTGACTGCCAGGAGGGCGACCTCCTGGGCGAGGCGGGTCTCATCCACTACCGGCGTCGAGATGATCTCCCCAAGGCGTGCGCGGAGCGTCCGGTAATAGGCCGGCGCCGCATCACGGGCTAGCGATCCGATCTCCTCGACGGTTGTCTTCATTCCTTCGAGCCTCTTCAGGAGGTCCTCCATGAGTGTTTCGCCCTCCCGCTGCCTCATCTCATCGGCCCGTGAGAGTGCCTCCCTCACCGCCCTGTCGAGTGCCTCCTCGCTCAGGGCGGGCTCTTCGGTGACCAGCACGTCCCGGTAGCCTGCGAAGAAGTCGATCTGAAGAGAGCCGGGCAGAGAGAGCTCCTGCTGCAGGGAGGAGAAGGCGAGGAACATCTCGCGGGCCAAATCCCTGTTGATGCTGATCTTCGGGCGGGCCTTCTCGGTGAGTGAAATGAAGACATCGACCTTGCCCCTGTCGAAGCGTTCCTTCACCAGGTTCCGGACAACGACCTCCCGTGAGATGAGCAGAGAGGGCAATCTTACGGCGATGTCGAGGAAACGGTGGTTCAGAGAGCGCACCTCGACCTTGAAGCCCTGCTGCTCCGAGGAGCCGAAGCCGGTCATGCTCCGTATCATGGCCCTCAAGGGTTGTTCCTTTCCGTGACAGCATGCGGAGCGGGCCTCGATATCCTTATCCTGACAGTCTTATTCCTCGATGAGAGGCCTTTGACAATCTCCATGTCTGACTTCCTCACCCCGAGCAGTTCCGCAAGAAACTTGAGGAGCTGACGGTTTGCAGACCCGTCGACAGGGGGCGCCGTGAGTTTGATCCTGAGCACTCCGTCGGCAGTGCCGGCAAGTTCATTGCGCGACGACCGGGGAATGACTTTCACCTCAAGCAAAATGCCCTCGGATGTCTCTCTGTGGGGGAACTCCACGATCACTCCTCACGAAGAATTTATAATATACTTCACCGGCTATCACCACGGCAACTGCGAGAAAGACCCCGGCTATGACGTCAACCACATAGTGATAGCGGCAATAGACTGTTGACACCACAAGCAGGATGACGCAGGGCAGAAAGACCATGAAAAGACGCTTTGCGAAGCGGTGCGCAAGGTAAAGGACAGTCAGGGCTATTGCCGTGTGGCCGCTGGGGAAGGCGTCTCTCTTGATTCCCTCCATGAGATTGAGGAACCTCTGGATTGGCTCGGCAGCCAGGAACCCGACGAGCGGTCCTTCGTGCAGGTGGTCCATGGCGTACCGGGGGCCCAGGGCAGGAACAAGGAGATACCCGACGTAGGAAAGGTAGAAGCAGAGCAGAATGAAGAAGACAGTCTTCGAGAACGCCTCGTCATCCCCTTTGAGCCTCACATAGACTCCGAGCCCGATGGCAAGGAAATAGTACGTCGAGTAGCCGACCTGAAGTATGTCGGACAGAAGAGGCGTGGTAAAGGCCTGGAGCCATACCGTGGGATGAACGCCGAGAAGCTGGTAGTCAAGCCGAATCAACAGGTAGTCCAGGTCCACGGGATTCACGGCGTGAACGATCAGTTCCAGGCTGTCGAAAATGACGAGGACTGCCATGACAGGGAAGATGATATCCCTTGTGAGGCTGAGAAAGCGATTCAGCACGCTCAGGCTCACGAGGAGGTACTGAAACAGGACGAGGCTGCCATAGATGAACACCAGATGCCAGGCTGCGGGAATGTGGTGGCGGTGATACACGGAGAGGATCAGGAGAAGGAGGCTGAAGCCGACCGTCAGGGCCTCGGCGGGCCGGAGCCGACGCTTCACTCGCCTAGAAGTGGCGATCGGGTTCACGACAGAAAGAGGGGCCGGGGATTCTGCACGACTCTCATTGAAGCGACTGCTCCTTGTTACCTGGACGGGCCGGAAGCCTGGTTGTCAAAGCTTGTTCAGGGCCCGTGCCAGGGCACGCTGTCTTTTCGAAAGCCTGTGAGGGTTGCCTCTGCAGGGCATTGATTCCTCCTGTTCCACCTCCGGTTTATCGACAGGGAACGCGGGGGATTCCTGCGGGATGCCGGTTCCGGCCCCCTCGAGTCGTCTCTGTACAAGGTTCAGAAAGGCCTCAGAGGAAACGGGGACAGACCCGTGAGACCAGGCATGACCCGCGATCTCCCTGTCCGAGGTCACCACGATCCATTCTGATCCTGCTCCGGAAACGATCCTCTCGATCACGTCGTCGGCGCGCTCACGGAGCCGTGAGTATATGACCCTCACTCCGCCTGTCACGATCTGCGTTTCAGTGCCGCTGCCCTGGTGGTAGCCATCGAAAACAACCGTCACGTCATGATGCGAGATCTCCCTGTAGCGCCTGAGCAGGTCGGTCAGGTCCCGGCGGGCCTTGTCCCTGTCACCGTGGGCTGTGCCGATCACGTTGTACCCGTCGACGATAATGCGCGTTGCCATGCGATGGTCAACCCCGGTCGCAGGACCTTGTGCCGATGACATGCCAGGTCTGCTCGTCGATCTCCTCGGCATAGTCTGAGACTCTGTATTCCCTGCCGCATTCCAGGCAGCGGAACTTCATGGTCTTTCAATAGATAAAGAGCCTTACTTCGCCTGCGCACTCTTTGCACTTCATTTCTGGACCTGTCGGACGGGAGAGGGTGGTTGGTAAATGATTACGTCATTACTATACCATAGGCCTATGGACCTTCTGCATCTCCTCACACCGGAGCTCTCCTGGCACGACAGGGGGCGGTGGGATCTTACGGCCGGTCTCATGGCACAGCTCTTCTCACGGCGTCGCGAACCTCTTTGGTCTGTCATCGGGAGTGCCCTCGCCGTCAGAGAAGCCACCGACCGGCTCAGTCCCTTCGTCCAGGCACACACCTCCGCGGTCTGCCCCGAGTGCGAGCGCGTGTGTTGCGTGAACAAGCACGGCTACTATGACCATGAGGACCTGATCTACGTTTTCAGTTTGGGTCTTGACGTGCCTCGGTACCGTGAGGGTCTTTCCGACACTGCTCCGTGTCAATTCATCGGCTCGACCGGCTGCACCCTCCCTCGCTCCGTGAGGCCCTTTCGCTGCAACTGGTACTTCTGTATGACCCTGGTGCGGCACATGGAAGACGGGCCGGGCAGACCCTACCGCGCCTTCGTCAGCGACTTCGAGGATCTCCTGGCCTGGAGGAACGAGATGATACGCCAATTCTACCGGGGGCTGGAGAACGAGATAAGTCGAAGCACGGCGTCGCTTTTGCATGAAACACCCTAAATACTCACTGCGGCGGTCGCCGAAGGAGGGCCATGCAATTTTCACCGGTCTGAGGAGGCCGCGCATGCCTGTCGCCTTTGTCATTGTGGTTTTCAGCCTCCTCAGCGCCTATCAAGGGGCGGCGGCGCAGAAACCGGAGCCTGGAAAGAGCCAGGCAGCGGCCAGACCTTCGTCACCTACCGGTACACCGACCCGATGACGGGGATGGAGGCCTTCCGGATGCTCATGCCGAAGGGATGGCGTGCAGAAGGGTCAATCACATGGGCAGCTAACCCAGCGCTGCCCGCCCAGTCCCGCTTCCGGTTCTTCAATCCCGCCGGCACTGAAGAGTTGAACCTCCTCCCCAGTCAAGCCTATTTCTGGACCGACAACAGGATGTTCCTCACCACCAATCCGCCGGGGTCTCTGCGGTTCGGGACTCTCGTGGCCCAGCCCGTAGACCTGCGCACCGCCTTTGCCCGTGTCATCATTCCAGGCACGAGAGGAAAGGTGAGCGGCCTCTGGATCGGGGAAGAGAAGGAGGTTGCCGAACTCACACAGATAGCCAGGGGAGGTCCTGTTCAGGGTGTCCAGGCCTCTGCCAGAGGAGGCAAGATCAGGATCGGCTATGTCGAAAAGAGCACATAGTTTGAGGAGGAGATCTACGCCGCCGTCAGCCAGTTCGTCACGCACCTGCCAGGTTCAGCGTACAGCCCTCCCTACTTCATCAACTACTGGCACATCGACTACGTTCTTTCCTTCAGGGCCGAAAAGGGCAGGCTCGATTCGCATTCCA
>Ga0316622_100000835_pt1 | contig 18965 bp, 18 predicted proteins | sample OWC_Aug_OW2_C1_D_FD_207646 | JGI IMG/M metagenome (GOLD analysis project Ga0316622, IMG submission 207646) | Wetland soil microbial communities from Old Woman Creek delta, Ohio, United States - OWC_Aug_OW2_C1_D5_C | ecosystem: Environmental > Terrestrial > Soil > Wetlands | place: USA: Ohio... | reverse complement strand
GCCACTTCGCCCGGGCCCAGCGCGACTCCCTGCGCGACTTCGAGATCGAGACGATGCCCGGGGTGTTCCTCGGCCAGCGGATGATCCCGGTTGCATCGGCCGGCGCATATGTCCCCGGCGGCCGCTACCCGATGGTCGCCTCGGCCCACATGACGGTCGTGACCGCGGACGTGGCGGGCGTGGAGCGCATCGCGGCCTGCACGCCGCCGATCCACGGCGAGGTCCCCGCGGCCACGATCGCCGCGATGCATCTCGGCGGGGCGGACGAGATCTACCTCTTAGGCGGTGTCCAGGCGGTCGCCGCCCTGGCGCTCGGCACCGAGAGCATCGAGCGCGTCGACTTCCTCGCCGGACCGGGCAATGCCTACGTCGCGGAGGCGAAGCGCCAGCTCAATGGCGAGGTCGGCATCGACCTGTTCGCCGGGCCGACCGAGATCCTGATCGTTGCCGACGAGACGGCAGACCCGTTCGTCGTCGCGGTGGACCTGCTGAGCCAGGCGGAGCACGGTCCCGACTCGCCGGCCATCCTCATAACCACGTCGCATGCGCTTGGCCGCGAGGTCATCGCCCAGGTGGACCGGATCCTGCCGGGCATGCCGACCCGCGACTACGCGGGGCCGGCCTGGCGCGACCACGGCCAGGTGATCGCGGTAGACGACATCGACGAGGCGTACCAGCTCGCCGACGTCCTTGCCAGCGAGCATGTCGAGGTCCTGACCGCCGAGCCGCGGCTGGCCCTCGAGCGGCTGCGCAACTACGGCTCGCTCTTTCTGGGCGAGGCGACGACGGTGTCCTACGGCGACAAGGTCATCGGCACCAACCACACGCTGCCGACCCGCCGGAGCGCCCGCTACACCGGCGGCCTGTGGGTCGGCAAGTACCTCAAGACGGTCACCTACCAGGAGATCACGAACCGGGACTCGAGCGCTGCGCTGGGCGAGCTGTGCGGGCGCGTGAGCCGCGTCGAGCGCTTTGAGGGCCACGCCCGCTCGGGCGACGTCCGGGTCGCGAAGTACGCGGGCGTCGAGCTCGCGTGGGCACCCCGGGAGCCCGCCGAGATCCACTGACACGCTCGCCAGTGACTGCCTATCATCGATCATCAATCACACACGGCAGATCGCACAGCACGCCCCGGTAGTGGCTCAGGAGGTCGGGCCATTCCGCCCGCCTCGGAATGCCATCCGTCACATCGGCGATGTCGGTGAACGGCCGATACTCAGGTCAATCGATCATCGAGGATTGAGGGGTAGCGTCGCGATGCGCCTGGCGCCGGCGCCGTTGGTCTCCGTGTCCGTCCGTGCCAACCGGCCGGCCGTGCCGTCCGCTTCAGGTTGGCCGGCGATCGCCCGCGGGGCGCGGCTGGGCGGCAACGGGTGGCACCGGTTCCACACCGTCGTGGACCACGATCGCCTCCCGCCCCGCGTCACGGGTGACAGCTGATGGAACTCATCAGCCAGTCCCTCGTCATCGGCCTCACCGAGAACGCGCCGCTGGTCCTCGCCGCGATCGGCTTCGCGCTGCTGTATCGCCTGACCGGCCTCATCAACGTGGCCTACGCGGAGACGATCACGCTCGGCGCCTACTTCGGGATGTGGGTCAACACGACCTACGGCCTCGACTTCTACGCCGTGCTCATCCCCACCGCGCTGCTGGCGGGAGCTCTCAGCGTCGCGACGTACCTGGCCATCTTCCGGCCGGCGAAGCGGCGCGGGGTGGGGGTCCTGGAGATGATCATCATCTCCTTCGGGCTGTCGATCTTCCTGCGCCACGGCCTGCAGTTCGTGTTCGGCTACCCGGAGCGGTTCTACGACGTCCCTCCGCCCGACACCATCTTCGTGCTCGGGGTCGGCGTGACCTCGTTCCGGCTGCTCGCCCTGGTGAGCGTCGCCGTGCTCTCGGTGCTGCTGTACTGGTTCATCCGGCGCTCGAGGCTCGGGCTCCAGATCAGGGCCCTTGCCAGCGACGAGGCTCTGGCCCAGGTGAGCGGGATCCGGCCGCTCGCGGTGACCATCCTGATCTGGTTCATCGCCGGCATCGCCGGCGGCCTGGCCGGCGCGTTCTACGGCGTCGGGGCGTCGGTCTCCCCGCTGCTCGGCTGGCGACAGTTCCTCCTCATCCTGATGGTGACCCTCGTGGGCGGCAGCTGGGGGCTCGGCGGTGTCATCGCCGTCGGCGTCGGGACCGGCGTGGCGCTGGCCGCCATGGCGCTCCAGTTCGACCAGGTCCTCTACGCGCAGCTGGTGCTCATCATCGCCTTCATCGCCGTCCTCAAGGTGCGCGGCACGCGGCTCACCGAGACGGCGAAGGTGTAGCGGCATGCTCGACTGGCTCGATGCCTTCCTGATCACCGGGCTGTTCGAGGTCGTGCTGATCATCGGCCTCGGGCTGCTCCTCCATCTCCAGCTGGGCCTCGCCCGCGTCGCCAACTTCGGTGTCGTCGGGTTCTTCGGCATCGGGATGTATGTCTTCGGCATCCTGTACGTCCGGGTCGACTGGCCGTTCGGCGACCCATGGCAGTTCCTCGTCTGCGCCGCCGCCGCGACGCTCGTCGCCGGGCTGGCCGGGCTCGTGGTCGGCTGGCTGATCGCCGACCTCGACACCGACGGCGTGCTCGTCGGCACGCTCGGCTTCGCCAGCGCGGTCGCGATCGTCGCGATCACCGAGGACGAGCTCACCGGAGGGGCGTTCGGCCTGGGCGGGCTCGACTTCCCGTACGATTTCGGCCGCGTCAAGGAGAACGAGTTCCTCTGGCTCGTGATCACCGCCCTCGTCGTCGCGGCGATCCTCACGTACGCCTGGCGGGTGCACCGCTCGCCCTACGGGCGCCTGCTGATCGCCGTGGGCGGCAACGAGCCGCTTGCCCGCAGCCTTGGCAAATCGACGTTCCGGACCAAGCTCTGGCTGTTCGCCGTCACGTCGGCGGCGATGGGGCTGCTCGGTGCGATGGACGGCGTCATGCTGCGCTACCTCGATGTCGGCCACATCGGGGTGGGGATCACCCTCGCCGCGATGGTCGGGCTCGTGCTGGGCGGCACGGCGCGGGTCTGGGGCGCGGTGGTGGGGGTGGTCCTGACCGTCGGCCTCTTCGACATCGTGGTCCGCACGTACCTGCCCCTCCCCACCGAGTGGTATCGCCAGGCGATCCCCGTTGCGCGAGAGGCGCTGTTCGGCCTGACCCTGATGCTCGTCCTGCTGCTCAGGCCGCTGGGCCTGCTCGGCGACATGCGGCGGGACAGGCTGATGAGGAAGCTCCATGGTCGCTGACGTCGTCGACGCCGTGGCCATCCCCCGTCCCCTGATCCACATCGAGGGGGCCGTCAAGAGCTTCTCCGGCCGCGTCGTGGTGGATGTCGACGACCTCGTCCTCGGCGAGCGCCCGATCGAGGGCCTCATCGGGCCCAACGGCGCCGGCAAGACGACCCTGATGCGCATGATCATGCACTCGACGCCGCTTGACCGCGGCAGGATCTCCCTCCGGCCGCCGGGCAACGGCGAGGTCGAGCTGTCGCGCCTGCCCGCCCATCGGATGGCCCGCTACGGCGTCGTGAAATCCAACCAGGTGATCACGGACTTCGACAAGCTGACCATCTGGGATTCGCTCCTCCTCTCCGTGGCGGAGGCCAGGTACGAGCAGCCGCAACGGATCTTCGCCGAGCGGGCGGTATTCGGTCGGCACGAGGATGAGCTGCGGCACTACCTGGACTTCTTCGGGTTCGCGGACCCGACCGCGTTCGCGATGTCGGCTGGCGAGAAGAAGCTTCTCGACATCGTCCGCTGCCTGCTCCTGCGGCCGACGTTCCTCCTGCTCGACGAGCCGACGGCCGGCCTGCCGGGCGACCTCACGGACCGGGTCGTCGAGGTGATCCGGGAGCTGGCAGCCGGCGGAACCTCGGTGATAGTCGTGGAGCACGACCTGAACGTCATCTGGAACCTGTGCGACGAGGTCCTCTTCATGGCCGAGGGCAAGGTCATCCTGCGGGGTGCCCCACAGTCGATCCGCGAGAACCGGACGGTCGTCGAGAAGTACCTGGGGGAGGGCCATGTCTGATTCGGTCCAGCCCGACCCGGGCCGGCCCGCGCCGACCGCGCTCGAGCCGGTGCCGCCCCAGGCCCCCGCGCCCGCCGCGGCCAGCTCCCCCAACCTCGAGGTCGAGGGGCTGCGCAGCGGGTACCGCGGGGTCACCGTCCTCAAGGGTCTGGACTTCGCGGTCGGCGACGAGATCTTCGCGGTGCTCGGCGCCAACGGGGCGGGGAAGACCACGCTACTGGCGACGCTGGCGCGCCTGATCCCCCTCACAGCGGGCGCGATCAGGTTCCAGGGCCGGGACGTGTCCCGCCTGCCCCCGTTCGAGACCGCCAGCGCGGGGATCGGCTACGTGCCGCAGGAGAAGGGCGTCTTCTCCGATCTGACGGTTCTCGAGAACCTGCGGATCGGCGGCATGATCGGCGAGCGCTCGCACGAATCGCGGATAGACGAGGTGTTCCAGCTGTTCCCGGATCTGCGGGCCCTCCAGGCCCAGAAGGCGGGGACCCTCAGCGGCGGCGAGTCGCGCATGGTGGCCTGCGGGCGGGCACTGATGCAGGAGCCGAAGGTGCTGCTGCTGGACGAGCCGACGGCCGGCCTCTCGCCGCTGTACGTGGACATGTTCTTCGACAAGATCAGGGAGATCCACGAGTCCAGGGGCGTCGCCATCGTCCTCGCCGAGCAGAACGCGACAAAGGCGCTCCAGGTCGCCGACCGGGTGATGGTCCTGAGCCTCGGCGAGGCGTATGCCGTCGTGGACGCGACCGATCTGACCACCCAGCAGCTCAAGGAGGGATACCGGATCTGACGACCTAGCCGCTCAAGGAGGGATACCGGACCTGACGAGTCATCCATCCAGGCACCACGCAGGAGGAGAACGGCAATGAGAATCCGAGCGATACTGCCGGGCCGCATCTTGGTGATGATCACCGTGCTGGCCCTGCTCGCCGCCGCGTGCACCACGGGTGCCACCACGGAGCCGGGCGAGTCCGCGGCCCCGGGCGAATCCGCGGCAGCCACCGAGGCGCCGTCGACCGAGCCGGTGGTCGTCTGCGAGCTCGCCTACTACACGGGCGCGTTCGCCGCGTACGGGCCGTCGCTCTCCAACGACGTGCGCTTCGCGGTCGAAGATGTCGTCAACACGGACCCGCCCCTCGGCCGCACGTGGGAGCTCATCTCCGAGGACATCGGGGACGACAAGGAGGGCCAGGCCGCCAAGATCTGCCTCGAGCAGCACAAGGCCGAGATCCTGGTGAGCATCGCCCACCAGTACCGGACCTACCGCGACTACATGATGGACTTCTGGCAGGAGAACGACTCCCCGCTCGGCCCGTCCGTCCACGGCGGCGCCATCCCGGGCAACCTCGGCGGCAAGGCCGCGGAGGCGATCTTCCGGGCCCAGGGCCTGGACCAGGCGCTGGGGACCTACGGCGCCCTGTACACGGAGCAGCAGGGCCTCAAGAAGATCGTGATCTTCGCGACGCAGGTCGAGGGCTTCCAGCTCGCGGCCGACGCGGCCGAGGAGGCTGCCGGCATCCTGGGCCTCGAGGTCCTGGAACGCATCGACGTCCCAGCCTCGCAGCCCTCGTACCGGGCTGAGGCCCAGAAGATCGCCGACCTCAAGCCCGACGCCGTCATCGTCCAGGCGGGCTCGACCGAATCCGCGGCCCTCATCAAGGGCGCGGCCGAGGCGGGCCTCTCGCTCACCTGGATCGGCGAGACCGGGTGGAGCGAGGCCGAGTTCATCGGAACGCTGGGCACGGAGCCGATCGCCTCGCAGAAGTCGATCGGCTTCCCCTCGTTCGCCCCCAACAAGTCCACCCCGGCCTGGGAGTACTACCAGCCGCTGTGGGACGGCCAGACGAAGTGCATCGAGGGCGTGGACCAGTGCCCGCCCTATGACGCAGGGAACCAGTACGCGTTCTCGACCTACGACCTCATGGTGCAGACGGCGCTGGCCGTCGAGGCCGCCGGGTCGTACAAGGCGAGCGACTGGGCCCCGGCGATGTCCGAGGTCGGTGAGGGCGGCGAGGTCTGCTACACCTACCCCGACTGCCTGAAGCTGATCCGCGAAGGCAAGGACATCGACTACGAGGGCGTCACCGGCCCCGGCCTGTACACCGACGGTGGCGTCAACGCGGTCACCCCGGCCTACATCCCGTTCATGGCCGACGGGACGCCCGGCGAGCCGGTGCTCCTCGACGCCGCGAAGGGGCTCGAGATCCTCGATCAGATCAAGACCGAGGCCGAGTGCGATCCGGCGGACCCGCCCAACAAGTGCACGTGGTAGACCGTCGAGAGACCGTCTGACACCGGTCGAAGGGGGTCCTCCCGCCATCCGGCGGAGGACCCCCTTCTCACGCGACGCGGCGCCTCGCGCCGAGCAGCTGCTCGGCAGGGCCGTCAGCATCGGTCGACCCGGTTGCCGCGGAGCCGCCGCCCTCGAGGGCCGTCATTCCGGCGGTCAGTCGCACCGGCGGTCAGTCGCGGAGCCACCCCGCCGGTGATTCGTGGCCGGGCAGCCCGGCCAGCAGGCGCAGGAGAGGCACCGCCGGCCCCAGCGCCTCGGTGATCGTGGCCGGCAGGTCGGCCGCGAGGACGTCCGCGTCAGACAGCGGACGGCTGAACACCACGTCCTTCAGCCTGAGCAGCTCGATGTCCGGGTCGTCGGGCGGGTAGCCGGTCGGGCCGCGCCTCAGGCGCTCGCCCTCCACGGCGCCGAACGCCGACCGGAACGACGTGTCGTCGAGCACACCGTGGACAACCGCCCGATCACCGACAACGGCGCTCCGCCACGCCGCGAGCCGTGCCGGCGACGGGTGCCACATTCCACCGCCGACGAAGATCGCGCCGGGCTCGAGGTGGAAATAGCCGCCCACGCCCCCGCCGTCGCCGATCCAGGGGAAGCTCGCACCGATGTTGGTCTTGTAGGGCGACTTGTCCTTGGAGAAGCGGACGTCCCGGTAGATGCGGAACGGGGACCGGGCCGGGTCGGCGGCCAGCGGGACGCCTCGGGCGCGGAACTCCGCGTCGAGCGCAGAGCAGAGCCGCTCGAGCGGCTCCTTCAGCAGCGCCTCGTACTCGGCCTTGCGGGGCTGGAACCAGGCCCGGTCGTTGTTCAAGGCGAGCTCCACGAGGAAGGCGAGCGCCTCGGGGCGGAATCCGGTGAACCCGGTGCTCATGGCGTGACGCTCCTCGTCGTCTGGTCGCAGCGGCCTGTTGCAGGCGGACTCTGCCAGCGCGCGGTGGGCGCGGTCAACCTCGATGCGCGGATCCCGGAGACGGCGCTCATCCTCCTGATCATCGGGGCCGCGCTGACGCTGGGCATTGTCGGCTACAGCGCGGGCCTCACGCGCCGCCGCAGCCTCCTTGGCGCCTCGGTGCTGGTCTTCGTTCTGGCTGCGGTCCTGACGCTCGTCGTCGATCTCGACCGTCCCCGTGACGGCTTCCTCCAGGTGAGCCAGCAGCCCCTCATCGACCTGCAGGACCAGATCGGCGCGCCGCCGTCCTGACGGCCGATGACCGGCCGGGTCAGCCCGGCACGGTCTCGCGGGGCGGGCTCTGGAGCAGGTTGATGACCTCGGCCGTCCAGCCCGTCTGGGGCATTGCCCCTAGCCCAGCACCGGTGTCGCCGTGGAAGTACTCGGGGAACCACAGCAGGCCCTGCCAGGCCGGGTCCGACTGCAGGAGATCGATGTCCCCGCGCCTCGAGCAGCGCGGTCTGCTCGAATGCCCGATCATCGGCGTCGCACACGCCGACTGGACACGCGCGCGGCTCGTCTGCCGTTCGGGTCGGCGTGCCTGCTACGCGACGCGGATCCTCCTGCAGATCGGGTTCGATGCCCGGGTCCTCTCCGGAGGCATGCTGTCGCACCTGATCCTCTCGTCTGGGTGAGAGGCATGGCAAGGGAGACCGGAGACTGAGCGTGGGAACGACCGAGCCGCATCAGCAGGGCGCCGCCGTGGCCTGCACGACCGAGCAGACCGTGCTCGGCGAGGGGGCCCGCTGGGACGCCCGCCGAGACGAGCTGCTGCGGGTCGACATCGTGGCGGGGCGCGTCTTTCGCGACCGCATCGACGGTGACGGTGGCCTGGTCCCCGTCCGCACGTACACGGTGCCGGGCACCGCGGGGGCGATCGCCCCAATCGAAGGTGACGAGGGCTGGCTGCTGGCCGCCGGACGCGGCTTCGTCCATCTGCTGCCGGACGGCACCTGGCGCACGATTGCCGAGGTGGCACCGGAGGGAACCCGGATGAACGATGCAGCCTGCGATCCCGAGGGTCGCTTCTGGGCCGGCACGCTGGCGGACGACCACCGCCCCGGCGGCGGCGCCCTGTACCGGCTGCAACGAGCCGGCGGGATCGAGCTGATCCTGGACGGCCTGACGATCTCCAACGGGCTGGGCTGGAGCCCCGACGGCGGCACGATGTACCTTGCCGACAGCGGCCCCCGGGTGATCCACGCCTTTGCGTTCGATGCGGCGCGGGGCACGATCTCGCAGGGACGGGTCCTCGTCACGATCTCCGAGGGAGAGGGAGCGCCGGACGGCCTGACCGTGGACGCCGCCGGGGACCTCTGGGTGGCCGTCTACGGGGGTGGCTGCGTTCGCCGCTACGCGCCCGACGGCGCGCTCCGCCAGGTGCTGGACGTGCCCGCCGAGCAGACCACGTGCTGCGCTTTCGGCGGCCCGGGGATGTCGCGGCTCTACGTGACCACGGCCACCGAGGGATGGAGCGACGAGCGGCGTCGCGCCGAGCCTGGCGCAGGGCTGGTCTACCGGCTGGACACGGACGCCATCGGCAGGCCGGCTGCCCCGTTCCGCCCGGATCGCGACTGGTGGGCGAGCGTGAGCAAGTCGAACGCCGCGAACCCATAGGGACCGCAGAGGCGGCCCGAGCCGCCCAGAATCGGGCGGCACGTGCGCGGACCGTGCCCCGGGGGGGTGCCTTCGGTGTACGCCCCCGCCGTCCTCGTAGGCGGGGTTCGGGACACAGGAACAGCGCGACATAGCAGCGCGTCCCGACGTTGCCGATACCGACGACCTTGAGATGCTTGGCGTCCTTGGGTTCCGCCAGGAAGCGACCGAGCCGCTGCCCGAGGGCGAGGTCACCGTGCGGATGGAGTTCGCGGCCGACCCGCCGAAGCCCGCCACGGGCGGCCAGGTCACGCTCCCTTCGGGCGGCGCCCCGACCTACGTCGACCGCGTCGCTCCTGCCCTCGCGACGGCGGCAATCGCATAGGGCATGGCGACCATCACTCCCGCGACCGCGAGCAGGATGAGCGCCACCAACTCCATCGGGGCCTGGAGCATGACGGCTGTCAGCAGGATGACCATCAGCGGCGCCTTGAACAGCACCAGCAAGAAGCCGCCCATGATCCCGCCGATGACGACGTCCTCGTGCACGCCTGGCACGAGAAGATCGATCGCGAGCGCCACGCAGACCGAGGCGAAGATCGCGGGGAAGGTGGGCCCCCCGAGGAAGCCGCTCTTGAAGGCGACCGCGAGGAGGGCGAGCTTCACGAAGGCCATCGCGACGAGGACCGCCGGTCCGTACGCGGCTGGGTCCGCGGAGATGACCTTGATCTGCGTCTCGCCCGAGAAGAGCAGGATCGGCGCGAAGACGCCGACGATGCTGAAGACGACACCGGCCGCCAGCGCGCGTTCCACCTCCCGTCCCTCGAAGCGCTTGAAGAACGCGGCGGCGATGCGGAACATCAGGCCCGCGATGAGCGCCAGGAGCAGCCCAGCGAGGCCGCAGACGACCACGATGGGTACGTCGATCAGGGAGTAGGCCCTCGTCGGCGCCAGGTTGAGGTAGTCCTGGAGCCCGCTGCTGCCCACGGCGATGAAGATGAGGTACCCGATCGCGCCGCCGATGAGGTTGGCCGGGAGGTTGCGGCTCCGCTGCCCGGGGTCGGCGATCAGCTCCGTGCCGAGAACACCGGTGAAGAGAGGGTTGGCGACGAGCCCGTTGTAGGCAGACGCGAGCGTCGAGAAGACGAGCCGAGATCGGTGCTCGACGGGGATCGCCACCTTCTCGCTGTAGGCCACCGCGATCTTCGAGGCGATCCCACCGATCCCGCCCTCGGGGCCGAGCACCGCTCCCGAGAACAGCGACGCCCAGGCCATGACGATGTTCACCGGGAGCGTCCGCCAGTCGATCTTCGTCACGTCCCCAGAAAGGCTGTCGAGCAGCGACTCGTCGAGGGTCGTTGGAGCGTGGCGGTACTTCACGAGCAGGCCGACGAGCAACGAGAACGGCAGGCAGATCACCGGGAACATCCACGGGTTCGCCGTGACGAAGCTGTTCTCCCAGAGCAGCTTGTTCACCTCCTGGAAGACGATCAGCCAGGCGAGGACGGAGACCGCCCCGATGATGGCGACGACGACGACGTGGACGTACGGGTGCACCGGCTGCGCGGGGGTGACCGCCTCGCCGAGCTCGCGCTCGGTCCCGGTCGCGGTCACGGAGACCGAGCCGTCGGGCTGGCCGCCAGCGGCTTCGCTCATGTCGACCCTCCGGTATGACAGGACGTTGTTTCCGAGCGGCGTTCCTCGGTCCGGTTCCGTCGGTCGCGCCGGTCGTGCTCGAACGTGTACGTCCCCTCGCTCAGCGGGGCAGGGGGTTCGGGCCGGTCGCCGTGACGAGCCGCTGCGGCACCCAGCCCTCGACATGGTGGAACCCGTCCTCGAACCGGCCACCATCGAGCTCGACGGATGCCCGCAGTGAGAGTCGATAGAACTTCACGTGGGTGAAGTCCTCGAACAAGATGTAGACGGGGTCGGGTGTGCTGTTCGGGCCCTGGAACTGCTGTCCCGTCAGGACGGGCTTGTGGACCTCGACGAACGCGTCGAACGTGTCGCCGACCACGACACCGAGGTGCTCCATCCCCATCTTGTAGACGCGCTGGTGGACGGGCGGGATGAGCTCGATGAGCGGGATGACCTTCCCGTCGAGGACCTCGAGCGACTCGGTCGGGACGATCAGGGAGATCGGGCGGCCGTTCCAGACGTTCTCCCGGTTGGCGACGGCGTGGCGTTCGATGAGCCCCCGCACCCGCACGTACTCGTCCCACTCGGGGACCCTGTACGCAAGGTGACTCAGCGCGTATGGGCTGATGTCGATGCCGCGCGTGGCCAAGCGGTCGCGCTGCTGCGCGGCGAATGCCCGGTAGTCCCCGATGATGTCCGCGATCGGGTCGGTCATGGCTGGCACCTCCGGCACGCATCCTAGCCCGCGCGCCGGGTCGCCATCGGGCCCCCAAGGTCAGCGGAGTGGCGAGCACAGCCGCCGAGCTCACGCTCACAGGAGGGAGTGGAGCCGACACTCGGACTTGAACCGAGGACCTGCTGCCTACGAAGAGGAGGGTCGGATTGGCCAGTCGGTCCATCGTAGCGTGCGTGGGTGGCACGGCGGGGTGACCAACGATAGTTGCTCGTCTTGGCCGTCAGGCGCCCAGATCCAGGGTTTCGCGAGGACACGATCCAGGAGCGCGTTGAGACTGGGGCGAGGCGGATGCAATCCCGAACGGCGTGGGTGGCAGGCTGGAATGCCACTCCGCGTCTCGGTACCCGGTGCCATCACTGGTGCCCTGCTGGCCGAGTCGTTGGCGACCGGCAAGGGCCCCGGGTTCGCGGTCACCCAGGCCGCCTCGCAGCTGCAGTACGACACAGTGTGGCGTTGGTGGTGGTCACCACGGTCGTCTCGCTGGTGCTGTATACCTTGGCCAGGCGTTGGGGCGCGTGGTGAGCGCGAGCCTCGGTGTCACCGCACGTGACCGGCAGCGTCCAGAAGGGAACCCGATGCGCGATCTGAGCACCCTTCCCAAGGTCGAGTTGCACCTCCATCTCGAAGGCACCCTGGAGCCGGAGACCGTGCTGGAACTGGCCCGCCGCAACAAGGTCGAGCTGCCCTACGCCGACCTGGAGGACCTGCGCGGTCGGTACGAGTTCACCGACCTGCAGAGCTTCCTGGACCTGATCTACGCGAACCTCACCGTGCTGGAGACCGAGGAAGACTTCAGCGACCTGGTGACCGCCTATGTCGCCCGGTCGGCCGCCGGCGGCGTACGCCACGTCGAAGCGTTCTTCGACCCGCAGCCCCACGTCGCCCGCGGCATCCCGCTTCAGCGGGTCCTGGACGGCCTGGCGTCGGGCATCGCCGCCGCCGAACGCGACCACGGCACGACCGTCGAGCTGATCGCCTGCTTCCACCGGGACCGCCCCGAGGAGCAGGCCCTGGCGATGCTGGCCGCTCTGCAGGAGGCCGGTGCGCCGATCATCGGGATCGGTCTGGACTCGGCCGAGGTCGGCAACCCGCCCGCCAAGTTCCAGCGCGTCTACGCCCGCGCCGGTGAACTGGGACTCCACCGGGTCGCTCACGCGGGCGAGGAGGGCGGGGCCGCATCGGTGACCGAGGCGCTCGACCTGCTGCACATCGAGCGGGTCGACCACGGCATCCAGGCGATCGATGACCCGGCTTTGATGGATCGGTTGGCGCGCGCCGGGACCCCGCTGACCATGTGTCCGCTGTCCAACGTACGGCTCCGGTGCGTGGACACGCTGGCGGACCATCCGCTGCCGGCCTTCCTCGAGGCGGGCGTCGTGGTCACGGTCAACTCCGACGACCCGGCCTATTTCGGGGGCTACGCGGACACGAACTACGAGGCCCTGCGGGCGACATTCGGCTTCAGCGACGAGGTGATGGCCCGGTTGGCGCGCAACTCGGTCACGGCCAGCTTCCTGCCCGAGGAGCGGAAGACGGGGCTGCTGAGCGAGATCGACGCCTGGATCGCCACGCGACCGAGCTGACTGCGACCGAGCGCCTGCATCTGGCCCTGATGCTGACCCTTACCTTCACCACCGGCATCAACGACGCCGTCGGCTATCTGGGCCTCGACAAGGTCTTCACCGGCAACATGACCGGCAACGCGGCACCAGCAACTGTTTGCGACAACAGTCGCTGAGCTCACGCTCGAAAGAGGGGAGTGGAGCCGACACTCGGATTTGAACCGAGGACCTGCTGTTTACGAAACAGCTGCTCTACCGCTGAGCTATGTCGGCGCGTCGAGGAGTATAGGCGAGGATTCGCGATCCGGCCATCTGTTCCGCGGGGCTCGAGCTGCGTCTGGCGCCCCCGTAGAGACCCGAGGCTTGCCGGCCAGGCCGGCCACCTCCACCAGCCAGAGGATCACGCACCGGCCAGCGCCAGGGACCGCGGTGCGCCGGCCGGCCGCAGCGACCGCCACTGGTCGAGAGCCCACTGCCAGTCGCCGGGGTCGTCGAACTCGACCCGGATGACGGCTCCGCTCCCGCGGACGGCGGCGTAGCCCTCGACGACGCCGGTCGACACCCCGGATCTGTCGTCGGTCGCGATCCGCGCCCTGCCCATGACCTCGCCGGCCTGGTGGTGAAGGGCGCTTGAGCCGAGATGCCCGGCGACCTGGTCGAGGAGCGCTTCCGCCGACATGGGCCCGGCGCTCGTGCCCGCCCGGGTCGCGGCGAGGGCGATCCGCCGGCCGCTCTCGCTGCCCCACCACCCGTCGGCCGTGCGCCGTTCGGCGAAGCTGCCCGGGATCGTCAGCTCCCAGCCCGCCTGGACGATCGTGACCGGCTGCCGCCGATAGCCGATCGGCGGCGTCGCTGGATCAACGGCGGCCGCTCGCTCCGCAATCGGTCCGGCCATCGCGCTGGATGACCCGGCCAGCTCGAGCAGCTCGAGCCACTCTCGCCAGGGATATGACAACGACGGATCGAGCTGGTAGGCACGATGGAGCTGGCGCAGGGCCTCGTCGATCTCTGCGCGCTCGGCGGCGTCGGAGGGCCGGCGCCAGCGGACGGCGGTCCACATGAGACAGAGGGCCCGCTGCATGAGATAGCGCCCGTCCATGACGTCGGCAAACCACGGCCAGAGGTCGACGGCGACCCGTGGATCGCCTGCTGCCCTCGCCAGCCAGGCGTCGTCGCGTGGTCCGAGCGGTGTCGCGAGCGCTCCGTCGACTTCGTATCGCACCCCACCCGGGGTTCCAAGGTGGATCGTCGGGGACCCGCGGCGCCGATCCTCTGCCGCGCGCGCAAGCGTGGCGCCCAGCCAGCCGAGCGCGACGCGCTCGGCGTCGCGCCGCTCGGTCGACGCGAAGAAGCCCGTCGGGTCCACCGAGCCGCCCGGTGCTCCCAGCGGCGCCCAGCCGATGTCGAGCTCCGATCCCAGCTGGTGAAGGAGCCCACAGGCGAAGGTGTGGAAGCCGGGTCCGGCCGGCGAGGTCACGGCCCGCGCGGTCACCCGGCCCGCTGCGTCTGCCGTCAGGACGACATCGGGCGCCGCCGGGTGGAGGCCAACACGCAGCTCGGAGCCGGCGGTCGTGTCGTCGGTCCGACGGCTCGAGCGGACGACCTCCGGGCAGGCGCCGCGGATCCACCGCTCGGCTGTCTCGAGGAGCTGGCTGCCGGACGGAAGCCGTGGGATCAGGCCGCGCTTGGACGCCTGGCCGACCAGGTGGAACTCCAGGTCCACGAGACCTCCGCTGGCAAGCTTGTGTGCAGCACCACGATACGGCGCCGGCGGCCGACGCAGACCGAGTGGTTGGTACCAGCGGATCGCGCAGACGGTCCGCCCCGGAGGACGCGTGCTGCTCTGCCGGCGCGCTATGTCGGCGCGGCCGGCGACCTGCCGCGTGCCGTCGCGGCCGGTTGAGAACGGGGTGACCGCCGCCGGACGAACGCCTTGCGGGACTCCTCGGCGATGATCAGGACCCAGGGTGTCACCAGGACGAGCAGCCACTGCTCGGGCCCCAGCGGCGCCTGCCCGAGCGCGGCCTGGATCGGCGGGACGTAGACGAACGCGAGGAGGGCGACCGCCTCGACGGCCACGGCCCACACCAGCAGCCGGTTCGACAGGGGACCGATGGTGAGCAGGGACGCCGAGGTGCTCCGGCACTCGAACGCGTTGGCCATCTGCATGACCACGATCGTCGCGAAGACCATGGTCGAGAGGAGCGCCTTGTCGGGGCCGGTCGCGGGCAGCGGGGCGTCCGGCCAGCCGAAGAAGAGGGCGGCGCCGAGCGGCAGCATGGCCATCGAGGCGGCCGCCTCGATCGGGCCCAGGAAGCCGAAGGCGCGACCCAGCACCCGGCGATCCAGCAGCCGGGCACTCCGCTGCCGGGGTGGCCGGCCCATGACTCCCGGCCCCGGCTTCTCGGCTCCCAGCGCCACGGCCGGCAGCAGGTCCGTCCCGATGTCGAGGGCCAGGACCTGGAGGACGGAGATCATCAGCGGGATCGTCCCGGCCGAGAGCGCCCACAGGACGAACGGCGCGAGCTCGGCCACGTTGTCGGTCAGGTGGTAGGTCAGGAAGCGCCGGATGTTGTCGAACGCCGCCCGGCCCTCCTGGACCGCCTCGACGATGTGGGCGAAGTTGTCGTCGAGGAGCACGAGGTCGGCCGCCTCGCGGGCGACGTCCGTGCCGGTCCTGCCCATCGCCACACCGATGTCGGCCTGGCGGAGCGCGGGCGCGTCGTTCACGCCGTCGCCGGTCATGGCCACGACCTCGCCCCGTGACTGGAGCGCTCGCGCGATGCGCAGCTTCGTCTCGGGCGCGACCCGGGCTAGCACCACGTGATGCGCGCTCAGAAGGTCGGCCAGGCGATCGTCGCTGTCGGGGAGATCGGACCCCAGGATGACCCCGTCCATCTCGAACCCGGCCTCGCGCGCGACGGCCATGGCGGTGGCCGGGTGGTCGCCGGTGATCATGACGATCCTGATCCCGGCCCGCCGGCAGCGGGCGATCGCCTCCGGGACCTCGGGGCGCACCGGGTCTGACATCCCGACGAGGCCCAGGAGCTCCATGTCCATCTCGGCCTGGCGAGCCGTGTCGGGAAGGGGTCCCGCGATCTCGCGCCGAGCCAGCGCCAGGACCCGGAGCCCTTCCTCGGCCAGCGAGTCGATGCCGGCCGTCAGCTCGCTCACGTGTGCGTCGGTGAGCGGGACGGCTTCCTCGTTCCGCCGCACGCTGGCGCACAGCGGCAGGACCGCCTCCGGCGCGCCCTTGGCGAGCACCTCGTAGGCGCCTGACGGCAGGATGTGGACGGTGCTCATGCGCTGGCGTGCGGACTCGAAGGGGAACTCGCGGACCCTCGGCGCGGTCCGCTCTTCGGCCTCCCGCTCCACGCCGCCTTTGCGGGCCAGGACCAGGAGGGCTCCTTCGGTCGGATCGCCGCTGCACCGCCAGCGACCGTCATGCTCGGCAACTTTGGCGTCGCCGCAGAGGGCGGCGGCATGGAGCAGCCGGCGCACCTCGGCGAGGGCGCCCGTGGAGAGCGGCCGGCCATCCCTCGTTACGAGGGTCCCGGACGGGTCGTAGCCCCAGCCGGTCACCAGGTAGCGTGCCTGTGGCAGCACGACCGTCTGGGCCGTCATCTGGTTCGTCGTGATCGTCCCGGTCTTGTCGGTGCAGATGACGGTCGTCGCACCGAGCGTCTCGGCCGACTCGAGGCGCCGGACGAGCGCGCCGCCACGAGCCATCCGCGTCGCGCTCATCGCCAGCGACAGGGAGAGGGTCGGAAGGAGCCCCTCGGGGACGAGAGCGACGATGACCCCGATCCCGAACAGGAAGCCGTCGTGTGGGGGCATGCCCAGCGCGATCGCGGTGACGAAGCAGAGCAGTCCGACGGCCACGGCGACGGCCGCGATGGTGAAGACCGTGCGGTCGAGCTGGATCCGTAGCGGTGTCGGGCGCCGGACCACCTCGCCAGTGAGCCGGGTGATGCTGCCGAGGCGGGTCGCGTGGCCGGTGGCGGCGACGGCCACCAACCCCGAGCCAGAGGTGACGAACGTCCCGGCAAAGACCACGTTCGCGGCCGCCAGGGGGTCGCCCGGCGGCTCGGCGAGCGGCTCGGCGACCCGGACGACCGGCTCCGCCTCGCCGGTGAGGGTGGACATGTCCACCTTGAGCTCCGACGAGCGAATGACCCGCGCATCCGCCGAGATGCGATCGCCTTCGCGGAGCAGGACGATGTCTCCGGGAACCAGCTCGGAGGCCGGGATCGTGTGCTTCCGGCCGCCTCGCCGCACGATGGCGGTCGCCGGCAAGAGGGCCGTAAGGGCGTGCACGGCCCTCTCCGCGCGGTACTCCTGGGCGAAGCTGAAGGCGGCGTTGACCAGGATCACGACGATGATCGCAACCCCGAGCTGCGGCATCCCGCCCACCAACGCGAGCACGGCGGCGACCCACAGCAGCAGCGCGAAGAAGTGGATGAGCTGGTCGAAGAACCGCCTCGCCAGCCCGGGTCCGCGTGCGGTCGGCAGGACGTTCGGCCCGACCCGTGCGAGGAGCCCGCGCGCCTCGTCGCCCGACAGGCCGGCGCGAGTGGTGCGCAGCTCGACGAGCGCCTCATCGGGCGTGATGCAGGCCAGGCGCTCCAGGGGTGGTGGCCGCTGCTGGGTGCCCGGCCCGGGTGGCCCGGCTGCCGGCGCGCTGCCCGCGCTTGTGTTCATTGCGGTCGCGGCGTGCACGTGGTCCTCGATCACCCATAGCACGCGCCGTCGAGGCCGTGTCGTCTAGGGCCGGACCGCCCGACGACCCGGGAGGGCGGTCACCTGGCTCGCTGCCCGGCGCGCCCAGGTTCCTGGTCCTGGCCGGGGAGGGCTCGGCGACGTGGAGCCGGAAGGGGGGCGGGGCTTCGGGCTTCGCGGAGCCAGGGTCAGGGCCTTGCGGCCCTGTTCCCCTCGCCCGGGGGCTGCCACGGTTCCACCCGGAGGATCCGCCTGTCCAGCCAGAGGGAACGCCATGCGCGCGCTCGTGACCTACGAATCGATGTTCGGCAACACCAGGTCCATTGCCGAGGTCGTCGCCGAGGGGCTTCGTCGGCATCTCGAGGTCTCGCTTGTCGAGGTCGCGGATGCCCCGCCGCTCATCGGCGACGGCATCGACCTGCTGGTGGTTGGCGGGCCCACGCATGCCCACGGGATGACCACGCCCGAGTCTCGCGCCAACTCAGCAACGCGTGCCGGAGACCAGCTGGTGTCCCGAGGGAGCGGTATCCGCGAGTGGCTGGAGGCCGTGTCAGCGTCGCCGCGGAAGGTCCCGGCTGATGCCTTCGACACCCGCATCAAGGGCCCGGGCATCCTCTGGGGATCAGCCGCGAAGGCAGCAGAGAAGCAGCTCCGAGGCGCGGGGTTCACGATGGCCGCGTCGCCCCAGAGCTTCCTCGTCGGCGGCCCAACCGGACCGGTCTTCGACCGCGTGATCGACGGCGAGCTCGACCGCGCCCGACGGTGGGGTGCCGAGCTGGGTTCGACTGCAGCCGAGGCGACCGTGGACCTACCAGCGGTCTGATCGACCCGGGATCGCGGCTCCGTCCGGGCTGGATTGCTGCCCCGCCAGGCCGCCCAGGCTGCGGATCGTCCGGGACACGGCCGCCTGCTCGTCCCTCCTGGGCGCGCCCATTCGGGCCGATGGAAGAGGCCGTTGGGCTCCCGAGTCGGTCCGTGTGGCTCGTTGCCCGTGTCCGGGTGCCAACCCATAGTCCAAGGTGGATACGTGACGGCTGGAGCGGACCAGGAGCGATGTCGTCGTGCCGCTCCGGGTCGCAGGCAGGAAGAGTGAGCAATCGGACCACCCCGCCTGGCGGGGGCATCTACGCCGGACTGCTCGACCGCGGGATCTCGCGGCGGGCGTTTCTGAGGTTCTCGGCGGCGATGGCGACCGCGCTTGCCCTCCCGGCGTCATACGCACCCAGGATCGCCGATGCCGTCGAGCGCGCCCCGCGGCTGCCCCTGATCTGGCTGCGCGGCCAGGACTGCGGCGGCAACACGATGGCGTTCCTCCGGGCCGACGAGCCGACGACCAGCGACCTGCTGCTGGAGCTCCTGTCGATCGAGTACCACGAGACGATCATGGCGCCCGCCGGCGCGGACGCCCAGCAGACGCTGCTCGACGCCAT
>Ga0316622_100000834_pt1 | contig 18968 bp, 31 predicted proteins | sample OWC_Aug_OW2_C1_D_FD_207646 | JGI IMG/M metagenome (GOLD analysis project Ga0316622, IMG submission 207646) | Wetland soil microbial communities from Old Woman Creek delta, Ohio, United States - OWC_Aug_OW2_C1_D5_C | ecosystem: Environmental > Terrestrial > Soil > Wetlands | place: USA: Ohio... | reverse complement strand
GGTGAGATGGCGAAGGCGAAGTTTGAGAGGACGAAGCCGCACATCAACGTGGGGACGATTGGCCACGTTGATCACGGGAAGACGACGCTGACGTCGGCGATCACGAAGGTTCTGGAGCAGAAGGGGTTGTCGAAGTACGTGAGCTACGACGAGGTGGCGAAGGCGTCGGAGTCTCAGGGACGGCGGGACCCGTCGAAGATTCTCACGATCGCGGTGGCGCACGTGGAGTACGAGACGCCGAAGCGTCACTACGCACACGTGGACTGTCCGGGTCACGCGGACTACATCAAGAACATGATCACGGGCGCGGCGCAGATGGACGGGGCGGTGGTGGTGGTGAGCGCGGCGGACGGGCCGATGCCGCAGACGCGTGAGCACATTCTGTTGGCGCGTCAGGTGGGGGTGCCGAGCATCATCGTGTTCATGAACAAGGTGGACCTGGTCGACGATCCGGAGCTTCTGGAGCTTGTGGAGCTTGAGGTACGGGAGCTTTTGACGGAGTACAAGTTTCCTGGGGACGAGCTTCCGGTGATACGCGGATCGGCGATGAAGGCTTTGCAGTGCGGGTGCGGGAAGCCGGAGTGCGAGGCGTGCGGGTCGATCTGGAAGCTGGTGACGGCGATGGACGATTACTTCCCGGAGCCGGTTCGGGAGATCGACAAGCCGTTCCTGATGCCGGTGGAGGACGTGTTCTCGATCACGGGTCGGGGGACGGTGGGGACGGGACGGGCGGAGCGGGGAGTGGTCCACACGGGCGACAAGGTGGAGATCGTTGGGATCCGGGACACGCGGCAGTCGGTGGTGACAGGGGTGGAGATGTTCCGGAAGATCCTGGACGAGGGTCGCGCGGGTGACAACATTGGTTTGCTGCTTCGCGGGATCGAGAAGGAGGATCTGGAGCGCGGGATGGTGATCTGCGCGCCGAAGAGCGTGACGCCCCACACGAAGTTCATGGGGAAGGCGTACATTCTGTCGCAGCAGGAGGGGGGTCGTCACACGGCGTTCTTCAACGGGTACCGTCCGCAGTTTTATTTTCGGACGACGGACGTGACGGGGAACGCGACGCTTCCCGAGGGGCGTGAGATGGTGATGCCTGGGGACGACGTGGAGCTGACGATCCAGCTGATCACGCCGATCGCGATGGAGGAGGGGTTGCGGTTCGCGATCCGCGAGGGCGGCAGGACGGTCGGAGCCGGCACCATCACCAAGATACTCGAGTAAGGAGGACGCACGTGGCCGGCCAGAAGATTCGCATCCGCCTGATGGCCTACGAGCACGCGACGCTCGATCAGTCCACGGCGGAGATCGTGCGGGTCGTGAGGGAGACCGGAGGCATGATCTCGGGTCCGATCCCTCTGCCCACGAAGCGGAGGATGTACACGGTCCTCCGTTCGCCGCACATCGACAAGAAGTCGCGGGAGCAGTTCGAGATCCGGACGCACAAGCGCCTCATCGACATCACGAACTCGACGCAGAAGACGCTTGATGCCCTCATGGATCTGGACCTTCCGGGCGGCGTGGACATCTCGATCAAGGTCGAGTAGTGGCCCCGGAGGGCACGCCGCGCGGCGCGGCGTCCCGGACAGGGGGCGGCGAGGGAGAGAAGGATGACGGGCATCATCGGAAAGAAACTCGGGATGACCAGGATCTTCGACGAGAGCGGAGCCTCCGTCCCCGTGACGGTGATCGAGGCCGGCCCTTGTCTCGTGACCCGAGTGAGGACGAAGGAGCGGGACGGCTACGAGGCCGTGCAGCTCGGCTTCTCGCGCGCGAAGAGGAAGTCGCTCACGAAGCCGGTGCTGGGCCAGTTCGAGAAGGCCAACGTCCCGCCGCAGAAGCGGCTTCGGGAGTTCAGGGTGGCCGAGCCCGCGCGGTTCGAGGTGGGGCAGGAGATCAGGGTGGACATCTTCAAGCCCGGCGAGCATGTGGACGTGATGGGCGTGTCCAAGGGGCGCGGGTTCCAGGGCGTGATCAAGAGGCACGGGCATCACGGCGGTGACGAGGCTCACGGCTGCATGTCGCACAGGATCCCGGGATCGCTCGGACAGAGCGCGGCTCCGTCGCGCGTGTGGAAGGGCAGGGCGCTGCCGGGCCGCATGGGCGGCGAGCGGGTCACCGTGCGGCGCGTCCGCGTGGTCCAGGTCGATGCCGACCAGAACGTGCTCCTGATCAGGGGCGCCGTGCCGGGCGCGGCGAACGGGTTTGTGGTCGTGAGGAAGTCGAACACCGGGAAGTAGGCCCGTCGACTCCCGCGGTAACCAGCGAGCGAGGCTGAGGGGACGATGGCACACACGCTACCGATACTGACACGGGCTGGCCAGAAGAAGGGCGAGGTCACGCTGCCCGCCGGGCTCTTCGGCATCGAGCCGAACGAGCACGTGATGTACGAGGCGGTCAAGACCTACCTGACCAACCAGCGCCTGGGCACGGTCTCGCGGAAGACGCGGGCCGAGGTCGCGGGCGGCGGGAAGAAGCCCTGGAAGCAGAAGCACACCGGGCGCGCTCGGGCGGGCTCGAACACCGTTCCCCACTGGGTGGGCGGCGGCGTGACGTTCGCCCCCAAGCCCAAGGACCACAGCGCGAAGCTGCCGAAGAAGCTCAAGAGGCTCGCGCTCAAGTCGGCGCTGTCCTCGAAGGCGGCGGGCGACGAGATCCGGGTCATCGAGGACATCGAGCTCTCGAAGGTGAGCACGAAGGAGATCGCCGGCCTCCTGAAGTCCGCGGGAGTCTACGGCAAGAAGGTGCTCCTGCTCGTGCCGTCCGCCGACGAGAAGCTCCTCCTGTCCACGCGGAACGTCGCGAAGCTCGTCGTTCTCGAGGCCAGGGAGGTCACGACGTACCACCTCCTCTGGGCGGATGCGGCGGTGCTGACCGAGGGGGCGCTCAAGCAGGTGGAGGAGGTCTTCGGAGAATGAACCGCGATCCCAGGAAGGTCATCCTCGAGCCGGTCGTGACGGAGAAGAGCACCCGCGAGCGCCAGGAGAAGAACCAGTTCGCGTTCGTCGTGGCCCGTGACGCGACCAAGATCGAGATCAGGAACGCCGTCGAGAAGCTCTTCAACGTCGGGGTGTTGTCGGTGAGGACGATGAACGTTGAAGGCAAGATGAAGAGGCTCGGGCGGTTCCAGGGTCGTCGGTCGTCCTGGAAGAAGGCGATCGTCACTCTGAGAGAAGGCCAGAAGATCGAGTTCTTCGAGCACACCTAGTCTGGAAGAGAGCCGGGGGTTTTGGAGCCATGGCAGTCAAGAGGTTCAAGCCGACCACGCCGACCCTGCGGTACAAGACGGTCGCCTCCTTCGCTGAGATCACGAAGACGAGACCCGAGCGGTCTCTGATCGAGCCTCTGCGGAGCACCGGCGGGCGCAACAACCAGGGGCGGGCGACCGCGAGATTTCGGGGGGGCGGCCACAAGAGGATGTACCGGATCATCGACTTCCGCAGGGACAAGCGTGACATGCCCGCGAAGGTCGCGGCGATCGAGTACGATCCCAACAGGTCCGCGAGGATCGCGCTCCTCCACTACACGGACGGCGAGAAGCGCTACATCCTCGCCCCGGACAAGCTCGGGGTGGGCGACACCATCGTGGCGGGCGAGAACGCCGAGGTGAAGGTCGGGAACGCCCTTCCCCTGAGGAAGATCCCGCTCGGCATGACGGTGCACAACGTCGAGCTGAGCCGAGGCCGCGGGGGGCAGCTGGTGCGGAGCGCGGGCGCGGCGGCCCAGCTCATGGCGCGCGAGGGCAAGCACGCGCACCTGAGACTCCCGTCCGGCGAGGTGAGGCTTGTGGACGCCGAGTGCTACGCAACGCTCGGCCAGGTGGGACACATCGAGCACGAGAGCATCGCGATCGGGAAGGCGGGGAGGTCACGCTGGCTCGGCAGGCGCCCGCACAACCGCGGCGTGGCGATGAACCCCGTCGACCATCCCCTGGGCGGAGGCGAGGGCAAGGCGTCAGGCGGCCGGCACCCCTGCTCGCCGTGGGGCCAGAAGAGCAAGGGCCTGAAGACCCGGAAGAGAAAGAAGCACTCCGACAGGATGATCGTTCAGAAGAAGAAGAAGAAGTAGGCGAGGGGCCCCTTGGGGGCCGCCGCGAGCGACGAAGGAAGGGGCAGGAGCAGGATGAGCCGTTCGACGAAGAAGGGACCTCACATCCAGGAGCGCCTCCTGAAGAGGGTCCGCGCGATGGACCGCACGGGCGAGAGACGCGTCCTCCAGACGTGGGCCAGGAGTTCGGTCATCCCGCCGGACTTCGTCGGCCACACGATCGCGGTCCACAACGGCCATAAGTTCATCCCGGTCTACATCACCGAGAACATGGTCGGGCACAAGCTCGGCGAGTTCGCGTTCACGCGGACGTTCCGGGCCCATCGGAGCAGAGAGGCCACCACCACCGCGGCGAAGAAGCCCGGCGAGTAGGCCGCAGCACGACGCGCCGCGAGAGGCCCCAGGGCCGCGACGGCGCTCCCATGACGCAACGCCGGAGAATCGAGAGCATGGAAGCTCGAGCAAGAGGACGGTTCGTTCGCATGCCACCGAGGAAGGTGCGCCAGGTCGTGGACCTGATCCGGGGCAAGGGCGTCGAGGAGTCCATCCAGACGCTCCAGTTCCTGAAGCGCGCCGCCAGGATCCCCGTCGAGAAGACGCTGAGGTCCGCCGTGGCGAACGTGTTCAACACGAAGGAGGGAGCCAACCTGGATCCCTCGGACCTCTTCGTGCGAGAGGCGTTCGTCGACGAGGGGCCGGCGCTCAAGAGGTACGTCCCGGCGCCGATGGGCAGGGCGACCCCGATCCGCAAGAGAACGGCTCACATCACGATCGTCGTGAGCTCGAAGGAAGAGAAGAAGAAGGCGCAGAAGCGACCTGCCGCGAAGAAGCCGGCGGTCAAGGCAGCGAAGAGCAAGAAGTAGCCTGGGAGGGAGTCTTGGGTCAGAAAACGCATCCGGTAGGCTTCAGGCTGGGGGTCAACAGGACGTGGCAGTCCCGGTGGTTCGCGAAGAAGAACTACGCGGAACTGCTCAAGGAAGACCTGACGATCAGGCGGTACGTCGCCGCGAAGCTCTCCCGCGCCGGGATCTCCGACGTCGTCATCGAGCGCAAGGCGAGCAAGGTCGTCGTCAACGTCCGGACGGCTCGACCGGGGATCGTGATCGGGCGGAAGGGCATCGAGGTCGAGCGGCTCAACAAGGAGCTCGAGCACCTCACGAACAAGGAAGTCCGCATCAACATCGAGGAAGTGAAGAAGGTGGAGCTCGACGCCCAGCTCGTTGCTGAGCACATCGCGAAGCAGCTCGAGCAGCGCGTCGGTTTCCGGCGCGCCATGAAGAAGGCCGTCGAGTCCGCGATGCGGATGGGCGCGCAGGGGATCAGGGTGCGGTGCTCCGGCAGGCTCGGCGGCGCCGAGATGGCGCGCGTGGCGCAGCACCACGAGGGACGCGTCCCGCTCCACACGCTCCGCGCGGACATCGACTTCGCGAGGGCGACGGCCATGACGACGCACGGCACGTGCGGGGTCAAGGTGTGGATCTTCAAGGGAGAGAAGCTGGGCGGCCTCGATCGCACCGGCGACGAGCAGGGACAGGGGCAGCGCGAGGAGCGGCGGTCGCTGTCCGAGCGGCTTGACGACGAGGAGCGCGAGAGGACCGGCCGCGGCGGGCGCGGGCGCGAAGGCGGAGAGGGCGGTCGCGGCGGCAGGCCCGGCGGCAGGCCGGGAGGTCCGGGCGGCAGGCCGGGAGGTTCCGGCGGCAGGCCGGGAGGTTCCGGCGGCAGGCCGGGAGGTCCGGGCGGCAGGCCGGGAGGTCCCGGCGCCAGGCCGGGTGGTCCCCGGGGCAGGTCGGGCGGTCCGGGCGACCGTCCGAGGCGCAGGCCCCAGGGCGGACCCGGAGGCCCAGGCGGCTTCGGCAGGAAAGAGGGTGGTCCTGGTCCGGGGCCCGGCAGGAGAGACAGCGGGCCGCGTCACCGTGAGAGCGCGGGCGGGGACAAGCGCAGAGAGTCTGAGGGCAGCTAGTCATGCTCGAACCGAAGAGGTCCAAGTACAGGAAGCAGATGAAGGGGCGGCTTACCGGCCAGACGAAGGGCGCGGGGAAGCTCGACTTCGGCGAGTTCGGTCTTCTCGCCGTCGAACCGGGTTGGGTGACCGCGCGGCAGATCGAGGCCGCGAGAATCGCCATCACGAGGCACATGCAGCGGCGCGGCAAGGTGTGGTTCCGCATCTTCCCGGACAAGCCGCGCACCAAGAAGCCGGCAGAGACCCGAATGGGCAAGGGGAAGGGTCCCCTCGACCACTGGGTCGCTGTGGTGAAGCCGGGACGGATCATCTGCGAAGTCGAGGGCGTGACCGAGCAGGTCGCGCGGGAGTGCCTGTCGCTCGCGAGCCACAAGCTCCCGATCAAGACCAGGTTCATGTCGAGAGAGATGTAGTGCAGAAGGAGTGTTCGCCGTGAAGGTGAAGGAGTTGAGGACCCTGACCCGGGACGAGCTGGCGCAGCGCCTGCGCGATTCCAGGGACGAGCTGTTCAACCTCAAGTTCCAGCAGAAGACAGGACAGCTCTCGAACCCGCTCCGGATCAGGCAGGTCCGGAAGGACATCGCGCGGCTCATCACTCTCCTCAAGGAGTCCGAGCCCAAGGGGACGAGCGCCGCGGAGCAGGGGACCAGGTAGGGTAGCGCCGGGACGCCGGCTTATCGGAGCGGGAGCGTATGACCGAGACTGCGAAGCGAGGCCGCCGCAAGGTCCGCGTCGGCACCGTGGTGAGCGACAAGATGGAGAAGACAGCCGTCGTGGCTGTCACCCGTCTCGTCCGACACACGCGCTACAGCCGTTACGTGAAGAGGACCACGAAGTTCAAGGTCCACGACGAGAAGAACGAATGCCACGTGGGCGACACCGTCCGCATCGGGGAGACGAGGCCCTTGAGCAAGGACAAGAGGTGGCGCCTCCTCGAAATCACGAAGCGGGCCGAGTAACCGTTGCCACAGACGGAAGAGGCGGGCGATGATCCAGGAGTACACGAAGCTCAAGGTGGCGGACAACTCCGGAGCCAAAGAGGTGCGCTGCTTCAAGGTGCTGGGCGGCTCCAGGCGCAGGTACGCCACGGTCGGCGACATCGTCGTCGCGAGCGTGCGGTCGGCCCTCCCGGGCGGGACCGTGAAGAAGAAGCAGGTCGTGCGGGCGGTCGTGGTGCGGACGAGGAAGGAAGTGAGGCGGCGGGACGGGACCTACATCCGGTTCGACGACAACGCTGCGGTCCTCGTCAACCCACAGAACGAGCCGGTCGGAACGAGAATCTTCGGGCCCGTGGCGCGGGAACTCAGGGAGAGGAAGTTCATGAAGATTATCTCCCTCGCGCCCGAGGTGCTGTAGGCAGCCGTCCGAACGGGCGGCGATAGGGGTCGCGATGCACATAGCGAAGAACGACTTGGTCGAAGTCATCGCCGGCAACGACCGCGGGAAGCGCGGAAAGGTCCTCAAGGTCTTCCCGACGACGAACCGGCTGCTTGTGGAGGGCGTCAACTTCGTCCACAGGCACACGCGTCCGCGCAGGCAGGGTGATCAGGGCGGGATCATCGAGAAGGAAGCGCCCCTGAATGCTTCGAACGTGCTCCTCGTGTGCACTCGATGCAATAGAGGGGTGCGCGTCCGGACGAAGGTCCTGACGGACAAGAGCAAGTCCCGGGTCTGCACGAAGTGCGGGGAGATGATCGAGCGGCGGTAGCAGCCCGGCAGGCGTCCGCGGGACTGGCGGACCGGACAAGGAAAACGGACACATGGCAACTCCACGACTCAGAGAGAAGTATCGCAAGGAAGCGGTGCCGGCCCTCATCAAGCACTTCTCCTACGGCAATCCGATGATGGTGCCGCGCCTGTCGAAGATCGTCATCAACATCGGCCTGTCCGAGGCCAAGGACGACATCAAGATCCTCGACAGCGCCGTGAAGGAACTCGCGGCGATCTCGGGACAGAAGCCCAAGATCACTCGGGCGAAGAAGTCCATCGCGAACTTCAAGCTCCGCGCGGGCCAGCCCATCGGCTGCAAGGTCACGCTCCGCGGGAGCATGATGTACGAGTTCCTCGACCGTTTCATCACGCTGGCGGCTCCCCGCATCCGCGACTTCAGGGGGCTTCCGAGGAACTCCTTCGACGGACGGGGCAACTACACGTTCGGGCTCGAGGAGCAGATGGTGTTCCCCGAGATCGACTACGACAAGGTGGAGATGGTCAAGGGCATGGACGTCACCATCGTGACGTCCGCGAAGGCGGACGAAGAGGCGTACGAGCTGCTGAGGCTCATGGGGCTGCCCTTCCGGAAGTAGCGGGTGGCCCGATCAAAGGGGTGTGACGGTTTGGCGAAGAAGTCCTGGATCGTGAAGCAGCAGAGCAAGCCGAAGTTCAGCTCGCGGAAGTACAACCGCTGCCACCGCTGTGGCAGGTCGCGCGCGTTCATGGGCGACTTCGGTCTGTGCCGCATCTGCTTCCGGGAACTGGCGCTCAAGGGGCAGATCCCTGGCGTCGTGAAGGCGAGCTGGTAGGCGGGTTCGCCCGCGCCGGATGCGGCAGTGCGGAGCGTCCGCAGACGCGCCGCGCCCTCTGGACTCGAGCGCAGGAGAGACGAATCTATGATGACCGATCCTATTGCTGACATGCTGACGAGGATCCGGAACGCGACCCGGGCGAAGAAGCGGGCCGTCGACGTCCCGTCGTCGAGGTTCAAGGTCGCCATCGCCGAGGCGCTCCTCCGGGAGAGGTTCATCAAGGACTACAGGGTGGTGGAGGACAAGAAGCAAGGGGTTCTCAGGATCCAGCTCAAGTACACACGAAGCGGCGAGAGCGTGATCCGAGGGATCAAGCGGGTGTCGAAGCCCGGCCTCAGGCACTACGTGGGAGCGCGCGAGATCCCGCGCGTGCGAAGCAACTACGGGACCGCGATCCTCTCCACCCCGAAGGGGGTGCTCACGAGCGCCGAGTCCCGGAAGGAGAACGTCGGCGGCGAGGTCGTCTGCCACATCTGGTAGGCGGCGCGCGCGTCGCACGGACCTGACGCGAGGAGAGAAGGATGTCGAGAGTAGGCAGAGCTCCTGTTGTGCTCCCTCCCGGCGTGACGGCCGCCGTCGGCGACGGCGTCGTCCGCGTGAAGGGGCCGAAGGGCGAGCTCACGACCAAGATCGTGCCGAACGTGTCGGTGACGGTGGAGGGGAACGTCGTCCAGTGTCATCGGTCCTCGGACGAGAAGCCGGTGAAGTCTGCGCACGGCACGATGCGCTCGCTCATCGCCGGGATGGCAAAGGGCGTCTCCGAGGGGTACCAGAAGAACCTGGACATCATCGGGGTCGGATACGGCGCGGAGCTCAAGGGCAAGACGCTCCACATCAAGCTCGGATACACGCATCCGTGCGTCTACGAGATTCCCGACGGCATCCAGGTGGAACTTCCGGATCCGACGAGAGTCGCAGTCAAAGGGATAGACAAGCAGCTGGTCGGCAAGGTGGCCGCCGAGCTTCGGTCCTTCAAGCCACCGGAGCCGTACCAGGGCAAAGGGATCAGGTACCACGACGAGCAGGTCAAGCGGAAGGCCGGAAAGCTGGCCGTATCTGCGGGTATGTAGCGGGGACCCGCTTGGATCTCCAACTGAGGCTGGTGAACGAACATGAAGGCTAGCTGCGACGCCAGGAGAAGTGGAAGAGAAAGACGGAGGAAGCGCGTCCGCCAGGTGGTGTCGGGCGGGGGCGACCGTCCACGGCTGAGCGTCTTCAGGAGTCTGAAGCACATCTACGCCCAGCTCATTGACGACGAGCGCGGCGTGACGCTCGTGCATACCTCGACCCTGAGCGAGGCGGTGAAGAGCGAGCTCGGCAACGGGAACCACTCCAAGACCGACGCGAGCAAGGCGGTGGGGAAGGTCCTGGCACGGATGGCGCTCGAGAAGGGCATCAAGCAGGTGCGTTTCGATAGGGGCGGGTATCTGTATCACGGCAGGGTCGAGGCCCTGGCCCAGGCTGCGCGCGAGGGCGGTCTGGAATTCTAGAACGACTCGGGGAGGGAGTAGGAGCTCGATGGCAGAGCGGGATCGGCAGCCGAGACGCGGCAGGGACATGCGGGAACCGAGGGAGTTCAAGGTCCCGGAGTTCGTGGAGCGTGTCGTAGGCATCAATCGCGTGGCGAAGGTCGTGAAGGGTGGCCGGCGCTTCGGGTTCAACGCGCTGGTGGCGGTGGGGGACGGGAAGGGGAAGGTCGGCATCGGGCTCGGCAAGGCCAACGAGGTCGCCGAGGCGATCCGGAAGGGCACCGAGGCGGCGAAGAAGCACATGATCGAGGTGCCCCTCCTCGGCCCCACGGTCCCTTACGCCGTCACGGGCAAGTTCGGCGCCGGGAGGGTGCTGCTGAGGCCGGCGAGTCCCGGCACGGGCATCGTCGCCGGCGGAGGGGTTCGGGCCGTCATGGAGTGCGTGGGCGTGAAGGACGTGCTCGCGAAGTCCCTGGGCTCGAACAACCCCCACAACATCGTCAAGGCGACGATGGTGGCGCTGAAGGAGATGCGCTCCGCGACGGACGTCGCCAGGGCGCGCGGGATCACCGTGAAGGAGCTCTTCAGCATCCCCGGGGAGGTGGACCGTGCCTAAGAAGCTCAGGATCTGCCAGGTGCGGAGCGCCGTCCGACGCACGGAGAGGCAGAAGAGGACCGTGCGCGCCCTGGGTTTCAGACGGCTCCATCAGGTCGTCGAGGTCGGTGACACTCCCCAGGTGCGCGGGATGATCGAGCACGTGCGCCACCTCGTGACGGTCGAGGAGATCACCGAGTAGGTCGTTCTGGCGGAAGGAAGGTTGTCGGATGAAGCTCAACGAACTCAGATACGCGAAGGGCGCCCGCAGGAACCGGAAGCGCGTGGGCCGCGGCCAGGGTTCGGGTCACGGACGCACGAGCGGCCGCGGGCACAAGGGACAGAAGGCGCGCGCGGGCGCCAGCATCCCCGCCTGGTTCGAGGGCGGTCAGATGTCGCTCGCGAGGCGAATCCCCATCAAGGGATTCAAGAACCCCACGAGGGTGGAGTACGAGGTGGTGAACCTGAGTGATCTCGCGCGGTCCGGCCTCGAGGGCGAGGTGACCGTTGAGGTCCTGAGGGCAAGCGGGGTGGTGCGGCGCAGCAGGAAGCCGGTCAAGGTGCTCGCGACGGGTGAGATCTCGAAGCCCCTGAGTCTCAAGGTGCACGCCATCAGCGGCAAAGCGCTCGAGAAGGTGAAGGCCGCGGGCGGCACGGTCGAGCTCATCAAGTAGGGAAAGGCTCCGGTCATGCCGAACATATTCCGAAGCTTCACGAGCATGTTCAAGATCCCCGAGCTCAAGAGGCGTGTCCTCTACACGCTCATGATGCTCGTCGTCTATCGCGTCGGCGGTCACATCCCGACGGCGGGAGTGAACGGCCAGGCGCTCGCGGCCTACTTCAAGTCACAGCAGGGGTCGCTCCTGGGGCTCTACGACATGTTCGTCGGGGGCGCGTTCGCGAACGCGACCATCTTTGCGCTCGGCATCATGCCCTACATCAGCGCGTCGATCATCCTCCAGCTCTTCTCAGCGGTGGTTCCCTACTTCGAGAAGCTGAGCAAGATGGGCGAGGAAGGGCGGAAGAAGATCACGCAGTACACGCGCTACGGCACGGTTCTGCTCTCGCTCCTCCAGTCGTACGCGCTCTCCGCGTACCTGCAGAACCTGCCTCCGGTCGGCGGGATTCCCATCGTCCCCAACCCTGGCTTCGGGTTCACGCTGCTCACGATGCTCACGATGACGACCGGCACCATCTTCATCATGTGGCTGGGCGAGCAGATTCAGGAGAAGGGCATCGGGAACGGCATCTCGCTCATCATCTTCATCGGCATCGTGGCCCGGTACCCCGCGGACTGGTTCAACACCTTCAGGGCCATGAGGATGGGCTCGCTCAACATCTTCCAGCTCATCATTCTCCTGGCCGTCATGGTGGGGATCGTCGCGGCGGTCGTGCTCATGACCCAGGCCCAGCGCAGGATCCCCGTGCAGTACGCGAAACGGGTGGTCGGTCGAAAGATGTACGGCGGGCAGAGCACGCACATCCCGCTCAGGCTGAATACCGCCGGCGTCATCCCGGTCATCTTCGCGCAGTCGATCATCATGCTCCCGGGGACGCTCGCCGAGTTCTTCCAGGGCAGCGCCCTCATGGAGACGGTCTCGGCCATGTTCAGGCCGGGAGGCTGGCTCTACAACATCCTCTACCTCGTGATCATCGTCTTCTTCACGTACTTCTACACGGCGATCGTCCTGAATCCGGTCGACCTCGCCGACAACATGAAGAAGTACGGCGGGTTTGTGCCGGGCAAGCGCCCGGGGAAGGGCACGGCCGAGTACATCGACAGCGTGCTCACGAGGGTGACGCTGCCGGGAGCCTTCTTCCTCGCGTTCATCGCGATCCTCCCGTACTTCCTCATGCAGTGGCTGAACGCGCCCTTCTACTTCGGCGGCACGGGGCTCCTCATCGTCGTCGGCGTGGGCCTGGACACGCTCGCGCAGATCGAGTCCCACATGCTCATGAGGCACTACGACGGCTTCCTCCAGAAGGGGAAGCTGAGAGGCAGGAGAGGCTACTAGCCGGAGCCGGGGAGTTCCGGGCCTCCGCGGGAACCGCGGGGGCGTAGGGAGCCCGCGTGATCGTCATCTTCCTGGGCCCGCCCGGCGCCGGCAAGGGCACGCAGGCGAAGAGGCTTGCGGCGGAACTGGGGATACCCCACGTCTCGACCGGGGATGCGCTCCGGTCGGCCGTGGAGCGCGGGACGCCGCTCGGCAGGGAAGCGGCGCAGTACCTTGACAAAGGACTTCTGGTCCCGGACGCGACGATGCTCTCGCTCGTCGCCGAGTTCCTGGACCGGGCCGAGAGCGCGCGGGGGCTCATCCTGGACGGCTTTCCGAGGACGACCCCTCAGGCAGAGGGCCTGGATGCCCTCCTCGCGTCACAGGGCCGCGCGGTGCACTGCGTCCTGCTGCTCGACATCGACGAGGAGGAGGCCGTGCGGCGGCTGACGGCCCGCGTGTGGTGCCCCAGGTGCGGGGCCATCCACAACCTCGTGACCGACCGGCCGAAGGTCGAAGGATGCTGCGACGACTGCGGCGGGCGGCTCGAGCCCAGGACCGATGACGTCCGTCACGTCATCGAGGCGCGGTTCGAGGAGTACGAGAGACTCACGCAGCCGGTCGTGGAGTACTACAGCTCGCGCGGAAGGCTCAAGACCGTGGATGCCCGGCAGCCGATCGACCAGATCACGAGGGAGCTGACGGCGGCGGTCCAGGCCTGCGGGGGTTTCGATTCCCCCGGCGGCGCGCGATGATCGCGATCCGGACGGACGAGGAGGTCGCCCGCATCAGGGAGAGCGGGCGGCTCGTGGCGGGAGCGCTCGACCTCGCGGGCAGGATCGTGGCGCCCGGCGTGACGACCGGGGCGCTCGAGGCCGAGCTCGAGAAGTACGTGCGGGACCACGGCGGGACGCCCGAGTTCAAGGGCTACCGGGGCTACCCGGCCGCGATCTGCGCCTCGGTGAACGACCAGGTCGTTCACGGCATCCCGGGAACGCGCCGGCTGCGAGAAGGCGACATCGTCGGGATCGACGTGGGCGTTCGGAAGGACGGGTTCGTCGCGGACGGCGCGAGGACGTTCCCGGTAGGAAGGGTGTCCGAGCTGGCGGGCCGGCTCATCCGCGTGACCGAGGAGGCGCTCGGAGCGGGCCTGGGGGCGGTGCGGGACGGGGCGCGTCTGTCAGACGTCTCGCATGCGGTCCAGACGGTGGTCGAGGCGGCCGGGTTCTCGGTGGTGCGCGAGCTTGCCGGCCACGGGGTCGGGACGGAGCTGCACGAGGCGCCCGAGATCCCGAACTTCGGCGAGCCGGGCAACGGGCCGCCGCTCAGGAGCGGGATGGTGCTCGCGATCGAGCCCATGGTGAATGCCGGGCGAGCGGCGGTGCGGACGCTCCCGGACGGCTGGACCGTCGTGACCGCCGACAGGACGCTGTCCGCCCACTTCGAGCACACGGTGGCGGTCGGACCGGCGGGCGCGGACGTACTGACAGAGGTTCGCGCAGTGCAGAGCTAGGAACGAGCGGGCGGCCGATCGGGCGCCCGGGGGAGTGGATGGCGAAGCAGAAGGGCATAACGGTCGAGGGCGTGGTGGTCGAGGCGCTGCCCAACGCGATGTTCCGGGTGGAACTCGACAACGGGCACAGAGTCCTTGCGCACATCTCGGGGAAGATGCGGCTGAACTACATCAAGATCCTCCCTGGGGACAAGGTGACGCTCGAGGTCTCGCCTTACGACTGGTCTCGCGGGCGGATCACCTACCGTTACAAGTGATCCTGAGAGGCCCGCGCATCGGGGGAGAGCCATGAAGGTCCGGTCTTCGGTCAAGAAGATCTGCGAGCACTGCAAGCTCATCAAGAGGCACGGCACGGTCCGTGTCATCTGCAAGAACCGCAGGCACAACCAGCGGCAAGGCTAGGAATACGAGAGGGAGGATGCGTCGTTGGCGCGTATCGTCGGTGTCGACATCCCTGACGGCAAGAGGGTCGTCGTGGCCCTCACCTACATCTACGGGATCGGCCGCACGTCATCGGAGAAGATCCTGAAGCTCGCGGGCGTGCAGGAAACAACCCGCGTGAAGGACCTCTCCGCCGACCAGATCAACAGGATCCGCCAGGCGATCGAAGGCGGCTTCCGCGTGGAGGGCGCGCTTCGCACGGAGGTTGCGCTGAGCATCAAGCGCCTGAAGGACATCGGCTGCTACCGCGGCTGGCGTCACAGGCGCGGGCTTCCGGTCCGCGGGCAGAGGACCAGGACGAACGCCCGAACCCGCAAGGGGCCGAAGAAGACTGTCGCGGGCAAGAAGAAGAAGGCCGGCAAGAAGGGCTAGCCTCTAGGAGGTTTCTGACTTGGCTCAGAAGAAGAAGGCACTGGTTGAGCCCGACGGTGTGGCGCACATCCGCGCGAGTTTCAACAACACCATCGTGACGCTCACCGACATGCGCGGCAACACGATCTCGTGGGCGAGCGCCGGACGGGTGGGTTTCAAGGGGTCGAAGAAGAGCACCGGCTTCGTCGCTCAGGTCGTTGCGAGCAACGCCGCTGAGCAGGCGATGTCCAGGGGGCTCCGGAGGGTCGAGGCGCAGGTGACGGGGCCGGGACCGGGCCGGGAGCCGGCGATCCGCGCTCTCCAGGCGGCAGGGCTCAAGATCACCGCGATTCGCGACGTGACGCCGATCCCGCACAACGGGTGCCGACCGGCGAAGAAGAGGCGCATCTAGCGCGGAGGTTCAGTAGATGGCGACGTACAACGGTGCCCGGTGCAAGGTCTGCCGGCGCAACGGCACGAAGCTCTTCCTGAAGGGGCAGCGCTGCATGAGCGACAAGTGCGCCTTCGAGAGGCGCGCTTATCCTCCGGGCGAGCACGGCCAGAGGCGCGGCGGCAAGCCCAAGGACTTCGGGATTCAGCTCAGGGAGAAGCAGAAGGCCAAGCGGGCCTACGGCATCCTCGAGAGGCAGTTCAGGAAGTACTACGAGGAGGCGGAGCGTCAGAAGGGCGTGACGGGAGAGAACCTCCTGCGGCTTCTCGAGAGACGTCTCGACAACATCGTGTACCGTCTCGGGTTCGCGCAGTCCCGCGCGACGGCGCGGCAGCTCATCGTCCACGGGCACTTCGAGGTGAACGGGAAGAAGGTCGACATCCCGTCGTACTCCTTGAAGGCAGGCGACGTGGTGGGCGTGGCGGAGAAGAGCAAGAGCCTTCCAGAGATCCGGGCGTCGGTGGATGCGAAGGCCGGCATCGGGACGGTGGAGTGGCTCGAACTGGATCCGAAGAAGTTCGTCGGAAGGATGCTCGAGATGCCCTCAAGGCAGCAGATTCCGACGCCTTTGAACGAGCAGCTCATCGTCAACTTCTACTCCAGATAGTTCCCGGGCTCTCAAGTGACGGTGGCCGAGTCCCAAGGAGGCCAGCGAATAATGAAGTGGAAGAACCTGAGAATGCCGGAAGGGATCGTCTGGAACCAGGAGACGCTGACCGGCTCGTACGGCAAGCTCGTGGCGGAACCGCTCGAGCGAGGCTACGGGATCACGGTCGGCAACTCCCTGAGACGGGTCCTTCTCTCGTCCCTGCAGGGGGCGGCGGTGACCGCCGTCAGGATCACAGGCGCGCTGCACGAGTTCAGCGTGGTTCCGGGCGTGACCGAGGACGTGACCGAGATCGTCCTCAATCTGAAGCAGCTCCGCGTGAAGCTCATGACCGACGGACCCGAGACGCTCGTGCTCCGGGCGGCCAGCGAAGGGACCATCAGGGCCTCGGACTTCGCGCCGAATCCGAACGTCGAGATCATGAACCCGGACCAGGTCATCGCCACGCTGGGCGCGGACTCCAAGCTCGACATGGAGGTGACGATCGGCTCCGGCAGGAGCTACGTGCAGGCGGAGGACCACGGGTTTGAGGACAAACCCATCGGGTTCATCGCGGTCGACTCCGTCTTCTCGCCCGTCAGGAGGGTCAGCTACGAAGTCGAGAACACGCGCGTTGGCCAGCGCACGGACTACGACAAGCTGACGCTCGAGGTGTGGACGGACGGCACGGTGACCCCGGTCGACGCCGTCTCGTTCGCGGCGAAGCTCCTCAAGGACCACCTTCTCCTCTTCATGGACTTCGATGTGGAGCCCGTCGAGGAGAAGGAAGAGTACGTCGACGAGGAGAGGCTCAGGATGCGCGAGCTTCTCGATCACAGCGTTGAGGAGCTCGAGCTCTCCGTGAGGTCCTCGAACTGCCTGCGGGACGCCGGCATCAAGACGCTGGGCGACCTCGTGCAGAAGTCCGAGGCGGAGATGCTCAAGTACCGCAACTTCGGCCGGAAGTCGCTCCAGGAGCTCGTCGACATTCTGAGCGATCTGGGGCTGCGCTTCGGGATGGACGTTGACGCGATGCTCGCGGGTGAGGCCGCTCTTGCGCCTCCTCTCGAAGGCGTCGCGGACGAAGGCGAGGAGTTCGTCGGCGAGCCAGTCGACGGCGAGGCAGAACCTGCCGGCGGAGGCTCCGAGGGGGCCGAGGCGCCTGTCCGCGAGGAGTAGCGCGCGGAGGACCGCAGGGGCGCTGCGCGCTCGCAGAGCAAGGGCGACGGCGAAAGGCGAGGCGATCGATGCGACACAGGTGTAAGGGGCGGAAGCTCAACCGCACGTGGGCGCACAGGAAGTCCATGCTGCGGAACATGGTGACCTCGTTCCTCGATCTCGAGCGGATCGAGACGACGGACGCGAAGGCCAAGGAGGTGAGGGCGCTCGCAGAGCGTCTGATCACGCTTGCGAAGCGGGGGAATGGGAGCGTGGCCGCGCGTCGTCGCGCCATGAGGGTGTTGAGGGACAGGCGTGTGATGAAGAAGCTCTTCGAGGAGTTGGCGCCGCGGTTCGCAGAGCGCCCCGGCGGCTACACCAGGATCGTGAAGGTGGAGACGCGGCTGGGCGATGCGGCGCCGCTGTCGATCCTCCAGCTGATCAACGAGCCCGTGACCTTCAAGGAGCGGAAGGCTCGCGACGCGGAGGAGGCCGAGCCGGCACCGCGTAAGCCGGCACCCGCGGAGGCCGCCGGGCAACCGGCGGAGGCGGCAGCCGAGGCGGTTGCGGCAGAGGCGGAGAAGGCGGAGTAAGCGTGAGCGGGCGGGACGTACGCGGGCGGCGCGCCGCATCGCGGATCTGCCGCCGGACGGACACGAGAGACTGCAGACGGGCGCCGGGGGCCTTCCTCGGCGCTCTTTTTCTTGTGGCCTGCCTTGAAGCGTGTCTCCCGGGCTGCACTGCTCTTGAGGCAATGGGGGGTGTCCCCGTCGCCACACCTGCCGCGGACGATACGGCGCCGGACGGCTCCGCCGCGCCGCCCGCGGTGAGCGGAGAGGCCTGGGGCGCGCTCGCCGAGGAGCCCGTGCGCGTGGGTCTCATGAGGGCCACGACGAGCGCGACCGTGACGGCCCGCGGGGCGTTCGCCGTGACGGTCTACGCGGGCGCGGCCCGCCGCCTGTCGTGCGCGGCTGGGGAGGAGTGGGTGTTCGAGGGACGGCGGCCCGGGCTGTCGGTCCGTTCCTCGAAGGGCACTGCGCTCGAGATCGAGGACGGCACCGTGCGGGTGCGCCCCGCTGACGCGGCGGCGCTCGTCGTGAACGGCACGGCGTACCGAGGGGAGATCGAGATCTACCCGGCCACACCCGGTTCGATCGCCGTCGTGAACGTCGTCGGCATCGAGTCGTACCTGAGGGGCGTGGTGCCCGGCGAGATCGGGAAGCGTCCCGTCGGCGAGCTTGAGGCGGTGAAGGCGCAGGCCGTTGCCGCGAGGACGTACGCCGCCGCGTCCAGCGGGGCGCGGGCCGGCGGGAGCTTCGACGTGCTCGCGACGATCGAGGACCAGCTCTACAGAGGCGCGGACTCCGAGGATCCCGTGTGCGACCGTGCCGTCTTCGAGACCGCGGGGCTCGTCCTTGCGTCCGGAGGTCGGCCGGCGATCACGTACTTCCACTCGACGTGCGGGGGGCGGACCGAAGCGAGACACGAGGTGTGGGAGCTCGGCGAGACGCCGTACCTGAGATCGGTGTGGGACACGCGCGGCGGGTCGCACGAGCTCGATCAGGCGTGGTGCTCGGAGGCGCCGTCCTTCGAGTGGACGGAGTCTTGGACCGGAGAGGAGATCGCCCGGCTCGTTCGCGAGGGGCTGCCCAAGGTGGCATCCACACCGGTGCGCGAACCCGTGGGGAGCGTCACCGGCCTCGAGGTCACGGCGCGGGCCCCGTCCGGCCGCGTGCGGTGGCTCGAGGTGCGCACGGAAGGCGGCACGTACCGCGTGCTGGGAGACAGGGTGCGACGGCTCCTGAGGAGGCCGGATGGGGGCGCAATCCTCCGGAGCGCGTGGTTCGACCTCGTCGTTGACACGACGGGGGGCACGGTCGT
>Ga0316622_100000832_pt1 | contig 18990 bp, 16 predicted proteins | sample OWC_Aug_OW2_C1_D_FD_207646 | JGI IMG/M metagenome (GOLD analysis project Ga0316622, IMG submission 207646) | Wetland soil microbial communities from Old Woman Creek delta, Ohio, United States - OWC_Aug_OW2_C1_D5_C | ecosystem: Environmental > Terrestrial > Soil > Wetlands | place: USA: Ohio... | reverse complement strand
TCCTCGATCACGGCCTCGGGATCCATGAGGAATGCCTTCGCAATGGCCTGGTAGCCGCCGGCGGCGATGTAGTCCTCGATGTCGAAGGGGTCGATCCGGCCGTTGAGATCGAAGACGATGCGCTTCTGGTGCTTGTAGAAGGGGATGTCCTTCTCGAGCCGCACGATCTCGTCCGTGGCCGGCTTCCTGTAGAGGAGACGCTCCACGGCGTCGCCCTTCTCGATCGTCGTCCCGAGGACGTCCTTGACGTCCTTGGGCTTGACGGACTCGTAGAAGATCCCCGTGGGGTGATGGACGACGAGTGGTCCCTTCTCGCAGAAGCCGTGGCAGCCGGTGAGCTTGAGCCTCACGGCCTGGGCCATCCCCTTCGACTCGATCTCGGCCCTCATGGCCTCGGCCAGCGCCATGGCGCCGCCCGCCCTGCAGCCCGTCCCGGCGCACAGGTAGATCACGTGCTCGGGCTGGAGACGCGCCAGCGAGGCCTCCCTCGCCAGGCTCTCGAGCTCCACGCGCGAGCGCAGGGCCTTGCGCACCGTGCCTGCCTCCGCTCTCACCGCTTCACCTTCAGGATCTTCGCCACTCTGCTCTGCTTCACGCCCGGGTTGTACTCGTCGTTCACGATGACGACCGGCGCGAGAGCACACGCGCCGACGCAGTTGACCGCCTCGAGCGTGTGGGAGAGATCCGCCGTGGTCTCGCCGGCCGCGATCCCGAGGAGCCGCTCGGCCTCGTCCATGACGAGCCGCGCCCCGCGCACGTGGCAGGCCGTCCCCAGGCAGACCTTGACGATCGTTCGCCCGCGAGGCTTGAGGCTGAAGGCCTTGTAGAAGGTGGCGATCGAGTAGATGCGGCCGATGGGGACACCGAGCTCCTCCGAGACGATCTCGAGCGCCTCGTGCGGCAGGTAGTTGAGGGAGGCGGTCAGGTCCTGGAGCACCTGGATGAGCTGCTCGGGATCCTTGCCGTAGGATGCGAGGATCCCCCTGACCTTCTCGGCATCCACTGCGGGCCCCTGTCTCGTCTGCTCATCCACTGGCCTTGCTCCTCGATCCGGGCTTCCACCTCCTGGCCTCCTCACGCCCGATCTCGACGCCGCGCTCGAAGATCTTCACGTTCGTCTCCACGAGCTCGCGCTTGCCCTTGGTGCCGAACTGGTACTCGATCATCTTCTCGATGCTCCCGGGCTCGACCATCCCCGTCGCCCCGATGAGCGTGCCGAGCATGACCATGTTGGCCGCCTTGGCCGTCCCCATCTCGTACGCGATGTCGTTGCAGCGGACGTGGAGGATCGAGATGTCCGTGCGGTCCGAGGAGACGGGGATGAGCGACGAGTTGATGATGAGCAGCCCTCCGGCCTTGACCTTCGGGCCGAACTTCTCGAGGCTAGGGCGGTTCATGACCGCCGTGTTCCTGGGGCTCGCCACGACCGGCGAGCCGATGGGCTCGTCCGAGACCTGCACGATGCAGTAGGCTGTCCCGCCCCGCATCTCGGGCCCGTAGGAAGGGAGCCACACGGCCTGCTTGCCCTCGTTCATCCCCGCGTAGGCGAGCATCTGCCCGATGAGCATGACGCCCTGGCCTCCGAACCCGGCGAACATGACCTCGTGGCGCATGGGCTACCCTCCCGCCGTCTCCTCGGGCGTGCGCTTCACGCCGAGGGGGTAGTAGGGGATCATGTTCTCCTCGAGCCACTGGCCCGCTTCCTCGGGCGTCAAGCCCCAGTTCGTGGGGCAGGTGGAGAGGCACTCCACCAGGCTGTAGCAGCGCCCCTCTGCCTGGTAGCGGAAGGCCTGCTTTATGCAGCGCTTGGCCTCGATGATGTGGCGCGGCGTGTGCACCGCGACCCGGGCTATGTATCCGGGCGTCCTTATCTCGCTCAGGATCTCGGCCACGCGCAGGGGATGGCCGCAGTCGTTGACGTCGCGGCCGAACGGTGTCGTCGTCGTGATCTGGCCCGGCATCGTCGTCGGGGCCATCTGGCCGCCCGTCATGCCGTAGATCGCGTTGTTCACGAAGATCGTCGTGATCTTCTCCCCGCGGTTGCACGCGTGGATCGTCTCGCCCATGCCGATGCTCGCCAGGTCGCCGTCGCCCTGGTAGGTGAACAGGATGAGGTCCGGCCGGACGCGCTTCGATCCCGTCGCCATGGCGGCCGCGCGCCCGTGGGCCGCCTCCTGGAAGTCGGTGTTGAAGTAGTGGTAGGCGAGCACCGCGCATCCGACGGGCGCGATGCCGACCGTTCGCTCCCTGAGCCCGAGCTCGTCGAGAGACTCGGCCACCAGGCGGTGGATCACGCCGTGAGTGCAGCCGGGGCAGTAGTGGGTCGTGCGGTCGGTGAGCGATTCCGGCTTCGCGAAGATGACGTGCATCAGCCTTTCCTCCCCGCGCGCCTGCCGGTCCGCGCTCCGAGCACCCTCCGCGCCTCCGCGGCCACGTCCTCGGGCGGCGGGATGTTGCCTCCGGTCTTGCCGAAGAAGTGGACATCGCACGCCCCCCTGACCGCGTGGTCCACGTCCTCCACCATCTGGCCCGTGCTCAGCTCGACGACGAGCACCTCTCCGGCCATCGTCGCCGCCTCGTGCACCTCGCGCATCGGGAAGGGGTAGAGCGTGATGGGCCGTACGAGGCCCGCCTTCACGCCGTCCTCCCGGAGCATGTCCACCGCGGTCTTGCAGATCCTGGCCATCGTGCCGTAGGCCGCGATGAGGATGTCCATCCTGCCGTCCGTCCGGTACGACTCGTACCTGACCTCGTCCCGCTCCATGGCGTCGCACTTGGCCCTGATGTGCTGGTTGTTGTACTCGAGCTCGTCGGGGTTGAGGAAGAGCGAGCGGATCAGGTTCTGGTGGCGGTTCTTGAGGCCGGTCGTCGCCCACGGCCTCGGCAGGGGAGGCGGGATCGTCTCCGGATCCGGGAACTCGACCGGCTCCATCATCTGGCCGATCATGCCGTCGCCGATGACGAGGACCGGATTCGTGTATTTCTCGGCGAGCGGGAAGGCGTCGATCATGAGGTCCACGGCTTCCTGCACGCCCTGGGGGGCGAGCACCAGGAGGTGGTAGTCCCCGTGCCCCCCGCCCTTCGTGGCCTGGAAGTAGTCGGACTGCGCCGGGAGGATGCCCCCGAGGCCGGGCCCACCGCGCACGATGTTGACGAACACGACGGGCAGCTGCGCTCCGGCGATGTAGCTCATGCCCTCGCCCATGAGGCTGATGCCGGGGCTGGACGACGACGTGAAGACGCGGGCCCCCGATGCGGCCGCCCCGAAGAGCATGTAGCTCACCGCGATCTCGCTCTCGCCCTGGAGGAAGACGCCTCCGACCTCGGGCAGGCGCCGCGACAGGTACTCGGCCACCTCGCTCTGGGGCGTGATCGGGTAGGCGAAGTAGTTCAGGCAGCCTGCACGTATCGCGGCCTCCCCTATCGCCTCGTTCCCCTTCATGAGCTTCTTGGCCATCGCCCGACCTCGCGCCTAGTACGGAAAGAGGCTGTAGTGAACGCCGTGGACCGAGATCTTTATCGCCACGTCCGGGCACATGATCGCGCACATCCTGCACCCGATGCAGCGCGGTGCGTGCTCGACGGCGGCCGGGAAGTAGCCCTTCGTGTTGATGTCGCGGCTCATGCCGAGGACGCTCTGCGGGCACGCGCGGGTGCACAGCTCGCACCCCTTGCACCTCTCCTTGTCTATGGTCACCTGCGGCATGGACGTCCTCTCAGCTCTTGAAGGCTGCGCTTCCCAGCCGGCTCCTCCTCACCCACGGAGGTGCCATGTGCCTCGTCAGCGGGAGCACCGGCACGGTCGGCTCGGGGCCTGTCCATCCGTCGAGGAGCAGATCGTCCACCGTCAAGAACCTCACCGGCAGATCCATCTCCCGCGACACCTCGAGCACGAGCTCCTCCCCGACGCGGACGATCTCCGCGGTCGTCGAGTCCAGCAGATGGGTGTTGCCGACGATCGATGTCGCGCGCAGACGCGAGGCCTCCTCGATCCGCGCGATCATCTCCCTGCATCCCCCCGCAGTGTCGGTGAACGGCCGGCGCCCGTTCAGGACGATGACCACGTCCAGCTCCTCCTCGTCGAAGCTGGACGCGAGCGAGCTCAGCACTCTCGCTCCGACCGGGTCCCCCCCGACGTCGAGGATCGTCCTCGACGCCCCGGCCTCGATCATGCCCTTGATCTCCGGCAGGATGATCGGCAGGTCGGCATGCCGGAGACCCTCGCGCGGAGCCACGACCTCTATCCCCCGCGCCTCCATCACCTCCGTCGCCTCGCGGCAGCGGAAGTATGGGTTGACGATGTCCAGGTCGGCGATCCTCACGTTCCGCTCGCGGGATGCGAGCAGGAGGGCGAAGTTCACGGCGACCTCGGTCTTGCCGCTCCCGTAGTTGCCGGTGAAGGCAACCACCCTTCTTTCGGCCATGTCGGCGTCGTAGAGCAGCATCCCGGTTCCATCGGCGACGGATCGCCCCTAAGTCCTCTTGTTTATTAACGGGGGGGGGAGTCACTGTCAAGCACGAGCGCAGCGGGACCGGATCGTCGGGATCCGGACCGTGCCAGGGCCGCGTGAGGGCGCATCGCTCAGCCCAGCTTGCGGAACACGCCGATGACCTGGCCTATGAGCGAGAAGCTGCGCTTGTCCCCGCGCTTCACGTAGAGAGGGGCCATCGTGGGATGCGCCGGCTGGAGCCGGATGTAGCCCTTCTCGGGGTAGTAGTACTTGACGGTCGCCTCGTCGCCCAGGAGGGCGACGGCGATCGAGCCGGGCCGGATGTCCGAGCCGGGCCTGACGAAGATGTAGTCTCCATCCAGTATCCCCGCTCCGACCATGGAGTCGCCCCGGACGCGAAGCGCGAACATGTCCTGGCCGTCCACGAGGTTGCGGTCTATGGTGATCGTCTCCTGGATGTCCTCGAGAGCCAGGATGGGGCTTCCCGCCGCGATGGAGCCCACGACCGGCACGTCCGAGACGCTCGATGCCGGGGAGTCCACGGGACGCCAGGTGCGGGATTTCATGTCCTCGCGCGTGAGGTAGCCCTTGCGCTCGAGGATCTTGAGGTGGTTGTAGACGGAGTTGGTGCTGCGCACGCCGATCGAGCTCGCGATCTCGCGGAGGGTCGGCGGGTAGCCGTGGGCGTCGCACCAGTTGCGTATGAAATCGTAAACAGTTCGCTGTCTGGTTGTGAGGGGTTCGCGTTGCATGCTCGGCGATCCGGATAGCAAGTTAGGTGATCGTGCGTGTCCGTGTCAAGCGGCTCCGCGACTTCTCGTGCGCCGGCATTTGTCCTCGAAGGTCGTCCGCTTGACAAGGTGGAGGGCCATGGCTAGGATCGGACCCGATTTCTCCGCAGATGAACCCCCCACGAACGAGGAGGCACCGATGACGAAAGCCGATCTCCTGGACCGGATCTCGAGGTCCAGGAACCTCCCCCCCGACGTGAGGAAGAAGGCGGTGTCGATCGTAGTGGATGCGGTGTTCGACGAGATCACCAGGGCGCTGCGCAGGGACGGCAAGTTCGCCTACCCGCACTTCGGCACGTTCGAGCGCAAGCGCAGGGCTGCGCGCAAGGGGCTCAATCCCCAGACGGGCAAGGTCATCAAGATACCGGCCCGCAACACCGTGGTGTTCCGTCCCACTCGATCCCTCAAGTCCGCCGTCCAGCACGGCCGCTAGAACGTCTCTCGAATCTCCAAATTTCGTCGGTCGCGATTGACTGAGCGTCGCTCCTTCGTGGCTCTCACCCCATCCCCATCGTTCCCCCTTCCCTCGAGGGAAGGGGGAACGAGCGCAGCGAGCCGGGGGTTGGGTGAAGAAGCAGCAATGAGATGTCATGTCATTCGACGACGGCACCCCTGTCCGTGGGTCGTCGTGAGCCCTTCTAGAGGCGCGAGCGGGGGAAGCTCATGACGTCAGCGATAGAGTCGAAGCCGAGGATGACCGCGACGACGCGGTCCACGCCGAGTGCGATCCCCGCGCACGGCGGCAGGCCAGCCTCGAGGGCCAGGAGGAACTTCTCGTCGATGGGGTAGGCAGGCCTTCCGCGTCGCGCCCTCTCGGCGTTCGCCTCCTCGAGGCGGCTCCGCTGCTCGGCGGCATCGGTCAGCTCCGTGAAGCCGTTCGCGATCTCGATCCCCTGCACGTAGAGCTCGAACCGCTCGCACACCGAGGGGTCATCGGGCCTGATGCGGGCGAGGCTCGACGCTCCGGCCGGGTAGTCGTGCAGGAAGACGGCCCCGAGGGGGATCATGGCCGGCTCGACGGCGCGCACGAGATCGCCGAAGAACCGCTCCTCGTCCCAGGTGCGGGACGGCTTCCAGCCGGCCCACCTCGAGAACGCCTCGTCGACGGCGAGGCGCGCGAACGGCGGGGGCTCCCGCCCCACCGCGGCGTAGAGGCGGCGGACGAGCCCCTCGGCCTCGCCCATGAGGTCGTCGTAGACCGCACCCGTCCTGTACCACTCCAGGAGGGTGAACTCGGGATTGTGCCAGGGGCCATGCTCTCCGGCGCGGAACGCGCGGGTGATCTGGTAGATGCGGTTCCAGCCGTCGGCGAGGAGCCTCTTCATCTGGGGCTCCGGAGATGCCTGGAGCAGCAGACCGCCGTCCGCCCCGACGAGATCGACGTGCGCCTCGGGGACCGTCGCAGGGACGAGGCACGGCGTCTCGATCTCCACGTAGCCGCTCTCGTCGAAGAAGGATCGGATCGTCTGCATCAGACGATGCCTTGTCCCGAGAGGGCTCACCTCTTGACGCGCTCGATGTACTCCTTCGAGCGCGTGTCCACCTTGATCCAGTCGCCCTCGTTGATGAAGAGGGGGACCTGGATCTTGGCGCCCGAGGCGATGATGGCGGGCTTCGTGGAGCCGGTGGCCGTGTCCCCGCGCAGACCGGGCTCGGTCTCGGTGACCGCGACCTCTATGAACGTGGGAAGCGTCAGGCCGATGGGCCTCGCGTTGAAGAACAGGACGCTCACGTTGAGGTTCTCGATGAGGAAGAGCCGGTCCTCTCCGAGCAGCTCGCCTGGGAGCTCGAGCTGCTCGAAGGTCTCGGTGTTCATGAAGTGGTAGGAGTCGTCCGCGTAGAGGAACTGCAGCGTCTGCTCCCGGAGATCGGCCTGCTCGAACTTCTCGCCCGACCTGAAGGTCCTCTCGATCACGTTGCCCGTGATCATGTTGCGAAGCTTCGTGCGCGTGAAGGCGACTCCCTTGCCGGGCTTCACGAACTGGGCCTCGATCACGACGTAGGGATCGCCGTCCATCTGTATCTTGAGGTTCTTGCGCAGGTCGGACGTCTCGTACATGGCCCACGGTTTATCCTCCCGGCCCGCCCCTTGTCAATGTCCGCCGCTTTGCAAACGCCCTGACCGCGTGCTACGCTGATTCGCCATCTTTCGAGGAGAATCGTCATGAAGAGAGGACTCGCCGCGGTGCTGCTCGTCGCCCTCGTCTCGGAGTGCGGCGGGAAGAAGGGCGGGGACCAGCCGCAGTGGATCAACGACATGTTCTTCGCTCCGAGCGTCGTGGGCCTCCTCGAAGGGCAGGTGCGCTCCGTCAAGCTCAAGATCCAGTCGACGCCCACGGAGCCGATCACGGTCGCGCTCTCGGCAGCGGACGGTTCCATCGCGACGTTCCCGGCCGAGGTCGTGTTCGAGCCCGGCGAGTTCGTCCGGGACGTGGAGATGGAGGGGATCGCCGTCGGCACGACGGTGGTGACGGCGGTCTACTCCGGCAACCCCCTCGATGCGGTGGAGGCATCCCTCGAGGTGTACGTGGGCGAGACGGGGTGGTCGTGCGAGGGGACCGCGTCGGGCACGATCGGCCGCGGCGGGAGGCTCCAGGTGGGCTCGGACGGGGCCTTCGTGGAGTTCGCCGACGACGGGCGATTCACGGACGTGGACGCCTCGATCGCATGCGCGGACGACATCGTCGCGGACGGCTACGTCGCCCTCGGGCCGGCGATCGCCTTCGCTCCCGCAGCGACCCGCTTCTTCCGCGAGGCGTCCTTCGGCGTGCCGGTCAACGGCGCAATGATGCCCGTCTCCGCGAGGACGGGGGATGTCGTCCTGTTCTACGAGGGTGCCGGGGTGGACGCCCGCATCGTGCCGGTGGCGAACGGCTGGATCCACGGCAACCCCACCGACGGCCTGTACCAGTTCCTCTCCCCGCGATTCGGGACCTACCAGGCGGCCGTGCACGAGCAGGCGGGCACGCGGACCTTCTCGCGCCGCTACACATACCGCGGCGTCACGGGCGTGAGCATGGGCGGAGGAGGCGCGGGCCTCGTCGGCCTGCGCAACCACGAGCTGTTCGACTTCATCGCTCCGCTCGGCGGGCCTGCCAACTGGACGGCGATGATGCACTACATCTCCACCTACCACCTCGGAGGCTTCTGCACGGCCCTCGACACCGACGCGGGCGACGTGGGCGAGCACTGCGATCCGCCTCCCCTGGACGAGATGTTCGAGTTCTCCCAGGAGTTCGAGTACTGGTTCTATCCCGATGGACGGGACGGGCAGGGTGGCACGTTCAACCGCGAGGACTACTGCCAGATCTTCCGCGACATCACGCGCGCGTTCGGCAACACCGGCCTCTACTCGACCAGCTCGCCGTACCTGCCTCCGGGCGTCTCGTGGGAGTGGATGCAGCTCGCGGCCTCGGAGAAGTGCGCGCCGGGCGGAGAGGTGGTTCTCGAGAACTTCTACGACAGGCTCTACAACCCGGACGGGACGCTCCCCGTGATCACTTTCTGCGACGGGCCCGAGGGCGTGGACTCCGATGGCAACCGCGACGTCGGCCTGTGGGACCCGGAAGCCGATCCCTACTACCCGCTCGACATCGCCCTCGCCGTCGACGTCAACGCGAACGGGCGGCGCGACGCCCACGAGCCCGTGCTGAGCCAGGCTAGCGAGCCGTACGACGACTTCGGCCTGGACGGCCTCCCCGACCCGTCCGAGACGGGCTACGACGCCGTGACCAACCCCGACCCGGCTGGCGACGACTGGGACTACCAGTTCAACCCCTCCGGGACCGAGAAGAACCACCTCTGGGACGACGGCGAGCCCTGGCTCGACTACGGCCTCGACGGAGTGGAGTCCACGCCCCAGCAGCCAGGGGGATACGACTACGGCGAGGACAACGGAACGTTCGACTACAACCCCAACCTCGTCAACCTGTGGAACCACGACGCCCAGCACCTGATCGGCGCGCTCGGCGACGACGATCTCGCGCGCATCGACATCTTCACCGACGCGGGCATCCGCGATCTGTTCGACTTCGCGCCGGGCGAGAACGGGATCATGGGGGCGCTCCTGGCCCGCGGCCAGCCCGTGGGGCTGTTTCGCAACTTCGCCGCCCTGTACGGGAGCACCGACGAGGACCACTTCGACTCGACGATCGTCGACTACGCGGCCCTGCCCAAGAACTACATCATCCTCTACGGCGACGAGGACGCGGACGAGGACCTGCTCGCGCGCGGCGACGGAGGCCACGTGGGCACGGCCTCCCAGGTCCTGAACCGCCTCGCCACCGTCACGATGGCGATGAGCACCCGCTGGCCCGGCGGCGACCGCGAGAACGCGATGCAGGACATCTCCGGCGAGTACATGGTCACGTTCGATTTCTCCTCCAACGGCCGCGAGAGCCAGACGTCCGTGTTCCTGCCGCCCGGCTATCACGATCCCGAGAATCTCGACGTTTACTACCCCGTCGTCTACTTCCTGCACGGCTACGGCCAGGAGCCCAACGATCTCATCCTCTCGGCGATCGTCTTCGGCAACAACATGATCTCGGACCAGATACTCAAGGACGACCGCATGCAGAAGGTCATCATGGTCTTCCCGGACGGCCGCTGCCGCTTCGACGACTCCGCCGAGGACTACGAGAAGGAGTGCATGAAGGGCTCGTTCTACGCGGACTCGCGGTGGACCGGACCCGACGACGGCCCGCAGATGGAGTCCATCCTGCTCGACCTCATGGACTACATAGACGCCACCTACCGGACCAAGCCCGAGGAGACCATCACGTACACCTACTGACGAGGCTCACGCCTCGGACCTGTGCATCTTCACTGGGCGCCGTTCGGGTGGGGGGCCGCTTTCCCTTGGAACCTGCTATCCTGGCAGCGGGAGTGAAAAGCATGCAGAGGATGCTCGCGTTCTTCGCTGCCCTTTACCTCGTCTCCTGCGGGAGCAGCATCAAGACCACCGGCTCGGCCGATGGCTCGCTGGACGACGGGACGGACGGCCTCGACATCACGCTCGTCGACACCGCGGCCGAGCCGGACTCGCCTCCCGACATCCACACGGACCTGCCTCCCGACGAGACGGACCCCGGGACCGACGTGCCGCCGGGAGCCTGCGCGCCCGCGGGCGCGATCCCCTGCGGCTCGTCCCTCGACGGCTCGAACGACGGCCCCGGATCCACGGATGCGATCCTCACGAACGGCTGCTACGGCGCCGAGTGGACCGGCCCCGAGATCGCATGGTCCCTGACGTTCCCGGACGACCTCAGAGCCGAGATCGACCTCACCGGCCTCTCCGCGGACCTGGACATGTTCCTATTCGCCGAGACGGCCGGCGCCTGCGATCCCGGCGTGTGCCTCGACGCATCCCTCTCCGGCGAGGGATACGACGAGAGGATGGTCTACATGGGAGCCGCGGGCGAGACCGTCTACATCATGATCGACGGCTACGACGCCGCCGTCTCCGGCTTCCACCTCGTGGTCGACTGCGTCGTGCCCGAGGACTGCGACGACGGGATCGACAACGACGGCGACGGGCCGGCGGACTGCGACGACCCGGAGTGCCGCTGGGTCCTGCCCTGCTACGAGGACGACTGCGACGACGGGATCGACAACGACGGCGACGGGCCGGCGGACTGCAGCGACTTCGACTGCATGGCCATGCCCGAGTGCCCCGAGGTCTGCGCACCGACCTTCACGGCGGAGTGCGGCGGGCACTACCACGGCGACACGCGCCTCCCGGGCACCGCCGACGAGATCGACCGCTACTCCTGTGCCACGTGGGAGGAGTCCGGCCCCGAGGACGTCCTCTCCTTCACTGCCCCGTCGGACGGCAGCGTCACGGCGCGCATCTCGGGCCACACGGTGGACCTCGACATCTTCATCCTCGAGGACACCGGCGCGGGCTGCGTGAGCACCGGCTGCATCGCCTTCCACAACAACACGGCCGTGTTCGACGCCGTCGCAGGCCGCACCTACTACATCATCATCGACGGCTACCTGGGAGTCTCGGGGGACTACAACCTCGAGGTCGTCTGCGGCGGCCCCTGACGGTCTGCTGGCCCGGGCGCTGCGGGGGGGCGCCGGCGAGCGCCGGCGTCAGCGCACCGCCTCGAGCCAGGACATCGAGTCGAGCAGGAGTCGCGCCGCGACCGGAAGGAGCGCCGTGAGGGCCAGGGCGAGGGCGCCAAGGCCCACAGCCGAGCGCAGCGGCATGAACGAGAGCGTTCCGCCGGCATGGGGCACGAAGCGTCCGGCGGCCCCCACGGCGAGATCTGCGATGAGGACGCTGGCCAGGACGGGGAAGGCGATCATGATCGAGGCGGCCAGGAGAGCGGAGGAGGAGGCGATCGCGGCCATGGCGATGGACTGCCACGACGGCAGGGCGAGGGGCGAGGGCGCGAGCGGCACGGCGCGGAACGTGGCCTCGACTCCGGTCCAGAACGCGGCGTGGGCGGGAGTGAGGAAGAACACGCAGGTGGCCAGGAGCAGCACGAGGTTTCCCGCGGGGCTCGAGCCGGACGTGCCGCCGACCGGGGCGGGGGAGAAGGACGTGGTGCGGGCCGCGTCGGCGACGGCCCCGGACTGCTCGAGGAAGTGGAAGGGCAGGGAGGCGACGAAGCCCGCCGAGAAGCCCACGAGAACCTCCTTGATGGCAAGCATCGCGAGGAGCGGCGCGGCAGGGACGGAGTCGAGGCGCCCCGGGCCGGCCGCGATGCCGAGCGCGACGGCGAGGCCGAGGTGGAGTGTGGCCGGGACACGGCGGCCGCCGAGGAAGGGCACGCTTCGGGTCAGGGCGTATAGGCGCGCCGAGGCGAGGCCGGTGGCGGCGATCGCTGGCCCGATGCGGCCATCGGTGACGAGGGCCGAGATCTCCTCCATCACCCCCACGCTTGCCGATGCTAGACCGGCCGGTCGCGTCTTGCAACACGGTCGGGGCGCGGATAACCTCTGGTCGATGATCTCCATCCTCATCGTGGACGACGAGGAGAACATGCGCGTGATGCTCCGCGCCATGCTCCGCCAGCAGGGCTACGAGGTCTGGCAGGCGGAAAGCGCTGAGAAGGCGCTGGGCCTGCTCGAGGCGCAGGTGCCCGACTTCGTTCTCACGGACGTCCGGATGTCCGGGATGAGCGGCCTCGATCTCGTCAAGGAGATCGCGCTGAGGGCGATCCCCACGACCGTGCTCGTCATGAGCGCCTACGGAAGCATCGATACGGCGGTCGAGGCCATGCGCGCAGGGGCCTACGACTACATCATGAAGCCGTTCAAGGCGGACGAGGTGGTGCTCACGCTTCGCAAGGCGCAGGAGCGCGAGGACCTGCGCCGCGAGAACCGCGAGCTCAGGGAGAGGCTCACCAGGGAGCGGTCCTTCGAGGGCATCATCAGCGAGAGCCCTGCGATGCGTACCGTGTTCCGCCAGATCGAGCGCATCTCCACCTACAAGAGCACGGTCCTCGTGACGGGGGAGAGCGGCACGGGCAAGGAGCTCGTGGCCCGGGCGATCCACGCCCGGAGCGACCGGGCATCCGGCCCCTTCGTCGCGGTCAACTGCGGCGCCATACCCGAGCACCTGCTCGAGAGCGAGCTTTTCGGGCACCGCAAGGGCGCCTTCACGGACGCGGTGAGCGACAAGCAGGGCCTGTTCGAGGCCGCGAACGGTGGCACCCTGTTCCTCGACGAGATCGGGGAGCTCCCCCCGATGCTGCAGGTCAAGCTCTTCCGGGTCCTGCAGGAGGAGAGCATCCGCAGGGTGGGGGATACGAAGGACATCCCCGTGGACGTGCGGATCCTGGCCGCGACCACGCGCGACCTGCAGGCCGAGATCGCGCAGGGTCGCTTCAGGGAGGAGCTCTTCTACAGGCTCAACGTGGTCACGATCACGCTTCCACCGCTCAGGGCGCGCAGGGAGGACATCCCGCTGCTCGTCGAGCAGTTCCTCGCGCGTGACAACGAGCGTTTCAAGCTCTCGATAAAGGGCGTGGAGCCCGAGGCCCTGAGGCTGCTCTCGAACCACTCCTGGCCCGGCAACGTCAGGGAGCTCATGAACGCCGTCGAGCACGCCTGCCTCATGTGCGAGGGGTCCTCGTTGCGGGCGGGCGACATGCCGGAGAACGTCCGGAAGGTGGGCGATCCGGTCAAGCAGTTCCTCGCGACCGGGGAGATCTCGATCAAGAAGACGGTGGATTTCGTGGAGGAGATCCTCATCCGGCGCGCTCTCGAGGAGACTCGCGGGAACCGCACGAAGGCCGCAAGGATCCTGGAGATCTCCCATCGCGCCCTTCTCTACAAGATGAAGCGCTACGGCATCTCCTAGCCTTTGCATCGGCTTCGTGACGAGCGCAGCGAGCGGGGATGGGTGGAGCAATACTGCAGGGGAAATACAGCCTATCGATCTAGCCCGTTTGAAAAAGGTGCGAGGGATCGTATTATATCGGGATCGCATCACGGAGGGTTGTCCATGTTGAGGAAGACGCTCGTCTGGCTCCTGCCCCTGGCTTTCACGGCTGCGACATCATCGTGCGACAGCGGAGGCATAGGCTGCGACTGCATGGACGGAGGGATGGAGCCCATCCCGGGAGGATTCCTTCGCGAGAACCTTGTCGAGAACGCGGCGCAGGCCCGGCTCACCCCCCACGCGATCGCTTTCCTCGAGTCCAACGTGGACAGCCTCGTTGCGATGTTCATGCCGGAGGGGCTCGACTTCCCCATCGATCCCACCACCGAGTCCATCACCCTCGTGGGCGACGTGGACATCTGCCACCCGTCCGGATGCACGGCGCACGCCGAGATCATCGGAATTGACATCGTCCCCGCGCCCCCCAGCACGCTCCACGCCGTGGCGCAGGTCCACTTCTGGATAGAGGGCAGGATGCCCCTGGCCATCCAGCCCGGCGTCCTGTGCTGGTGCTTCTGGGACACGTGCGACTGCGAGGTCGAGTTCGACACGGGCCGGTCCGGCGCTACCTACAACACGATATCCCTCGACGTGGCTTTCAACGTCGATCCCATCACGGGCTACACGGCCATCGACGTGGGAAGCGTCGCGCTCGACGATGACATAGAGGACGGAGACATCGCGATCCACAACGCGAGCGGCCTGTGCGGCGGTGTGTGCGTGATCGCGGACTGGCTCAAGGGGATCCTCATCTCCTCGATGATCGATCCCCTCATCGGCACGCTCAACGACACCCTCGCGGAAGCCACCTGCCGCACGTGCGGCGACTTCGGCTGCCCGCCAGGCTCGACGTGCTCCGGCTCGACTGCCGACGACCTCTGCGAGTACACGGACGGCACCTGCGTGCCGCTTCTCCTCGGCATCGAGAACAGGATGGATGTCGGCAGCCTGCTCTCCTCGATCTCGCCCGGTGCGGAGGGTGTCGTGGACCTGGCGGTCGTGGCCGGAGGGTACGCGATCGTCGACGACGGCGTGAACCTCGGGATCGTCGGCGGCGTGGAAGCCGTGGAGCACAACGCGTGCGCCCGTATCTCGGCCGTGCCGTGCGACGGCGACGGCGACTGCGCGAGCGGCTTCACGTGCCAGGAGATGGACGTCTCGGAGTCGGGGATCTTCAATTGCAGGCGCTGCGGTGCTGGCTGCCCGGCGGGCTCGACGCCCACCGAGCGCTGCGCGCCCGAGTCGCCGGACGACACCGACTTCAATCCCACTGCCCTGTGCATCGACGACGTGACCGGCGAGTGCGTGCCCGTGCGCTACTGCGCCGACGGCTCGGGTGTGCTCCAGGCCTCGGCCGAGCCGCCGCTCGGCCCCGTGCCCCGCTCGATCGCGCTGCACGTGGACAGCTTCGAGCACTGCGTCTACTGCCCGACCGGCGCGGAGTGCGGCGCGGGCTACACGTGCTCCACCGCGGGCGTGTGCGAGGACCCGGCAGGTGCGTGCGAGCGCGTGACCGAGGACGCGATGGTGGTCGTCGGCATCAGCGAGACGTTCCTCAGGAGGGCTCTCTACGGGTTCGTGGACTCCGGGGCTGCGTGCCTCGAGATCCTGCCCGGCCTCGTGCCGCAGCTCAACACGGCGCTGTTCAACCTCGCGGCCGCTCCGTCACTCGACAACGTGGTCTGGGGCGCCCAGCCCATGGCCATGTCCATCCAGCCCGAGATCGGCTACACGGCCGCCCCCAGCGTCGAGCTCGACCGCCTCTCGTCTCCCGAGATCATGATCGAGGACAGCCCGCTGCTCCAGATCCAGCTCAACAACGTGAAGCTCGATCTCTACGCGTGGGTCGAGGAGACGTACTCCCGGTTCGAAACGGTCACCATGGATCTCACGATCGGCATCGGCCTGGACGTGCGCGGCAACCTCATCTACCCCGTGCTGCAGAGCCCCGTCGTGCGCGACGTCAGGGTCTCGAACAGCGACCTGCTCGAGGACGACACCGAGACCCTCGAGACCCTCTTCGGTGGGGTCGTCGAGCTGGCCATGGGGTTCGTCCCGCCGTTCGATCCGGTCGAGATCCCCGAGCTCTCCGGCATCATCCTCGACGTGCCGGACGGAGGCCTGACCCACGTGAGCGATACCGGGGAGGACTTCCTCGCGCTCTACGCGCAGCTCGGCTTCCCGCCCGATGGAGGAGGCGGCTCGCCGCACGCGACGGCGGACACGGCCGTCGAGATCCTCGAGGCGCGGGTTCCGGTCGTGGACGAGGAGATCGGGACGGCAGCCCAGTGGAGCGCGTGCGAGAGGCCCGAGTTCGAGGTCGCCTTCGGCGCCTCCGGCGGCCCGGCGGACGGCCACCCCTACGAGTATCGCTACCGCGTGGATGGATCCTGGTGGTCCGACTGGAGCCGCGACGAGACGGCCGTCGTCTCGCGGCGAGCCTTCGTGTTCCAGGGCTGGCACGACCTCGAAGTGCAGGCCAGGGTCTCGGGCGATCCGGAGAGCGTGGATCCGACGCCCGCGAGGGCGAGGCTCCTCGTCGACGGCCTCGGACCTTCCGTCGCCTTCGAGCTCACGGGGGATGCCCTCGACGTGCGCGCGTCCGATCTCGTCACGCCCGAGGAATCCCTGGGGGTGAGGTGGCGCGAGCGCTCCGGCGGGGAATGGATCGATCTGGAACATCCTTTCTCCATCAACGTCGGCCGCCTGCGCGGCGATGTCGTCGTCGAGGTCGAGGCCACGGACGAGGCCGGCAACGTGACCCGGAGCGACTACGCGATCCGCGGCCGGGTGCCGGGAACCGACGACACGAGCTCATGCGGCTCCTGCACGGTGCCGGGCTCCGGGACAGGCGGGCACCTCCTCGCGCTCCTCGCTGCCGTGGGGCTGCTCCTCGCCATCCACCTCGGCACCAGGCGGAGAGGAGGCGGGCGATGAGGCCGGCCCTCTCGTGGGCGGCGGCGGGTGCGCTCGCCATCGCCGTGCTCCCCGGATGCGGGTGCGGCGAGAAGGGCGAGGGTCCCTGCCCCGAGCGCGGCGTCGAGTGCTGCATCGACGACAACGACTGCTACGATCCGGGGCTCGAGTACATGGAGTGCTGCCTCGTCACGCACGAGTGCATCGAGCTTCCGGACGAGACCGAGGAGCTCGACGAGGGGTGCGACCCGGGGTACGCGTGCGACTCGCTCAGCGACATTCAGCTCGTCCAGGGGGAGAGCGAGGAGGAGGGCTGCTACGCCGACTGGTCCTGCTGCTCGCCGCGCGATCCCCTGCCCATGGGCAAGATCGGGACCTACTCGAGCATGGGGATAGCGGGCGACGGCACCGTGTGGCTGAGCGGCTACGCGGCCGGCGTGACCGAGACCCAGCTCTACGGCGACCTGGTCGCCGGCACGTGGGACGAGGTGGCGGGCGAGCCCGACTGGGTTCTCCTGGACGGGGTCCCGTGGGAGGCGGAGCCCTACGCGCCGCCCGACGGCTGGAGGGGCGGGATCAACGAGCCGGGCGACGACGTGGGGCTCTACACCGGGCTCGTCCTCGACGCGGCCGGCGAGCCAAGGATCGCCTACCACGACCACACGAACGGCGACCTCAAGTACATCGCGATGGGGGGCGGCACGTGGGGCGAGCCCGTGGTCGTGGACTCGGACGGGGTAGCGGGGACGTACGCCGCCATGGTGCTCCTGGGCGAGGTGCCCGCGATCGCGTACCGGGCGGACACCGTGCGCATGGAGGACGTGACGGGCGCGACCCACCAGGTCGGCACCGTGGTCTCGAGCCTGAGGTGGGCCGTCGCGGGCGACGCCTCGGCATCCACCTGGACCGTCGAGGAGGTCACGAGCGCGGACACGCCCTGCTGGGGCACGATCTGTCCGGCCGACTACCGGTGCCGCATCCAGGACGGCCTGTGCTGGCGCGAGGACCTTGAGAGCGCCGGGTGCCAGGACACGACCGGCGCCTTCGAGTGCACCTCCGACGAGGCCTGCCTGCAGCAGATCGACGAGGCAGGGACGCCGCTCGCGACCTGGGGCTGCGTGGAGGCCGTGCCCGCGGAGCCGGTCTTCGACCTGCCCGAGGGCATCGCCCTGTGGAACGCGCTCGCGCTCTCGCCCGGCGGCAACCCCGAGGTCGTCTTCTACGACAGGACACTCGGCGATCTCGTCTGGGTCGCGAGCGACGGCTCGTCGTGGTCCGCTCCGGTCACACTCGACGGCGGCGACCTCGATCCCGATCCGGCGCTCCACGGCGACAGGGGCTGGAACCCCTCGCTCGCCATCGACTCGACCGGCGTGCGCCACGTCTCGTACGTGGACGGCCTCGCGGAGACCCTCGACTACCTCTCGGTGGATCCCTCGGGCGCGGTGCTCGTGCGCGAGGTCGTGGACGACGGGGGCACGTCCGGCGACCTCGTGGGCGACTACAGCGCCATCGTGGTCGACGGATCGGGCCGCGTGCGGCTCGCCTACGAGAACACCTCGACCGGCGTCGTCATGATGGCCGTGCGCGACCCCTCCGCCGGGACCTGGACGCCGAGCGTCCTCACCGATCCGGTCGCCGGCTTCATGGGCTACTACCTCAACCACCTGCTCGTCGGCGAGACGAGCTGGTTCTCCCAGTTCACCTACAACTACGAGATGGATCCCAACTACCGCGGCCTCAGGGTGTTCTCCTGCTCCGTCGGTTCGGACGGAACCGCCACCTGCGGATAGGATCGACGTGCGCTCCGCGGCACGCATCGCGATCGGGGCGGCGGTCGCTGTCCTGATCCTCGCTCCGGTGGGCGCGTGGACGATCTGGATCGCGCGCTCCTCCATCGATCCCAGGATCCGCCTCGACGGCAAGGCCGTGGGAGAGGGGGCCGGCAGGATCGAGGAATGGGTCGCGGAGCGCTCCCTCGAGAGGCTCGAGTCGGCCCTGGTGCTCCGCCACCCGTCGGGCGAGGTCGCCGCGACGCTCGAGGAGATGGGATTCTTCCCGCTCGCCGCCGATACCGTGGACGGCCTGCGCCGGGCGTCGCGCGCCCTGCACTCGGGCGACCCCCTCGCCTGCCTGTCATCGTGGGCGGCGCTGCGCGGGGGCCGCTCGGTCGTCCACCTCTCGATCGGCCTCGAGCCTGCGGTCCTCACCGACTACATCGTCGATCTCAAGTCCAGGGTGGACGAGGCGCCGCTCGAGGCCAGGATCGACTTCGCGACCGGAGGCGTCGTCGATCACGAGGACGGGTTCGCGATCGAGCTCCACACGGCCGCCGCCGCCATCGAGGGGGCCGTCCGGGCGGGACGCACGGAGGTGGATCTGCCGTTCTCGCCCGTGGAGCCCGGGATCACCACGGAGACGCTCCGCTCGCTCGACC
>Ga0316622_100000831_pt1 | contig 18991 bp, 16 predicted proteins | sample OWC_Aug_OW2_C1_D_FD_207646 | JGI IMG/M metagenome (GOLD analysis project Ga0316622, IMG submission 207646) | Wetland soil microbial communities from Old Woman Creek delta, Ohio, United States - OWC_Aug_OW2_C1_D5_C | ecosystem: Environmental > Terrestrial > Soil > Wetlands | place: USA: Ohio... | reverse complement strand
GCTCGCCGACCGCCACGCTCTGCGGCGCGACGCGCGCCCCGGCGGTGACGGCGGCGGAGGCCGCCCCGGCGGCGAGCGACAGCAGCAGGCCGAGCAGGCGGAGCGCGCGGCGCATCACCAGTCCTGCGCCGGCTCGCCCACGACCGCGCCCTGCAGCCGGCGGACGATCTCGCCCGGCTGCACCTCCTGCTCGCGCTGCGCGTCGAGCAGGGCCGCCGCCTCCTGCCGCGTCATCTCGCCCTCGCGCCGCTCGCCGTCGGCCGCGCCCGCGGCCCGGTCCTGCCCGTCGCCGTCGTCGGGCGGCGTCTCTGCTGGCTGCGCCGCGCCCGGCTGCTGCTCGTCCTGCGGCGCGTCCTGCGACGGCTCCTGCGGCGCGGGCTGCGGCGGCTGCTCACCGGCGTCGGGCTGCTTCTGCGGCGGCTGCTCGCCGTCCTGCTGCTCGCGGTCCTCCTTCGGCTGACCGTCCTGCTGCTGCTCGCCGCCCTGTTCCTGCTGCTGGCGCTGCTCCTCGAGCTTCTTCCGCAGCTCGGCGATCTTGCGTTCGACCAGCTCGTGGTTGAACTTCGCGTCCTGGTCGTCGGGGTTCGCGCCGAGCGCGCGCCGGTACGCCACCAGCGCCTCGGCCCAGAGCTGCAGGGCCTTCTGCGCTTCGCTCGCCTCGACCGCCTGCCCCTGGCGGAACTTGACGTTCCCCAGGTTGTAGGCGACCGCGGCCGTCCGCGCCGGCTCCCCGTCGTCTGCCGCCACCTGCTCGAGCGCCGCCAACGCCTCGTCCCACTTGCCCTCCTTGTAGCGCGCCGCGCCCAGGTTGAAGTGCAGGCGCGCCGAGTCGGGAGCGTCCAGGAGGCCCTGGTTGTACTGCTGCGAGGCCTCGTCGTACCGGCCCTCGGCATACAGGCGGTTGCCCTCGCGGCCCGCCGCGTCCGGGTCGAGCCACCCCACCGACACCGCCGCCAGCACGACGGCGGCCGCCGCGCGCCGCCACACCAGCCGCCGCCGCGCCCGCGCCGGCGCGCGGCGCTCGCGGATCAGCGGCTCCACCAGCAGCAGCACGAGCGCGACCGCGAGCGGCCACTGGAAGCGGTGCTCGAAGCGGCGCTGGAGCGTGCTGCCGAGCGCGCGCGTGTCGAGGGTGGCGAGGTGGTCGCGGTAGAGGTCGGTGAGGCCGAGCGTCGGCCCCTCCGCGCGCAGGTAGACCCCGCCGGTCTCCACGGCGATCTCCTGCAGCGTCTTCTCGTCGAGCCGCGACTTCACCACCTGGCCCTTGCGGTCCTTGACGAACCCGCCGCCCTCGCCTGGGATCAGCTCGCCGTCGGGTGTGCCGATGCCGACGGTGAAGATCTTCACCCCGCGCTCCTTCGCTGCCGCGATCGCCGCCGCCACGTCGCCCTCGGTCTTCTCGCCGTCCGTGATCAGCACCAGCGCCTGGTGCTTGCCCTCGCGGCCGTCGAAGGCGTCGAGCGCGGTGGTGATCGCCGCATGCAGATTCGTCCCGCCCCGCGGGATCAGCCCGACCTCCACGGCGTCCAGCGTCTGCACGAAGGCCGGGTGGTCGAGCGTGAGCGGGCACTGCAGGAACGCCGTGCCGGCAAAGGCCACCAGCGCGAGCCGGTCTCCGCGCGCCTCCGCAACCACGTCGCGCACGCCGAGCTTCGCCCGCGCCAGGCGGTCGGGCTTGACGTCCGTCGCCAGCATGCTCCGCGAGGTGTCGAGGGCGATCACGAGGTCGATGCCCTGGCGGCGCACCTCCTCCCACTCGAAGCCCCAGCGGGGCCCCGCGAGCGCGAGCACGAGGCAGCCCACGGCAGCCACCACCAGCGCTTCGCGCAGGCGCCGCCGGCGCGGGTCGACATCCGGCACCACCACGTCCTGCAGGCCCGCCGCGACGAAGGCATCGAGCGCGCGGCGCCGGCGGCGCTCGGCCCACACCAGGACGGCCACGAGCAGCGGGACCAGCACGAGCGCCACGAGGGCGATGGGATCGCGCCACAGCATGGTCAGGGCAGCCTGCGCAGCACGGTGTGGCCGAGCCCCACCTCGGCGAGCACGAGCGCCAGCGCCGGCCAGAGCAGCCACGCGTACGCCTCGCGCCACTCCTCGAACTCGGGCGCCTCGAAGGGCGCCTTCTCGGCCCGGTCGATCTCGGCGTAGACCGCGCGCAGCGAGTCGGTATCGGTGGCCCGGAAGTAGTGGGCGCCGGTCTTGTCGGCGATCGCCCGCAGGGTCTTCTCGTCGATCTCGACCGGCACGGGCCGGTAGACCGTGTTGCCGAAGAGATCCCGCACCGGGTACGGCGCCATGCCCTCGCTGCCGGCACCGACCGTGTACACCTTGATGCCGAGCGCGGCCGCCGCCTCGGCCGCCGTCTGCGGCGTGATCGTGCCCGTGTTGCTCACGCCGTCGGTGAGGAGCACCACGAAGCGGCCCGGCGCCGTGGAGGCGCGCAGCCGGTTGGTGGCGACGGCGAGCGCCGAGCCGACGGCGGTGCCGTCCTCGATCATGCCCACCTTGGCGCGCTCGAGGTGCTCGAGCAGCCAGCCGTGGTCGAGCGTGAGCGGCGTCTGCGTGTAGGGCCGGGCCGAGAACAGGACCAGACCGATGCGGTCGTCGGGGCGGTCACCCACGAACTCGCGCACCACGCGCTTGACCGCCTCCAGCCGGTTGGCGCGCCGGCCCTCCAGCGTGAAGTCCTCGGCCAGCATGCTGCCCGACACGTCGAGCGCCAGGACGACGTCGACCCCCTCGCGGTGGACGCGCGTCTCGACGCTGCCCGCCTGCGGCCGCGCCAGCGCCATGACGAGGAGCCCCAGCGCCGCGAGCCGGAGCGCGCCCAGCACCGCGCGGCGGCGGTCGGCGCCCGCGGGCGCGACCGCGCGCAGCACGTCGAGCGACGGCCAGCGCACCGCCGGCGACCACGCGCGCCGCCGCGCCCACGCGAGCACGAGCGGCACGGCGGCGAGCAGCGCGAGCGCCCACGGGCTAGCCAGCCGCACGCCGCCCCTCCCCGAGCCGGTCGGCGGTCTCGTCGACGAAGCGCCGCGCCGCCGTCCAGGCGCGCTCGGCCTCGCCCAGCGACGGCACGTGGCGCGCGAACTTCACCAGGTCGGACTCGCCCAGGAACTCGCCGAGGAGGCTGCGGTGGACCCGCTCGAGCGCGCCGCCGCGCGCGGTGGCCTGCAGGAACTCCTCGGTGGTCATCTCCGGCGCACGCAGCCCGAAGCGGTGCTCGAGGTAGCCGCGGACGATGGCGGAGAGCGCGACGTAGTACGCCTCCCAGGCCCCCGCGTCGGGCAGCCGGCGACGGCGCAGCTCGTCGAGCGCCGCGGCGGCGAGCTCGTGCGCCGGGCGGGGCGGCGCGGGCGGGACGCCGCCGCGGCGGCGGCGCAGCGCCCAGAGGGTCACGGCGAGCGCGGCCGCGAGCGCCGCGGCGCCGCCGGCGACCTGGAACGGCCGCCAGTCGAGCGGGAACGGCTCCGGTCCCTTCACGTCGCGCAGCTCGGGCGAGGGGCCGGCGGCGTCCACCAGGCTGGCGACCGTGACGCCCACGTCGTCGCGCGGGGCCTCGGCGAGCGCCTCCCCCGGCACGCGGTAGCGAACGGGCGGCGACGGGATCAGCTGGTGCCCGGGGCTCCAGCCCACGATCCGGTACCAGCGCGTGACCACGCGGCGGCCGTCGCGCTCGGCAAGCGGCTGGTCGCCGAAGTCGACGATGTCGAAGGACCCGAGCCGCTCGGTGGGCTGCGCGAGCACGACCTCGGTGTCCGCCGCGGCAGCGACCTCGATCAGGTAGCGGAAGCGCTGGCCGACGGTCACCGTGTCGGGCTCGGCCCAGGCGCGGACGGTCACGGGCGGGGGGGCGGCCGGTGCGCCGGTGGGCGCAGCCCCCGGCTGGCCGCCCGCCGGCGCGGCGGCCAGCAGCGCCACCAGGATCGCGACCGCGTGGGCGCTCACTGCCGCCGCTCCCGCATGCGGAAGAACCGCAGCAGCGCCTCGGTGTAGGGACGGTCCGTGCCGATGCCGATCGCGTCCACGTCCGCCGCGCGCAGCATGCGGTCGCGCTCGGCGCGCGCCGCCGCCGCGCGCGCCGCGAACGCCTCCCGCACGCGACGGTCGCCGGTGTCGACGACGTAGCGCGCCCCCGTCTCGGCCTCCTCCAGCGCCACCAGGCCGACGTCGGGCAGCTCGCGCTCGCGCGGGTCGTCGAGGACGACCGCGACCAGGTCGTGGCGGCGCGCGGCCGCGCGCAGCGCCCTGGCGCAGCCGGCGTCGAGGAAGTCGGACACCAGGAAGACGACGCAGCGGCGCGTGGTCACGCGGTTCAGGTGCTCGAGCGCGGCGGCGATGTCGGTGCCCGTCCCCGCCGGCCGCAGCGACAGCACCTCGCGGATCACGCGCAGCACGTGATGGGTCCCCTTGCGCGGCCGCAGCGCCAGCTCGATCCGGTCCGAGAAGATGAGCAACCCGACCTTGTCGTTGTTGGTGATCGCCGACCACGCGAACAGCGCCGCCAGCTCGGCCGCGAGCGCGCTCTTGGTCTGGCGCACGCTGCCGAAGCGCGTGCTCGCGCTGGCGTCGACCAGCAGCATGACCGTGAGCTCGCGCTCCTCGGCGTAGCGCTTGACGTGCGGGACGCCGGTGCGGGCGGTGACGTTCCAGTCGATCGTGCGCACCTCGTCGCCGGGCTGGTAGAGCCGCACCTCGGCGAACTCCATGCCGCGCCCCTTGAAGACGCTGTGGTACTGGCCGGCGAAGAGGTCCGTCACGAGGTGGCTCGTGCGGATCTGGATCTTGCGGACGGCCTTCAGCTGCTCGCGCGTCAGCACGGGCGCCGCCTCGCCACCTCAGGGGACGGGCACGCCGTCCAGCACCCGCTGCACCAGGTCGTCGGCGTCGACCTCTTCGGCCTCGGCCTCGTAGCTGGGCACGATGCGGTGGCGGAGCACGTCGGGCGCGATCGACTTGACGTCCTGGGGCGTCACGTAGCCGCGCCCGGCGAGGAAGGCGTGGGCGCGCCCGGCCAGCGCCAGCGCGAGGGTCGCGCGCGGCGACGCGCCGTACTCGATGAGCGGCCCGAGGTCGAGCTGGAAGGCCTTGGGATCGCGCGTCGCGAGCACGAGGTCGACGATGTACTCCTTGATCTTGTCGTCCACGTAGACCTGGTCGACCAGCGCCCGCGCCGCGAGCACCTCGGCCGTGGACACGACCGGGGCGATCGCGCGCGGCGCGGCGGTGGTCGCCATGCGGTCAAGGATCTGCCGCTCCTCCTCGCGCGAGGGGTAGCCGATCCTGAGCTTCAGCATGAAGCGGTCGACCTGCGCCTCGGGCAGCGGGTAGGTGCCCTCCTGCTCGATGGGATTCTGCGTGGCCAGCACCAGGAACGGCTCGGGCAGCACGTGCGTCTCCTCGCCGATGGTCACCTGCCGCTCCTGCATCGCCTCGAGCAGCGCGCTCTGCACCTTGGCGGGCGCGCGGTTGATCTCGTCGGCGAGGATGATCTGCGCGAAGATCGGCCCCTTCTTGGTGGTGAACGCGCCGTCGCGCGGGCTGTAGACCAGCGTGCCGATCAGGTCGGCGGGCAGCAGGTCGGGCGTGAACTGGAGGCGGTGGAAGCTCGCGTGCAGCGCCTGCGCGAGGCTCTTCACCGACAGCGTCTTTGCCAGCCCCGGCACGCCCTCGAGCAGCACGTGGCCGTTGGCGAGCAGCCCGATCAGCAGCCGGTCGATCAGGTAGCGCTGCCCGACGACGACGGTGGCGATCTCCTCGCGCAGCCGGTACGCGAAGGCCGACCCCTCGCGCACGCGCTCGTTGATGGCGGTGATCCCGGCGTCCATGCGGCCGATTTCGATAGCGGCGCCCGCCGCGGAGCGCAAACCCGGCGGCGGGCGTCACTCGTGCGCGCGGAGCCCCGCCTCCCCCGGCGGGTTCGTGCGCGGCGCGAAGTCACACCAGTCGCGGGTCTCGCGGTAGTGGGCGAGCGCCCAGCGGACGCTCGGGAAGGCGATGTCGCCCCAGGGGATCGCCTCCCAGCCGAGGATCGCCACCTCGCGGCTCTCGGGGCCTGGCGTCACGGTGGCCGGCTCGGCGAGCCGCGCGCGGTAGATGAGCTGGACCTGGCTCAGGTGCGGGATGGTGTAGACGGCGAGCAGCGCCTCGATCTCGATGCGGGCCCGCGCCTCCTCCCAGGCCTCGCGGCACGCCCCCTCCTGCGGGCTCTCGCCGAGCTCGAGGTGCCCGGCGGGCAGCGTCCAGAAGCCCTCCCGCGGCGGGATCGCGCGGCGGCACATGAGGATGCGGTCGCCGTGGTGCACCACCGCGCCGACGATGATCTTCGGGTTCTCGTAGGCCACGAAGCCGCAGTCGCGACACACGAGCCGCTCGCGATCGTCACCCGCGGGGATGCAGCGCTGGAAGCGGGCGGAGCAGTCCGGCGGCGGCGCGGCCATGGGGCGGCAGCGTTGCCCGCGGCGAGGCCGCGCGCAACCGCTCGCCGCGGCTACCACCCCCAAACCAGGTGGTGCGCGACGGCCTGGCGTTCCCCGACGGTCTGGGCGTGTTCCCGGGCGACCTCGAGGTGCCGTGATGCCGCTCGCCTGGTCGTACCGGGCGGCGCTGCTGCTGGCCGGCGTCCCCGTCGCCTCCGCTGCCGGGGCCGGCGAGTGGCCCACCTACGCCAGCGGCCCGCAGCGGCTCTTCTTCAACCCGGCGGAGACGCAGATCACGGCCGCGAACGTGCGCGGGCTGCGGGTCAGGTCGCAGGCGCCCACGGGAGCCTTGGAGGGCTCGGCGGGCTGGACGCCTGCAGGACGGGCTGGACGAGCCTGGTGAACGTGGCCAGCACCCAGCTCGAGACCATGAACCGCGTCCAGCCGGGAGCCGCAGCGCTCTGTCGCTCAGCACGACGCGGTCCGTGACTGGATCACGGGGGGGCGCATCAAGGAGAGCGACGAAGTGCGGCCTGGGGTGATCGCCGATTTCGGCGACGATGGCGGCATCGTCCGTTTCGAGATCCTGGACGCTTCCAAGCACGTGCAGGACCCGCTGAGCGTCACCTCCGCCACGCGCGCGACACCACCCCTCGAGCGAGGAACTCCGCCCGCCGCCGGTAGCGTTGGAACTTGGACGAGCGGTAGGCACGGACGGCCGCGAAGACGCGCTCGACCGCCGCGTCGTCGAGCCCGTAGCGCGCGAGCGCCGCGCGCGCGTTGCCTCGACTCATGCGGGTCAACGTCGAGTTCACGAGGTTGACGAGGTCGAACGACGCCATCCTGGAGCCACGGATGTCGCGCGGGAAGCGGACCGACTTCTCGAGGTCGAGCAGCGCGATCCCGCGCGGCGTCTCCCGGCCGGAGCTCACCAGCACGTTGGTGAGATACGGGGCGCCATGGTACACGCCCGCCCGGTGCATGCGCGCCAGCTGCTCGAACACCTGTCCGACCAGCTCCGTGCGCTCCGACGGGGCGAGGCTCGGCGCGCGCTCGGCCAGGGTCACCGTCCCGCGGATCTCCCGGGTGGCGAGCACCTCGAACAGACCGCGCTCGCGGGAGCGGCCGGTCCCCCAGAGCAGGGGCTCGCAGCACTCGACCGACGCGGCTCGCAGCATCGCGAGCGTGCGGAACTCGCGACACGCCCGGTACCCGACGACCTGCTTGCGCAACCAGTTGAGCATCCCCATCCGGCCGTAGACCTTGAGGATCAGCCGGCGTTCCCCCTGCGGCGGCCAGGGAAAGACCACCGTGCCGCGGTCGTCCTTGATCGGGTCCGCAGGGACCTCGACGACCAGGCCCCCCGGGAGCGCACCGGGCACGGAAGGCAGGTCGAGCCGGGACTCCCGGACGCGGATGCGCAGCGAGCTCACGCAGCGGGGGCCCTGCGGACGAGGAGCGCGTAGCGATGGCCCGAGCCCAGGATCGAGAGGTAGGGACAGCGGCGCAAGGCGAAGCCGCTGCGCGCGGCGATCGGCTCGACCTCCGCGACGCGCATCGTGCTCTTGGGCGGCTTGTGATCGAGCCACCGCCTGGCCCGACGCAGGAGGTTCTTCGGCGAGTTGAAGTCGAAGAACGTCATGAGCACGAAGCGGTCGGAGACCCGCATCAGCTCGGCCAGCAGGCGCTCGCGCTCCGCAGGGCTCGGGAGATGGTGGCACAGCCGGATGCACACCGAGCCGTCCACCCCCCGGTCCCGGATCGGGATGTGGAAGGCGGACGCGGTCATGCGGACCTCGGGCGTCGTCCAGTCCCGCCGGCTGGCGCCGTAGCGCAGCTGACCGACCGCGATGTCGGCCTCCAGCAGGAGGTCCGTCGACTCGGCCAGGGGCCGCGACAGTCGTCCACCCCCGCACGGAAGATTGAGCAGGGTCCGGGTCCGTCCCTGCGTCGCCAGCAGCTCGCGCAGGAGCGACAGCTCGCGCCGGGTGTTGAGCCGCTTGAGCGTCTTCTCCTGGTAGTTGCGGTTGTACCCTTCGGCGGCAGCGACCTCCTGGTAGTTCTGCTGATAGTCCCGGCTGCCGGTGCCGGCGCAGGCGGCCTCCCAGGTTTCCGCGCTGCCGAGGAGCGCGAGGTGCGCGATCCCATCGCGGACGGGATACCGGTGCGCGCACGCCGTCCCCGCGAGCTCGGAGCCCTCCAGCCGCAGCGGTTGCCGGCACGCCGGGCACGCCAGGATCGGCTCGATCGCGCGCAGCGGCTCCGCCAGATCGAGCAGCTCCTGGGTCCGTCCTGGCCCTGTCGTCGGATCCATCGGGGGAAACGGGCCTCAGAAGCGCACGGCCTGCAGAGCCAGGCAAGGGGTGATCCGCGGCAATCCTACAGTTTTGCCTGCTCCGGCCGATACACCAATCGGGAGCTGCTCGATGCTCAGCCCGATGCGCCGCGTCCTGCCGGACGACCTCGAGAGCCTCGAGGAGCTGTCCGACCTCGCCAACCTCGCGCTCGACCTGCGCTGGTCGTGGCGATTGTGGAACGACCCGATCTGGACACAGCTCGATCCCGAGCTGTGGGCGCGGACCCACAACCCGTGGCTGGTGCTCCAGACCGCGTCCATGGCGCGCATCGAGCAGCTGGCCCGCGACCCCAGGCTGCGCGCCTACGTCGATGCCCTGGTGCGGGTGCAGCGGGAGGCGCTGGGGATGCCCGGCTGGTTCCGGCAGGCCCACCCGGACGCGCCCCTCGGCCACGTCGCCTACTTCAGCATGGAGTTCGGGCTCGGCGAGGCGCTGCCGATCTACTCGGGGGGCCTGGGCATCCTGGCGGGCGACCTCCTGAAGAGCGCCAGCGACCTCGACGTGCCCGTGGTAGGGGTCGGCCTGCTCTATCAGCAGGGCTACTTCCGGCAGCTGCTCGACGCCGACGGCGGGCAGCGCGCACTCTACCCGTACAACGACCCGGGCCAGCTCCAGATCACGCAGGTCCGGACGGAACGGGGGGACTGCCTCCGGATCGCGATCGAGCTGCCCGGCCGCCGGCTCTGGCTGCGCACCTGGCAGGCGGAGGTGGGTCGCGTGCGGCTCTACCTCCTCGACAGCAACGACCCCGCCAACGCCCCCGCCGACCGCGGGCTGCTGGCGGAGCTGTACGGCGGCGGGCCGGAGGTGCGGCTCCAGCAGGAGATGGTGCTCGGCATCGGCGGGTGGCGGCTGCTTCGCGGCCTGGGCATCCGGCCCGAGGTCTGCCACCTGAACGAGGGGCATGCCGCGCTCGTCGTGCTCGAGCGGGCGCGGACGTTCGCCGAGGACGAAGGCGTCCCCTTCGCCACGGCCCTCGCGGCCACGCGCGCCGGCAACGTCTTCACCACGCACACCCCGGTGCCGGCCGGCTTCGACCGCTTCCACCCGGGGCTCGTGCGCCACTACCTCGGTGCCTATGCCGACGGGCTCGGCATCGGCACGGGCGGGCTCCTTGCGCTCGGCCGCGAGCGCCCGGACGATCCGGACGAACCCCTCAACATGGCCTACCTCGCCATCCGCGGCAGCAACGCGGTGAACGGCGTGAGCCGGCTGCACGGCGCGGTGAGCCGGCGCATCTTCGCCGGGCTCTTCCCCCGCTGGCCCGTGGCCGAGGTCCCCGTCGGCCATGTGACCAACGGCGTCCACATCCCCTCGTGGGAATCGGCCGAGGCGGACGACCTCTGGACTCGCGCCTGCGGCCCCCAGCGCTGGCAGCAGCCGGTACCGGGAGGCGACGGCGATCTCCGCGCCACGCCGGAGGCCGGGGTCTGGGCGATGCGCGCCACGCTGCGACGGGACCTGGTGGGGTACGTCCGGGAACGGCTCGCCTCGCAGCTCGCAGCCGCGGGGGCTCCGCCCGAGGACGTGCAGAGCGCCGGCAGCGTCTTCGAGCCGGGCACGCTCACCCTCGGCTTCGCCCGCCGCTTCGCGACCTACAAGCGCCCGAACCTGCTGCTGCAGGATCCCGAGCGTCTCGTCCGCCTGCTCACCGATCCCCGGCGCCCCGTGCAGCTCGTCCTCGCCGGCAAGGCGCATCCGCACGATCTGCCCGGGCAGGCGATGATCCGCGCCTGGGTGGAGTTCGTGCGCCGCCCCGAGGTGCGGGCGCACGCGGTCTTCCTGACCGACTACGACATGCAGGTGGCCGAGCGCCTCGTGCAGGGGGTGGATGTCTGGCTCAACATCCCTCGCCGGCCGATGGAGGCGAGCGGGACCAGCGGCATGAAGGTGCTCGCCAACGGCGGCTTGAACCTCTCGACGCTGGACGGCTGGTGGGACGAGGCGTACGCACCCGAGGTCGGCTGGGCGCTCGGTGACGGCCGCGAGGACGACAGCGACGCCGCGGACGCGGCGGCGCTCTTCCGGCTGCTCGAGGAGCAGGTCGTCCCGGCCTTCTACGAGCGCGGGTCCGACGGCGTTCCCGCCCGCTGGGTGACGCTGGTGCGCGAGAGCATGGCCCGCCTGACGCCGCAGTTCTCGTCGAACCGGATGGTGCGCGACTACACCGAACGGCACTACCTGCCCGCGGCGCGCGCCTACCGCCGGCGTGCCGCCGAGGGCGGCGCCCTCGGCGCCGCCATCGAGCGCTGGCGGCACGACCTCGCAGCGCACTGGGACGGCATCCGCATCGACGGCGTCGTGGTCGAGACGACCGCGGGACACCACCGCTTCCAGGCCCGCGTGCAGCTCGGGGCCGTGGCCGCAGACAGCGTCCGGGTGGAGCTGTACGCGGAGACGGCGGTGGACGGCCAGCCGGAGCGCTGCGCGATGGAGCGCGGGGAGCCCGTGGCGGAGATGCCGGGCGCCTGGACGTACCGCGCCGAGGTCCCGGCGGTCCAGCCCGTGGCCGCCTATACGGCGCGCGTCGTCCCGCACCATCCCGACGCGATCGTGCCCCTCGAGCTCGCGGCGATCGTCTGGCCGCGCTGAGCCCCCCTGCGCCCGCCGCTGCGACGAGCGGACGGGAGTCGATGGTTCCCGATTGACACGCGACCGTGATCCGGCCTTACGGAGATCCGCAAGCGTGCAGATCCGGTCGGAATCACGTGTTCGAATCGGGAGGCCGGCCCCGGGCGCCGGCAGCGTGGGAGACCCGCGGGCCCGCGCTCGGGCGGCGCGCCTCCCGGAGCGCGCGCGTCGCGGCCTCGTCCACGCGCAGGCTCTCGTCGGCGATCTCGCCCGCGAGCACGACACCGTAGACCTCGCGAGCCCGCTGCGGCGTCTCCCAGCCCTCCAGGACATCGTGCAGCACCCGGGCCGGCTCGCGCTCGAGCGGGTCGCCGTAGCCGCCGCCGGAGTTGCTCACGCCGCGGATCCGCTGCCCGGGCCCGAGCACGCCGAGGAAGAAGTTCGGCACCGTCGTGGCGGTCCCGGCGTCGTCGAGGAGCTCGGTCGTCGCGAGGCAGCCCGGCTGCCCGCCGAGCACGCCCTCCGGCGCGCGGTGCTGGCCGTCCGAGACGATCACGACCGCCATCTCGCCCTCGCGCACCCGGTAGGTGGTCTCCATGGCGGGTGCGCCCCGCCGGCGGCCGGCGCCGGCAGTGCCGGCCAGCAGGCGGATGCGGTCGAACAGGAGCGGGAAGCGCAGCTCGTCCAGCTCCACGCTGTCCGCATACGTGAGGCCCGCCGCGACCGGGATGCCGTAGGTCACCCAGCCGTCTGCGTGCGGCCCGCCCGGACCGCCGCTGCCGCCGATGAGCAGCTGGTTCACGTACGGGGCGCCGCCACGGCGGAAGTCGCCGCCCGAGATCACGGCCGTCCCCGCCCCCATGCTGACGCCGCCCTCGGCCAGCCCGTGACCGTCGCCGAGCTGCGCGAACGCCCGCTGCGTCAGGTTGACCAGGCGGTCGCCGACGTTGGTCGTGGCCATCGAGCAGCTGTGCGGAAACCGCGGCACGCCGGCCACGCAGTTCTCGCGCAGCAGGACGCGGATGCGGCGGAACGAGCCGGAGTTCCGCGGGATCGACGGATCGAGGCAGTTGAAGACGCCCGTGGTCACGTTGTTCACCGCGCACGCCTCGGACTGGTTGAGCCCAGCCTGCACGCAGTCGACGTTGTCGCGCAGGTCGACCGTGATCCGGCCCGCCTCGGGATCGACCTGGACGACGACGCGCAGCGGAACGCCCTCGGGGAGGAAGGGGAAGACCGGGTCGTGGCCGCCCTCGGCGGTCAGCGTCGCGGCCGCCATCTGGCGGATGGCCCGTGCGATCCGTCGCTCGGAGTAGGCGAACCAGTCCGCGACGAAGCGGGCGACGGTCTCGAGCCCGTAGCGTGCGCACAGCTCCTCGAGCCGGCGCTCGCCCGTGCGCGCCGCGCCGATCGCGGCGAGGAGGTCGCCGGCCCACTGCTCGGGCACCCGGATGCGCCGCCGCGCCAGGCGCACGACGTCGTCGATCGTCCGGTACCCCCGCTGTACGCGCACGCACGGAAAGACCAGGGCGCCCTCCTCGTACACGTCGCGCGCGGCCGCGTGGTAGGTGGACGGGATGCTGTTGCCGATGTCCGCCTGATGGGCCTTCACGCACGTGGTGAACACGTGCCGGCCGTCGGCGAAGACCGGCACGAGCACGGTCTGGTCGGCCGGGTGGGTGTTGCCGAGGTAGGGATCGTTGTGGAGGAAGGCGTCGCCCGGAGCCAGGTCGGCGTGCAGCGCCGTCATCGACGCGGTCTGCAGGTGGGCGCCGAAGGTATGCACCGGCAGCCCCTCGGCGACGGCGAGCAGCTGATCGTCCGCCGTCGTGATGGCGCAGGAGAAGTCGCGACCGGTATTGATCAGCGCGGAGCGCGCCGAGCGCAGCAGCGCGTTCGTCATCTCCCGCACGATGCCGTCCAGGCGGTTCGCCAGCACCGCCGCGAGCACGGGGTCGCGCAGGGCCTCGCCGTCCCGCAGCGCGACCGTCATCGGCGCGCTCCGGTGTCGATCAGGTAGCAGCCGTGTGCCGAGAGCGTCGCCGCGGCTCCGGGCGGGAGCACGACGGTGGTCGTGGGCTCCGCGACCACGGCGGGACCCGCGACGCGGTCGCCGGCGGCGAGCGATGGACCAGCGAAGAACGGCGTCTCCACCTCCCCGACCGCGGGGAAGTACGCCGCTCGGACCACGAACGGCCGCGGCGGCGCCGTACCCGCGGGATCGGCCGGGCGGGGGCGCCGGTGCTCGAGATGCACGGTGAGCCGCGCGCGCCAGGCGAGGAACTCGACGGCCGAGGCGTCGTCGCGCACGGAGAAGACGCGCTCGTGGACGCCGTGGAACGCCTCCACCAGCGCGGCGAGCGCGCTCGGGTCGAGCGTCGTCCGCGGCACCGGGACCTCCAGCTCCCACACCTGTCCGGCGTAGCGGGCCTCGACGACGAAGTCGATCGAGCGGCGGAGCGCGCCGGTCTCGAGCCGGACCGCGATCGCCTCGAGGTCGCGCGCCAGGGAGGCGAGCGCCTGCTCCACGCGCTCGCGCGCGAAGTGCGCCGAGCTGGTGAAGACGCCGGCGCCGTGCTCGATCGCCACGTCGGCGAACTGCATGCCGCAGGCGCTGAGCGCGCTGGCCGTCCGCGGCAGGAGCACGCGCGCGCAGCCGATCTCACGGGCGAGATCGACGACGGTCAGCCCCGCGGCCCCGCCACCGGCGACCAGCGTGCACTCTCGCGGATCGAGCCCCTCGGCCACCGTGACGTCGAGGACCGCGGCGAGCATGGTCTCCCCCGCGACGTGCAGGATGGCGGCGGCCGCCTCCGGGGCGGACCGCCCGAGGCCTGCCGCGACGACCCCGACCGCGGTGCGGGCGCGCTCGGGGTCGAGCGGCATCCGCCCGGCGAGAAAGCGCTCGGGCAGGAGGTAGCCCGCCACCACGGCGGCGTCGGTCACCGTCGCCGCGGTCCCGCCGCGCCCATAGCAGGCCGGCCCCGGGTCGGCGCCCGCGCTGTGCGGCCCGACGCGCAGCAGCCCGCCGTCGTCCAGCCAGGCGATCGAGCCCCCGCCGGCGCCGACGCTGCGCACGTCGATCGAGGAGAGGCTCACGAGGTGCCCGAGCCACCGCGGCCCGAGCCACGTCTCCCGCGTCCGCACGAGCGCGCCGTCGCGGACGAGCCCGACGTCGAACGTCGTCCCGCCGGCATCGCACACGATCAGGTTGCAGCGCTCGCCCTCGCGCGCGCCGTACTCGCGCGCCGCGACGGGGGCCATCGCCGGACCCGACTTGACGAGGTGGATCGGCTGATCGACCAGCTGCGGCACCTCCATGCAGGCTCCCCCGGACGTGCTCACCAGGATCGCGCCGCGATAGCCGAGCGCGCGCAGGTCGCGCTCCATGCCGGCCAGGTGCCGCGCCATGCGCGGGCACAGCGAGGCGTTGATGGCCGCGGCCGACGCCCGCCGGAACTCGCGCAGGATGGGCAGGAGCGCGTGCGACAGCGTCACCGGGACGCCGGGCAGCAGCTCCCCGAGGAGCCGTCCCACGCGCCGCTCGTGGGTCGGGTCGACGACCGAGAAGAGCAGGCACACGGCGATCGCCTCGAAGCGCCCCCGCTGCAGCACGGCGATCACCTCGCGCAGGTGCGCCTCGTCGAGAGGGCGCTCGACCCCGCCCTCGGCGTTCAGCCGCTCGCGTACGCCGAACGTGTGCCGCCGCGGCAGGTAGGGCTCGGGATACGGCGTCGCGAAGTCGTGCGCATTGTGCTTGCCGCCTTCGCGGAAGACCAGGATGTCCTCGAACCCCTCCGTGACCAGCAACGCCGTCCGCGCCCGCTCGCCGGTGACGACCGCATTCGTCGCCGCCGTCGTACCGTAGACGAGCAGCGACGTGCGTGCGAGGAGGCCCGCGACCTCGAGGCCGAGCGGCGCTGCCGCGGCGGCGAGCGCGTCGCGGATCCCGTCCGCGATGCGCTCGGGTGTGCTCGGCGCCTTGCCGATCCAGAACCGGCCGCTCTCGTCCGATACCACGGCATCGGTGAAGGTCCCGCCGGTGTCGACGCTGATCTCGTAGGGCACGGCCCGCCTGCTCACCCGACCAGGTTCGCGTAGGTCGCGAGCACCTCGTCGCGCAGCGGAGCCGGCAGCAGGTCGAGCAGCGTGTTCAGCCGGGCCATCCGCCGGGGCAGCTCCGTCCCCTCGAGGCCCGCGAGCGCCGCGAGCCGCACCAGGACCTCGTCGGCGGGCCGGTCGGCGAGCTCGGCCACCGCGCGGCCGAGCGCCTCGCGGTCGGCACCGCGCCCGCGGGCGCGCAGCGCGCCGACGACCTCGCGCAGGTCGGCCAGGAAGGCGGCGACGTGCGGGACGTTCGACCAGCTCACACTGACGTGGAGGTTGGCGGGGCTGCCGCCGCAGGCGAACTGCGCGATCATGTGCCAGCCGCGCTCGCGCATCTCGTCGTCGAGCTCGAAGACGTCGATCTCGTCGGAGCCGAGCGTGAGCATGCACATCTCCGGATCGCCGAGCACCCGGATCCCGTCGATGCCGGCAACGCCCTCGAGGATGCGGCGGGTGGCGTCGTGGGTCGCGCGCACGATCCCGGCGAAGCCCTCTTCGCCGAGGTGCCGCAGGACGGCCCAGGCCGCGGCGATGGGGCCACCGCTGCGGCTGCTCTGCACGGTGGGGTTGATCACCGCGTACTCGGTCGTGCCCGTGCAGACGAAGAGCGCGTGGCGGCGCAGCGCCCGGTCGCGGTAGAGGACCACCGACGCGTTCTTCGGCGCGTAGCCGTACTTGTGCAGGTCGGCCGAGATGCTGGTCACGCCAGGGACTGCGAAGTCGAAGTCGCGCACCGGCTCGCCGAGCCGGCGCAGGATCGAGAGGTAGAGGCCGCCCACGCAGGCGTCGACGTGGAAGAGCACACCGGCCTCGCGGGCGACCGCCGCCATCTCGGGGATCGGGTCGACGGTGCCATGCGAGAAGTTCGGCGCCGAGCCGACGGCGAGGACGGTGCGCGGCGTGATCGCGGCGCCGAGCGCCGCGACCTCGGCGCGGTAGCCGTGCGGGTCGACCGGGATCACGACCGGACGCAGCCCCAGGTACTGGGCAGCCTTGTGGAAGGCGGGGTGCGCCGTCACCGGCAGCACGATCTCCGCCTGCGGGCCGACGTCGCGCTGCGCCCGCGCGTGGTCGCGCGCGGCCTTCACGGCGAGGAGGATGCTCTCGGTGCCCCCGCTGGTGACGTTGCCGACGACCCCCTCGTCGCCGCGGAGCAGGCCGGCCACGGAGTGCACGAGGTCGCGCTCGAGCCGCCCCAGGCTCGGGTAGAAGTTCACGTAGAGGGCGTTCTGCGTGAGGAAGCGGGTGTACGCCTCGACCGAGAGCCGGTACGCCGTCTCCCCCGGATCGTAGAGTCCGGTGAGGATGCGCCCGCGGCGCCAGTCGACGTCGCCGGCGGCGCGGCGCCCCAGCTCCGCGAGCACCGCCTCCGGGCTCTCGCCCTTCGCCTGCATGGCTCCCATGGTCGCGTCCCCGGCCGAGGCGCTTCTACCCAGGGAGACGGGCCGCTGTCGACCGGCGCCGCGGGCCGGTGCGCATGGCCTCCCATTGACACGCGGCCGCGCTCCGGGCTTAGGACGCCCTCGGCCCAGCGAGGGTCGAGGATCGAGGGAGGGGTGCCATGAGCGGACTCGGGACCGGCATGCAGCAGACGCGTGGGATCCGGCGAAGCTTCGCGGAGCGTCTGCTCGCAGCAATCAAGCTCGATGCGAGCGTGTACGAGGAGGTCGAGCACGACGCGAGCGCCATGGGGCAGGCCGTGACCGTGATCGCACTGGCCTCGCTGGCGCAGGGCCTCGGCGCGGCCGGGCACGGCTGGGCCGCACGGATCGTCGGCGGCGTGCTCGGTGGCTTCGTCGGCTGGCTGGTGGGCACGGCCGTGATCTGGCTGATCGGCGTCAAGCTCATGAAGCACACGTCCGACTACCAGGAACTGCTGCGCACGCTGGCCTTCGCCTCCGCACCCTACTTCCTGATGGCGCTGGGCGTGCTGCCCATCGGGCCGCTGCGCGACCTGCTCGCGGTCGGCGTCGGGCTGTTCGTCCTGATCGCCTTCGTGATCGCCGTGCGACAGGCGCTCGACGTTTCAACCGGCCGGGCCGTCCTGGTCTGCGTGCTCGCGATGGTCGCCCAGATGGCGGTGCTGTTCGCCCTCCTGGGCCTGTTCGTGGGCACGGCGGGCGTCGTGCCACCCGGCGTGCCGGCGCCTACCGGCTGAGCCGGGCGCCGCCGGTCGGCCGCGCACGCTAGGTTGCAGCGGCAATCGCCGCCTCGAGTCTCTGCGAGATCTGCCGCAGGCGTTCGCTGTCGGCCGCAAGGCCGCGTTGCATGGGCCGGCTGCTGGTGTGGACGAGCTCGTCGTCCACCTCCTGGAGCTGCCGCGCGAGCTGTTCCCCGAGGAAGCGCGCCTCGTCCAGTGAGAGATCGAGAGTGACTGCCATGGCGGGTTTCTCTCCTGCTGGGGTCGTCGGTGGTTCGGGCAGGCTGATTTCTTCGCGGACCGTCGTCAAGCGCGTCACGATCGCCCATCCGCCCGCCACGGCCGTCGGCGGGTTCGTCCCGAACTGGACCGTCCCGGAGAAGCGTGTGGCGATGCTACTTCCGCGACACCTTCGCGCGGATGCGGGTTGGCCTCTCGGCGGCCCGCTTCACCCCCGCACGCACGGGGGCCTTCGCGGTTCCCTTCGGGCCCCCCGCCAGGCTCGCCTTCAGCGCCTCCATCAGGTCGATGATCTGCGCCCGCGGGGGCACGGTCGGCGCGGCGGTGATCTCGTGGCCCTCGACCTTCTGCCGGATCAGCGCCTGCACGCGCTCCTTCACCTCGTCCCGGTAGCGCTCGGGATGGAACTCGTCGCTGGCGCCGCGCGTGATCAGCGCCTTCGCCAGCTCGAGCTCGGCGTCCTTCACGGGCGTGTCGACGAGGCCGAGCTCGCCCATCGACTTCACCTCGTCGGCATAGCGGAGCTGCTGCATCACCAGCCCGATCTGCATCGGCCGCAGGAGGACGAGGTACTGCCGGCCACGGGCGGCATAGCGGGCCAGCGCCGCACGGCCGGTCTCGCGCAGCGCCTCGGCGAGCAACCGGTACGCCTTGTCGGCGCCCTTGTCGGGACCGAGGTAGTACGCCTTGTCGTAGTAGACCGGGTCGATCGCGGCGAGCGGCAGGAACTCGGTGATCTCGATGGCCTCGGACGCCTGCTCCTCGAGGGCGGCCAGCTCCTCGTCGGTGAAGGTCACGTACTGGTCCTTGGCGAACTCGTATCCCTTCACGATCTCGTCGCGCCCGACCACGACGTCGTCCTTCGGGCACACGTACTGCTGCTTCAAGCGGGACTTGCACGTCGCGTGCAGGAGGTTGAACGAGATGGTCGCCTGCGGCTGCGCGCTGGCGTAGAGCTTCACCGGGATGCTGACGAGGCCGAAGGAGATGGTGCCCGAGCCGATCGCGCGCGCTCCCATGACGGCTCGACCCTAGCACTTCGTCCGGCGACATGGCCACGCCCCCCGGTCCCCGTCCGCCGATCCCCCCGCCGGCCGTGGCCGCCGCGCCGACGCCCACGCCGGCCGACCGGCTCGCTCCCTACCGCGCGAAGC
>Ga0316622_100000830_pt1 | contig 19009 bp, 26 predicted proteins | sample OWC_Aug_OW2_C1_D_FD_207646 | JGI IMG/M metagenome (GOLD analysis project Ga0316622, IMG submission 207646) | Wetland soil microbial communities from Old Woman Creek delta, Ohio, United States - OWC_Aug_OW2_C1_D5_C | ecosystem: Environmental > Terrestrial > Soil > Wetlands | place: USA: Ohio... | reverse complement strand
ACCGACCAAACGGTGTGCTGAGGAGTGAGCGCGGCGACGTTCGACATGCCGGCGATGTTGCCCGCCTCGTCGATGGCCTTCAGTGCGAAGTAGCCGACCGTGTGCGGCGTCAGGGGAACGAAGGCGAAGGAATCCGGGCTCCCCGCGGCTGACGGCTGCGGCTCGCCCGCAAGCGAAGTGAGATCGTCCCACTCCTCCGCGCCGAAACCGTGCAGCGCCCAACGCAAGTCGTAGACGCTCGCCCGCCCGGTCAGGCTGTCGTCTCCGGGCGCCGTCCAGGTGAGCAGGATCGATTCGCCCTCTCCCCTCTGAGCAATGAGATCGTGCACTGCTGCAGGACGGATGGTGTCGGGGCGCACCGGACCCGTGCCGTCGTTCTCGCACGAGAGAAACGCGATCAGGGCGAAGAAGGCGAGAGCCCCGGCCCGGGCCGGCCGGGCGTCCCGGGCGGGAATCCGGAAGTCTGAACGGCGGATCATTGCTGAAGTCTCCTTGCGACGGGACCAAGGACCAGTCTAAGCGGACGATGTTCCGCTTGGAAAGGGTGTTGAGGGGGCGGCGAAGCTCGGCTGCCGATTCACCCGGCCCGCCGGCCGGCCGGAAGGGGTGGACAGGGGGCCGGTTGAATCGGCCGAAGCCTTGCCGTAGCGTGCGAGCGGCCGCCGTTTCCCGCCGGCAAGGATGCTCCGGGAACGAGCGGCTTCCGGAGACGAATCCATGGAAGTGGGGACCGGCTTCTGGTTCCTTCATTGCCCGCGATGCGGGGGCGCGCTGGCCGCCGGGCAGCGCTGCGCGGTTTGCGGATACCGGCAATACCGCAGTCCGGTCGCCGTCGTCGCGGGAATCCTGCTCTCGAGCGGACCGTTTGTCCCGCCGCCCGGGGAGGCGATCGAGCCGCCGCGCGCCTCGCACGTCCTGCTCGTGCGCCGTTGCGGCACGCACGCGGGCGCGTGGTGCATTCCGTGCGGGTACATCGACTATGGCGAGGACGTCCGCGCCGCCACGCGGCGCGAGATGCGCGAGGAGACGGGACTCGCCGTCGAGATCGCGAGCGTGTGGGCGGTGCGCTCGAACTTCCACGATCCCGAGAATCAGACGGTCGGCATCTGGTTCCTGACCCGGTACCTGGCCGGAGAGGTACGCCCGGGCGACGACGCGGATCGAGTCGGCTTCGTCGAGATTGCGCGGCCGCCCGAGCCGCTCGCGTTTCCGACGGATCGCGAGGTGCTCGCCTCGCTGGCCGCGGCGCGGCGAGGATAGTCGATGCAACCCGCTCCCTGCCTGCTCTGGTTCCGGCGCGACCTGCGCCTGTCCGATCATCCGGCGCTCGCTGCCGCGCTCGCGAGCGGACGGGCAATCGTCCCCATCTTCATCTGGCCGCCCGACGAAGGTGATGGCCGGACGTTGGGAGAAGCGAGTCGCGTCTGGCTGGGTCTTTCCCTGGCGGCCCTGGATGGCGATCTGCGCCGGCGCGGCTCGCGTCTCATCGTGAGAAGCGGGCGAGTGGTCGAGGAGCTCGGCCGCTTGCTCGCGGAGACGGGTGCGGGCGCGATTTACTGGGAGCGTGTCCCCGAGCCGGCCGCGGCCCGCCTGGACGAGAGCGTGCGGCGGGATCTCGCGCCCACGAACGTCGAATTGCACGACTTCCCCGGCAACCTGCTCTTCGAACCGGACGAGTTGAGGACGAAGGCGGGAGGGTCGTTCAAGGTCTTCACGCCGTTCTATCGGGAAGCCATGCGGCATTTGAGTCTGGAGCCGGCGCTTTCTCTCCCTCCCGCCGGTTCGCCGCGACGAGGCTCTTCCGCGCAGGCGCATGCGTATCTTGCCGAGCCGCGGGCCGGGCGCGCGGCGAGCACTTTCCGTCCGTCGCGCGGCCGCCGCTCGCTTCCGGCGCGCTCGCGCTGGCCGCGCACCCTTCGCCTGGATGGGGCCGGCCCGCTCACGGAAGAGGGTGCGGGTCCCGCGCGCGTCGATCCCGCCGGGATTCGCGATGCCTGGGATGTCGGCGAACGCGCGGCGCGCAAACGGTTGGCCTCCTTCGTCGATGATCGAGTGGACGATTACGACAGACTGCACGATCGGACGGACCTCGATGCGACCTCGCGATTGAGCGCCCACCTGCACTTCGGCGAGATCAGCGTCCACGAAGTCTGGCAGGCGGTGGCGGGACGGCTCTCGGCCCGGCGCGCCGAGGGCGGCCGCTCACTCCGGGCGAGCCGGCCGGCGGGCGCGGATGGCTACCTGCGCCAGATCCTCTGGCGCGAGTTCGCCCATCACGTGCTCGCGCACTTTCCCGAGTTGCCCGGCCGGCCGCTCCGCCCGCAGTTCGGGCGTCTGCCCTGGACGCGGCCGGGCCGCCGCCTCGACGCCTGGCGCGAAGGCCGGACGGGCTACCCGATCGTCGATGCGGCCATGCGTCAGTTGCGGCAGACCGGCTGGATGCACAACCGGGCGCGCCTCATCACGGGGTCCTTCCTGGTCAAAGATCTGCTGATTCGCTGGCAGGAAGGGGAGCGCTGGTTCTGGGAGACGCTCGTCGATGGGGATCTCGCGAACAACGCGTTCAACTGGCAATGGGTCGCCGGCTGCGGCGCCGATCCCGCGCCGTTCTTCCGCATCTTCAACCCGACGCTGCAGGGCAGGAAGTTCGACCCGCGCGGCGCGTACGTGCGGCGATACGTGCCGGAGCTGGCGCGGCTCGCGGACCGGCACATCCATGAACCCTGGGCCGCTCCCGCCAGTGAGCTAAAAGCGGCAGGGATCCGGTTGGGAAGCGACTATCCGCGGCCCATCGTCGATCACGCCGAGGCCCGGGACCGCGCGCTCATGGCGCTAGCGGAGATCGGCCGGCCTGGTGGCTGATGCCCGGGCCTGCCTGCCGGGGGGGCGTTTCATGGGCGCCGTTCCTTGATCAGCTCGATGTGACGGTACATCCCGACCGGCGTCACACGCCCATCCCCGAACCGCGATGCGCGAATCGTCTCGGGCACGAGCGTTTCCCACTCGGCGCGCGAAAATCCGTGGTCGGACAGGATCCGGCGGATGAGCGCGCGAATGGGCGCCGGAGGGCTGCGGCGTCCGAACGGGGTGAACCCCTTCAGATCGTCCGCCGTAAAATCGTCCCGCCCGTCGAAGATCCACGCGCATCCGCCCGGTTTGAGCACGCGGTGAATCTCATCGAGAATCCCGACCGGTTCCATCCAGTGGTGCATCGATTCGACCGAGAGGATCATGTCGGCCGCGTGGTCCTCGAGCGACAGCGAGACGGCATTCTCGTGACGGACATCGACGTTCGGCAGCTTGCGCGCATGGAAGCGCGCGATGCGCGCCATCATCCGTGAGACGTCCACGCCGATCACGCGCATGCGCGGCCTGAGGAGCGCGAGTTCGATGGCGAGCCAGCCCGGACCGCACCCGACGTCCACGGCAAGACGCGCCTCCGGCGGCAAGACGGCATGCGCGAGGCCGGCGATGCGGCGTTGCGTCGGACGGCTTACAGTCCCCGGGACGAGGCTGTAGAAGAGTGCGGCCACCCCCGGGATCGAGCCGGTGGTTTGTTCACCGCGCGGCATGGCGCCCTCCGCTGGAGTCCCGTCACTCGCCCGTTCCGGCATCTTCCGCGTCTCGGCATCGCTCCCCGGACCCACGCCCCACCGGCATCCCGTTCGCTTGGACCAACGCCGGCCTCACGATACTCAAACCCGCAGCCGCCCGCCGAACGCGACCCGTCCTCTGGCCGGCGGCTCGTAGATGAGGTGGACGTTCTCATCCGGGCGGGCGCATGCGTCCGCGATGGCCTTGGTCAGGAGTTGCGCCTGTGCGGCGAGAGCTTCCCCCTCCGCTCTGTCCGCCAAGAGGACGGAGACGATGACCGGCTGCGCACCCTCGGGCGGCCCACCCGCGTTCTCGGCGTACGCGTCGGCCGTGAGGAAATGGAGCTTCACCCACGTGGCCTGAGGGCGGGATTGCAGGACCCGTCCCGCCGCCTCCGCGATTCGTTCCGCGAGCCCGTGGCGGACACCGTCGGGGACGGGTCCGATGAGGTGGACGTCGAGAATCGGCATCTGGGCCTTCTCCTGTCCGGCGAGACAGCGGTCGGGCATGGGCGAGTCTCGCCCCGTGCTCGCGCAACAGTTCCTTCAGGAGGGAGCGGTGGCAGTGGGACTCGTCCGCGCAGCAGCAGCCCACCGCGAGATTCATCCGGTGGGAGAGCGCGGCCGGCAGGGTGATGAGCCGCGGCCACCTCCCCTGGCCGGCGGCCGCCGGCCTCCCGGCCGGCACCGATCCCTCAAAGATACCGTCCCACCCGGCTGCAATACATCGCGTACTCTGGACCGAATACCGATCGCAGGTATCGCTCTTCCGCCAGCACGATCCGGTGGTGGACGACGGCCACGAACGCCCCGACGATCAGCACCAGAGGACTCAGCGTGTAGAGCACTGAGGCCAGCAAGGTCGAGTAGACTCCAAGGTACATCGGGTTCCGGCTGATGCGGAACAATCCTCCGACGGTCAACCTCGTCTGCTCCCTGGGAGAACCAAGGCGAAACGAGCTGCCAAGTCCAAGACGTCCCGCGAACAGGAGGGCGAAGCCCAGACCCCACAATACCAGAGCCGGCCATTTGAACAGGGCGGGTACGCGAAGGAACGACGGGCTGATCCCCCAACTGTGCAGCACCGTGATCGCCCAGACCAGAAGGATGCAGTACTTGCTCGTCAGGAAGATCCCCTTGTCGATGGGAGGCTCTCCGTCCTGGTCGACGTTCTGTCGTCGAAACAAGGCCCCGCCGCGGAACAGCAGGGTCAAGAACCCTGCCGGCAGCAGGGTGACGAACAGAGCTTCATTCATGTCGCCTCCTTCCTCGTTGGTTCCGTCTCCCCGTTGGCGCCCCGCGGCAAGCGAGGCGGAACAAGTCCCCTCAGCGAAGGAAGGGAATCAGCTTGCCCACTCGCCGCTGGTACTCAGGGTAATCGGCGAACTTCTCGACGAGCCACCGCTCTTCCCGCGCGGACTTGATGTCGAGGAAGACGAACAGCACGGTGGCATACAGAAGCGTGAGCCAGCCATGAACCAGGAGGGCCCAGCCGTAGGCGAGGACCACCCCGCCGGAGTACATCGGGTGCCTGACGAAGCGATACGGACCGGACTGAATGAGCCTTGCCCGGGCTCCCGGATAGGGCAGCGGCGTGAGATGGGGGCCGAGCCGGATCAGGCCGGCAAGGAGCAGCGAGCCGCCGGCGAGCATCAGCAGGGCGCCGAGGATTGCGAAGATGCGCGCGAGCGAAGGGTTCCAGGCCGGCAAGCCGGGCAACGTTCGGGGAGCGAAGAAGACGACGCCCATGAACGCGAGCTGTGCGGCCACGTACCATTCGCCACGCGCTCCGCGCCACCAAGGCGGTCGAGTCTCGCCCGTCGTCATCGTGACTGCCTCGAACGGTCCCCTGGATGAACTTGTACTGACATCACCGGCGGGTGGCTGGGCGCGGCTGCGGCAGTGAAGTCACGGGAGGGGCAGGTCCACCGGCATCCCGGGCAGCGTGCTGCGCGTGCCAGCCGTCCGGGAAGTCACGCTATCATGCGACGGATGAGCGAGCAAGAGCGGGGCGCATGCGCCGTGGCGCGAGCGGTGTAGTGTCGGCCGTCTGGCGTCGCCTGCGCGAATTGTCAGAGGGTCGCGCCGACCTTCGCCCCGAGCCACTCCTCCAGCGGCCGGGCAGGCTATCCGACCCCGTCTCGCGCCGCAGAGGCCGCGCCGCTACCAGGGGATGACGCCTCCCGCCATCAGGTCCTGGAGGCGGCAGTCCACGTCGTGATCCAGTGCGCTCAGCCAATCCGCCAGCTTCTCGGCTGCGATCCGCGGCTCCGTGTCGGCGTCGACAGCCGCGGCAGCGGTGGTCAACTTCCCCGGGTGAACGGCCAGGACGCGGATGCCCTCCCGCCGAAGTTCCTGATCGAGGCAGGCGGTGAGCATGTTCAGGGCGCACTTCGCGATCGAGTAGGAGTAGATGCCGCGGAATTCGCCGCTGGCCGTGCGGGCGATCGAACCGAAGCGCGAAGAAATGTTGACCACGGCCGGCTTCTGCGCCTGCCTCAGGAACGGCAAGGCCGCCCGGGTGCAGCGAAAGGCGCCGACGCAGTGGACCCGGAACGACTCTTCGATGTCTTCCACGCTCGTCTCGGGCAACCACCGGCGCTTTCTGACCACGCCTGCGTTGTTGATGAGGAGATCGAGGGCGGTCGTATGGGTGCTGAGGACCTTGCGGATCGCGTCTTCCACATCCGCCGAGCCGACATCCGCGCAGATCGGGAAGGTTCGAGCTGCGGCGCCATGACTCCATTCCGCAAAGGCGGCAGGTGTCCGCACGAGGGGGAACAGTGTCCAGTCCCTTCGATCGTAGACTCTCGCAAGCTCCCGGCCGAAGCCGCGACTGGCTCCCGTGATGAGGACCGACGGCACCGCTTTGCCCTCCGTTGACGGCGGCCGCATGCGTTGACGGCGCATCGCCCAGCGGAGTCTAGCGCAACAATGCCGGGAAGGGCAGGGGTCTGGAACCAGATTCCCCATGCGATCAAGGCTGCGGAAGCCAAGAGGACGAGGGGGCACGGCCGGAAGGGCGGAAAGGCGATCCGGAAGCCGGTGAAGAGAGAGACGATCGCCGACGCGGCCAGGTTGCCGTGGACGTCGGAGACGAGCGCGATGCGCATCTCGCTGCCTACTCTCCCGAAGCCCTCACAACTCTCGCCACGGCCAATCCCGCGACGACCCACGCCGCGAAGTCGTGACCCGCCAGGGCGAGCGCATCTCCAAACGAGTAGGCGGAAATCCCGAAGCGTGCCGCCATGCTGAGTACGGCCACCACGAGTCCGATCATGGCGAGGAAGAGTACTCTCGAGCCGTAGCGGGAGAGAATGCGGCGCGAGCTGTTCGCCAGCAGCCAGGCCCCCGCGATGCATGCCAGGAGCGCGACGGCCAGCCCGAGGAACATCTCCTGCCCCGCATCGTCATGATCCAGTCCGCTGAAATCCACGGCGAAAATCGGGGCGTCGCCCGGAAAGCGCTGCTCCGGCAAGAGTTCGGGATTGCAGACGTACCGGCCCGGCTCGACGATGTTCTCGGCCAGAAACGCGTAGACGATTCTCTCGTTGGGAAGCGTCTTCATGTCGACGCTGCGTTTCAGCCCCAAGGCGGCATCCGCCACGACGAACCAGGCGATCATCACGATCCCGCCCAGCAGGCCTCCGATCAGTGTCCTCCTCACGTGATCCTCCTTTGGCTCTTCGTGCGCCTGACTGAGCGACAGGAAGCGGGCAAACTTCCGAAACGAGCGATGGGCCGCCGCTCGCGCGCGAGCACCGGCGGCCGCGGATCCTTTCTCGTCACTGCCCACGGCCCAGTTCCCAAATCATGAACGGACTTGCCTCGGGGTCGAATCGGCCTCTTGAGTAGTCTCCCCAGAGATGCCGTATCTCGAAGCCTGCGGCAGTCGCTTCTGCCTCGAATGCCGCTCGATCGACGACCGCGAACCGCAGCGACAACTCACGTCGCTCGAGCGTCGCCCCGGCCGCGTCCACGATCTCGTAATCCTGCCACGCCTCGCCGAGGTGCCTAGCGCGGTCATATCGAGCCGTGGACCAGACGCGCAGGGTCGTGCGGCCATCGGGCGTCGGGCGCTCACAGATGAGGCGGCGCGTCCCATCCAAACGCGGAATTTGCGCGGCGGGGTTGTGCAACGTGATCAGAAGACGTCCGTCCGGCGCCAGGTGCTCGCGGATGCAGCGAAGGGCGCGCTCACGATCCGTCGACTCGACGATTTCGGAAAACGAGTGGAAGGGCAGCAGGATCAGTTCGAAGCGGCGGCCGAGAGCCAGGGTCCGGACATCCATCTCGTGCACTTCCGCCGTGAGGTTGTGCTTCCGAAGCTTCGACCGAAGCACGGCGAGCATCGCGGGCGAGTAGTCGACGCAGCATAGCCGGATGCCCTGTCGCAGAAGCGGGAGGGACAGGCGACCGGTGCCGCTCATGAGCTCCAGCACCTCGCCAGATGCACTCTTCGCGATCTCCGTAAAGAAGGGGATGTCCACGTCCCATTGAACGTAGACGTCGTAGAGATCCGCGACCGTGTCGAAATCAATGCTTCGGTCCATGGTGCCAGCCGCCTGGTATTACCTGCCCGATGGTCGCTGGGGCAAGGCGCGGGGAGCTTCCGTGACGAACACGGCATCTACCTCGCCCGAAGGATCAGGCCGATTACAGCACACACCAGGGCCACGGTCATCGCGGTGATGTAGGAGTAGTAGAGGGCGCCGATCCTGCCGGTCTCCCTGAGGGTGGCCGTCTTGTATTGATTCAGGTAGCGAAAGAAGTACAGGCGAAACAGGAACACATTCACATGGATCCCACGTTTGTCCAGGGCGACCGCCATCAGGATCGCGTCCACGACACCCCAGAGTACGCTCAGGATCGCCAACACGAGGAACGCCGTGCTCATGGACCCTCCCTGGGGCGGTCATCGTCGCGACGTCTGGACGCCGAGCAGCGCGGAGCCGCGAGTGCGATCATGCGCGCATGCCTGCGCGGGCCGGCTCCCGTTCGAGGTCCCTGAGCGCAGGCGATCGACCGCGCTTGGGCCACTTCCGATGCCGCGCGACGCCAGCCCCGGCCGCCTGCAGACATTCCGGTGAACCAGCATCGCGATGAGAGCCCCGGCCGCGGACGCCGCCACAGCGAAAGGATCGAACGGGATCGCCCAAACCCCATGGTGCAGCATCTCCCCGGTCCTCATGACGCTATTCCGTCACCCAGTCGTAGAGCGGCTTGCCTTTGTCGACAACGTGCACGGTCAATAGCTTGATCGTCCTATCCCCAATGATCCTGAAGCCGGCGTGCGGCACATCCCGCAGGTTCATGAGCGGAGCGCCAGTGGGCAGCTCGAATGCGGGGCTGCCCGGTACTTCCGCCCTGCCGCCCTCCAGGACGTACCCCGTTTCCACGCCGTGATGAAAATGCGTGGGGAGCTCGTCACCCGGCTTGAGTTCGCTGATCGAGAGAACGACTTCCATGCCGGGCGCGCCGGAGAGATCGGCACGACGGAGTTCCTTGCGCGCGGAGGCGTCTTGGGTCGCAGCGGAGGCAAAGGGCGGCCGCTCCTCCATCGTGCCACCGCTGCGCGGATGCTGACTGCAGGCCGCAGTTGCAACTAGAGCCAGTGCTGCCCAGGACCAAGCGTGCTTGCGCGGCTTCATGACTTGCTCCTCGAGTGTGCGAAGGCGGCTTCATCCGTCTGTTCTGCGGTGCCCCGGGTTCTATCGACTCCGTCGTCCAGCAGGACGGGCCGGCCGATCCCACTCGGCGATTCGGGCTTTGACCAGTTTCCGGACGAGGGCAACTGGAAGTGGCTTGCTCGGCTGGAACCGGATGGTGCCCGGGCTCGTGTCGTAGCCTGCGAGCTCCGCCTTGTGCGCAGCAATCGTCAGGGAGCTCATCGGATGGAGCGAGCAGTGCTTCGCGGCCGCCCGGAAGGTGACGAAGCACCTGCCGTTCAAACGGAAGGCCGGCATGCCCCAGGCGATGCCCTCTTCCGCCTTGGGCACGGCGGCGTGGATCGCGGCTCTCAGCTTCTCGAGCGCTTTGCGCTGGTCAGGCTTCAGGCCCGAGAGGTACTCGTCGATGGTGCGTGGTCTTTTCGCCAAAGCGTCTCCTCCCTCAGCTGTGCGCCAACCTGCGTCGCGCTGCAACGTGTCCGCAGAACGCTGCCGGCTCAGCGGCGGCGCGGAGCCCCGGTCGCCGGAACCGGGCGCGAGACTGTCCCTGTCTCGCGGCGCCGAAGCGCATCGAGACTCCAGGGACCGGCCCGGCCGCGGACAGGCAAAGCCACACGAAACAGGAGGAGATGGCCGGCCCCCCCGCCGTTGCGATCACTCACGCCAAGAAGGCGTAGATGAAGACGAATAGCACCGTCACGGCGACCACAAGGAAGCGGTCGTACTGCACCCGGCGCACGACTGCGCCCGCCCAGACGAGCGCCGCGATGGCCACGGTCGCGATGACCTGCGGCCAGTCGAGCCCGGTCGCCACGGGTTCACCCTTGCTGGCGAGCAGGATCACCTCGTTCACGGGGTACAGGAGGACGTAGATCGCCGCGACCGGATACACCCAAGACCGCACCTGATCCAGGTGGGCCTTGAGGTCGATCTGTCCCTTCGGCGTGAAGCGAGGAAACCACAACGCCACGACGACGTAGGCCAGAAGCGGCTGCAGAATCACGAAGAAGAACTGGGAGATCGAGTACGCGTGCAGCAGGCGCCAGCCTGACACCAGGTTCCACCAACCGGCCGCGAAGAAGAACACGAACGTCAGACCCCAGGCAACAAACGACCACTCCCACGTTACGCGGCGCCTGTTTTCCACGAGGTAGGCCAGCCCCGACAGGTTTCGGGTGACCGCGGCCGCGAGTATCAGGGAGATGTAGACCGCGATGTTGGAGAAGAAGTCCATGTTATCTCCAGGGCCCTGGCGTCACGCGTCGCCCGCCGGGCCCGTGCCGTCGGCCGCACGCGATGGCTGGGCCGCGTCGCTCAGAATGACCTGCCCAGTTCATATGCTCTCCGCAGGTTCGGCTCCCGGTGCCGGTCGTCGAGCGGCATCATGCCACCGAGGATCTCCATCTGAGCCAGCTTGACGCCGGCCCCCAGCAGGCGGTCGTTCAGCATGACGCGGCGCATGCTGTCGGCAATGCCAGTCTCCTCCAAGTGGTCCGCCGTGTGGCCGGCCGAGCAGAGGACGAGCGCCTTCTCGATGCTCATCCTCGTTCCCCGGGCTCCCTTCTCGTCGTAGACATAGGCGTACCCGCAGGTCAAGACGCGGTCGAACCACCCCTTAAGCTTCGCAGGACAGTCACTCCACCACACCGGATAAACGAAGGCCAAGCCGCCGGCTCGGCTGACCTTGGTTTGCTCGATCGCGACATCGGCGGGCACGGGGAGGTTCGGGTTCCCGGACGTCTCGCGGAAGTACTGCATCTCGTCCATTTCCGATTGGAAGCCCATCTCATAAAGGTCGGCAATCTCGTAGCTGTGACCGGCCTCCTTCAACCCCTTGGTGAAGGCGTCAAGAACGCTCCTGCTGAACGACCTCTTGCTGGGATGAGCGAAGATTACGTAAACGTGCATTTGCTCTTCCACCCAACGCTCGCCATCACCGGGGGCGGTCCCGGCGCGGTCCTGGCCCAGCCGAGGTGCTCCGGGGACGCGCGCGCTCCGGAGCCAGGGCCGTGCCAGGGCCAGCCGGCCGGTGCAGGGCGTTGTTCGCCATTCTCTTCCCTATGCCGCGGATCCCGTTCGCCGAATCCAGGTGCGGAAGAAACGATCGGTGATGACGAAGGAGCCATTCTCTCGATCTATGATATCCCGCTCCAGGAGTCCTTCGGCGGCCCGTTGTGCGTTGGAAGCCGAGCGCAAGCGATAATGCCGGACGAACTCCGCGCTGAAAGGACGGACCCCCGGAGCTTCCGACGAAAGCCCCAGGAGCAACCGCCGCTGATTCGGGGCGCAGGATTCCCAGAGCGCAGTGTAGGCATAGCTCTCTCGCTCGAGGAGGAGGTCGAAGGCGTCTTCGACGAGCGAGGCCGCCACGCGAGTACCGGGCTCACAGAGCTCCCAGACAGCGTGGCAGAGATGCTGAGTGTAGAAAGGGTGGCCCCCCGTGATCTCGCAGATCCTTCGGGTTCGCTCGGTGTCGATGCTCTTGTCCGAGCGTTTGAAGCGGGTCCTGACAAAGGGAATCCAGTGCTCGGTGGCGATAGGGCCCAGGGGGTAATGGCTGCCGGAGCGATAGAGCGGCCGACTCTCGTCGAGGAACATGCGTTGGATCATGTGCCTCCGACTGCCAAGGAAGAGGTACGCGACGCGGGTATGGTCTTGGATGACACTCCGCAGCGTCCTCTCGACCGCGTCGCTGCCGTATTCGAGAATGCGCGGGAATTCATCGAAAACGATGACCACGCGCTTCTTCCTGCGTCTGGCGATCTCTTCCGGGGCCCGAAGCACCTCCTTGAGGTTGCGCGGTTCCATTCGTGCCCCGCGGACGCCGAAGGAGAGCTGCGGCATGCCTTGAGGATCCAGGGTCACGGACGGTGCCAGGCCCCCGAAGAAGCGCTTGGCGGTTTCCAAGAGGTGGTCGGCGGATGAGGCCAGGCTCCGGGAGATCGAGGCAGCCATGGCCGCAGCGAACGTCTCTTCGCTTTCCGTCGGCCAGAGGTCGACATAGGCCCCGATGTACCTTGCGGGGTCGAGGCTGCGGAGCACCTGCAGGGCAAGAGAGGTCTTGCCGAAGCGGCGTTCAGCGGACAGGAAGAGACGCTCCCCGTTCTCGGCCGCTCTGAGCAGGTCGCTCAACTCCTGCTTGCGGTTGCAGAAGGACTCCCGACTGACGATGCCGCCATAGCGAAAGGGGTTGGGCATGATTACGCACCTCGCGTTACGCATTCTGCGTAATCGCGGGGCGCCTGTCAAGCCCCCGTGGGGGGCGTTACCTCAGCCTGGATGGCGAGCGGCGTGGCAAAGCGGCGGGTCGCCTGCCGCACGCCCGCGACGTGACGCCGCGGCCCCAGAACCGGCCAACCTCTACGGCGAGCGCAGGGTGCTCAGTCTATCACCGGTTCGCAGCATCGTCGGAAAGACCTCCGATGCCAGCGGAACCTGCCCGCCGCACCCGAACCGTTCCTCTCCGCCGTCGCCCCGCATCGCGAGGATGTCGTCGTCGGCGTCGAACGCATCTTCACCTGGGCCATCATCACTGGAGGTTCGGCTGCCCCCCTCCTCCAGCTGGGTTCTGGCACGTGACGACCGCGCCTTGCTCGAATGCGGCACTGCCTGTGAGCCCGCTCGTGACATCCACTATCGCGTGGAGAGCGATCGGCACCCAGAGTGTTCCGGTGAGCAGATACGCCACGCCGAGGACTACACCCACTACCGTGGCCCGAAGCACCCCTACACCCCATCCGAGGTAGAGATGCGCGACCCCGAAGACAACCGCTGAGGTCAACACGGCGGCCTCCTTTGGAAGCCACATCATCGAATACCACATCAGGAAGCCACGGTAGAGAACTTCCTCACAGAAACCAGCCGTGAGGCTCAGACCCACCCACATCCGGCGCTCGCGGTTGTCTCGCGGTACCATCAGCGCTGGGATACCTCGGAACTGCTTCTGCACCTGTGCTTGCGCTTCGGCCGAAGATCGAACCACTGCGACCTGAAGTCCAAGGGGGATCGCAAGCGCGACAACGACGATCGCTCCAACCCAAAACGCCCAGCCACCCGGGACGCCGAGGCCAACTGCGGTCACTGCTCGCCCCGACCACAGCCACCACGAGAGGACCACCGGCGTCAGCAGCCACAGCTCGAGCATGCTCCGGCGATAGAAGCGCAATCGAGAGGGGGTCCTGCCTGTCTCCAACTCGGGACGAAGCCGTCGATACCAGTCCAGCGTGAAGTAGAGCGGATACACCACTGCGATCAGCGCAACAAGCAAGTGGTCACCCAGACTCGGCACCATCCCTCAACCTGGTTGATCGGTCGGCCCAACGTCCAGCATCAGCTGCGGCGCGGAGCGCCGGCCGCTGCATGCGATTGTCGGGGCGAACTTGGTCACGTGGTTTAGCTACTGCCCCAGCTCCGCCAGCTCGCGACGCACCTTCTCGACATCGACTTCTATCGTCCATATGTCGAAGTTGCCGGAGCGCGTACTGACAAAGGCGATCCTTGTCCCATCGGGGGACCAGGAAGGTCCGTCATCGTAGCTGGGATGCGACGTGATTTGTACTCGGTTGCCGCCGGCGGAAGACATGATCCACAGGTCGCAGTTGCGCTCCTCACACCACACCACGGCCAGCAGAGAACCATCCGGCGACAAGTCCGCGTACCGGTAGGCTGATTCTTTCTCCAGGGTCAGCTGGCGCTTGCCCTCTCCGCTCGCGGAGATCGCCCATATGGACCAGTTCCGATTCTCAGCCCCTTCGCGCAGAGAGACAACAATCTCGGTGCCGTCGAGCGACCAGCCGTTCGCGATGGGCATCTTACCCGACTCGGAAAAGACCTTCTCGAAACGACCGGTCGAAACGTCGAGTACCCAGAGATTCGGTCCCTCTTTGAAAGCGATGCGAGAGCCGTCCGGAGACCACTTTGGCTGACCGCCACGGAAGACTGGAATCGACTCCGGAACAATGCGTATGGGGGTTCCGCCAGACGCCGAGACAATCTGGATACTGTTGCCGAAGTCCCCATCGAATGCGATATAGCGGCCATCGGGCGACCAGTCGGGATGCTCGCCGATGGCGGTAGTCAACTGCTGCGGGTCACCTCCGTCCGGCGATACCAGCCAAAGCCCGTTCTTCTCCGGCGCGACGTCGCCTCCGTAGCGGGAGAAGAGAATGTAGCGTCCATCCGGGGACCAGGAGGGGAATCCGTCCTGGGCCGGATCATCGCTCAGCTGTCGCGCCCCGCGTTCATCCTGGGCCGCCACGGCGGATATGGAAACGGAGCAGAACATGAGGAGCATGACAGCACAGCCACGTCGAGTCTTCATGGTTCACCCCAGTGTTCTTGGGCCGTTACGAGGGCAAGTGCACGCAGCGCACCGGTCACAGTTGCTACCTCTCCCCGATCTGCCTGCAGCCCAACGCGCCGCATCAGCAGCGCCGGGCATGCGCCCGCCGCTGCTGATCTGCTTTGACCTTCGGGCGCCCGCCGGCTGCTGAATGCGGTTGTGGACTCCGAACCTCAGATGTTCCTCGTCCTTGGCACAAGGCCGGCCAGTTCAAGAAGGCGCCGCGCCCATTGCTCTGCGGATTCTCTGATGGCCTGTCGCTGACAGCTGTCGATCCAAATGGACGACCAGGACCGAGTCCAACGGACAAGCCGGCGCTGCAGGGCGAGGAGCTCCAGCTGAAGCGCGAATTCCGCGCTGGGCGCGGCCCATTCTACAAAGAAGGCGGATTCCTCCGCCAAACCGCGCACTAGGTCCGAGTGCTCGTCGTCGGTCGAGAAGCTGGCCATCCGGGCGAGATTGGCGGCGATGTTGCCAATTCTCCGGGATGGGGAGTCCTGAAGAAGACGATCGCGCATGGTCGCAGATGGTGTCACTCAACCTCCGGCCAGGCGCGCACGATCTGCTCGACGCCGGAGCAAACGACGGGGTCCTCAACACGCATCGATAGGTTCTTCTGTCCTGGCTGAAGATTGATGAGCGCCTCGTAGTGGATTTTTCGGGACGATGGAACCCAATCGGCCCCCCAGACCGATTCCTGACGAGACCCGTCGTCGAGGAGGACCGCTTCGCGGTCTGCGTGAAGCGAGCCGCCGCCCGCCCCAATGCCGCGCTCGACATCGACAGCGAGCTCTATGTAGCTGCCGAGCATCTCGAGCATGGAGCTGATCTGCTCGGAGGTAGCCTTTGAGAGAATCGGCACTCAAACTTCAAAGATTCAGTGATGACGACAGAATGCTAGCAGAGGTGGAGAAAAGTGGCCATCCGCAATCCATGCCCCCAAGATCAGGTACCCATTGTAAGAGGAGGAGAGGCGAAGGCGCCAAGGTGGCCGAGGGTGCCGAGACCTTGGCAGCAGAGGAGTCCAGCGCTGGCCATCACCGGCGGGCTGTCCTGGCGCGACCCTGGCCCGGCGGGGTCGTGTCAGGGACACCCGCTGCGCGTGTCAGCCAGGAGCGTGCCAGGGCCAGCCGTCCAGTGGATGGCGTGGCCGGGCGATCGTCGCGTTGCGGTCAGCTCAGCTCACCTTCTGATACAGGCCTACTTCCTTCGCGAGGCGGCTTCCCAGTCGGTCCGATTCTACATCCAGTTCATAGTCCATTTGGAGACCAAGCCAAAACTTGGGGGACATTCTGAAATAGCGTGCCAGACGAAGGGCAGTGTCAGCAGTGAGGGCACGCTTGCCCAGGATGATCTCGTTGATGCGCCTGGGGGAGACGTGGATGTCGCGGGCGAGCCGGTTCTGGCTAAGCCCCATCGGCTTGAGAAACTCCTCAAGAAGGATCTCGCCAGGATGGACCGGAGCTAGCTTCCTCTTTGCCACTGCACTCACCCCCTGTGGTAGTCAACGATTCCTACGTCGTAGGCGTCGCCCTGCTCCCCGCGGAAACAGACGCGCCATTGGTCGTTTATCCTGATACTGTGCTGGCCCTTGCGCTCACCCTTGAGGGCCTCGAGGCGATTGGTGGGAGGCACCCGGAGGTTCTGAAGGCTCTCGGCCCGATTGAGCATCCGGAGCTTTCGCAGAGCGCTACGCTGGAGGTCAGGAGGGAGCCGGCGAACAGGCTGCCGGTCGAAGAGCGCCTCCGCTTCGCGTGACCGAAAGGACCGGATCATGGGAGCACTCTATGACGAGTAACGTCATGTGTCAAGACCAAAACGGGCAGTCTCGGACCAGGCGAGGGGCAAGAGCATACGTCCTTCCCGGCGTGGTCACCCGTAGCCTGATCACGGAATGCGCTGGTTTCGATCGTCCAACGAACGCGTTTCAGCCGCGGCCGGCGCCGGCGCGAGGCCTGCCGCCGAAGGCGCTTGCAGGACGAGTGACGGCGCCGTGCCGGCGGCTGCACACGCTAGTTAGACGGCTGCCTCACATCGCGGGAAACCCCGTCCCCGGAGCCCGCCTCAAGGCGCGAGATGACCGCTCGCTCGAACACCACTGCTCCGGCAACACCCAGCGCGTACATCACAAGATCCAGCACGTCGAACGTCGCTCCGAACAGCGGTACGCCGAAGTACTGCAGTAGCTCGACAACACCTCCGATCGCGAACACGATGATGCCTCGCGCGAGCTGCGAGCGAGCCACCGGAAGCCCCGAGACGCCCAACAAGAGGTACAGCGCAAACGGAAGCAGGATGTCTATCACGTAGCCATTCACGAACGTGGGCCATGGTCCGCGGTATCTGGGACCAGTCACGAAGTGAAGAGCCGCGACTACTACGCATGTGCCAACAACGACCTGCTTCCGTGTAGGAGAACCACGCTTCATCATAGAGGCCCTGACCTCCAGTGCCCAAATGGGCGTTCCATCCCCGAACCCCAGCAGCCGCCTAACGCTCGGCATCACCGGCGGCGCGTAGCGCCGCCCGCTGCATGCCGTTGTTAGGTAGCGTCGTTCTTCCTCTGGGGCTCATGTGTGGATGGCTGCTTCTTGGTGCTCCTCGCTCTCACGGCTATCGCTACTATTAGCCAAAACGCTCCCGCAGCTACCACACCCCGATTGCCAGAAAGGAGGCCAGCCGCGATGCAAAGCAGGGCAACCAGCATGAAGGCACCGCCTGACTGAAAGAACTTCTTCATTGCCCTACCCTCCTCCGATGATCCTGCGCTTGCCTTGGCTACCTAACGTTCGCCATCACCTGCGGATTGTCCTGGCGCGTGGGTCCCTGGGCGCGGCCGACACGGTGACTTCGCCCTTACAATGATGGCAGACTGCCGTCTCTCCGGGATTCAAGTAAGTATCGAAGGGCCTATCGCAATGAGGGCATTGCAGGATCCTAATCATCAGTCACCTCACTTGGCCGACAGTTCTTGTCGGCGCTGCCCGAAGAAGTAGCGCTCGAACCGGTGGCCGCGTGCTCAACGTCGTGCGAACGCCCCGCCTCAGCCGACCGCAAAAGCATAGCGAAGCGGCGCTCTTGTGGGTCGGCTGCATGTGATTGTTAGGCATGGATTGTTCCCACTTTCTGAGGCGTTCGGCAATCTCTTCATCACCGCGCCATCAGCGCGAACACCCCCCAGCCCAAGTACTCACGCGTGTACGCGGCGTAGCGCACGGGTTCCGAGATCAGTTGGGTTCGAACTTCTTTCGCGAAGTCGTCATCGGGATTCGCTTCGAGCCATCGACGCATTGTGAGCCACTTGGCTGCCTCGTACCTGTCCCAGCCCTCTCGGTCTGCCAGAACCATTTCCACGACATCGTAGTCGAGGTCGCCGAAAGACCCTAGCAGTTCTGGAAGCATGAGAAAGTCGGCTACCGAACTGGCATGGCAACCCTTGGCAACGTCTTCCGTCGGCGGTAGCTGCAGCCAATAGGGCTCGCCGATGAGGATGATCCCTCCGGTGCGGAGGCTCTTCGCCAGAAGCTCGATGGTGCCGACGACTCCCCCGCCGATCCATGTGGCACCGAGACAGGCTGCCACACCGGTCATTTCATCGGCTACATAGCCGGCAGCGTCGCCGTGGATGAACTCGACTCGGTCGGCGACACCGAGTTCTTCAGCGCGGCATTTCGCTTGCTCGGAGAACAACTGGCTCATGTCGATACCGGTGCCAATGATTCCGAAATCGCGTGCCCAGGTGCACAGCATCTCGCCCGAGCCGCTGCCGAGGTCGAGCACTCGGGTCCCCGGCTCCAGGCGCAACGCCTCGCCGAGAGTGGCGAGCTTTTCGGGTGTAAACGGGTTATGGATGCGGTGAGCACTTTCGGTGATGTTGAAGATTCGTGGAATGTCCATTGCGGAATATCTCCTTACGGGTGTGAAGTGATTTCTCTACTGCCTAACGAATGCGTTTCAGCGGTGGCCGGCGCCGGTGCGACGTGTGCTCCTCGCAGCAGACGGCGTGACGGCGCCGTGCCGTCGGCTGCAAACGCCGGTTAGGTTGCGTCTCCTCCACCTCGCAGCCCCGACGCGGAGAACCGCGGGACGAACCGAGGCACCCGCGCGCAGTACGCGCGATACGCCACCCCGAACCGCACCACTAGCTCGCGCTCCTCGAGCAGAGCCACAAGACAAATCAGTGGCACGAATGCCAGCGCCACCACGTACATCGCGAGGTAGTTCGTAAAGAGCGCCGCCGCCACGACGTTGAGCGACATGGCCATGTACCCCGGGTGCCGTACTCGCGAGTAGATCCCGCCCGTGGCCAGCTCTCCGGCATCCTGACACGAGGTTCCAGGCGGTTCGAGCGCGGCCCTCATTGGGATCTGCCGAAGGATCTGCACTCTGAGGTACGACGACACCCC
>Ga0316622_100000829_pt1 | contig 19015 bp, 14 predicted proteins | sample OWC_Aug_OW2_C1_D_FD_207646 | JGI IMG/M metagenome (GOLD analysis project Ga0316622, IMG submission 207646) | Wetland soil microbial communities from Old Woman Creek delta, Ohio, United States - OWC_Aug_OW2_C1_D5_C | ecosystem: Environmental > Terrestrial > Soil > Wetlands | place: USA: Ohio... | reverse complement strand
TCGGGGCCATAATCCTCGTCGTGGCGGGGGTGATGGTCTTCGGGTCGGGCAAGTTCTTTGCGAAGAAGAACACCTTTGTGATGTTCTTTGACGGCTCGGTGAAGGGGCTCAATGTAGGGTCCCCCGTGGTGTTCAGGGGGGTGAAGATCGGTGAAGTCACGAATGTCAAACTGATCTTCGATCCCCAGAAGCTGTCTGCCCTTATCGCGGTGTATGCTGAGATCGACCCGGAGAGCTTTTCGGTGCTCGGGGAGAGGGCGAAGGTGCTTGCACAATCGCGAAGCGGCGCACTCGTGAAGCCGATGATCGAAAGGGGGCTCAAAGCACAGCTCCAGACGCAGAGCTACGTGACGGGGCAGCTGATCATCAATGCTGACTTCTATCCTGACAAGCCGATCAAACTGGTCGGCTTGGACAAGGAGTATCCCGAGATCCCGACAATCCCGGCATCAATGGAAGAGCTGGCGAAGAGCATCGAGAGCCTGCCGCTGAAAGAGATCGGCGAGCACCTGAACAACGCCCTTGCGGGGCTCGACAAGATCGCCAATTCCCCGGAGCTGTCGGGGAGCGTCAGCGCCGCCCACGAGGCGCTCAGGAGCGCCAATACGCTGGTGAAGAATGTCGATGCCGAGCTCAAGCCTCTCGCCTCGGACATACACAATGTCAGCGCTTCGGCTGTGGCCGCCCTTGACCAGGCGAAGAAGACCTTGGCTTTGAACGAGGGGGTGCCGGGACAGATGGCCGCATCAGTCGACGAGACGCTCAAGGTGCTCCGGGAGACCCTGGAGGAGACAAAGAGAGCCGTTGCCGAAGTGGCGAAGGTCGCCGGGCAGAACCCGAACCTCGGGTACGAGATGAGCAGGACCCTCGAGCAGATGAACGCGCTGTCGCGATCGATGCGTGTGTTGGTGGACTATCTGGAACGGCACCCTGACTCCCTCGTGAAGGGCAAGAAGGTCGCCAAAGGAGAATGACATGAGACGAGTGATCCGCAGCATATGCATTCTTGCAATACTGACAATGGCTTGTGCCGGGTGCGCCTCGCCGCCGCCGTCCAAGTTCTACCAACTGAGCCCGGCCAAAAGCCAGGCCAAGCATGAGGCCGTCAAGGAGGGCGCCGTGACGGTTGCCGTGGGACCTTTGCGGCTGCCCGACTACCTCGACCGGCCCCAGATCGTGACCCGCTCGGGCAGGAACGAACTCCACATGGCGGAGTTCGACCGCTGGGCGGGGTCCCTCGATGACGATGTGATAATGGTGCTTGTTGAGAACATTGCTGACCTCCTGCCGGCGGACCGTTACTTCGTGACGAAGTGGACGCCCATCGTGGAGACTCAACTGTCCTCCCTGTATTGGGTCGAGCTGTTCGTGCAACGCTTTGAAGGCACCCCCCGGGGCTCGGTCGCGCTGAAGGCCCAGTGGGGGCTCTTCAGCAAGGACAAGCGTTTCATCCTGAAGAGGCAGGCGGACATCACCGAGCCGGTGAAGGGCGCCGGCTATGATGCGCTGGTCGAGGCAATGAGTAGTGCCCTTGAGAAACTCAGCCGCGACATCGCTGACGGAGTCCTGTCTGTTGCCGCAGAAAGGCGGCAATAACCGACAACATGGCTTTCACCGAGGTTGAGAGCCAGACCTTGTGGCCTGTGTGCAACGAGTTTCGGGTGCCAGGTCGGACCGAAACAAGCAGCTGGAGGCTGGCACCCTTCGTATTAGTGAAGGATAACGTCTGAGTCAAGTATAATACTGGTTTAGGAATATTTATTGAAACCAACACCATGCCGAGGGGGTATTTGTTGATGAAGAGTAACCAGAGTGTTCAAGGTCCTGCTGCCCTGATGGGCCAGAGCCGATCAGGGAGTCCCCGTTTCATACGAAGTTTTTCACTCCTTTCAGTTCTTCTGCTGGCGGTATCACTGCTCCTGGCAGGCTGCGAGAAGGAGCAGAAGGCCGGCCCGCCGCCTGTTCCCACAGTCGAGGTGGTGAACGTCGTCCAGAAGGACGTGCCGATCTACCAGGAGTGGGTCGCGTCGACGGACGGTTTGGTGAACGCCAACATCCAGGCCCAGGTCCAGGGGTACCTGATCAAACAGAACTACAAGGAAGGCGACTTCGTTAAGAAGGGTCAGGTCCTTTTCGAAATCGACCCGCGCCTCTTGCAGGCAGCCCTTGAGCAGGCGCAGGGGGAGCTCGAGATCTATCAGGCCCAGTGGGACACGGCAAAGGCGAATCTTGCGAGGATCAAGCCGCTGGCAGCACAGAACGCGGTGAGTCAAAAAGACCTCGACGATGCAATCGGTCGTGAGGCGGCAAATCATGCTTCGGTCCTGGCAGCGCAGGCGGCGGTCGACAAGGCCCGGGTTGATCTGAGCTTCACGAAAGTGACGTCCCTTGTCGATGGCATCGCCGGGATCGCGAACGTGCAGATAGGCAACCTCGTGGGACCCGGCTCGTCCGCCCAAGGGCCTCTGACCACTGTGTCGGCGGTGGATCCCATCAAGGTATATATCCCGGTGAGCGAGCAGACCTACCTGAAGACGACCGAGAGTCGCAAATCGAAAACGCCGCAAAGATCCCTCCAACTGATTCTTTCCGACGGGAGCGTCTATCCCCACAAAGGCGACATCAGCTTCGCAGACCGTCAGGTAGATCAAATGACGGGCACTATAAAGGTCGCGGCGCTCTTCCCGAACCCTGGAAACGTGCTCAGGCCCGGGCAGTTCGCCAAGGTGCGCGCGCAGATGGAGGTCAGGAAAGGGGCCCTTCTCGTCCCGCAGCGGTCCGTAACCGAGCTGCAGGGGAAATACCTGGTGGCAGTGGTGGGCGCCGACAACAAGGTGGCGATCCGGCCGGTGCAGGTGGCCGAGAGGATCGGTTCCGACTGGATCATCTCCTCGGGCCTGAAGCCCGGCGAGAAGGTTGTTGCAGAAGGAACTCAGAAGGTTAAGGAAGGCTCAACAGTGAACCCGAAACCCTTTGAGGCCGGTGCAGAGAGCAAGCCGGAGACCCCCCCGAAGCCCGAGGGCAAGACTGAGGCCCCGGTTAAGCCGGAAAAGAGGTAGCCGGCCATGTCCAAGTTCTTTATCAACCGGCCCATTGTGGCAATGGTGATCGCCATCCTGATGGTGATTGTCGGGCTCGTCGCCATGTCAGGGCTTCCCATCGCCCAGTTCCCCAACATCGTCCCGCCGGCGATCCAGGTCAATGCCACCTACACCGGCGCCGATGCTCTCACCCTGGAGCAGTCGGTGGCAACCCCCATCGAGCAACAGATGTCGGGCGTCGACAACCTGGACTACATGTACTCCATCAACGCCAGCAACGGGGTGATGACCCTTTACAACTACTTCGACCTGAAGACCGACGCGAGCACCGACCAGATCCTCGCCCAGATGCGGGAGGGACAGGCGGAGTCGCAGCTCCCGCGGGATGTTGTGAACTACGGGGTGACGGTGCAGAAATCCACCTCCTCCCCCATGCTCATGTTCGCCCTATACTCCCCTAACGGCACCTACGACAACATCTTCCTCGCCAACTATTCTTACATCAACATCAATGACCAGATGACCCGCATCAAGGGGATTGCGAGCGTCACGGTCTTCGGCGCCGGCCAGTACGCCATGCGGATCTGGGTCAATCCGGATCAGCTTGCCAAGCTGAACATCACCATCCCCGAGATCATGAATGCCATCAGCGCCCAGAACACCGTGAACCCGGCCGGTCAGGTGGGAGCGCAACCGGTCCCGCCGGGGCAGGAATTCACCTACTCCGTCCGGGCCCAGGGACGGCTCCAGAGCGAGCAGGAGTTCGGCAACATCGTACTCCGCGCCACCCCCGACGGCTCCATCGTCCGGGTGAAGGACGTGGCCCGCATCGAGCTAGGGGCCCAGACCTACAACCTGGAGGGCCGGCTGAACGGCAAGCCCTGCGCCCTCATCGCCCTCTACCAGATGCCGGGGACCAACGCACTGGAATCCGCCAACGGCGCAAAGAAACTGATGGAGGAGTTGAAGCAAAGGTTCCCTCCGGACCTGGATTACACGGTGGCCCTGGACACCACCCTGGCGGTCACCGAGGGTATGAAGGAGATACAGCAGACCTTCTTCGAGGCCCTCGCGCTCGTGGTCCTCGTGGTCTTCGTCTTCCTTCAGGGCTGGCGGGCTACGCTGATCCCGCTCCTGGCAGTGCCGGTGTCGCTGGTGGGGACCTTCGCGGTCTTCCCCCTGCTCGGGTTCTCGATCAACACGCTCTCGCTCTTTGGGCTTGTGCTGGCCATCGGCCTGGTTGTTGACGACGCGATCGTTGTGGTGGAGGCGGTGGAACACCACATCGAGAAGGGGCTTTCACCGAAGAATGCGGCTTTCAAGGCCATGGAGGAGGTCTCGGGCCCGGTCGTCGCCATTGCCATCATCCTCTCGGCGGTCTTCATCCCCACGGCCTTCATCCCCGGCATCACGGGCCAGCTCTACCAGCAGTTCGCGGTGACCATCGCCATTTCGGTCATCTTCTCGGCCTTCAATGCCCTCTCCCTCTCTCCGGCACTCTGCGCACTGCTGCTGAAGCCGAAGAAGAAGGGAACCGGCCCGCTCCAGAAGTTCTACGACTGGTTTAACCGGGTCTTCGGCCGGGCGACAGACGGTTACGTGAGCACCTGTAAGCTTGCGATTCACAAGAGTTTCATCAGCCTCATCCTCCTCGTCGGCGTGACCGTCATTGCCGGGATATCGGGCTCACACATCCCGACCAGCTTCCTCCCCGACGAGGACCAGGGGTTCATCTTCGCCGGCATCCAGCTGCCCGACGCCGCGTCCCTCCAGAGAACCGGTGAGGTGGCCAGGCAGGCCGAGGAAATCATCATGAAGACCCCGGGTGTCAAGTACTGTTCCTCCATCATCGGCTACAGCATGCTGAGCCAGGTGCAGAACACCTACAGCGCCTTCTTCTTCATTACCCTCGAAGATTGGGCCAAGCGGAAGAAGCCGGAAGAGCAGTACGGGGCGATCAAGGCGTCGATCTCAAGACAGATGGCCGGAATTCCCGGCGCGATCGGCTTCGCCTTCCCGCCGCCCGCAATCATGGGCGTCGGCACCTCCGGCGGAGCCACGTTTATTCTGCAGGACCGGGCCGGCAAGGACATCTCTTTTCTGGCTGAGAACACTCAGAAGTTCATCGAAGCGGCCAGGAAGCGGCCCGAGCTGGCCAGCGTCACCTCAACCTTCCGCCCCACCGTGCCGCAGCTCTTCATCGACGTGGATCGGGACAAGGTGCTGAAGCAGGGGGTGAACATCGCCGATGTCTATAAGATCCTCCAGAGCTTTATGGGAAGCGGGTTCGTCAACTACTTTAATCAGTTCGGCCGGCAATGGCAGGTGTTCATCCAGGCAGAAGGTGACTACCGGACCAACATCGACAACATCGGCCAGTTCTACGTGCGCAACAGCGAAGGCAAGACAGTCCCGCTCTCCACGCTCACTTCAGTCCGCAACGTCACAGGGCCGGAGTTCACCATGCGCTTCAACCTCTACCGGTCGGCCCAGATCAACGCGATGGCGGCCCCGGGCTACAGCTCGGCCCAGGCGATGAAGGCGCTCGAGGAAGTCTTCGCCCAGACTATGCCGCGGGAAATGGGATACGATTACAGCGGGATGTCGTTCCAGGAGAAGAAGGCCCAGCAGGGGGTCTCGCCGGTGGCGATCTTCGGTTTTTCCTTCCTCTGCGTCTTCCTGATCCTGGCAGCCCAGTACGAAAGCTGGTCGCTCCCCTTCTCGGTCCTCCTGGGCACTCCTATCGCCGTGGCGGGTGCTTTTATCGGCCTCATGTCGCGCCACTTCGAGAACAACGTCTACGCCCAGATAGGCCTCGTCATGCTCATCGGCCTTGCTGCAAAGAATGCAATCCTGATCGTCGAGTTCGCCAAGATGGAGTACGAAAAGGGTGAGTCGATCATCGACGCGGCACTCAACGGCGCACGGCTCCGGCTGCGGCCGATCCTCATGACCTCCTTTGCCTTCATCCTCGGCTGCGTGCCGCTGGCAATTGCCAGCGGGGCAGGCGCTATTTCGCGGCAGGTCATGGGAACGACGGTCATTTTCGGTATGCTGGCCGCCTCGGGGATCGCCATATTCCTCATACCCGTGACCTTCTATGTTGTGGAAAAACTGGGACACAGGGGGGACACCGGGGCTCATCCGCCATCTGGCGGAGAGGCTGAAGGCCATGGGACACAGCCGACCGGACATTCCGGGAAAAAGGAGGGAGCGAGCCATGCGTAGGGCACTTTTGAGGAAGGTCGCGGGTTATGCCTCTCAGTTGTCATTCCCGCAAGCCCGCACTCGGTGCGGGGGCGTCGGGAATCCCTCCGAAACTCAAGAAAGATTCCGGACGAGCCGGAATGACAAACTAACAACTGAAATTGGCTTCGGTAATATTCATCTGCGTATCGTGACACTGACACTGGCACTGGCACTCTCCGGCTGTATGGTCGGTCCCAACTACCAGCGTCCTGAAGTCGACACGCCCCAGACGTGGCGTGTCGAAGAGAAAGAAGCCAAAGACGTTGCGAACACGGCCTGGTGGGAGCAGTTCAACGACCCGGTGTTGAACGACCTCATCCAGACTGGACTCCGCGAGAACAAGGACGTGAAGGTCGCCGTCGCCAGAATCGAGGAGTATGCAGGAATGTACGGCACCACACGTGCCGCCCTCTTCCCGCAGGTCTACGCCGGCGCGAGCTATGGCAGACAGCGGTCGAGCGAACTCACCGGGCCAAGCCCTCTTGACGGGACCGGCGTCAACCCCACGTTCAACAGCTCGGAGCTATACGTCAACGCGGCCTGGGAGATCGATCTCTGGGGCAAGCTGAGGCGTGCGACCGAGGCGGCGCGGGCGAACCTGCTGAGTAAGGAAGAGGCCCGAAGAACGGTAATATTGACCCTGGTAAGCTCTGTGGCAAATTCCTACGTCAACCTCCGCGATCTCGACAAGCAGCTCCATCTCACCAAAGAGACCGCCAGGAGTTACAAAGAATCCTACGATATCTTCAAACTCCGTTTCGAGTACGGGATCGTTTCAGAAGTGGAGGTTAGCCAGGCGAAGTCCCAGTATGAACAGGCGCTCTCTAACATCCCCTACTTCGAGAAAGCCATCGCACAGCAGGAGAATTCGCTGAGCGTGCTTCTGGGGCGCAACCCCGGACCCATCCCTCGGGGCAAGACGATCGATGAATTGGCGCTTCCCGCGGTCCCTGCGGGGTTGCCCTCACAGATTCTCGAGAGCCGGCCTGACATCCGCGAGGCAGAGCAGAACCTTATCGCCGCGAATGCGAACATAGGGGTTGCGAAGGCGCAATACTTCCCCAGTATCTCCCTCACCAGTCTGCTCGGATTTGCGAGCAACGATCTGTCGGACCTCTTCAAGGGCCCGGCAAAGACCTGGAGCTGGGCTGTTCCTGTCACCGCTCCGATTTTCACGGCTGGGGATATTGCAGGACAGGTGCAGTCTGCCGAGGCTGTGCAGCAACAGGCGCTCTTCAGTTACGAGCAGGCGATCCAAACGGCCTTTCGCGAGGTGGACGATGCGCTGGTCGACCAAAAAAGGACGAGGGAACAACTGGAGTCCCTTGCTCAACAGGTGGAGACGCTACGCAATTACGCCCGCCTTGCCTGGGTCCGCTACGAGAACGGATACACCAGCTATCTCGAGGTGCTCGATGCGCAGAGCAGGCTTTACAATGCGGAGCTGACACAGACGCAGACACAAGGAACCCTCTTTCAGGCCCTCGTCAATCTCTATAAGGCCGTGGGCGGCGGCTGGGTAGTGGAGGCTGACAAGCTCACCGCCACGGCGCGTTGAAGTGTGGGTGATGGGTATCGCCACGAACTCGCAACAACGGAAGGATAATGAACCTCCCTGCGGGCGAGACCTCAGGGTCTCTACTATCCCCTCCCTTGAGGGGAGGGTGACATTAGGATCAAGAACACCCCCTCCCTCATCCTCCCCCCTCAAGGGGGAGGAATATAGGGAAAACCCGCGGCAAGATCACGGGGAATGACAAGTTCAAGACGTACAGGAGGAGTGAGATGTCGAAGAAAGCAGCATTGCTGATGCTTGCCCTGGTGTTCATTCTGTCGTTAACCGCGCAGGGCCTGGCGCAGGAGAAGAAGCAGCCCGCGTGGATGTCGTCACCTGCGAAGGAGATGGTCGACAAGGCCCTGGCATCGGTGAAGAAGGTGACCATTCAGGACCTGAAGAAAGCCATGGACAACAAAGAGGACATAGTCATCCTCGACGTCAGGAATCCGAACGAGTACGACGTCGCCCACATCCCCGGCGCGTTCAACGTCTCGAGAGGGCTCCTCGAGTTCCAGATATGGTCGGTCGTGCCCGACAAGAACGCGAAGATCTATGTCTACTGCAGGACCGGGGCGCGGGCTGCCCTCGCCACGAAGCAGCTCAATGAATTCGGCTACAAGAATGCAGTGTCCGTCGATACCGGGGGCGTTGCCTGGGCAAAGGCGGGATATCCGATTCAGACCTCGATTTCAGATGAGGAAATCATAATCGTGCCCGCAGCACAGGGGAAACCTGTTGGGCAGTAAGGTGCTGAGCCAGGAGCCTCTTTGCCCGGATTGTCATTCCGGCTTGCCTGAACCAGACGGTGCAAGGAATAAGTGCTAATGGTTGATGAGAAGTCAAATCCATCCTCAAGGGGTCCTACCTGCCGAAGTTCATGAAGGTCATGCCTGCAAAGAAGGTTGCCCGTTATTATCAGATCGAAAACAAGCTCGAGGCGATAATAAAGTATGAGCTTGCCAAAGAGGTGCCGTTGGTGAAGTAGTTCATTCGTGATGAGTGAACATGGACGACGTCAGGAGGGTTTATTCATGAAACTACACATTCTCATACTCGCGGTTGCGTTCTGTTTTGTATTCGGGCCCCAATTCGCAAGTGCTGCAGGCGACTCTGTGAGTGAACGGAGCACAGCCGTGCAGCCGGCCCCTAAGTCTGGAGCAGCTGCTGCGGAGGCAGAAAGGAAAGACCCGAAGAAGGCAGAGAAGCGAAGGGCTATCCTGGCAATGAGCGACAGGACGCTTGGGGAACTTTACAGGACGAATCCGGAAGCGAAGGCAGAGATCGAGAGTGCTGTCGGCTATGCGGTGTTCGACGCCACAGGCATCAACGTAATTCTCTATGTGGGCGTCAAAGGGAAAGGCGTTGCCTTTGATAACAAGACGAAGAAAGCCACGTACATGGACATGGTCAGGGCCGGCGGAGGCCCCGGTGTCGGGTACAAGGACTATCGCATGGTCTTTGTCTTCAAGAGCAAGAGCGTCTTCGACCAGTTCACCACGCTTGGCATGGACGCAGGGGCAACGGCTGACGCCACGATGAAGATGGGTGGGGCAGGCAAAGAGGCTGCGTATGCCACGTCCTTCAACCCCTCTATCAAGGTGTACCAGATCACCGACAGGGGCTTGTTGCTGCAAGCGAACTGGGGCGGGACGAAGTTCTTGAAGGACAAAGAACTGAACGAGTAGGGGAGAACCCTGATGCAAGGTCTGCCCTCATCCGCAATACCCCGCAAGAAGGGGCTCGCCAAGCGGAGCCGGGAGAAGAGGGCCAGACGCCGTTTCGGGATGTGACGAAGCAGCCAGAGGCCTCTCTCAGGACTGAAAGGAGATGAACTGAAGACAGTGTCGGCGTTTCGACGATTGATGAGTGTCCTGACCGAGGAGCGAAGCCTCACGTTCCTCCTTGTACTTCTGCTCGTCGAGCTCTTTATGCTCGTCCCGATGGCTCGCGGCGAGAGGTTCATCGAGATAATGTCGGGGCTGGTTTTCTCTGTGATGCTCCTCGCCGGGCTCCTCACCATGGCCCGCCACCGGGCGCTTCAGGTTGTCTTCACGGTGTTCATTTTTGTTGCAGTAGTCATCCATTCTGCCCGTATCCTTTTCGCCATCCCCGGCCTTGCCGGCTGGGACTTCCTCTTTACGCTGCTTTCGGTGGCCGGCATGCTTATAGTCACCTTTTGGATCATCTACCAGGACGGACCCGTGACGGCGCACCGCATCCGCGGCGCAATAGCTGCCTATGTGCTCCTTGCGGTGCTGTTTGCCAACGCGTATGCGCTCCTCAGCTACCTGATTCCCGGGGCTTTCAACATGCCCGACACGCAGTTCCGAGCAGAGCGGATGCAGGCTTTCTACTATTTCAGCGTCGTGACCCTCACCACGGTTGGCTTTGGCGACATCACCGCCGTTGATCCTATGGCCCGCTCGCTTGTCATGCTCGAGGCCTTAATCGGGCAGCTCTACCCGGCAATTCTCATCGCCAGGCTTGTTACGCTGGAGATCGAGGCAAGGCGGTCGAAGAAAGGATAGAAGTGTCATGGCAAAGAGTATGGTCAGTTTTCTGAAACCCTCGCTGAACTGGCTTCTGGTCTTTATTCCGGTCACCCTATTCATAGAACATGCCATGCCGGATAAGCCGACCCTGGTCTTTCTCTGTGCAGCCCTGGCGATCGTTCCGATTGCAAGCCTCATCGTGCAGGCCACCGAGCAGATTGCACTTCGCACCGGGGATGCAATCGGCGGGCTGCTCAACGCGACCTTCGGCAATGCCCCTGAGCTGATCATCTGTTTCGTCGCCCTCAGATCGGGTTTGACCGATATGGTGCGCGCCTCGCTTATCGGAGCCATTCTGGCCAACCTTCTCCTTGGTCTTGGCCTGGCTTTCCTCCTCGGAGGGCTTCGCCATCACATTCAAGAGTTCAATCCCCGTGCCGCAGGGATGCAGGCAAGCATGATGATGCTCGCGGTGATCAGCATGATGGTGCCCGGCGGCTATCATACCCTCGTGACAGAAGAGACCCTCCATTACGAGCGCTACCTGAACATCGGCATTGCCATCGTCCTCCTGGTGAGCTATGCCTTGAGCCTCCTGTTTATGATCAAGACCCATCCGGACTTTCTCGCCGGTGAAAAGGGCCATACCGAAGAGGAGGGGCACCGATGGGGGATAGGAACGGCAGTCGGTCTTCTAGTCCTTTCATCGGTTCTGGCGGCATGGATGAGTGAAATCCTGGTAGGCGCCGTAGAGGGAGCGTCAGAGGGCCTCGGGGTATCAAAGGTGTTTATCGGCCTTGTGGTCCTGGCGGTGGTTGGAGGAGCGGCGGAACTGGGCTCTGCCGTGATGATGGGACGCAAGAACCGGATGGATCTGGCTATGGGGATAGCCATAGGGAGCAGTGTCCAGATTGCCCTCTTCGTTGCACCGCTGCTGGTCCTGCTGAGCCTCTTTGCCGCGCCGCAACCCTTCGTCCTTGCTTTTACCCGCGCAGAGATTACCCTTGTCTTCATGTCTATTCTGATCGCCACCTTCGTCGCCAGCGGCGGAAAGACCCACTGGTATAAAGGCGTCCAACTCCTGACGGTCTATTTTATCTTTGCGATTCTCTTCTTCCTGATTCCGGGGAACTGAACCGGGCGGTGACGAGAATAGACCTTATCGTTGCATTTGAGAACTGTTGAAAGACGCAAAAGTAATGTGCCAAGTGTTGTCATTCCGGCTTGTCCGGAATCTTTCCTTGTATTTGGAGGGATTCCCGACGCGCTCCACTTGCGGGAATGACAGATGACTTAGGTCGCTATGTATAGATGCATCTTCATGATCTCCATGAACCCGATCAGCCCGTTTCAATTCCCCCTCATCGGCGCAATCTGAGATGAAGGTTCTGCTCATATCCGAAAACAGATCCACCACCCTTGTGTCACCTTTTCCGCTCGGCCTTGCCTTTGTTTCGAGCGCGCTGAGGCGTGCGGGTCACGAAGTCGCGATGCTCGACCTCATGTTCCTCGATGACTGGGAGAAGAGCCTTAACAGCACACTGAGCAACTTCGTGCCTGACGTTGTCGGACTGTCGATCCGCAACATCGACAACCAGGATATGCGGAACCCTGTCTTCTTTCTCGGTGACCACCTCAGCATCGTCGCGGCAATTCGAAAGCATAGCCAGGCTCCTATAGTGCTGGGCGGTGCCGGTTTCAATATACACCCCGCAGGCTGTCTTGATTTCCTCGGTGCCGACTTTGGCGTCTACGGAGAGGGAGAAGCGGCATTCCCCGTCCTTCTTGATGCCCTGCCCGGGAGCAGATTTGAGAAGGCCCCGGGCGCAGTCTGGAGAGAGGGGGATCAGATAATCGTGAACCCTCCCCGATATCTTGGAGGTGCCGATGAATGGGTGCCGCCGGCGTATGGCGACTTTGATGTGGTCGCCTACCACGAGGCGCGGAGTGAATTGCCCGGCTGCATCACCGTGCAGAACAAACGGGGCTGTCACATGAAATGCATCTACTGCTCGACCCCGTCGCTTGAAGGAACACGGTGCCGGTCCCGTGATCTGCGCTGGTCGGTTGACGAGATGGCGGCACTGAACAGAGAAAAGGGCATCCAACGCTTTTACATAGTCGATAATGTGTTCAATTTTCCCCTTTCCCAGGCAAAGGACTTCTGCAGGGAGATCATCGCGCGGAATCTCAAAATAAGCTGGCAGGCTATCTTGAACCCGGCGTTCGGTGATGACGACCTGTTCGATCTCATGGGGAAGGCGGGGTGCAGGTTCATCAGCCTCGGCAACGAGTCGGGCCATGAACTCATTCTCAAGAACCTCCGGAAGGGCTTCACGCTCCATAATGTCAGGATGGCGGCGAAGCGTGCGAGGGCACAGGGTATCAGGTTCGGATGCTTCCTCCTCTTTGGAGGACCGGGAGAGACGCGGGACACTATCGCACGAAGCATGGAGTTTGTGGATGAGCTTTCACCCGACCTGGTAATCCTCAAGGCTGGGATCAGGATATATCCGGGGACAGAGCTTGAAGTCCTTGCGAGAAAAGAAGGGATGATCGCACGAGACCAGGACCTGCTTCACCCGGCCTTTTATCTCTCGCCGGCGATCAGGGAATGGGTCTGGGGATATCTCGAAGAATCGGTCGGAACCAGGGCAAACTGGAAACTGTGACCGACGAACGTTCGAACTGCATCTCGGTCTTTCACTGCCGCTGAGGGTAGACAGCCGTCGTCATGTCAGTGCGACCGCAGGAGATTGCCCATGATGGTGACTATATCGAGTCGGCCCTGGGCAAGTGAGCTCCCCGGTTCGCCGAGGACAGCGCCGCCAAGGAGATTGGAAAACTGCCCCGACCACTCCTGCTCCAAGTCCAGGGCGAGAGCGTAGGGGATATACTTGGTGAAGAGCTCCGGCGTCCTGCCAGGCGGATCCGCAAGGTTCATCCTGTCTTTTTCCGTCATCAGGAGAAACTTCTTGAACCCTTCTATGTCGTCGTGGACCTTCCGTCCGGCCCGTGTCGGCGCCTTCATGAGCTGGTAGAAAGCATAATTGATGGCAACCGTTGCCGCAATCAAGACGAGTATATACGGTGATGTCATATGGACCATGGTGGATAATGGTCCGGGGGCGTACATGAAGAACAGGGCAGCAACAATTGTGAACAAAATGGCGTTTGCGATACGGGATCCATGTGCTCCGCCCGAGGCCAGCGCCGATTTCCAGCGCTTAAGGAGTTCCAGGACGACTACGATGATAAAAGGCGATACGATGCTCAGTATAAGTGAAGAAAGAACAAACAGGATCATGTCGAGGGGGTCGCTGACACTTCCCAACCCGCTTGCAACAACCATTGCTCCCGAGATGATGAGCCCAACGCCGAAATATCTGAGGTTGCCCACAAAAAAGTTCCTCTCAAAATTGACCCGAAGATATTCCTGCAAGGCGCTGACCGCACCAATCAAGCGGCGCCTTTCCGCCTCGAGGTCCATGTCACCTCCCTTGGGAAGCAATTGATTCATGATCTTCGTCTCATCCGTCGAGAGCGGGATGCTGCCCTGCATTCGGGTGATGATGTATCGTTTGTCCTTGTTCTCCCAAATCTTCAAATGGCCTTTTGCCGCCATGTTGAGCAAGGCCGCGGTGAAACAGCGGTCGTCGTACCCCATTTTCCAGATGTAGCGCAGCACTGCCGGTGACATGCCGTAAGGCGGAGCGTACAGAACGACCATCGTTCCTTCTGCCGGTCCCCTGCCGGATATGGTCCAGGCAGCCCCATAGTACGTCAGGAGGAGGGCAAGCCCGCCGATACCTATCAGCAACCCCCGGTTGTCGACCGCAATCTGTCTGATGAGGGCATAGGCTCCCTGTCCTTTCAGGTATCCCTTGGGCCACGTCAGGGAGATGGTGAGACCCTCATTCTGATCGAGTCTCCTCGGGGCGGTGAAGCGCACGAGACCGTCATTGTCTATCAGCCCTGCGGCGGGAACAGTTTCCTCCTTTCCCTTCCGGCCGATCAGCATCCGGCTGTCGGTAACGAGTGCAGATGCGTCACCGGGAAGGCAGACCGAGGCTGATACATCGATTGGCCACCAACCCCAGTACCTGTCGGTTACGGTCCATGTGAGACGATCACCCTCATTTGTGGAGACGACTTGGCCGCGCAGTCTGTATTTCAAGGTGTAGGTCCGGATCTGAGGAACGGGCGACGTGTTCATGAAATCACCCACCCGTATCATGAGCCCTTTGTCGCCGAAAACCTTGTAGGTCTCCGGTCTCCCGTCCCTGAGGCATTCCAGTAGTTGAAAGCCCTCCGAGTACCTCAGTGCGAGCAGTTTTCTTCTTGCTGTAGGCAGATGTCGGTCGAATTCATTGCCAAACCAATTATTGCCGCTTTCTATGCGGATGATGTCTGTAATCGTTACAGAGGAATCCTCATGCACGACGATGGAGGTCCGTAGGCTGTCGGCGGCAGAGGCGCCGGGCGGATCGAGAATCGAGCCGACCACCAACAGAGACAAGGCAAGGAAGGCGATTCCGGTCAATTCCTCTGCTCGCCGCCGTAGAGCTCCTTAATCCTGGCTCGGTCGGGCGTGCCGTCTTTCTGGAGCGGCAGCTCGGAGAGAAACTGCACGTACTGAGGCTTCTTGAAGCTTGCGATCCTCGAAGCGACAAACCTGGCCAGCTCCTCGGGTGTCAAACTCATGCCCGCCTTCAACTGGCACACCGCTTTGATGCCTTCCTTCCACTTGGGATCTGGGACCCCGATCACCACGCACTTCTCCACTGCCGGGTGCTGAAGCACGGCTTGTTCCACCTCGGCGGGGTAGACGTTCTCGCCGCCGGGCTTAATGAGCTCTTTTTCAGCCTTGCGGCCCACGTACCACAGAAACCCGTCATCGTCGAAGCGCCCGAGATCCCCCGTATGGTGCCATCCGTTGCGAAACGTGCGGGCATTGTCATCCGGGAGGTTCCAATAGCCTCTGAAGACCATGGGCCCCCTCAGGAGTATCTCTCCGGGGTGCCCCGAGGCAACCGGGTTGTCGTTGTCGTCAGCTAGTTGTACGTCTCCGAGCAGAATCGTCTGTCCTGCTGCTCCCGGTCGATCATTGTACGGTCCGATCGTCACAAGACAAGAGGTCTCGGTCTGCCCGTACATGCAGTAGAAGGTGCCGCCTGAAGTCTCCTGATATCGCTCTATCGTTTCGGGCACGTCTATACCGATAACGGCCCTCAGTGAGCGAATGCTTGTGCCCGATGATGACTGCTCCTTCAGAATGTTTGAGAGGATCGGCGCGAAATCGAAAAAGAACGAAGCTCTCTTCTCCTCGATGAGGCTCACTGCCTTCCCGGCATCGAACCTGCCCATGTTCACATTGAGGGCGCCGGCATGGAATGCACTGGTGGCGCTCAGCAGCCCCGCGACATGAAAGATGGGGAGCAGGTTCAGGTGCACATCCCGGGGGGTGACTTTCAGGCAGTACAGGAAGTGCATATTGGAACACAGCACATTGCCGTGACTGAGGAGGGCGCCCCGGGGTCTGCCGGCGACCGCCGCGGTGTGGATGATGACGAAGCCGTCATCGGAGGAAACCTGCGACCTCTCAAAAGCGCCGTCGTTCTCAAGGAGGGCGTTGAAGTCCTTGAAGCCCTCGGCTCCTGCTTTGAGGCTCCAGAAGGCCTTGGCCGTCGGAAGGCTGTCGCGGCACTGGTTGATGGTGTCCTGGTACTCGGGATCGGCGAAGACCGCCGAGGGTTCGCAGTCCTTCAGGTTGAAGGCAATCTCACCGGGGGAAAGCCTCCAGTTGAGCGGGAGCATGATCGCTCCCAGGGCTCCTGCTGCTCCGTAGAGGAGGAAGTATTCCAGGCTGTTCTTTCCCAGGACACCGATGCGGTCCCCGTGCCCGATGCCGAGATTGTGCAGACCTCGGGCAAGGCGGTCCACCTGGGCCTTGTACTGGGCAAAGGTCAATTCCCTGGCATCGTCGGCTTCGAACCAGGCCGGTCTGTTCTTGTGGGTGACGGCATTACGGCAGATCACATCGTAGAACGTCAGATCATAGAGTGACATTTCATTATCCTCTCGCAGGCAAGATGAGACAGGGCTATACCCTAACAGACAACCCCGATACTGCCGAGAATTATATCAGAATCTTCGCCTCACGTAACTCGTGAGACGTGACGGCGTGGCGAGTTCTCGTGCCTCGTCCTTCGGAAGTCGGCTCATGCCCTTCATTTCAAGGGATCCTGTGTCCATCTAGGCAGAAGTGATTTCCTCTCTTGTGGAGTGGTAAGGTAGTATAATTAAAATACTATGTCGAATGACGGAAACAATGTCATGATTTCAAGGCCTTTTGCGGCGCTCGGAAGAAAGGTTCTCTCTCTGACCGACCATTTCGGTGCGGCAACGATCTTCTTCATGAAGGCCCTTGTCATGATCTTTCGCCCGAAGCAGTTCCCCGAGATTGTCCGACAGGTCTTCCACATCGGCGCGAAATCGACGAACATCGTGATACTCGTGGGCCTCTTCACCGGCATGGTCCTCGGCCTCCAGCTCTTTTACACGCTGATCAAGTTCGGTTCCGAAGGGGTGCTGGGCTCGGTCATAGCCCTATCCCTCATCAGGGAACTCGGTCCTGTTTTGACCGCCATCATGATCACTGCCAGGGCAGGCTCGTCCATGACGGCCGAGATAGGCATCCTTCGCATTTCGGAGCAGATAGACGCCCTCTACACGATGCGCATCGACCCCCTCAGGTATCTCATCAGTCCCCGGGTGGCGGCTGCGATCGTCAGCTTCCCGCTGCTGACCGCGTTCTTTGACCTGATCGGCATCGTCGGCGGCTATCTCACCGGGGTGGTCCTGCTTGGCGTCGACCCGGGAGCGTATTTCTACCGTATGGAAGCATACGTGGAGATGAAGGACATCACCAGCGGATTCATTAAGTCCGTGGTCTTTGCGATCCTGGTCTCGACTATCTGTTGCTACCAGGGGTACTTCACGCATATGCGGACCGACAGCCGCGGGTCACGCAGCGTGAGCGTGTCGACCACATCAGCGGTTGTGCTGTCGTGCGTCATGGTCCTGGTGTCCGATTACATTGTGACGTCCTTTCTCATGTGAGCCGGCATATGGAGAAGCCTTTAATCGAATTCAGGGAGGTGACCAAGCGTTTCAACGGCCGTGCCGTTCTCGACGGCGTGAACCTGAAGATCTATGAGAACCAGATCACGACGATCATCGGCAAGAGCGGCAGCGGCAAGAGCGTTCTTCTTAAGCACATCATCGGTTTGCTGAATCCCGACGGCGGCACGATCCTCTTCGAGGGAAGGCCGGTGAACACCATGAAGAGGGCCGAATGGGACAGCTACCGGATACATGTCAGCTACATGTTCCAGAACAACGCCCTCTTCGACTCGATGACGGTCTTCGACAACGTCGCCCTCCCGCTCAGGCAGACCACGAGACTGGACAAGAAGGAGATCGAGAAGAGGGTGATGACGCGGCTGGAGCAGAGCGATCTCTCTGACGCCGCCCAGAAATATCCGGCCGAGCTCTCAGGCGGCATGCAGAAGCGCGTTGCCCTGGCCCGCGCGCTGATCACCGACCCGAAGGTGATCCTCTTCGACGAGCCGACGACCGGTCAGGACCCGGTACGGAGGAACGTGATCCTGAGCATGATCGCGGAACACAAGAAGAAGTTCGGCTTCACGGCAGTCCTCATCAGCCATGACATTCCGGACGTCTACTTCATTTCGGACCGGATCATACTCCTGTGGGAGGGGAAAGCTGCCTTTCAGGGGAGCTACGAGGAACTGACGCAATTCGACCACCCGATGGTCAAGGAGTTTCTGGACAGCCTCGAAGGGCTCCAGGACGGGCTTACCGGCCTGCTGTCGAAGCAGGTCTTCAGGTCGCGGTACTCGCTGACGCTCGAGCACCGGGAGCAGACAAAGACTGTCACAGCAATCCTTTTCACTCTCGAGCTTGAGAAGCTCTCCGATATTCTCGGCCCCGCCATTGCGCTCGAGGCGTTGAAGGACCTCGGCCGTTATATCAATACGCATCTTGACGTCGTGGGAGGCTTCTCCGCGCGGCAGGGCAGAGACCACATTCTCACGATGCTTCCCTACGTCAGCCTTCAGGAGGCACAGGAACTGCTGAATCGCTTTGCCGAAGGGCTTCAGAGCCAGGCGGACTCGAAGCTGCAGGAGCTCGAGGAATACCTGAAGACAAAAGTCGGTACCAGTGCCTGCTACGAGTTCCACATCGATGCAGGTGTTGTCGAAGCCCGGTCCGACGAGGACATAGACCAGATCATACAGCGCGCAAGAGATAACGAGAGGATGATCGCGCGCTTTGTCTGCGGAGGAGGAAAAGGCTCATGAAGAGATACGCGATGGAAACGACGGTGGGCATTTTTGTCGTCATAGGCCTGGCGTGCATTGGGTACATGGCGGTAAAGCTGGGCAAGATCCAGCTCCTGGGCAGCGATTATTACACGCTTTCTGCCAAGTTCACATCGGTGTCGGGCTTGCGGGTCGACAGCCCAATTGAGATGTTCGGCATCGAGGTTGGACGGGTCGGGCGGCTCGCCATGGACCAGGAGGAGCAGTCGGCGGTTGTTTACATGAGGATAAAGACAGACGCGAAGGTTTACGAGGACGCCATCGCAT
>Ga0316622_100000828_pt1 | contig 19043 bp, 13 predicted proteins | sample OWC_Aug_OW2_C1_D_FD_207646 | JGI IMG/M metagenome (GOLD analysis project Ga0316622, IMG submission 207646) | Wetland soil microbial communities from Old Woman Creek delta, Ohio, United States - OWC_Aug_OW2_C1_D5_C | ecosystem: Environmental > Terrestrial > Soil > Wetlands | place: USA: Ohio... | reverse complement strand
TCGAGCAGAAAAGTTCTTGACAAGCTGGTTAGCGGCTGTGTTAGGCTTGAAACCTATACAAACAGACAAGGCTCGGAAGGGGGGCCTTGACTCCAGAAGGAGGGGGTTCAATGGGTCACTGTGGCTCGATGGTCGGGGTCAGGACGGGAACGTTCTTGTCGATCGCCGCATTGGCCGTCTTGCTTGCGGCGGCACCCTCGGCAGCCCAGATCTCGGGCGCGAGCGTGACCACGAGCGGGAGCAGTGGCAGCGGCAACAACGCGGATGGATCGACGACTTGGGGAGCCGCCGTCCAGATCAACAACGGCACGACGCTGAAGACCCGCTACGAGTTCAACGTGAACTCCGATATCGGCATTCTCAGCACCCGCGACCAGAGCGGCAGCGCCCAGCACAACATCGCGTTCAACGTGACCTCGCCCGTCAGCTATCAGCTGTCGGTGGCCCAGCAATTCAAGGGCGACATGAACCGGATCAGTGATGCCGTCGGCTGCGACGGCTCAGCGAATATCAGCGGCGTCACCGGCAGCCAGACCGGCGGTACGCTCGCCAGCGGAAGCCTCTCCATCGCCGACCCGGGCTCGCTCGGCAACGGCGGCAGCACAACCAGCACCCCCTTCGATGTCGGTGCAACGGCGACGATCAGTGGAACCAGCAACGGTGTGGCCAAGCCGCACACCTTGACGTTCACCTGGAACGCTCAGACCCGGAGCAACTCCTGCGAGGCGGCGGTCCGGCTGGGGGCGCAGAACGGGACCACGACCGGCTGCGACGCTTGTGTCTACCCCGGCAGCCCCGCCCGCACGCAAACCGCCGACGGCCATTTCGTTACCGTTACCTATACGTCCCTCTGCGGAAACGGGATATTGGACCCCGGCGAGGTGTGCGACCTCGGTCCGCAGAACGGCGCCTCCACTTCGTGCTGTACGTCCAGTTGCCAGTACCGGACGGCTGGGTTGACCTGCCGCGCGGCGGTGGACGTCTGCGATGCCCCGGAAACCTGTACCGGGAGCAGCGCGACCTGCCCGACCAACGTGTACCTGCCGGTGGGCATCGAGTGTCGCGGCGTGAGCAGCGGCGACTTCTGCGACGAGGCCGAGCAGTGCACGGGCACCAGCCCCAACTGCCCGGTCGATGCGGTGAAGCCGAACGGGACGATCTGCCGCAGCGCCGTGGGCGAGTGCGATGAGACCGACTTCTGCGATGGGAGCAGCAAGCAGTGTCCCGCTGACTCCAAAGCTCCGAACGGGACCCCCTGCACCTCGGACGGCAACGTGTGCACGCTCGACCAGTGCAATGGCACGAGCAGTCTCTGCCAGCACCCGGCCGGCAACTCCGGGACGGTCTGCCGCGCCTCGGCGGGCGAGTGCGATCCACAAGAGGTCTGTAACGGCACCAGTACGAGCTGTCCTGCCGATGCCAAGACTCCGAATGGCACCGCCTGTACCGACGACGGCAACGTCTGCACCCTGGATCAGTGCAACGGCAGCAGTGCGCTCTGCCAGCATCCGGCGGGCCACGCCGGTACCGTCTGTCGCACATCGACAGGCGAATGCGACCCTCAGGAGGCCTGCACCGGGACCAGCACAACCTGCCCGGCAGACGCGAAGAGACCGAACGGCTTCGCGTGCACGTCGGACGGGAACCCGTGCACGCTGGACCAGTGTAACGGGAGCAGCAGCGCGTGTCAGCATCCGGCGGGCAACGCCGGATCGACCTGCCGCGCCGCCAGCGGCGACTGCGACCTGGCGGAAACCTGCGACGGGTCGTCGGCCACCTGCCCGGCCGACGTCTACAAGCCGGCGAACGACCCGTGCACGGATGACGGCGAGACCTGCACCATCGACGTGTGCGATGGCAACAACGTTTGCACGCACCCGGCCGGCAACGCCGGTGTGACCTGTCGGGCAGTGACCGCGGGAGAAGCCTGCGACGAGGCCGAGGTCTGCGACGGCAGCACCCCGAGCTGCCCGGCGGATCAGGTCAAATCGGCGGGGACTCAATGTCGCGCCGCGGCGGGCGAGTGTGACGCCGCCGACTCCTGCGACGGAAGCTCCAAGGTGTGTCCGCCAGACGGCTTCGAGCCGGCGGGAACACCCTGCACCTCGGACGGCAACGTTTGCACGCTGGATCAGTGCAACGGCAGCAGTGCGCTCTGCCAGCACCCGGCCGGCAACCCCGGGACGCTGTGCCGGCCGGCGGCCGGCGCGTGTGACGTGGCTGAGACCTGCAACGGCGCCAGCACCAGCTGTCCGACGAACGGCTTTGTTGCCACGGGCACGCCGTGCGGGGACCCCAGCAACACCCAGTGCGACAACCCCGACACGTGCAACGGCGCAGGGACTTGCCAGGTCAACCACGAGCCGGCGGGCACGCCGTGCGACGACGGCAACGTGTGCACGCAGAGCGAGAACTGCGACGGCACCGGGGCCTGCGGCGGCGGCATTCACGACTGTCCGCTGGATCACTACAAGTGCTACCAGGGTCGGGACCTGAGGAATCCGAAGTTCCAGAAAACCACGGCGCAGCTCTCGGACCAGATCATCAACAACGAGTCCGTAGAGCTGAAGAAGGTGAAGTTTGTCTGCACTCCGGTGGACAAGAACGGCGAGGGGATCAACGATCCAACGGCGCACCTGACCTGCTACCAGATCAAGGCGCCCAACCTCTCGGTGCGGCCGAGCCTGGCGGTGAGCACGCAGTTCCAGAGCAGCAAGTTCCAGGCGAAGAAGGGCAAGCTGCTCTGCGTGCCGTCGACCAAAACGGTCATTCCGTAGGGTTTTCTGTCTCCCTCCTGAGACTGCCCGGGTTGAGTGGCGGTGGGGTTCCGTGCCCGCCGCCACTCAACGTCAATCCCCTTTTCCCGCCGCACCCCAGTGGTCAGGGGTATGAGCACGGCAACGTATTTCGCTCGTCCTCAGGCTCTCGAAGGACGAGCACTCACCCTTCGAGAACCTGAGGGTGAGCGGGGTCCGGTGCGCTGCAATAATTTTGTCCGCAGGTGCTAAGGTTCTTGCGGGACGCTACAGTGGAGATCCCATCGGGGTCGGCTTCCGCGATGGGTGCGGGCGTCATTCCCGCTCCTCGCGCAGCGACTCCAGCAGGGCCCGCGCGTTCGTATCGCCGGGCCGCAGGCGCAGCGCTTCGGCAAGATGGCTGCGCGCCTCGTCGGCCCGGCCCAACGCCGCGAGCGCCATCGCCAGGCTCACGTGCGCGTCGGCGTAGTCGGGTTGCAGGGCGAGCGCCTGCCGATACTCCGCGATGGCGTCGTCCGCCCCCCCCTGCGTGGCGAGCATGACGCCGAGGTTGTGATGCGCCGCCGCATAGTCGGGATCGGCCGCCAGCGCCTGCTGGTAATGGTGAATGGCTTCGTCGGTGCGACCCTGCAGCGCGAGGACGTTGGCGAGATTGTTGTGGGCGTCGGCGTATTTCGGTTTGATCCGGACCGCCTCGCCATAATGCGCCATGGCCTGGGAGAAGTCTCCCTGGCTGGCAAAGATGTTTCCGAGGTTGCTGTGGGATTCGGCGTTCGTGGGGTCGATCCGCAATGCCTCCTGGAAGTAGTGGATGGCGCCCTCGCGGTCGCCTTGCCCGACCAGGAGGTTGCCGATGTTGTTGTGGGCATAGGCGTCGTCGGGTTTGACGCGCAGCGCCTCCTGGTAGTGCGCCATCGCCTCGGCGTCTCTGCCTTCCTCAGACAGCAGCAGGCCGAGGTTGTTGTGCGCCATCCATGCGCCGGGATTCTTGGCGAGCGTGTCCGTCCACAGCGCGCGCAGGTCCTGGTACGCGGCGCCTTGGCGCCACACGAGCACCGCGAACAGCAGCAGCACGCCGCCGGCGCTGAGCGCCCTGGCGCGGTACACCGCCGGGCCTGCGCGGCGCACCGCAACCGTCGCGGCCGCCGCGGCCAGCGTGATCAAGCCGATGCTTGCGTGGTACTGGAAATGGTCCGCCACGAACGAGTAGCGCATGGGGAACACGTCGATGAACCCCAGCGCCGGGAAGAGCGTTCCCGCAAAGAACAGCACCGCCACCAGAGGACCGCTACCGAGCTGCCGGCGGTACCCGTACAAGGCTGCCACGACGGCGAGCGCCGCGATCGGGAAGAGATACTGCCACCATACCTGCGGGTCGATGTCCCAGCGCGGGTAGATGAAGGTGAGCGTCGCCGGCCACGCCAGCTTACCGGCGTAAAACCAGAGCGCCCGGCCAGCGATCAGGCAGCGCGCGAGGAGGGACAGATCCCAGTCGGCGCCCGTCGCGCCGACGTGAACCTTCTCCAACCGAATCGTCAGCAGGGCGAGCGCGGCGCCGGTGATGAACAGCGGCACGAGCGGCAGGACGTCGCGCCGAGTGATCCGCTCGCGTGTCCACCACAGCACGAGGAGCAGTGCCGCCGGCAACGAGCAGGTGACCGTCTTGCTCAGCAGCGCGCCCACGAAAAGGACGAGCGCGAGTCCGTACCAGCGCCAACGACGGTGCGTTGATCGGGTTGCCCCCATTGCCTGTGGGAGAGAGTCCGCGGCAAAGCGCAGGTACGCCAGCGCCGTGCCGAGATAGAATACCCCGGAGAGCACATTCTTCCGCTCGGTGACCCAGGCCACCGACTCGACATGGACGGGGTGCAGCGCGAACAGCGCCGCGGCGAGCCACGCCCCGGGAACGTCGAGGCGCAGGAGCACGCGCCACAGCAGGACGGCACCGAGCGCGTGCAGCAGCACGTTCACCACGTGGTAGCCCATGGGCTGCAAGCCCCAGAGACGGTACTCGAGCCAGTAGCCGGTGAAGACGAGCGGGTAGTACTGCGAGACCGCGCCGGGCTCGAACCAGATGCGGCGCAGGCCATCGAGGGTGCGCAGGGTACGGTTCGCGGTCACGTAGGCATCGTCGTCCCACACGAAGCCCGCGCGGATGGCCGGTGCGTAGGCGACGAGGGTCATAGCGACGATCAGCAGCGCCGCCGCCCAAGCGCCACCTCCGGCGGTAGGGATTCCTCCCCCGTTGGGGGCTGTCGATTTTCCCCGCGTCGATGTAGCCGCGACCCTTGTGGCCGCCCCTCGCGCCGGTTGGGAGCGGGGACAAGCCCCGCGGCTACGCTGACGCGACCGAAGGCATTCGAGTTGCTGACGGCCCCTCGATACACCAACCGAACACTTATCGACAGCCCGTTCGGAAGGGAGGGATCTCCCCTGCTGATTCCCGCTCACGGTACCGCCCCGCTCGCAAGCACCGACTCCAACGCTGCCTGCGCCGCGGGCCAGTCCGGCCGCGCCGCCAGCGCGGCCCGGAACTCGGTCGCCGCGGCCGGGAAGTCACCCTTCCGGGCGAGGGCGATGCCGAGCGCGTAGTGCGCCTCAGGGAAATCCGCTTTCCTCCGCAACGTTTCGCGATAGTGATGGATCGCCTCGTCGAGGCGCCCCTGATCCGCCAGCGCCGAGGCGAGGTTGTAGTGTCCGCGCGGATCGTCGGGGACAATGCGCACGACCTCCGCATACTGTTGGATGGCCTCCTCGGCTCGTCCGCTGTGCTCGAAGGCGATGGCGAGGCTGTTGTGCACGGCCGCCGATTCAGGATCGAGCCTGATGGCTTCGCGGTAGTGCGCGATGGCCTCCGGCCACTTCTCCCGGGCGGCGAGGGCCAGACCCATGGCGGTGTGCGCCTTGGCGTACATGGGGTCCAACCGCAGCGCCTCGGCACAGTGGGCGAGGGCGGCATCGAGGTCGCCGCGCGCGGCGAGCAACAGGCCGAGGTTCAGGTGGGCCATGGACTCGTTGGGGTCGAGCCGCAGCGCCTCGGCGTACTGCGCCATCGCCGCGTCCGTCTCTCCGGTCGCGGCGAGCGCCGCCGCCAGGTTGACGCGAGCCTTGGCGAATCCGGGCCGAATCCGCACCACCTCGGTGAAGTGACCCAGCGCCCCCCGGAGGTCTCCTTGGTCGAAGAGGATCTGACCGAAATTGAGATGCGCCACGTGGTTGTCCGCGGTCACCGCCAGCGCGCGCTGGAACAGCGCACTGCCATTGCGCCAGTAGTGGAGCTGCCGCCAAGTGAGGGTACAGCAGGCAGCCAGCGCGGCCGTGCCGACGAGCCCCAACCCGATGCGCCGGGACGGCCAGCGCGCGGCGAGGTCGCACGCGCCCCAGGTCACGATGATGAAAATGCCGACCAGGGGGAGATACGTGTAACGGTCCGCCATCGCCTGGTCGCCGACCTGGACGATGCCGATCACGGGGACCAGGGTGCCGAGATACCACAGCCACCCGACGAGCAGATACGGACGCTGGCGCGCGGCACGGAAGGCGAGGACGGAAAGCGCCGACAGCACGAGCGCGGCGCCGGCGACCCACCAGGCAAGCAGCACGGCCGGGGTCGGATAGAAGACCGCGAGGCCGCTCGGCCAGACCATTTTGACGAGGTACGTCACGTAGGCGATGAGGGCGTTGGCGGCGCGGAAGGTGAGGGTCCGGTCGGCCGCCGAGACCACCGCACCGCCGTGGCGCTGCGCCACGAACGTGATCGCGCTCGCCGCGACGGCGAGGCCGATGAGCGGCAGCTTCTCGATGACGAGCCCCACGACCGTCCCTCTTCCCCCTTTGAAAAAGGGGGATTGAGGGGGATTTGGTCGGACGTTCGGAGGAATCCCCCCTTGCCCCCCTTTGCCAAATGGGGGGACCTCCAGACGACCCAGCGGCCACAGGTCGAGCAGCAACAAGACGACGGGGAGCGTCACCACCATCTGCTTGGCCATCAGCCCCAGGGCGAAGACCAGTGCCACCGCCGCGTACCGCCACCAGGTCGGCCGGCGCACGTAGCGCACGTAAGCGGCCAGCGTCAGCATCCAGAAGAAGGCGCCCAGCACATCTTTTCGTTCCGAAACCCACGCCACCGACTCCACGTGCAACGGATGCAGGGCAAAGAGGGCGGCGACGAAGCCACTGCGCCACCGCCTGCCGGTCATCGCGTTGAGCACCCAGAACAGCAGCACGGTGTTGGCGATGTGCAGCAGGACGTTGGTGAGGTGGTGGGCAGCCGGGTTGAGCCCGAAGAGCTGGCAGTCGAGCATGTGCGAGATCCAGGTGAGCGGGTGCCAGTTGGCCGAGTGCGAGTGCGTGAACGCCCAGACGATGCCGTCCACGGTCAGGCCGTTGCGGACGTGTGGGTTCCCGGTGACGTACTCGGGATCGTCGTAGTTGACGAAATCGAATCCGCGTACCGGCGCGTACACCGCCAGCGTCGACAGCGCGAGCAGCAGACACACGCCGAGGTCACGGCGGAAGTCAGCGTGCCTCGCGCATCCGCCCGAATGATTCCCTCTGCGGCCGGGAGTGTCGATGCCCATCGAGATCGGCCTGCTATCGCGCGTATCCGAGGGCGCGGAGCCGTTCATACTGCTCGACCGTCAGGTCGACCCGCTTCGGCGCGATCGTACGCGCGCGGTCAGCAGAATCGACTTCCACCTCGTCGAGATAGATCGCCCGCTGGTCCGGGCCGAACAGCAGGCGACCAAGACACCTGGCGCAAGGCCGTCGCTCTGGCTGTCGCGGAATGATGAGACGACCGCCGGCCATTGGCTCCATGTTTGCCGGTGTGGCGGTTGTCGGTCAAGGAAACGGAGAACCAGAGGAGTCGCTCTCACGTGGACAGGGCGCCGCGACGAAGCGGTCATGCGCTTCCAGGAAGCGCTACGATTGCGCCCCGACGACGGTGATGCGCGCCAGAATCTGCTTCGCCTTCTGACGCGCCGAGCCGAGTCGCAAGAGCACCCGTGACGCAGCGGCGACCCCGCGGTCCTCAGAGCCGGCCGTGACGCTTTTCGATTGACCGGCGTGCCGCGCCGGTGGAGAACCGGCGCGGGCTACTGAGGCACCCAGGCAACGGTGTTGCCCTGCCGAGTCGCCTCCAGCAGCACCCAGAGAGCGAGGGTGGTGGTATGGTCGTTCGGCAGCGCGTTTTCGGTTTCGCCCCAGCCGCCCTCTTGCTGTTGCGCACGCGCGATGGTCTGGACCCACTCGGGCTGCACTCGCGTCCAGCCGCCCGAGTAAGCGAGCAGCGCAATCGACTCGATGGCCGCGTCCTTTGGAACGCCCTGCGCCAGCTCGACGAGGGCGTCTTGTACCCGTTGCCGCAGGGCAAAGACCTCGCGTGCCTGGGCGTCCAGACACCCTTGTTCCAGTGCCCATTGCAGCCCGAGGGCAGCGTGGGGCGGGTCGTAATCCTCTCCCGCCAGTTGCCGATCCACGTCCTTCAGGAACGTCGCGGGCAAGCCGTTCGCCTTGCAATAAAGCGCGCTGGCCGTGAAGGGGTCGGTGGTGTTGGGAAGCGCCGCAATCTCCGCCGAGGTCAGCCGCGCCGTCGACTCGATCAGTCGCAAGAATGCGCGGATCGCGTGAGACCCATCACACGCGGGCGGCGTCTCTGCCGTTTGGGGGCATGAGCTGCCCAGGGTCCGTACCCGCGCCACCTCCGGTCGCACCCAGGGCAGTCCGAACCGCCGGTCGAGGTAATCCAGGATCAGCAGCATCACCGGCTCGATCTTGGTCCCGCGCCCCCGAAGATACGCCTCGGCAAGCCGCGCCGAGGCGCTCAGGTCCAACGGACGCTCAGACGGCTCGGTCTTGCGCGTAGACACCGCGACGAGGGCCCCTATCGCGGCGGCCGTCAGCCCGACCAAAAGCCACCACACGTAGTTGGGGGCGCGTCGCGGCTGATCATCCTTCGTCATGAACTTTCGACTAACCGGTTCGGACGGGGACAGTCAAAGCGTCCCGGTAATCCGTCCCAGGCCCTTGAATCCGTGGGCACGGGGAAACAGAAAATATATGAATTTAAGATTTTCCTCCTTGACAGGAACCCGCGAAACTGTGGTACGAGTCGGAACAGCCTGCAAAATCTGGGGGCATTCCATTCTCTGCCAGAGAAGATCATTTCGGGCGCGCCAGGTGTCCGAAGTGGGGAGAAAAGGGTCGGGTACGCAACTCCAGCCTTTCGGGGGTCGATGATGCACACCAGTCGTCTGAATACGGGGAGCGTCTCTCTTCACCTCGTCGCCGCCGCGCTGTTGCTCGTGGCGACTCCGGTAGGGTCCTCGGCGCAGACACTATCGGCGCCGAGCTTGTCGAATGCGAGCAGCACCGACGAGTTCTCCGGCTCGAGCGCGAACCCGAGCTACCAGCGTGCGAGCGGCACCCAGACGCTCTCGACCGGCGGCACGTCATTCCAGACGCGCTACTTCGGGAACGCCAGCGCGGACTGCGGCATAGCCTGCAGCAGCCGGACCGAGACCCTCAGTTCCAACTACACCGTGAGCTGGAACGTCACCGCCCCGGCGTCGCTCATCTATCGACTTACGATCGACACGCGGCGCACGGCCGGCCTCACCTGCGTTGACGAGGGAACCGGCAACTGTGTCTCCAGCATGAACGCGCTGAGTTGTACGCCGAGCGGCGGCACTTTGGTGTCGGGAGCTTGTACGCTTGCCGATCCCGCCGACAACAACACCAACGGCACCTCCGACGTGAACGTGAACCAGACGGCGTCGATGGTCCGTTGTGGGCAGGGTACCGGCTCGGCCCAGGCCTTCTCGATGAACTACACCTGGTCGCAGAGCGCGCAGACTCCCTCGACCGCGGTCATCTCGATCAACTCCGATGAGTCTGCCGTCCGCCTCGGTGCCAACGACTTGGACACGTCGAACACCGCCTCCGACTACCCCGGCCAAGGCGGCCGCACCCAGTCGAACGACGGTCACTTCACGACGGTCACCGTGACCAACCTCTGCGGCAACGGGACGATTGACTCCTGCGGGGCCGCCGCCGAACAGTGCGACGATGGTGTCAACAACGGAACGCCGGGGTCGTGCTGCACGACGTCTTGCACGTTCAAGCCAAACGGCACCGCATGCACGGACGATGGGAATGTGTGCACCGCGGATACGTGCAACGGGAGTAGTAACATTTGCCAGCACCCGGCCGGCAACGCCGGCGTGCTCTGTCGCGCCTCGGCGGGCGAGTGCGACCCACAAGAGGTGTGCGACGGCACCAACACCACCTGCCCGGCAGACGCCAAGAGCCCGAGCGGGACTGGCTGTACATCGGATAGCAACCCCTGCACACTCGACCAGTGTGACGGCAGCAGCAATGCCTGCCAGCACCCGGCCGGCAACGCCGGCGCGCTCTGTCGCGCCTCGGCGGGCGAGTGCGACCCGCAGGAGTTGTGCGACGGCAGCAACACCAGCTGCCCAGCGGACGTCAAGAGCCCCAGCGGCACCGGCTGTTCGTCGGATAGCAACCCCTGCACACTCGATGAATGCGATGGCAGCAACAATGCCTGCCAGCACCCGGCCGGCAACGCCGGCGCGCTCTGTCGCGCCTCCACGGGCGAGTGCGACCCGCAAGAGGTGTGCGACGGCAGCAACACGACGTGCCCAGCGGACACCAAGTCGTCCATCGGGACGCCGTGCGGCGACCCGAGCGATACGGTTTGCGACGACCCCGACACGTGCGACGGCCTGGGCACCTGTCAGCCAAACTACGAGTCGCCGACGGTCGTCTGCCGCGCTGCGACCACCGGCGGCGTTTGCGACGAGGTCGAAAACTGCGACGGTGCCGGGAACTGCCCGGCCGACGGTTTCAAGCCGAACACCGTGGTCTGCCGGCCGTCCGCGGGCGAGTGCGACGTGACCGAGAACTGCACCGGCACCTCGCCCTTCTGTCCTTCCGATGCCTTCGAGCCGCCCACGACGACGTGCGGCAGTTCGCTCGATGACGACTGCACCAATCCGGATACCTGCTCCGGCACCAGCAACACCTGTCTTGCCAACGACGAGGCGAACGGACTTGCGTGCGGCGATCCGAACAACACCGAGTGCGACAACCCCGACACCTGTAACGGGACGGGGACCTGTCTCGCCAACAAAGAGCCGAGCGGCACCGCGTGCGGCGATCCGAGCAACACCGATTGCACCGATCCGGATACCTGCGACGGGGCGGGGAGTTGCCAGCCGAACAACGAGATCGTCGGCTTCCCCTGCGGCGATCCGAGCGCGACTGACTGCACGAATCCGGATACGTGCAACGGATCGGGCACCTGCCAGACAAACGATCAGCCGGTCGGCGCGCCGTGCGGTGACCCGAGCGACACCGTCTGCGACAACCCCGACACGTGCAACGGATCCGGCACCTGCCAGCTGAACCACGAGCCCACGACCGTGGTCTGCCGCGCGGCGACATCGGGGGGTGCTTGCGACGAGGTGGAGAACTGCGACGGCGCCGGCAACTGCCCGGCCGACGGGTTCAAGCCGAGCACGGTGGAGTGCCGCGCGGCCGTGGGCGAATGCGACACGGCCGAGAACTGCACCGGTACCGCGCCGTTCTGTCCGAGCGACGGCGTGAAGTCCTCGGGTACGGTGTGCACTGGCGACGGCAACCTCTGCACGCTCGACCAGTGCGACGGTACGAGCACGCTGTGTCAGCACCCGGCGGGCAACGCCGGGACGACCTGCCGGGCGGCGGTGGGCGATTGCGACGTGGCTGAGACCTGCAACGGCACCAGCACCACGTGTCCAGCCGATGGCTTCAAGGCCGTCGGGGCGGCGTGTGGGAGTTCGACGAATACCGATTGCACCGATCCGGACACCTGCAACGGTGCGGGCGTCTGCCTCGCCAACAACGCCACCGACGGGACCTCGTGCGAGGACGGCAACGCCTGCACGACCGGCGAGGCCTGCACCAACGGCACGTGTGCGGGTGGCAGCGGCACCTGCCCGCTGGATCACTACAAGTGCTACCAAGGTAAGGACCTGAAGAATCCGAAGTTCACCAAAACAACTGCGACTACCACTGATCAGATCAGCACGGGCGAGGCTGTGGAGCTGCAGAAGGTGAAGTTCGTCTGTACCCCGGTCAACAAGAACGGCGAGGGGATCAGCGACCCGAGCGCGCACCTGACCTGCTACCAGATCAAGGCGAACACCCTCTCGCCACGGCCGAAGCTGCAGGTGAGCACGCAGTTCCAGAGCAGCCAGTTCCAGGCGAAGAAGGGCAAGCTGCTCTGCGTGCCGTCGAGCAAGACGATCATTCCGTAGAGGTGGCAAGAAAGCAGGGGCGACGCGTCGTCGCCCCTGCTCGACCGACCGGCACCAAACCCTCGCTTGCCGAAAGGCGATCTCGCGATAAGCAGCTTCTCAAAGGGACCGTTGATTTTCTGTAGCCGCAGGCTTTAGCCTGCGTGTCGCCGTGATGGAAAGGCTCGATTTTTCGTCGCTTGCGAGCGCACCCTGAAGGGTGCGGCTACACGAAAGTGCGCCCACGCAAGGGACTGGCTTTGCCGGCTGGACTGAGGCAGGCTGGTACCTTGGGTCCAGGTGAAAAATGAAAACCCTGGTGCTGGTCGTGACGCGGCGCTGCACGCAGCGCTGCACGTATTGCCCAGTCGTGAAGGATGACTGGCAGGACATGCCCCTCGTCACTGCGAGGCAGGCGCTCCGGGTGTTCGCGGAGCAATTTGGTGGCGGGTACGTGAAGCTCTTTGGTGGGGAGCCAATGCTGTCTCCAGGGGTTGTGAGAGCCGTCTGCGAGGACGCGGCGCGGGAGGCGACGATTGCCAGGCTGACGCTTTATACCAACGGCGCCCTGCTCGAGGAGCAGGATCTCGATTTCTTCGCCGCTCAGTCCAAGCTGTGGCTGACCATCTCGCTGGACGGCAAGCCAGAGGACCATCGCGGCAGCAGGCGGGTGCTGCCGGGCGAGCCCGACGCGCTGGCCAGCATCGACCGTCTGCTGCCGCACCTGCTGCGCTATCCCCGATTCACCGCCACGCAAGTCATCGCCCCCGAGTTGGCAGAGCGGGCCGTTGACAACTTCCGGTACCTGCTGTCGCGTGGGGTTCGACGCTTCAATCTGCTCCCAGCGAGCTGGGTTGTGTGGTCGCGCGAGCAGCTTGAAGCTTTACGTGCGGGTCTGGCTGGAATCGCGGAACTGGTGCGCGCCGAGTGGCGCGCCGGACGTTCGCTCTACCTGCGGAATCTCTTCGTCCGTTCCCCCCAGCCCACGTTTGCGTCCGGCGTGGTCGTCGATGTGGATGGGCACATTTTCCCGTCCGACTGCGTGCTCGCCAATCTCGACGAGCAGGCCCGCGTCGACTTGTGCGCTGGTTCCGTCGAGTCGCCCCCGAGCGAAGCGGAGCTCCAACGGCGGGCGGCCAGAGTGCCGGAGGTTCTCGAGCGCACCTGGCCGCGTGAGGTCCTCGATTCCACTCGCGCGGCAGACCAGGTGCTGAACGGATTCTACCGCTCCTTGATGCGCGAATACCTAGCGCTACGAAGGCCAGCCGCCTAGGCGAATGAAGAACTGGAAACCGGAAACAGGAAACCGAAAACCGGCAAATGGGATTGGGTCGTGGCATTGACCGGTCTTGAATTTCCGGTTCCCTGTTTCCTGTTCTCCATTCTCGTCTCGTGGCTCCGAGTACCATCCACGTCAACGGAATGATCTCTATCGGTGCGCTGCGCGGTCCCTGGCTGCTCTGCGCTGCGCTGTTGCTATTAGCCGTGGTTGTCCGTCGGGGCCCACGGCCGCGCGTTGGCGAGCTCTGGCTGGTCGGGGCAATTGGCGTGTGTGCGGCCGTGGCGCGTCTCGTCTGGGGTGTGTGGGGGCCGCTGCACGTCAATGGGCAGGGCCCGCTCTGGATTCGCGGTGCGCTTGAGCCCGAAGCGCTGGCGACTTACGGCCCTGGCTATTTCGAGCTCTTCGCCTGGGTGACGCGCCTTGGGGTCGCACCGGACCGCGCGATTTTTGTCGCCAATGCGTTGCTCTCCGGGCTGAGCCCGGCCCTGCTCTATGCGGCGGCGCGGCTCGCCGGCGTTGAGCGGGGTGGCGCGCTCGCTGCGGCCTTGGGGCTGGCGGTCGACGCGGTGACCGTGCGCACGGCGGCGAGCGAGGGATACTTTTCCTCGCTCGTCGTGCTGGTGCTAGGGGTGCAAACGTCGCTGGCGCTCGGACTACAGGCTCAAGTGCGCCGCGACCGGCTGGCCACGGGCTTCGCCCTGGGAGCCGCGGGCCTGCTCGCCGCTGCCGTGGCCCGGATCCACCCAGTGGGGTATCTACCGCTGGCACTGTGCCCGCTGGTCGTGCTCGGCGGCGCACGTCCCGAAGCCTGGCGCGCGCGGATTGCGCTCGCGGCCTTGGCCGGAGCGGTGATCGGGGCCACGGTGCTCCTCAGCAGCGGGAGCACGATTCTGACGTCGCTGCGCGCCTCACCAGTCGCTGCTCGGGCGTTCGGCAACGTTGACCCGTGGCACGCCGAGCTGCTGGTTGGGCTGCTCGTGGCGGTGTGGCTGCTGCACCGCCGGTTGCACCCGCCGTGGTTGCCGGTACTCGGCGTCTTCTCCGTCGTCCTGATGCTGGCGACCCGCGACGGTTTCCGCCAGCACCCGATGTGGGAGCTCTGCTACGAGCGCCTCTTCTGGCCCGGCGTGCTGCTCGGCGCGGCGTCCTTATTCCCGCGGCGGCTGCAATCCCCGGGCTGGGCGATCGCCGCGGCGGGCATCATAGCCGGTGGCTCGCTCATCGCCGCGCTGCCTCACCTCGGCACCCCGACCACGGAGCAACTGGAGTATCGGTTTCTGCAGGACGTGCTCAGAGACATGCCGGCCGGTTGCACGCTCGCCAGCGTGAGCCGCGCGGACAAGCGCGTATGGGAGATCCCCAGCTATCTCATCCCGAGTCGCGGTTCCGAGCAGTCCGGAAGTCGCAGCGTGGAGCGGGCGTCCGACCTGCACACCGTGGCCGGCTGCCTGCTTTACGTGCGCGCGTCTATGTGCGCCAGCGCCGAAGCGCGTGCACTGTGCGAGTCCGTCGAGCGCGAGGTTCCACTCGAGCGACTGGCGAGCCGCGTGCTTCCGGCGGAGCCAAGCTACACTTTCATGCCCTACGATCGTCCCAATGTCGAGGTGGTCGTATTCCGGGTCGTCACGAACGCGGCTGTGGCGGAACACGCGCGGGGGGCAGCAGTGGCCGACGGCGCCGCGATCACACCGGCGTTTGCGCAGTTGCTGTACGACCAGCTGAAGGCCTTGCGAGAGGCCGACGGCTGTCGCGTGGTGCGGCTCGACACGAGCCGCTTCCGCATGATCGTCGGGGTGTACGCAGGCTCGGGCGAGGAGCACGCGCTGGAGGTTTCGACCGCAGCCGACAGTAGCGGTACCACCCGCACCGCGGGTGGGTGGGCGCTCGCGGCGCCCGACGGGATCGAGCGTGATTGCGGGGCGACGTTGGCAGCCATTGAGGGGGTGCTGTTGGGCCTTCAACCCCCGCTGCTCCGACGAAGGTAGCACCTGCGTGCTCGCGGCCACCGACGTGGGGTTCGCCCGTCATGTGGTGCGATTCTGCCCGGCAGCCCGTCGGACTTCGGCGCGAGAAGGAAATGGAAAACAGGAAACAGAGAATCGGAGATTCAAAACCGGCCAATGTCGCGGCCCAACCCCATTTGCCGGTTTTCCGTTTCCTGTTTCCGGTTTCCTGTCTTCCATTCGCGCAGACCTCTGCGGCTCGAAATTGGCGTTGCGTGCATTTGGGGGCTGTGGTAGCCCCAATACCATACGGGAATCGGAGGGAGGTGCGCCATGCTGTCGCGACGTGCTTTGGTCGGGAAGTTCGCAGCCGGTGCCGCCGTAGCCTTGGCTGCAGGCGTCGGGCGGGCGAGCAATGCTTTTGCGCGGGGTGAAACGAACACGCCGACAGGGGGGGGGCACGGCGAGGGGCATCTCGCGCGTGTGCCGGAAGGACCGGGAGGGCCGAAAGGGCCGGAAGCGACTGACGCGAGCCCGCCGGCGCCGCTGAGCGGGCCGCCCCCGTGGGATCTGTTGCACCCACTGGCGATGGGGTCGGTGGTGGCGCACGGCTGGCGCTTGGCCGAGTTGACCGGAGTGACGGACGGTGCGTGCGTGCTCACGCTGCGCAACGAGCGCGACCGGGCGCATCGGGTGCATCTGTGTCGCAACGACGGGCGCCCGCAGGGCATCGTGTACACGGAGCGGTTCGACCTGGTGGTGATGAACGGGGGACAGGGAGATCTGCCCACCGAAGAGGGCCTGGCCCAAGCGGTGGCCGAGGTGGCGCACGTACTTGCAGCCAACGAAGGTAACCGGCCGCCGGAGCTCGCGGTAGCGTTGCTGCCCCACGCGGAGCGGCTGCGCCTCTTCTCGGCCCCTGCGGACGGGAGATTGCGGTGATGGCGTCTGCGCCAAAACCCGCACAGGAATCACGCCTGGGTTTCTCTTTGGCGCAGGATCAAGTCTCGTTCAAGGTGGACGAAAGCGTCTACCCGCTCGAGGCGGTCTACGGTGCCTGCTACCTGTTTGTTGAGAAGTGCTTCGTGTATCTGTCGAGGGCGAAGCCGGGCGTGGTGAAGGTGCGCCTGACTTCGCGCGAGCCGGCGACGCCCGCCGAGCTGGATGCGCTCGCAGGCGAGTTCGCCAACGAGCTGCTGTCGCAGGCGACGCGACTGCGGCTGGCTCAGGCGACCGCGCGCATTCGTGAGTACTACGCGGCGGCGGCGTTGCGGGCGGCAGCGTCGGCTCCATCCATCGACGACCTGCTGGCAGAGTTGGAATCCGAGGAGCTCGGTGAGGATCCCCTGCAGATCATGGTCCCGTGGGAGGAGAAACACGGCGCGAAGCAGGACGAGACGGAGCCCAAGAAGGATTCGGAGACGACGGATGGCTAAGCGGGTGACCTTCGACCGGTCACTCTACCTGCCCGAGGCCGTCGAGGCAGCAGCGGCGGCTTACGCCGAACACGCCAAGATCGAGGTGACGCCCGACGCCGATGCCGTGCTGGCCGTAATCTCCGGTGTCGCCAGAGGCGAAACGGACTTGGTGGTGAACGCTTTCTGCAATCACGTGCTGCACGAGACCATTGTGCGATTGCGGCAGGGCACGCTGCGGGAGGTTGGGTAGTGGATCAGCGCAGCGTGACGTTGGTGCGGCCGGATCTCGCAGAGGACCGGCTGGGGTTCTTTCGGTGGGGCCGGATCGCGGGCAAGGTCCTAGTGACCAACGATGCGGGCGACTGGGCTTTCCTCAGCGAGGAGGAGTTCAGCGACCTTCTGGCAGGACGCGTCGCGGACGGGCACGCCCGGTTCCAAGAGTTGCAGCGCAAAGGCTTTCTTCGCGACGGGCTCGATCTCGACGCGCTGGCCGAGAGAGTGGCCCGGCGCAACCGCCATGTGAGTCGCGGTCCGCACTTGCACATTGCCATCCTCACCCTGCGCTGCAACCAGACCTGTATGTATTGCCAGACGTCGCGGGAGACCGTCGAGAAGACCGACGTGGACATGAGCCCCGAGACGGCCGAGAAGGTTGTGGATCTGGCGCTGCAGAGCACGTCCCCTGCGATCACGTTCGAGTTCCAAGGCGGCGAACCTTTGCTCAACTTCGACGTGCTCCGCCATTTCGTGGAGTTTGCAAGATCCCGCAACGAGCGGGCCGGGAAAACGCTGAGCTTCACCCTGGTCAGCAACTTCACCAGCATGACCGAGGCGGCGGCGGAGTGGCTGATTACCAATGACGTGATGGTGTGCACCAGCCTCGATGGGCCCGCGAGCGTGCACGACTGGAACCGCAAGTGGAAGGGCGGCAGTGCGCACGAGGAGGTGGTTCGTTGGATTGATTACTTCAACCGCCGCTATGTCGAGCTCGGACGTGAGCCCCGGCTCTGGCACATCGACGCGTTGATGACCACGACGCGGCGGACCCTCGAGGCCTGGAAGGAAGTCGTCGACGAATACGTGGCCCGGGGCATGCGCACGATCCACCTGCGGCCGCTCAATCCGTCCGGTTTTGCCCGCGATACGTGGCAGACAATCGGCTACACGGCGGAGGAGTACCTCGACTTCTACCGGCGGGCGCTGGACTACATCCTCGCGCTGAACCGGCAGGGCGTTGAGATCATGGAGCGCACGGCATCGATCTTCCTGATCAAGATCCTGACCTCTGACGACCCCGGGTTCGTCGACATCCAGTCTCCGTGCGGAGCTGGGACCGGTCAGATCGCCTACAATTTCGACGGGCGGGTGTTCCCCTGCGACGAGGCGCGCATGGTAGACGCCATGGGGGACTCGATGTTCGAGCTCGGTCACGTCGGAAGCGTGACGGTTCCGGAACTGCTGCAACACCCGAGCGTGCGTGCGATCGCAGCGGCGTCGCTCCTCGATGCCCAACCGATGTGCGCGGAGTGTTGGAACAAGCCTTTCTGCGGCGTCTGCCCTCTGTACAACTTCGTTACCCAGCAGGACCTCTTCGGACAGCGACCCCGCTCCTTCAAGTGCAAGGAATACATGGCCGTGTCAGCGAAGCTCTTCGAGCTACTCGCCAACGAGAGCGACTCCGAGACCGCGGAGATCCTCAAACGCTGGACGATCATGCGACCTCGTCTCGCGGGTGACGGGCGTGCCTTGAAGGAGGCGCCATAGCAGCCGGGGGAGGGCAGGCCGGGACCGAAGAGCTGATCCTCGTCGACGACCACGACCGCGAGGTCGGAACCGCCAGCCGCGAGGAATGCCACTGGGGCTCCGGCCTGCGGCACCGCGCTTTCGTACTCTTGATCGAAAACGGCCGCGGCGAGGTGCTCTTGCAGCGGAGGGGCCGAAGCAAGCTCGGGGGGGGCAGATGGGATGCCTCCGCCACGAGCCACGTGCGCAAGGGCGAAACGTACGAGTCGGCGATCTCTCGTTGCGCCGCCCACGAGCTGGGCATCGGGCAGCCGGTTGCCTGGCGGCGGGTGCTCTCCTTCGTCTACACGGAGCGCCTGGGTGACAGTTCGGAGAACGAGTTCTGCGCTCTCTTTGCCGGCCGCTACGATGGACTGCTACGTCCGAACCACGCCGAGCTCGACGAGCTGAGATGGGTCCGCCTCGCCGATCTGGCGACTGAGATTCGTGCAGATCCCGCTCAGTACACCGAATGGCTGAAAGAGGCCACGGCCCGGATGCCTGCATAGGCAAGTTGTTCGTTGTTAGTTGTTTGGGAAGACGAGAGGAACTAAGCGTCC
>Ga0316622_100000827_pt1 | contig 19047 bp, 15 predicted proteins | sample OWC_Aug_OW2_C1_D_FD_207646 | JGI IMG/M metagenome (GOLD analysis project Ga0316622, IMG submission 207646) | Wetland soil microbial communities from Old Woman Creek delta, Ohio, United States - OWC_Aug_OW2_C1_D5_C | ecosystem: Environmental > Terrestrial > Soil > Wetlands | place: USA: Ohio... | reverse complement strand
TCAATCTGCGCTCGCGTCTACGCTGGTGCGTCATGGCCCTGGATCGAGAAACGGCGCAAGGTTCACCGCGAGGCGGACGGTCAGCGGGCGCTTCTCGTCGGGTTCCAAGTCAAGAGTACCGAGATCGCCGCCCACGGCTTCAACTCGGACGGCAGCAGTCCGCTGTACGCGGCGTCCGTGAGCGTGGAGTTCTGAGCCGCCGCCTGTGGACTCTGACCCCGGGGCGGCGGCATAATGCCCCGTCGGGAATCGAGTGGACTTCACTCGCTTCGAACTCAAGGAGGAAGGCATGAATCGCTCCCACCTACTCACGCTTCTCGGATTGGTGTTGCTTCTCGGCGCGGCCGCGATCGCCGCGGAGAAAGGCGCGGAGGTCAGCGCGCCGCGCACCGATGTGCTGTTTACCTGCGCCTGCGGCCCCGAATGCTCGTGCCCGACGGCCTCGGTCAAGCCAGGGCAGTGCAAATGCGCGAAGCCCCTGGCCTGGGGTCACATCGTCAAGATGGAAGGGGCCGACGCGTTCGTCTGCAGCTGCAAAGAAGGCTGCACGTGCAAGCTCGACCCGAAGGATGCGACGAAGTGCGGCTGCGGTGAGAAGCTGAAGAAGGTCAGCCTCAAGGGGACCGGACTGTACGCCTGCGCGTGTGGTCCAACCTGCCCGTGCAACACGGTTTCGAGCAAGGCCGGCAAGTGCGGCTGCGGCAAGGATCTCGTGAAATTCGACTGACCGCTCAGCGGCCGGCTGGGCCTGGCGCCGGATTCCCCTCCGGGTCCAGCCAGATTCGCTTTCCCTTCCCGTAGGTCTGTCCGGCGACCGTTGCGTCTGCAGCCAGGCGGCAGCTCTTCAGCTTGCCGTCCGGGTGGAAGCGGACGATGACGCCGTCCCCATCGCCGACTCCGGGGAGGTCCCGTGCGATGCAGTGCTGAAGGTTAGCCAGGCGACGCCGCACACGGAACCGAGCAGCAGCGCCGCGCGGCGGGCCCCAGCGTGGCCGCGACCCACAGCACACGGATCAGGATCAATCCCCGTCGCGTCATGGCTTTTTCTCCTCGAGTTGGAACAGCTCCTCGACGCTTGCTTCGAGCGCCTTCGACACGCGCAGGGCGAGCTCGACCGAGGGGTTGTAGTTCCCTTTCTCGATCGCGACGATCGTCTGCCGGGAGACCCCGACCTTCTCGGCGAGCTCCGCCTGGCTCATCTCGCCCCGCACGAAGCGGTGGTAGCGGACGCGGTTCTCAACGGGCATGGCGGCCTCTCGGGGGGCGTTCCTATCCCACGCCGTAGGGCGGGTACTGCTTCATCGGATCCTCGTCCGATCCAGCCACGCGTGTCCCGCGGCCTGCAATCGGAGATGTAATTGAAAGTTTACAAAATGTCAAGTTAGATTTACACTCCGGGATTGCTGGTCCCGAAGGGGGATGCGGATTCCAACCCTCGAGCGCTGCGGGTTCGAATCCCGCCTCCGGCGCCAGGAGCCCAACCATGCGCTCATACGACTCACGGGTGCGCGGTCGTCCCACACGGATCGCGGAGGCGGCGCCCTGGTAGTTTCCAAAGATAACCCCCGTAATTCTTCGAGGTTACAATTCTGCCAGGTTCGTCTAACCTCGGATCCGAATCAGCAACGTGCGCTGCCACGCGCACGATCGCAGAAGTGGTCGTGGACACGCACTGCATCGAGAAGAGGAGGAGCCCGTGATGAGATACATGCGACTCTCGTGGATCGCCGCCGCCGTTCTCGTCGTTCTGTCGCTCGCGGTACCTGTCGCGACGGCGAAGGAGATGACGATGAACGCCGTGCTCTATCCGGACGACGAAAAGACCGATCTCAAGTTCGCGACGACGGATCGCGCCCCGAAGGCCAAGTTGGACGGCACGGTGCGACCGGAGCAGGGCCAGTCGTGGATCGAGGTGAGCTGGAGCAAGCTCGAGCCCGCCCTCCTGTTCGGCGGCGATGTGAACTGCTGGGTCCTGTGGGCCGTCAACCCTGATGGGACCGCCACGAGCCTGGGCGAGCTTCCGGTGCGCGAGGATCGGAGCGGGTCCGCCCGATTCTCCTCGCCGTACAAGCAGTTCGCGCTGATGGTCACGGCGGAGCCGTTCCCCATGGTTCGGCGACCCTCGGACCTCGTCGCGTTCGTTTCCGGGCCCGCGACGTCCAAGATGGCGAAGAACAGCACGTTCGGCTTCGGAGGCTTCCGGGAAGCCACGAAGCGGGACAAGGAGTCGATCGCGAACCTCAAGTACACGGACAAGACTCCCGTGGACCTGCAGCAGGCGCGCAGGGCGATCGAGCTGATGGACCGCTTCGAGGCCGAGAAATACGCACAGTCGGCCGCTCGGGACGCCCGGGTCGCCCTGGGACAGGCCGACGACGCGTATGCCGGCCGCGTCGGGAAGAAGGGCGACGTGCCCGAGCTCTCCCGCCGAACACTCTCCCTTGCCAACGATGCCGTGCGGGCTGCCGTGAAGCAGATCGAGGCCCAGCAGGCGCAGGAGCAGGAGGCCAAGCGCCTCTCCGAGCTCGCCCAGAAGCAGGCCGAGACCGAGGCGGAAAAGGCGGCTCGGCTCAAGACCGAGGCGGACCTGACCCAGGTGCAGAAGGAGCGCAAGGCGCTCGAGGTCGAGGTCGCCCGCGTCCAGAGCGAGAAGAGGCAGGTCGAGGCGGACCGCGAGGCGATCAAGCGCGATCGGGACGCGCTCGCCGCTCGGCTTTCCGGCGCCCTCGGCAAGGTGTCGGCCACCGAGCGCACGGGCCGGGGGCTCGTGGTGAGCCTCTCCGGCGGGATCCTCTTCGAGACGGGCAAATCCGCTCTCAAGACCGACGCCAAGGTCTCGCTGGCCAAGCTCGCCGGGATCCTGCTCATGATCCAGAACACGAATATCCAGGTCGAGGGGCACACCGACTCGACGGGGTCCGAGGAGACGAACGCCAAGCTCTCCCTCGAGCGGGCCTCGGCGGTGAGGGACTTCCTCAAGTCGCAGGGCGTGGAGGAGTCGCGGATGAGCGCCAAGGGCCTCGCGGCGACCCAGCCCGTGGCGCCCAACGAGACGGCCGAGGGCCGGGCCAAGAATCGCCGCGTCGAGATCGTCGTGCCCGACTAGAGAGCACAAGAGGAGGGCTCAGGTCTCGGCATCGCGCATCGCGAGCCCGGGAGGCCCCCCGGTTCGAGATGTCGGCGCGGGAGGGGCGTGGTCATGAAGACAGCGGAACAGATCAGACTGGACGAGGCTCGTGAGCAGAAGGTCGACTGGAAGAAATGGGGGCCCTACCTCAGCGAGCGTCAATGGGGAACTGTCCGCGAGGACTACAGCGAGAACGGGGACGCCTGGAATTTCTTCACCCACGACCAGGCCCGCTCCCGCGCCTACCGCTGGGGAGAGGACGGCCTGGCCGGCATCTCGGACGACAAGCAGCGCCTCTGCTTCGCGCTGGCCCTGTGGAACGGGAAGGACCCGATCCTGAAGGAGCGGCTCTTCGGGTTGACCAACAGCGAGGGGAACCACGGCGAGGACGTGAAGGAGTACTACTTCTACCTCGACTCGACACCGACCCACTCCTACATGAAGTACCTCTACAAATACCCGCAGGCGGCCTATCCCTACGTCGACCTGGTCGACACGAACCGCCGGCGCTCGCGGAACGAGATGGAATACGAGCTCCTCGACACCGGCGTCTTCCACGACAACCGGTACTTCGACATCTTCGTGGAGTACGCCAAGGGTGGCGCCGAGGACATCCTCGTCAAGATCACGGCGGCCAACCGCGGACCGGAGGCGGCCGAGCTGCACGTTTTGCCCACTCTGTGGTTCCGGAACGACTGGTCGCAGTGGATTGCCGAGTCGAACCGAGCGGCCGTGAAGCCGAGCCTCGAGCAGATCGAGGGAGGGGCGCTCACGAGCGCGGTAGCGGTCACGCATCCGCTGCTGGGTCAGTTCATCCTCTCCTGCGAAGGCGACGTGCCGCTGCTCTTCACCGAGAACGAAACGAACCACGAGCGCCTGTTTCCCGGACAAAGGAACGAGAGCCCCCACGTCAAGGACGGCATCAACGAATGCGTGGTGAACGGAAACCAGACTGCCGTGAACCCCGACAAGCGGGGCACCAAGGTCGCGGCGCACTACCACGTGAGCGTCGGTGCGGGCCGGACCGAGGTGATTCGCCTGCGGCTTTCCACGGTGTCGGCGGGTCCGAAGGGCAAACCCTTCGGCGAGCCGTTCGACGACCTCTTTGCCGAAAGGCTTCGCGAAGCCGATGAGTTCTACAAGTCGGTCACCCCGCCCTCCGTGAGCGAAGACGCGGCCAACGTCATGCGCCAGGCCCTCGCCGGGATGCTCTGGAGCAAGCAGTTCTTCTTCTTCGACGGTGACAACTGGCTGGACGAGCACAACTCCAACCCGCTCCATACCGGATATCGCAATGCCCGGAACTCGGAGTGGTTCCACATGCTGAACCAGGACATCGTCTCCATGCCCGACAAGTGGGAGTACCCCTGGTACGCGGCATGGGACCTGGCCTTCCACACGCTGCCGCTCTCGATCGTGGACCCCGATTTCGCCAAGGAGCAGATGGAATTGATGCTCCGCGGCGCCTACCTGCACCCCAACGGCCAGATGCCCGCCTACGAGTGGAACTTCAGCGACGTGAACCCCCCCGTCCACGCCTTTGCAACGTTGTTCCTCCATCGCACCGAACAAGCCCTGCGCGGCGAGACGGACCTCGACTTCCTCAGGTCGACCTTCAACAAGCTCCTGCTGAACTTCACCTGGTGGGTCAACCGCAAGGACCGGTTCGGCAAGAACTTGTTCGAGGGGGGGTTCCTCGGCCTCGACAACATCGGCGTCTTCGACCGCAGCGCCCCCCTGCCCACCGGCGGTCACCTCGAGCAGGCGGACGGCACGGCCTGGATGGCCCTCTTCAGCCAGAACATGCTGGAGCTCGCGATCGAGCTCGCCGCCCACGACCCCATCTACCAGGACATGGTGTTCAAGTTCGTGGAGCACTTCTACTACATCGCCGCGGCCATGAACCGGCCCAGCTCGGACGGCATGTGGGACGAGGAGGACGGCTTCTACTACGACCTGCTGCGGCTCCCCGACGGCAGCGCCACGCGGCTCAAGGTGCGCTCGATGGTGGGGCTCCTCCCGCTGTGCGCCACCACGGTGATCGAGAAGTCACAGCGGGAGAGCATCCCGAGGGCGATGAGCTTCATCCAGGAACGTCTGCGCCGGATGCCCGAGCTCTCGGCGACCATGCACCCGACCGGCGCGGGTCATCAAGGCGTGGCCGAGCGGGGGATTCTGGCTCTTCTCAACCCCGACCGGCTCCGACGGATCCTCACGAAGATGCTCGACGAGAACGAGTTCCTCGGTCCCCACGGCATCCGCTCGATCTCGAAGTTCCACGAGAAGAACCCGTATGTCCTCCACGTGAACGGCCAGGAGCACCGGGTGGACTATCTCCCGGCCGAGTCGAATACCGGCATGTTCGGCGGCAACTCTAACTGGCGGGGCCCGGTCTGGATGCCGGTCAACGCGATGATCATCCGGGCACTGCTCAACTTCTACCTCTACTACGGCGACAACTTCAAGATCGAATGCCCCACGGGATCGGGAAAGCTGATGAACCTGTTCGAGGTGAGCAAGGAGATCGCCGACCGGATCACCAGGACCTTCACGCGCGACAAGCGGGGCCGGCGCCCGGTTTACGGCGGCACCGAGAAATTCCAGAGCGATCCCCACTGGCGCGACCACATCCTCTTCTACGAGTACTTCCACGGCGACAACGGCGCGGGCCTCGGCGCCAGCCATCAGACCGGCTGGACCGGGCTCGTGGCCAAGCTCATCCAGCTGTACGGCCTGCTGGACCCCAAGCGGGCCCTGGAGGTGGGCAAGCAGGGCGCGTTCGTTCAGGATGCCCGAAGGGCGGCGGAGAAGCCCGTCGCCTGAAGCCGAGGGGAAGGCGACATGAGCACGTGGCCCAGCTATCCCGTGATCTACGAGATCAACACCTGGGTGTGGCTCGATGAACTGAGGCGGAAGTACCGGAAGTCCGTGGACCTCGCCACGGTTCCGGAGCGGGAGTGGGATGCCATCGCCTCGCACGGCTTCGACGCCGTCTGGTTCATGGGCGTCTGGGAGCGGAGCCCCGCCGGCATCGACATCTCGATGCGGAACGCGGGGCTCCTCGAGGATTTCAGGAGAGCCCTCCCCGACTTCACGGTGCAGGACAACGTCGGGTCGCCATACTGCGTGCGCCGCTACGTCGTCGACGGGCACCTCGGCGGGCCAACGGGGCTCGCCGCCGCGCGACGCATGCTCCGCGAGCGCGGGCTGCGGCTGATCCTCGATTTCGTCCCCAATCACGTGGCGCCCGACCATCCCTGGGTCGCCGCGCATCCCGAGTATTTCGTCCGGGGGAGCGCCGACGATGCCAGGAACGATCCGGCGTCCTTCGTCGAGGCGAAAGGGACGGTGTTCGCGCGCGGCCGGGATCCCTACTTCCCGGCGTGGCCCGACGTGCTGCAGCTCAACGCCTTCCAGCCGGGGCTCCGGCAGGCGGTGGTGGAGACGATCTCGGAGATCGCCGAGCAGTGCGACGGCATCCGCTGCGACATGGCGATGCTCATGCTGAACACGATCTTCGAGCGCACCTGGGGGGCTCGGGCGGGGTCCAAGCCGGCCGGCGAGTACTGGGCGACGGTGATCGCGGCGATCAAGGCCAGGGACCGGGAGTTCAGGTTCATCGCCGAGGCCTACTGGGACCTCGAGTGGGAGCTGCAGCAGCAGGGTTTCGATTTCTGCTACGACAAGAAGCTCTACGACCGGATGGAGCACGCCGACGCCGAGAGCGTGCGCCAGCATCTCCTGGCCGATCGTTCCTACCACGACAGGATGCTGCGGTTCATCGAGAACCACGACGAGCCCAGGGCCGCCGCAACGTTCTCGTCCGGAAAAGGGCGCGCGGCCGCCGTGGCGATCCTCACGCTTCCGGGGGCCAGGCTGCTTCACGAGGGACAGTTCGAGGGCGCAAAGGTGCGGCTGCCCGTTTTCCTGGGGCGTCGCCCGGCAGAGCCAGTCGATCTCGACCTCGTCGCCTTCTACGAACGCCTGCTGAAGGCGACCCGCCGTGACGTCTTTCGAAACGGTGCATGGCGTCTGTGCGAGCGGAGTGGCTGGCCCGACAACCAGAGCTGCCGGAACGTTCTCGGCTGGTGCTGGGTCAAGGGCGGCGAGCGCTCCCTGATCGTGCTGAATTTCGGGCAAGAGACTGCCCAGGCCCTTGTCCATGTGCCGTGGGACGAGCTGAGAGGAAAGACGTGGCGCCTCGACGATCCCCTGTCGGGCGAGGTCTACGACCGGAACGGAGACGAGATGCGGGATGTGGGCCTGTACGTCGATCTGGGGCCCTGGAAATGCCACGTCTTTCGGGTGAGCGCCGTGTGAGGGAGGTGCCTGGATGAACAGGAGTTGGCTCAACAAACTGCCGTTCGGTCTTCTCCTGCCGAGCACGATCGCGCTCCAGGGCTGTCAGAGCCTCGGCATTCACGACACGGCGAGCCTGATCGCCCCCAGCTTTCAGCGGTCCGAGATCGTTGGCCTCGTCGCGGGCTTCGGAACGACCTTCGCCGCCCTGCCGGACTTGCTCGCCATGCTCAAGCGGCGCTCGAGCGCAGGCATGAATCCGAGGATGGCGGGAATCATGTGCGTCTTCCAGGTCGCCTGGGTCTACTACGGTCTGCTGATCGCTTCGCGACCGGTGGTCCTATGGAACGTGGTTGCGATCGTGATCAACGGGCTGAGCGTGGGCGCGTACATGTATTTCGTCCGCAAGGAAAGGAGCCAGACGGGGCGCTAATCGAGTCGGCGCTTCCTCGGCTACGGCCTCAGGGCCTCCTCGGCCGCGAGCGCTTCCGGGCGCGCGCCCACTCGGACCAGCAGCGCCACCAGGAGGCGCTGTGCGTCGCTCATCGCGGCGCGCCGCGCCACCACCCGGCGAGCGAGGTCCGGATTGTCCGTGATCAGCCCGTCGACGCCGCGGCTCATGGCGGTGAGCATCCACGCGGGGTCGTTGACGGTCCAGACGTAGACATCCTGCTGGGCGCGGTGCGCCCGAAGCACGAAACGCGCCGTCGCCATCCTCGCCTCGACCGCGAGGAAGTCGGCACCGAGCGAGGTCAGATCGCCGCGTGCCTTGGCGACCAGGATGCCGGAGCGCCAGGAGGGCCGTAGCCGCTTCATCTTCCGGACCATGCTCTGGTCCAGCGACATGAACAGGCAGTCGTTCTGCATCCCGGCGGCCTCGACCACCGCGGCGACACGCTCCTCGAGACGCTGGTCGTGGCCGTACGACTTCAGCTCGACGATGACGCGGCACCTGCCCTTGCACACGGCGAGCGCCTCGGCCAGGGTGGGCACGCGCTCGGCGGAGAACTGCGGGCCCGCTCGACTCCCAATGTCGACCGTTCGGATCTGCGCCGCATCGGTCTCCCAGATCTTCATCGCGGCGCCGGCCGCCTTCATGAGGTCGCTGTCGTGCACGACCAGCACCTCGCCGTCCTTCGATTCCTGGACGTCGAGCTCCACGAAGTCCGCACCCTGCTCGACGGCCAGGCGGAAAGCCGCCAGCGTGTTCTCGGGTGCCGCCGCCGACGCTCCGCGGTGGGCGATCACCAGCACCGGCTGGTTGCCTCGGGTGGCGAGGAACGCGAGCAGCGCGATGCCGACGGTGACGAGGACGGCTCCCGCCGCCACGACCGCCGCTGCGCGTCCGGAGAGCCGTCGCGGCGCGGCGTCGGGCCGATCCGCCGGCGTCGCCACGGGCAGGCGCGGTTCGCGGGGGTCGCCGACGCGCAGGTAGAGGCGGGAGATGAGGAGCGAGAAGAAGGAGCAGTTCGCGATCGCCGCAGCGAGGCCGAGCGTGATCCAGAGCAGAGCCAGCGCCGCGACGAACAGCAGGAGCAGCGCCAGAGATGCGGCAAAGTGCGGCGCCAGGCTGCGGCCGATGATCTCGGGCAACCACGTGGCCGCGGCCGTCAGCGCCAAGGCGACGACCGCCCACGCGGCCAGAACCACCACGACGAGGCGTCGTTCCCCGATCGACCGCCGGGCGCTCTCGCCGAGCGCCCGGCGCGGGCTGACGCCCTCGAACAGGACGAGCGGCAGCGCGAACGCCCAGCGGGCGATCGTCCTCAGAAGCAAAGCGGCCAGCGCGACGGCGAGCAGCGATGCGAGCGCGACGGCGAGCCAGAAGGCGGGCGGCCGCCGCGCCAGGTAGTAGTTGATGTCGTGCGGTCGAAGAAGCGTCCCGTACACGAGGCCGGCGGCGAGGACGAACGGCAGGAGGCCGGCGAGAAGGCGCACCACCATGTTCGCGGTCAGGCGGAGCACGTTCAGGGTGCGGGCGGCCGCGAACGCGATGGCGCTCCTCGGGCTCAGACGCGTACCGTTCGCCGCGGCGATCCCGATGGTCATCAGGCACGACACCTCCAGTGCGGTGATCGCGAAGATCAGCGATCCGCCGACGATCAGCGTCACGACCCCGACCCGGGTGGTCACGAAGAAGCGGAGGATGTCGGCGTCCGCCATGACCCGGGACGAAGTGCCGGATCTAAGCCAGTACAGGAGCCATGCCGTCGCCGGCGTGAGCAGCGCGAACGCGATCGCCTTGTAGGCGATGTCGGTGATCGCCAGGCTCCTCCACGCGCCGAGGAAGTCCCGGACCGCGCTCGTCACGACCTCGCGAGCTTCTTCCCACATGGGCATGCCCTCACGGAGACCGCCTCACCGATCCGCCTGCATTCCGATCGTTCTGGGCAGCGAAGAGGGTGAATCCTGGAAGTTGCGTTGCACCGACGGATGAATCCGTTCTTCCTCCTCGGTTCTCCGCATCTTGCGAAGCGGAGTCTACCACGGTCGTGCGACATCGGCGTGGGCCCGTTCTCAAGAATTCAAGCGTGACAAGCGGGTCGATGTGTGCTCCACTGTCCTCACACGAATCGAGGTGCATGATGAACCGTCTTCGCCTCCGTTCGGCTGCCGGCCCGTTTCTCTCCTGCATCCTCTGGTCCCTGACCGCCTGCGGCAGAGGCGCGTCGGTCCCGGCGTCTCCCTCTTCGTCCCCGCTCGCCGTCTACGTCGGTACCTACGGCGGCGGCGGGAGCCGCGGGATCTACCGTTTCGAGCTGGACGCCGCGTCGGGCACCTGGACCGATCCCATTCTGGCCGGGGAGTCCGAGAATCCGTCCTTCCTCGCCCTGCATCCGAACGGCCGGGTTCTGTACGCCGTCAACGAGCTGGGAACCTTCGGCGGCGAGACGACGGGCGCGGTGAGCGCCTTCGCGATCGACGCCGCGACGGGGAAGCTCACGCTGCTCGACCAGCAAGCGTCGGGCGGGGCGGATCCGTGCCACCTCGTCGTGGACAGGGGCGGCCGGAACGTCCTGGTGGCCAATTACGGCGGGGGCAGCGTGGCCGTCCTGCCCCTCGACGCGGACGGCCGCCTGCAGCCCACCACCGCCGTCCGCCGCCACGCGGGGAACGGACCGAACAGGGCACGCCAGGCGGGCGCGCACGCTCATGCGATCGTCCTCGATCCCGCAGAGCGCTTCGCCCTTGCGGCCGACCTAGGCGCGGACCGGATCTTCGTCTACCGCTTCGGCGCCGCGGCCGGCAGCCTCGAGCCGAACGACCCGGAGGCCGCGGCACTCGAGCCGGGCTCGGGCCCGCGCCACCTCGCCTGGCACCCGTCCGGAGCGGTTCTGTACGCGCTCAGCGAGCTCCGCTCGACGGTGACGGCGTTCGGCTACGATGCGGGCCGCGGCGCCCTCAAGTCGTTCCAGACGCTGACGACGCTGCCGTCCGGGTTCTCGGGCCAGAACTGGCCCGCGGAGCTCGCGGTCTCGCCGGACGGTCGCTTTCTCTACGCCTCCAACCGCGGGGACGACAGCCTCGCCCAGTTCGAGATCGACGGGGCCTCGGGCGCGCTGACCCCCGTGGGACACCTTCCGACCCGCGGCCGCTCGCCTCGGCACTTCGCGATCGACCCGTCGGGCCGCTGGCTCCTCGCGGCGAACCAGGACTCGGATTCGATCGCGGTCTTCCGGCTCGACCCCGCGACCGGCCGTCCGGAGCCGGTCGGTCGGCCCCTCGCGATCTCCAGACCCGTGTGCATCCTGTTCGCCTCGCCGCCGCGCTGACGCGAGGCGCGAGGTCACGCCTCCGCGAACTGGACGACGACCTTGATGTCCTCCGGCTGCCGCTTCAGGGCGCCCAAGAACGCCTCCGGTGGCTCGCGCCGCGTGACGAGGCGTGCGAGCCAAGCGCGGTCCGCGCGATCCAGCACCTGCGTCGCCCTGTACCAGTGCCGCTTGTTGGCGTTGACGCTGCCGACTACGACGTTGTTCTTGAGCACGGCCGCTGCCGCGACGTCGGCCACGGTGGGGCGCACCGTGGATCCGCCGGCCCCGACGCCCGTGAGGCACACGACGCCTCCCGCGGCGATCCCCTGGATCGCGTCGCTGATGACCTGCCCGACGCCCGTGCATTCGACGATCACGTCGGGCTCGAATCCCACCCCCGCGACGGAGCCGGTGTGGTAGGTCGCCCCCAGGGCGCGAACGAGCTCCGGCTTCAGCCCCGATTCGGCACGGTCGAGGACGTGGACCTCGAGCCCGCGTAGCCTTCCGATGAGGGCAGCCAGAAGACCGATCGGTCCCGCGCCGGTGACGAGCACGGTCCGCGGCTCCCAGAAGGCACGCTGGCCGACCGCGAGCAACTGTTCCCACGCCTTCGTAACGACCGTCGTGGGCTCGAGCAGCACGCCCAGGAGGCCGAGGGAGCGGTCGACCTTCATGGCGTACTCGGGTTCGATCCGCCAGCGCTCCGACATGAAGCCGTCGAGCTCCTTGATGCCGCGCTCGGTGTACTGGCCGTTGCGGCACATGTCCCACTCGCCCACCGCGCAGTTGGGACAAGGCACGGGGTCGGGACGGCGCACGATCCCGACCACGAGATCTCCTCTCTTGAGCGCGCGGGACGGCCCCGGGTCGATCACGCGGCCGAGGGATTCGTGGCCCAGCACGAGACGCGTCTCGCCGGGAGGTGCCCAGCCGTACTTCCCCTCCACGATCTCGATGTCGGTGCCGCAGACCCCCACGGCGACGGCTTCCACGAGCACCGATCCCTCGCGCGCGTCGGGCTCCGGGACGTCCGCGAGCCGCACCGTCCCCGGCGTTCTCGGTTCCACGGTGATGGCCTTCATCGGACGATCTCCTGGTTCGAGTGATTCACTCCCGCTTGCTCCCGCCGCCCGTATTCTACTCGGTTTCCTCGTCCGGTCTGCAGCGGAGGAACGCCGGGACGAGCGCGGGAATCCCTTCTGGATGCGTCGAATCGCTCAGCGACCGGCGAGAAGCGTGAGAGAATGGGCGGGAAACGGGGTGCACGATGCGGGGCGCTTGGGCCATGTCCCAGCGGCGATCCGAGCTGCCCGTCCGGGGCTGTGCGGGAAGGATCGGAGTCCTGGTGGCCCTCGCGGTTCTCGCTCTCGCGCAGCCGGTCTCAGCACAGGACATGGAGCCGCGCGCCTACTCGCCCTCGCCCGTCGGGACGAACTTCCTGGCGGTGGCGGTCGGCAACTCTCGCGGGGCGATCCTGTTCGATCCGACGGTCCCGATCACCGACGCCAGCGCGAACCTCGATTCGTTCATCGCCGGCTACGCCCGAGCCTTCGGCCTCTGGGGCCATCAGGGCCTGGTGGCGTTGTCGCTCCCCTACGTCCGGGGCGACGTCGCGGGAACGGTCTTCGAGGAGTCACGGGAGGTCCAGCGCTCCGGACTCGCCGACGTGCGCCTCAAGGTGTCGCTCAATCTCGTCGGCGGCGCCGCGATGACGCGGGAGGAGTTCGCGAAAGCGCCGCGGCGGACGATCGTGGGCACGAGCCTCACCCTCCAGGCGCCCACGGGCCAGTACGACGAGACCAAGCTGATCAACCTGGGCACGAACCGCTGGTCGTTCAAGCCCGAGGTGGGCGTGTCGGTCCCCGCGGGCCGCTGGTTCCTCGACGCGTACGGCGGGGCCTGGCTCTTCACGAGCAACGACGATTTCTACCCTGGGGACGCCACGCGGCGGCAGGAGCCGCTTTTCACGCTCCAGGCCCACGCCGGCTACACGTTCAAGTCCAGGGCCTGGCTCGCGGTCGACGCGACGTGGTACGGCGGCGGCGAGTCCACCGTCGACGATGGCCCTCCGTCCAGCCGCCAGAGCAACACCCGCCTCGGCGGGACCTTCGCTCTGCCCCTCGCCCGGGGCCAGTCGATCAAATTTGCCACCAGCAGGGGAGTCTCGGCACGAACCGGCTCGGATTTCGAAACCTATCTCCTCGGCTGGCAGCTCATGTGGTTCGATCGCCCGCGCGGTGAGAACCACTGACCCGCACTGCGGTGCGCGATCCCTCCATCGAGCGGAGCGACAGCCGCGTCTCACTGGGGTCAGGCCCGCCATCTCCGACCCCCTTGCCAAGCCAGCCCGAACGCAGGATGCTAGGCGTCCGGTCGGATCCGTCCAAAGGGGGAAGGGCATGCGCGCGCGCTGTCCAGGAAAGGGAGTTGAGTTTCACACAGGAAACACGGCAACCGTCGCGGCGGCCTCGCGCGGCTCCATTCGCCTCGCCGCAACGAAGCTTGGCCTGTGGGTGGGGGTCGTGGCGCTGCTCGCCGGCTGCGTTCATCTCGGCCCCAAGACCATCTCGGTGGACCGTTTCGACTACAGTACGGCGATCGCCGACTCCTGGAAGCAGCAAACGCTCTTGAACATCGTCAAGCTGCGCTACATGGACCTTCCGATCTTCGTGGACGTGGCGTCCATCGTCAGCGGCTATTCGCTCCAGACGGGCGTGAACGTCGGCGGCACCGTCTCCTCCAAGGGCGCGATCCAGGGCAATTTCGCGACGGCAGGCGCGCAAGCGGTCTACACCGACCGCCCCACCATCACCTACACGCCGATGACGGGCGAGAAGTTCCTGAAGGGCCTTCTCGAGCCGATCGATCCGAAGAACATCTTCTACTTGATGCAATCGGGCTATCCGGCGGATTTCATCCTGGCGCTCACGGTCGAGTCGCTCAACGGCGTTCGCAATCGTTCGGTCTCCTCCAGCGGGGCGCGCGAAGCGGACCCGGAATTCTTGCGCGTACTGCAGCTGATCACCGAGGTGCAGGCCGCCGGTGCGGTCGGGATGCGCGTGGAGGAGGACAAGGCGAAGGGCTCGACCGCCGTGCTCTTCTTCCGGCGCGACGACGTTCCCGCCGAGATCGTGGAGAAGGCGGCGGAGGTCCGGCGGCTGCTCAGGCTGCCACAGGACCAGCAGAGGTTCGTCCTCGTCTATTCGCCGGCGCGGGGGGCGGAGAACGAGCTGGCCGTCAATAGCCGCTCGATGATCCAGATCATGGGGGCCTTTTCGAGCTACATGGACGTGCCGGAGGAGCACCTGAGCGCGCACAGCGCCTTACCCGCCTTCGAGCATGCTGCCCCGGAGAGCCGGCAGGACCTGGTGCGGATTCACAGCGGCAAGGAAAGGCCCGCCTCCGCCTTCGCGGCCGTGCAGTACCGCGGCTACTGGTTCTGGATCGAGGACGGCGACTTGAAGACGAAGCGCGCGATGACGGCGATCATGTTCTTCTTCACGCTTACGGAAACCGGTGCCAGCGAGAAACTACCGTTGATCACCATCCCGGCGCAGTAGGGGCGCGCAACGAACCGCGTCGATCCTCTCGATGGAAGAGAGCCGTCTCCGCGCGGATCGGAGAGGCCTCCTCCGCGTGCCCGACCGGTCGCGGATCGCCGTGTTCGAGCGGGCGCCGGTGCGGGCGGCGCCCGCCGCGGCTACCGCTTCCCGAAACGGAAGTACGCTCCGATCGAATACTCATCCAGCGGAGGTCGTCGTGCCCGAGCTCCGCACCGACGCACTTGTCGAGGGTGCATCCTCCGAAGATCTTCCAGTCATCGGCACCGGAGCTGAACGTCTCGGCCGCCGAGTTGAACTCCCCGCTCGTTGTGAGAATCGTCCAGAAGCAGTTCGGTCACGTGGGCGAGCGCTTCATGACTTCCTGGAGGTCGAGCGGTCCCGACGGCGCAAGCCCTGCGCGGAGTTCCCCCGACTACCCGACCCGTTGCGCAGACGTCAGCAGCTCCGTCGCATCGGGGAGCTTCGCCGTGGTTACCTTCTTCCACTGTTGCTCGAGCAGTTCTTTCGCCGCCTGTTCGAGGAACTCCGGCGCGGCCCACTTCTCCACGTCAAAGTCGTTCTTTATGTAGCCGTGGCTCAGCATGAAGTCCTTCCCGATCTCGACGGAGACCAGGTTCTGGGGCGACAGGTTGGGCACCATGTCGATCTCCTTGATGCCTCTGTACGTATCCTCGGCGTCCAGGTAGAACGTCTGCTTGTCGAGGATCGCCGCCGCAGCGTGCTTGTGCTCGTTCGCCCAGCGCCCCACCTTGATCATGCCCTTCATGAACGTGACGACGAGTTCGGGGTGCTTCTCGGCCATCACGTCGGTGCAGGTGATGGCGGCGGGGATGTTGGCCACTTGCAGGGTCCAGTCCGGATACCGGGACAGGTCCTCGATCGCCTTGAACTTGCCCGTCGCTTCCTGGAGGTGCTGGAAGGGCTTGCTTTGAGTGTAGATCGCATCGACGACGCCCTTCTCCAGAGCGGTCTCGAGCGGCCTGAAGGCCAGGTCGTGCTTGTGGTCACGCTTGAGCCACAACTCGGACGCGTTATCCATGGGATCCAGCATCTTGGGATCGTTGTACCAGTCATCCGCATAGGGGAATTCCACAATCTCCACGTCTTTGCGGGTCATTCCGTTGATCCTGAGCATCAGCTCGATGCCCTGTTCCTCCTGGATGCGCCACCAGTCGTTCTTGATCTTGTTCAGGCTCTTCGAGAGGCCGATCTTCCTGCCCTTCAGGTCTTTGATCAGGTAGATGTCGTCCCTGGAGCGCACCATCATGCAGCCGCCTTCGTGTGGCGCGTGCGTCAACCCCAGGAGCCGGGTCCTGCGGATGTCCGCGTGAACGTGGATGGGCGGGAACAAGCCGCCGAAGCGGATGAGGTTGTCGAGGTTGTGGATGTAGTGCGGATACCAGTCGTTTCCGCGGACGGAGCGCAAGAAGGCGTACTTCACGCCGATCTTCTTGTACTCCTCCCTGGCCCAACCCAGCTCCTGGTCTACGTTACTGGCGGACACGAGCGGGCAATTCGTGTAGTACACTTCTTTCCAATCCAGGGGGACGGTGTTCAATTTCGTATTCTCGAATGTTGTCTCCCGGGCTGTCGTCTTTGAGAGATCCCCCGGAGAACAGGCTGTTGGGTCGCCGCTTTTCTTTGTTGTGTCGGCCATGATCAAGTCTCTCCTTCAATGTGATTGCTCATCACCGAACCGGCGGCGATGGCGCTCTCTAAGAACAACGGGCCCGGTCGCCCGAATTCACCGCGGACTCCGTGTCAGGCTTGGTTCCGCGGAGGAATGCCGTCGAATGTCGAGGCCCCATCTTCTTGCAGCCGGGATTCTCGATCGCGATCGCCAGATTCTGCGCGAAGCTTCATGCACACGTGGGATGGCATCGTCTGCCGAGTCACTTCAAGGTGATGCTGATCCCTGACACGGTCTGCGCGGCGAGGGTCAGGCTGAACGCCGCTTCCGACTTCGCCTCGACCTTGACCTTGTCGTCGTCGTAGTGGTCGACCTCGTAGTTCGAGCCCACCGCCAAGGTCAGCTCCTTGGCGACGTCGCGGCAGATGTCCTTCTTGGACATGCCACTGATCACGGTCACGCGCACCTCCTTCGAGGGACCTCCGACAGGAGTGAAGTTGAAGCGGATCTCCCCGTTGCTCTTCGCCTTGTTGTCGATGATGATCTTCACCTGCTTGACGACGGGGGCGGGAGGCCCCTCGGGGGCGGACGCCGGAGCAGGCGTAAGCGCAGGCGCAGGCGCTGGCGCCTGGGGTGCCGGGGCGGGCGCGGGCTCCTTGGGCGCCGGAGCGGGCGCAGGTTCCGGGGGCGTCTCCTGCGCGCATACGGCGAAACCACCCAGCAACATGAACGAAACCACGATCGCAAGAACGGGAAGTCGACGCATCGCAGTACCTCCTGTTTCGACGTTGAAGCATCTCGGCTTCATGGTGATTGTCCGTTCAGTCCCGTTTGTCTCTCCATCTCCTCTTCACACTGCTGGTTCCTCCAGCCTACGGGCGTCGAGCGCCCGGCGCGCCAGCTCGGGATCGATGCTGGACACGGCGTCGAACTGGGTCAGGTGGACCTTGCCGGTCAACTCATTCAGGAAGTCCGACCGCTTCAGGCGGTCCATGACCGGGCCCTTGACCTCCGAAAGGTGGAGCGTGATCCCGCCATCCTTGAGCCGGTTATTGACCGCCTCGAGGCTTTCGAGCGCCGAGGCGTCGATCGCGTTCACCGCCGGGCATTCGAGGATGACGTGGCGGACCGCCGGGTTGTCCGCGACCGCCTGGTTGATATAGTCCTCGATGAAGCGGGCGTTCGGGAAGTAGAGACTGGCGTCCACCCGGAGCGACAGGATCTCGGGAGACGTCACCACCGCGTGCCGGCTCACGTTGCGGAAATTCATGGTGCCCGGAAGCTGGCCAACGACCGCCACATGCGGCTTCGACGTGCGGTAGAGGTGGAGGAAGATCGAGAGACCCACACCCGCCAAGAGCCCTGCCTCCACGCCCTCGAGCAAGGTGAGGAGGATCGTGCCCGTCATCGCCGCGCCGCCGGCCCAGGAATAGTGCCAGGTGTGCTTGAGGGCGCCGAGATTCACGAGCGACAGGACCGCGACGATGATGGTGGCGGCGAGGGTTGCGTTCGGCAGATAGAAGAGCAGCGGGGTCAGGAACAACGTGGCGAGCGCGATGCCGACCGCCGTGAAGGCCCCGGCGGCGGGGGTGTCGGCGCCGGCTTCGAAATTCACCACCGAGCGCGCGAAGCCGCCGGTGACCGGGAATCCGCCCGAGACGGATGCGCCGACGTTGGACATGCCGAGCGCGATCAGCTCCTGGTCGGGGTCCACGCGCTGGCGTCGTTTCGCGGCGAGCGTCAAGGCGACCGAGATGGACTCGACGTAACCCACGATGGAGATCAGCAGCGCGGGGACGACGAGCTTCGTCCAGAGCCCCGCTTCGAACGGCGGCAGGGCGAGCTTCGGCAAGCCCTTGGGGACCGTGCCGACGATCTTGACGCCGTGCTCGGTCAGCCCGAAGCCCCAGACCGCGGCGGTGGTCACCGCGATCGCCACGACGGGGCCCACCTTCGCCAGGATGTCGGCGGTTCGCTCGCCGAGCCCGACCTTGAGCAAGAGGGGCTTGAGACCGCGGCGCACCCAGAAGAGAAAGGCGAGCGACGCGAAGCCGATCGCCGCGGTATGCGGATTGATGTGACCGAGGCTGGGCACCATCGATCTCAGAAGGGCCACGAGACTCTCCCCCTCCGCGTGGATGCCGAGCACGGGTGCCAGCTGGCCGGCCGCGATCTGGATTCCCGAAGCGGTGATGAAGCCCGAGATGACCGGGTGGCTGAGGAAGTTCGCCAGGAACCCCAACTTCAGCAGCCCCATGGCGAGCAGCAGCAGCCCCGAGATGGCGGCGAGCGCGATGGTCGCTCCCAGGTACTCGGGCGTTCCCTGGGTCGCGACGGTGGCCGCGGCGGCCGCGGTCATGAGGCTGGCCACGGCGACGGGGCCGACCGCGAGCGCGCGCGAGGTTCCGAAGATCGCGTAGAGCACGAGCGGCGCCATGGACGCGTACAACCCGACCTGCGGCGGCAGCCCCGCGAGCAGCGCGTACGCGAGCGACTGCGGGATCAGCATGATCGTGACGATCGCAGCGACGATCAGGTCGTTGGTGAACGTCCGGCGGGTGTATCTGGCCCCCCAGTCCAGAATGGGGAGATGGCGGCGAAGTAGCCCGGGGATGCTCATGCCGCAGCGCCCACAGCGGTCTTGCCGGCCAGCTTGAAGAAGATCTTGGCTGC
>Ga0316622_100000825_pt1 | contig 19065 bp, 17 predicted proteins | sample OWC_Aug_OW2_C1_D_FD_207646 | JGI IMG/M metagenome (GOLD analysis project Ga0316622, IMG submission 207646) | Wetland soil microbial communities from Old Woman Creek delta, Ohio, United States - OWC_Aug_OW2_C1_D5_C | ecosystem: Environmental > Terrestrial > Soil > Wetlands | place: USA: Ohio... | reverse complement strand
CGACGCGGCGGTGCTGCTGTCCGCCATCGCGGGCTATGACAGCGAGGACCGGGGCATGGTCAGCCAGCTCTCGCGGCAGGCCCCGACCGACTACACCGCCTTCCTGCGGAGAGGGAGCCTCCGGGGCCTGCGGATTGGCGTCGTCCGGGAGCGCCTGATGGGCTACAGCCCCCACGCGGACGCCGTGGCCGAGACAGCGATCGCCGCGCTCAAAGCCCTCGGGGCGGAGGTCGTGGATCCGGCCAACTTCGCCAAATCCACCCATGACGTCGGCACGCCCGAGTACGAAGTGCTGCTGTACGAATACCGGGCCGGGCTCGCGGCCTACTTCTCCTGGATCGGTGCCAGTGCCCCGGTGCGCACCATCGAGGATGTGATCGCCTTCAACGAACAGCACCGGGACCGGGAGCTCCGCTATTTCGGGCAGGAGATCATGCATATGTCGGCGGCGAAGGGCCCGCTGACGGACCCGAAGTACCGGCAGGCGCTGGCAACTTGCCGCCGGCTCTCGCGAGTGGAGGGCATCGACGCCCTGATGCAGCGGCATCGGCTGGACGCCCTGTTCGCGCCGACCGGTGCCCCGGCCTGGGTTACCGACCTGGTCAACGGCGACAGCGTCAGCGGGGGGAGCTCGACGATGGCCGCCGTCGCGGGCTATCCCCACATCACCGTCCCGGCCGGGATAGTGCGGGGGCTCCCGGTGGGGGTGTCGTTCTTCGGGCGGGCCTGGAGCGAGGGGCCGCTGCTCCGGATCGCCTTCAACTTCGAGCAGGAAACGAAAGCGAGGCAGGCGCCGGGGTTCAGGCCGACGGTGGACGTCTAGGTGGAAGTCGCTTGACGGTGGCGAACCGACGGCGGAGAGCAGCAGGCCGTGAGCGGCCGTCCACTCTCCCCGTTCTACTCGCTTCCCCGACCGGCAGGAAGCCGGCCAGGATCAGAGACGGCGAAGCAGGACCCGCTGGACCCGGTGGGCCGGCCCCTTCACCAGGATCAGGTTGGCCCGGGTTCTCGTGGGGAGAATGTTCTCGCGGAGGTTGCGGCCGTTGATGGTTCGCCAGACACCGTCAGCGACCCGCTTCGCCTGCGGCACCGTCAGCTCGGCGAACTGCCGGAAGAACGACTTGGGATCGCGGAAGGCGGTCTTCCGAAAGGTGAGGAACCGCTCGGTGAACCAGCGGCGGATCAGCCGCTCATCGGCGTCGATGTAGATGGAGAAGTCGAAGAAGTCGGAGACGAAGACCTGGGGGCCGAGGCCGGGGCGAGCGGTGCCCGTGTGCAGGACGGTGAGTCCCTCGAGGATCAGGATATCGGGCCGGCGGACCACCTGGGCGCGTCCCGGGACGATGTCGTAGGTGAGATGCGAGTAGACCGGCGCCCGGACAGCGGCCTTTCCCGACTTCACGTCCGCGAGGAATCCGACCAGCCGCTTGAGGTCGTAGCTCTCGGGAAAGCCCTTCCGTTCCATCAGGCCGACCCGCTCGAGCACCCGGTTCGGGTAGAGGAACCCGTCGGTGGTGACCAGGTCCACCCGGGGATGACCGGGCCACCGGGCCAGGAGGGCCTGGAGGAGGCGGGCAAAGGTGCTCTTGCCCACGGCCACACTTCCCGCCACGCCGATGACGTAGGGCACCTTGGGCGTTCGGCGCCGGAGGAAGGTGCCCGTCGTGCCGTGGAGTTCCTGCACTGCCGCCACCTGGAGGCTCAGGAGCCGCGACAGCGGCAGGTAGATCTCCTCCACCTCGGCGAGATCGATCGGCTCGTTGACGCCGCGGAGCCGCTCGACGTCGGCACCGGTCAGGGTGAGCGGCGTCGAATCCCGGCGGCGCATCCACTGCCGCCGGGTGAACTCGAGGAACGGAGAGGGCTGGGGCAGGTGGATGGTCATCGGAGGCTCCGGCGGATCAGCCACTGGCCATCCGGCATCCGCTGCCACCACGTGACGTAACGGACCTTCCGCGGCGTCCCCGGCCCGGGACCGCGGGGCCCGACCGTGAACGTGAGAGTACCGGCCTCGTAGGCGCGGTCCGCGGCGACGTCGAGGGTTTCGGTTTCGGTGTTCGTCGCGAAGATGGAATCGGTCCGGGTCGCGAAGAGCCGCTCGAAGTGCTGCCGGATCGCCTCCCGCCCGACCACGTCCCCCTCGAGCGTCATCAGGACCGCGTCCTCGGTGTACATGCCCGCGAGCGCCGCCGCATTGCCGCGGCTGTGACGGTCGCCCCACATGACGTTCTGGCCGATGAACGCCCCGAGTTGGGAAGCGGGCTGCCCGGCTGGCGGCGGGGTCCCCGGGGTCGGCGGCGGGGCGGACTCGCTGCAGGCCATCCCGAGCCCGGCCAGGAGTGTGGTCAGGGAGCGTCTCATGACGCCGAAAGGTGACCCGGCGCGGCGGCTTGTGCCAGACGGGTCCGGGACGCGACTGTTCGGGATGATCTCCCGCCGCGACTTTCTCGCCTCCTCCGGTGCCGCCGTGGCGTGGGCCGGCACCCCCGGCTTCCGCCCAGTTCGGCAGGACGCCGCCCTGGTGCTCCGGAACGCGACCATCTACGACGGCACCGGCGCCGAGCCGGTGACGGGTGATGTCTCGGTCGAGAATGGGCGGATCGGCACGGTTGGACGTCGGGCCGGGCGGGGGACAGAGGAGATCGACCTTCGGGGCCTGGTGCTGGCCCCGGGCTTCGTCGACATCCACTCGCACGGCGACGGCTCCCTCGACGAGGACTGGCGTGCCGAGTCGGTGATCCGGCAGGGTATCACCACCGTCGTCGCGGGCCAGGACGGCGGCTCCCGCGATGTGGCCGCCTGGCTTCGCCAGGTCGGGGTGCTCAGGCCGGCCGTCAACGTGGCCACGATGATCGGCTTCGGAGCGGTCCGCGGTCAGGTTATCGGGAACGCCGACCGCCCGGCCACTTCCGAGGAACTGCGTCGGATGGTGAACCTGGTGGAATCCGCACTCGCCATCGGGGCATGTGGCGGGTCGAGCGGGCTCGAGTACACCCCGGGGGGATTCGCCTCGCGCGACGAGCTGGCAGCGCTGGCCGGCCCGCTCCGTCGGCGCCGGCTCCCCTACAGCACCCACATGCGGAACGAAGATGACCGCCTGATGGATGCCATCGCGGAGGCGCTCAGCGTGGCGGAGACCGCCGGTTGCCCGCTGCAGGTTGCCCACCTCAAGGCCCAGGGCCCGCGGAACTGGCCCCGTATGGCGGACGCCCTCCGGACGCTGGAACAAGCGAAGCAGCGGGGCGTAGACGCGGCCTTCGACATCTACCCATACGAGGCCTACCAGACCGGACTTTCCAACCTCTTCCCGTTGTGGAGCCGGGATGGCGGCACCGGGGCCTTCCTGGCCCGGATCGATGCTCCCGCCACCGCCGACCGGATTCGCGCCGAGACGCTGGCGAAGGTGGATTTGATCGGTGGCTGGGACAACGTCCTGATCTCCGGGGTGCGCTCGGCCGACGACCAGCAGGTCCCCGGACAGCGAATCGGGGCGCTGGCGGCCGCGCTGGGGCGCGACCCATACCGGGTGACGGTGGATCTTCTCCGCCGGAACGACGGCCAGGTCGGGATGGTGGGCTTCGCGATGAGCGAGGAGAACATCGAGGCCGGCCTGCGCCATCCGCTCTCGATGGTCTGCAGCGACGGCTCGGCGGTCGCCGTGGACGGCCCGGCCCGGCGCGGGCACCCCCATCCCCGGAGCCTGGGCACCTTCCCCCGGGTGCTCGGCCGCTATGTCCGTGAGCGAAAGGCCCTGTCGCTCGGCGAGGCCATTCACAAGATGACGGGCCGACCGGCGGAGCGACTCCAGATCCGGGACCGGGGACGGATCGCGCCCGGCCTCTGGGCCGATCTGGTCGCGTTCGACCCCAGCACCGTCGCGGACCGCGCCACCTACGCGGAGCCGTTCCAGTACCCAAGCGGGATCGTGCTGGTGGTGGTGAACGGGGCAGTGGTGCTTCGCGAGGGCGAGCGCACCCCGGCCCGGCCGGGGATGGCGGTGCGCCCCTCATGAGCCTCTCCGCCCCTCCGCCGCTTCGTCCCCGGATTCCCGCCACCGCCTGGTACGCGATCGCCATCCTGACGCTGGCGAACGTGTCCTCGTTCGTGGACCGGCAGATCCTGACCCTGCTGGTCGGGCCGATCCGCCGGGACCTGGGCATCAGTGACACGCAGATGAGCCTGCTGCTCGGCTTGTCGTTCGCGCTCTTCTACTCGATCCTGGGATTCCCCATCGCCCGGCTGGCCGATCAGCGGAGCCGGAAGGGGATCATCGCTGTGGGGGTGGCTCTCTGGAGCGTGATGACGGGATTCGGGGGGCTGGCGCGCACCTACTGGCAGCTCTTCCTGTCGCGGGTCGGGGTGGGCGTGGGTGAGGCGACGCTCAACCCGCCCGCGCACTCCCTGATCGCCGATTCGGTGCCGAAGGAGCGGCTTGGCACCGCGATCGGTGTGTATTCGATGGGGATCTACATCGGCGTCGCCCTGGCCCAGCTGATCGGGGGGGCGGTCGTGGGGCTGGCTGAAGGCGAAGCGCTCTGGCGGCTGCCGCTGGTTGGAGCAGTACGGCCGTGGCAGGTGGTCTTCTTCGTGGTCGGCCTGCCGGGTCTGGCGATCGCCCTGCTGACGCTCACCATCAGGGAGCCCCCGCGCCGGGGCGGCTCGACCCCCATTCCGGTGCGAGACGTCCTCGCCTACTTCCGCCGCAATGCCCGGGTGGTGCTGTTCCATCACCTCGGGCTCGCGCTGATCGCGCTGGTCAACTACGGCTACGGCGGCTGGCTGCCGACCTTCTTCGTGCGGACCCACGGATGGACCGCCTCGGAAGCGGGCTACCTGCTCGGGATCGCCAACCTCACCTTCGGGATCGCCGGGGTCGCGTTGGCGGGACGGATGGCGGACTGGCTGCAGACACTCGGCTACGCCGACGCCAAGCTGCGAGTCGTGGCCGGCGCAGCGCTCGGGCTGCTGGTCTGCGACCTGGCCGCCCCGCTGGTGCCGACCGGGACCGGGGCCGCCCTCTGGATGTTCCCGTTGAGCTTCTTCGCCTCCGCCCCGTTTGGCGTCGGTGCCGCGGCCGTGCAGGAGATGGTGCCCGACCGGATGCGCGCCCAGGCAGCGGCGGTGTACCTCTTCGTGATGAACCTGGTGGGACTGGCGTTCGGCCCCAGCGCCGTGGCGCTGACGACCGACTACGTCTTCGGCAATGACGCCGCGCTGAGGTACTCGCTCGCCCTGGTCGCCGGGCTGGCGCTGCTCCCGGCCGTGGCGCTTCTGGTGGCGGGATGGCGGCCGTATGCGGCCGCGGTGCGTGGTGGGAATCACCAGTGAACAGGGAACAGTGAAGAGTGAACAGCGCTCGGACCAGGGCATGAGTCGCCCCTTCCCGCCCCCCTCGGGAACGGTCGGCCGGGTTCGGGGTAGCAGCATCCATGGCCCGTGACCACTTCATCCGCACCCGTCTGGTTATTCCCCGGCCCCGGGATGAGGTCTTCCCGTTCTTCGCCCAGGCCGAGAATTTGGGACGACTCACCCCGCCGGAACTGGCGTTCCGGATTCGGACGCCGCTGCCGATCGCCATGCGCCCGGGTGCCCTGATCGATTACACCATCGGTTTGCACGGGATTCCGATGCGCTGGCGGACCCTGATTTCCGAATGGGAGCCGCCACACCATTTCGTGGATGAGCAACTGAAGGGGCCCTACGCCCTCTGGATCCACCGCCACACCTTCACCGACCACCCCTCGGGCGGAACGCTGATCGCCGACGAGGTGCGCTACCGGCTCCCCCTGGCGCCGTTCAGCGACCCGGTGCTCCCGTTGGTGCGGCGACAGCTCCGCCGGATCTTCGCCTACCGGCAGGAGGCGGTGCGGGCGCTGCTCGCCCCGGCCGCACGCGAGCTCGAAAGCGCGGTCGAGATCGGCTGAGGCCGGTCAGCTGGGAGGAATCCGGAGGACCACGGTGTCGCCCGGATCGACCGTGATCTCTTCGCTGTAGGGGGCCCGGCCGCCGCCAATCGGGTCGGCCTGGAACCGGAGCTGGGCGCCCTGGCTCACCAGGGTGCGCGGAATCTCGAACACCGCCTTCGTGTTCCCGGACACCGTGCCCAGACGGGCCCGCATCCCCCCGCGAATGACGTAGACGTTCATGTCATAGAATGACTGGTTCTCCACTTCCACCATCGCCGGGGCCGAAGGGTCGACGGGCGGCGGCGGGGTCTTGCTGCAGCCCTGGATGACGAGCATGGCGGCGATGGAGAACGTCAGGAGCCAGCGGGCGGGCATGGAACCTCCAGAATACGGCGGGGCCGGAAGCGTGGCAGCCTGGTGTCCGGCTTTCACCCGGGGCGGGTGGGCTCTAGAATAACCCCAGTGTACCCAGAGGACGACTCTGGGCCCTGTTCCCTGCACTCGGCGGTGGATCGTGCCCGACCAGCCCCAGCCCACGCTGCCAGATATCGAGCGGACCGCCGCCTCGCTGCGGGGCCTCGCCCGAGAGACGCCGGTGTGCGAGTGGCAGGACCCCTTCCTGTCGCGCCGGACCTCGGCCTCGCTGGTGCTGAAGCTCGAGCTGTTCCAGCACACCGGCAGCTTCAAGCCGCGCGGGGCCCTCACCGTGATGCGCTCCCTGCCGCCCGACGCACTGCGGCGCGGGGTCACCGCGGTCAGCGCGGGGAACCACGCCGCCGCAGTCTCGTTCGCGGCCGCCCGGCTCGGCTCCACCGCGAAGGTCGTGATGCCGAAGACTGCGAACCCCGCGCGGGTGGCGTTGTGCCGGGCGTGGGGCGGGGACGTGGTGCTGGTCTCGGACGTTCGCGAGGCGTTCGCCGCCGCCGAGCGGATTCAGGCGGACGAGGGCCGGACCTTCGTGCACCCATTCGAGGGGCCACTGACGGCTCTCGGGACCGCGACGCTCGGCCTCGAGTTGGTGCGGCAGGCCGGCCCGCTCGACGCAGTCGTGGTTCCGGTGGGCGGCGGCGGGCTCGCGGCTGGGGTAGCCGCAGCGGTGAAACTGGCCGCCCCAGGCACGACGGTGTACGGGGTGGAGCCGGTCGGGGCCAACAGCATGACGCGCAGCTTCATGGCAGGGTCGCCGCAGCAGGCCGGTCCCATCACCACCATCGCGGACAGTCTCGCCCCACCGTATTCGCTCCCCTACAGCTACGGGCTCTGCCGACAATACCTCGACGATCTAGTGGTGGTTGACGACGACATGCTGTGCGAGGCGCTCTACCAACTGTTCCGGGGCGCCAAGCTCGCCGTTGAACCGGCCGGGGCCGCGACCACCGCCGCGGTGCTGGGCCCGCTGCGCGACCGTCTGGACGGCAAGCGGGTAGGCGTGATCGTCTGCGGCGCCAACATCGACGCGGAGAACTACGCCCGCTATCTCACCCGCGGCGCCGCCCTGGCGGCATCGCTTCCCTGAGCCCTGGAACCCTCATGATCCGCCTTGGTCCAGTCTTCGCCCTCTGCCTGCTCGCCGGGCCGCTTGCCGCTCAACAGCCCTATGACCTGGTGATCCGGGGCGGGGTGGTCCTGGACGGGACGGGGACGCCGGCGTTCCGGGCCGACGTCGGGATCGTCGATGGACGGATCGCCCGGGTGGCACGCGAGGGCCTGCCCGCGGCCAGCGGCCGCCGGGCGATCGACGCCACCGGGCATGTCGTGGCCCCCGGCTTCATCGACCTGCACGCCCACATCGAGGGCATTCTCCGGATGCCCGACGCCGAGAGTGCCGTCCGCCAGGGCGTCACGCTGGTGGTTGGCGGGCCGGACGGCGGCGGACCGTCGCCGTTCGACGCCTACCTCAAGCGGGTCGAGGCGCTTCCGCTGGGGCCCAACGTCGCCTACCTGACCGGCCACAACACCATCCGCCGCGCGGTCATGGGCCTGGCCGACCGGGCCCCGACGCCCGAGGAGCTGGCGCGGATGGAGGCCATGGTGCGCGACGCCATGCGGGAAGGGGCCTTCGGGCTCTCCACCGGGCTCTTCTATCTGCCGGGCACCTTCGCGAAGCTCGATGAGGTGGTGGCGCTGTCGCGGGTCGCCGCGGCGAGTGGCGGGATCTACACGTCGCATCTGCGCGAGGAGGGGTTGGGCCTGTTGCGCGGCGTCGCCGAGGCGATGGAGATCGGGCGGCAGGCGAGGATCCCGGTGGTGCTCACGCACCATAAGGCCGTGGGAAAGGCAATGTGGGGCGCCAGCCGGCAGACCACCGCCATGGTGGACTCGGCGCGGGCCGCCGGGACGGACGTGATGATTGACCAGTACCCGTACACCGCCAGCTCCACCAGCTTCTCGGTGCTGATCCCGGCCTGGGCCCGCGAGGGTGGGGACAGCGCCTTCGCCCGGCGGGTCAAGAACCCCGCGCTCCGCGACTCGATTGCCAAGGGGATCGTCTTCATCCTCGAGAACGACCGGGGCGGCGGCGACCTGCGACGGGTCCAGTTCGCCAGCGTGCGCTGGAAGAAGGACCTCGAGGGGCGGACGCTCTACGACTGGGCGGTGGAGCGGGGCGTTCCCCCGACCTCGGCGGGCGCCGTGGACCTGGTGATCGAAGGCGAGCTCAACGGCAGCGCCAGCATGGTCTACCACGTCATGGACGAGGGGGACGTGGAGCGGATCATGAAGCACCCGATGACGATGATCGCCTCGGACGGCTCGTTGAACCGTCCGGGCGAGGGCGTCCCGCATCCGCGGGGGTACGGCACGTTCCCGCGGGTGCTCGGCGTCTACGCCCGTGAGAAGGGCGTGTTGTCGCTGCCGGACGCCGTGCGGAAGATGACCTCGCTGCCGGCGGCCCGGCTTGGGCTCGCCGATCGGGGCCGGATCGCCGAGGGCCTGGTGGCGGACGTGACCATCTTCGACCCGGCCACCGTCCGGGACAAGGCGACCTTCACGGCGCCGCACCAGTACCCGGAGGGCATTCCCTACGTCATCGTGAACGGAGTGCCGGTGGTGGACGGTGGCGCCTTTACGGCGAAACGGCCGGGCAAGGTGCTGCGCCGTCCCGCGCCGTGAGCCCAGCGGACTTCGTCGACCATTTCTCTGGCGGCGCCGCCGACTACGCCCGCTACCGCCCAGACTATCCCGAGGCGCTGTTCGAGTGGCTGGCGAGCCTCGCGGCGGCGCACCGCCGGGCGTGGGACGTGGGCACCGGCTCGGGCCAGGCGGCGGTGGCGCTGGCGCGATGGTTCGACGAGATCGTCGCCACGGACGCCAGCGCCAACCAGCTGGCCCACGCCCGCCCGCACCCGCGGGTACTGTATCGGGTCGCGGTGGCGGGCCAGAGCGGGATGGCGCCGTCGTCGGTGGATCTCGTCACCATCGCTCAGGCGCTCCACTGGTTCGACCTGCCGGCGTTCTGGCGGGAGGTGCGGGAGGCACTGGCCCCGAACGGGGTGGTAGCGGCGATCTCGTATCAGCGGCTGAGGGTCACTCCCGAGGTGGACGCGGTGGTCGAGCGGCTGTACACCGAGGTGCTTGGCCCCTGGTGGCCGCCCGAGCGGCAGCTGGTCGAGGACCGCTACCGGTCGGTGCCCTTCCCGTTTCGCGAGATCGCGCCCCCCGCCTTTTCCGTCTCGGCGGTCTGGACGCTTCCCGACCTGACCGGATATCTGGCGACCTGGTCGGCGGCCCAACGCTACCGGGAGGCGACCGGGGAAGACCCGGTGGCGCTGGTCCGTCCAGCGCTGGCCGCGGCATGGGGTGACCTGGCGGCGTCACAGCCCGTCACCTGGCCGCTGATCGTCCGGGTCGGGCGCCGTCCGCCCCGGTGGCTTCGCCGCCGTCAATAGGCGCACTGCCCTTTTCCCCGGCGGGGCGGTGCGGTTTCTTTCTGCACTACTTCACCCCTGAGGTTTCCATGCTCTTCCGCCCCCTTCTGGCGGCGGCCCTGCTGGCCGGTTCGTCCCCGGCGCTCGCCTTCGCGCAGGACGCAACCTCCGGCGGGCAGGTCCCCCGGCCATCGATGTCTCCGGCCCTGGTGCCGACGCCGGTATCGGCTGGGGCAGTTGCCAGACCACAGGCGCTCCCCTGCCCGGAGTGCAACCCGAAGAAGCAGTTCTGGCAGGCCTTCGGCGAACTGATGATCGTGCAGGCTGTCCCCTTCTCCATTAACCACTTCGTCCGGGACGCCGAATGGGCCGACGTCTCGCCCACGACGTGGCTCCGCAACCTTGAGAACCCCTGGGTCTGGGACAACAACAAGTTCGTCAATAACCAGTTCTCCCACCCCTACCACGGCGCTTTCTACTACAACGCGGGGCGGGCCAACGGCTACAACTTCTGGGCGTCGTCGCTCTTCGCGCTGGGCGGCAGCCTGATGTGGGAAGAGATGTTCGAAGTCTGGGCGCCGGCCCCCAATGACTGGCTCAACACTGGCCTCGGGGGGATCACCATCGGCGAGTCGCTCCACAAGCTCTCCTCCCTGCTCCTCGACAACACCAAGACGGGCGCCGCCCGGATCTGGCGGGAGATCGGCGCTTTCGCCATCAACCCGGTTCGCGGCTTCGACCGGCTGGTGGATGGCAAGATGAACGATGTCAGCGCCAACCCCCCTGATTGGCGCCCCTCGAAGGTCCAGGCCCACTTCGACCTCGGCGGGCGCTTCATTGAGGGCGAAGGGAATTCGCCCAGCGTGATCGGGGACCTGCAGCTCTGGTATGGCGACCAGGTCGAGGACGTTACCAAGAAGCCCTTCTCGGTGATCCGCGGCGAGCTGGAGCTGGCCTCCAACAACAAGGACGCCACCTCGGGCGGCACCATCAACACGCTCTACTTCCGTGGCAACCTCGGCGGCAAGGTGCTGGACGCCGAGGGCAGCAGCCACCACAGCGTCGCGGCCCTGATGCGATACGAGTACTACAACAGCAAGGTGCTCGAGTACGGCAGCCAGGGCTTCCTGGGCGGCCTCGTCTCCCGGTTCGGAGGGCAGCAGCCAGGGAGCTTCCACCTGGACACCGAAGTGCTGGCGGAGTTCGCGCCCATCGCCGCGGTCCGTTCAGACTACTACGAAACGGCAGAGGGCCGGGACTACGACTACGGTCTCGGCCTGGGTGGCCTCGCGGAGGCACGGCTGATCTGGCCCGGTGACGGCATGCTCCGGTTCCGGGTGCGGTCGCTCTGGCAGCCCACGCTCTCCGGGTTCAACGGCTATCACACCCAGACGATGGCCGTGGCCGAGGGGCGCTATTACCTCGGCGGCCGGATCGGCGTAGGCGGGTCGGCGACCTACTACAAGCGCTACAGTGACTACGACGACTTCGCCAATGTCTCGGTTGACGGTACCCAGTTTAAGGCGTTCGTGACCTACGCCTTCCCGCGATGGGACGAACGGTGAGGGAGATGACCATGCGCACCAGACTCTTCATTCTGACGGCAGCCCTGCTCCTGACCGGGTGCCAAGACACCATCGTCAAGGCCCTAGGCCCCGAGAACAACGTCCAGTTGACCCGGGAGACCGACTATGTCCGGTTCTATGCGGACAACATGGACAACGTTCATGGTACGATCGAAGTCGATTTCCCGTTCAGCGATACCGTCGCGGCGGTGATTCACCGCAATTTCGTCCACCATGGCCAGGTGCGGTTCAACATTCTCGACGCCAGCGGCAGCCAAGTGTATGCCTCGAACGCGGAGTGGAACCTCGACCTGCAGACCAACGGCAAGGCCCGTCCCGGGCCCTGGAAGCTCTATATCGGGTTCTTCGGGGCCCGCGGCCGAGTGGATCTCCGAATCCAGAAGCTCGGCACCCCGATCGAGGAGTAGGGGGAGGAAATGCTGATTCCTCTGCTGCTGCTGGCGCAACAGGCGGTGGCGTTCACCAACGTCACCGTCCTCCCCATGGACCAGGAACGCACGCTGGCCGACCAGACCGTCGTGGTGGTGGGCCAGCGGATCACCGCCGTCGGCCCCGCGGGCGAGGTGAAGGTGCCCGGCGGCGCGACCCGGATCGACGGCCGGGGCAAGTTCCTGATGCCCGGCTTGGCCGAGATGCATGCCCACATCCCACCGGGGAACGCGACCGACGCCGACATCGAGAAGGTGCTGGCGTATTTCGCGCTCAACGGTGTGACCACGGTACGCGGCATGCTCGGTGCGCCCCGGCACCTCGTCTACCGGGACCGGGCCGCGAGGGGCGAAATGCTGAGCCCGACCATCTACACGACCGGGCCCTCGCTCAACGGGAACAGCGTTCCGACCGTCGATGCCGCCATCAAGGCAGTGACCGACCAGAAGACAGCCGGCTACGACCTCCTCAAGATCCACCCCGGGATCAAGGCGGAGGTCTATGACGCCATGGCGTCGACCGCCACCCGACTGGGCATCCGGTTCGTCGGTCACGTGCCGCTCGACGTCGGACTCCGCCGGGCCCTGGCGGCCAGGCAGGCGTCCCTGGACCATGTGGACGGCTTCATCGAAGCGCTGGTGCCGCCAACCTCGGCTGTGGCCGCCACGCAGTCGGCCTTCTTCGGCTACAACCTGGTCCCCCACGCCGAGCAGTCACGGCTGGCAGAACTGGTCCAGCTGGCGAAGACCAGCGGGACCTGGATCGTGCCGACGCAGACGCTCTTCGAATCGATGATGGGGCCGGACTCACCGGACGAATTGCGGCAGTGGCCGGAAATGCGCTACTGGCCCGCCGCGACCGTCGGACAGTGGGCCCAGTCGACCGCCACCACCCGCCAGCAGCTCGGGTTCACGACCGGCCAGGGAGAGCAGATGAACCTGCTCCGCCGCCGGATCATGACCGCCCTCCGGCTGGCCGGCGTGCCGTTCCTGCTCGGGTCCGACGCCCCGCAGTGGTGGAACGTTCCCGGGTTCTCCCTCGAGCGCGAGCTGCAGGCGATGGTCAATGCTGGCTTCACGCCGTGGCAGGCGCTCGAGAGCGGCAGCCGGAATGTGGCGCGGTTCTTCAACGCTGAGGACGAGTTCGGCACCGTAGCGGCCGGACGCCGGGCTGATCTGGTCTTGCTGGACGCCAATCCGGCCGAGGACATCGGCAACTGGTCGAAGCGGGCCGGCGTGATGGTGCGGGGCAAGTGGATTCCCCGCGAGGAGATCGCGCGGCGGCTGGACGAGCTGGCGCGGTAACGGCGGGGCAGGGCAGCAGGTCCAGCCGCTGCTCCTCCTGCCGCAGGGCCTCAGTCCTGCGGCGGCAGCCCCATCCCGGCCCACTCCTCCCGCGAGGGGCCGTACGTTCCTGGCACGGTCAGGCCAGCCTGGCGCATCAGCACCGTCAGCTGGCCCCGATGATGGGCCTCATGGCGAATGATCGCCGAGAGCGCCTTCCCCCGCGGCCACATCTCGCCGTACATCGGGATCTCTCCGGTCAGCATCTCGTCAGTCCACTGTGCCTTCACTGCCCCGGCGAGGGAGCAGGCGGCTTCGCCGTAGCGGGTGGCGATTGCTGCGGCCGTGGCCGGAGTCGGGTCGTCCTCGCCTGGGCCGGTGGTATGCAGGCCCGTCTCCTGGCCCATGCCGGCGATGCTTTGGGTGATGTGCCACGCCAGCTTGCCGGCGCTCCGGCCCTGGGGGGTCACCCGCTGCTCGAGGGCGGCGTCAGTCAGGTTGCGCAGGAGCGCCGTCGTGGCCCGGCTTTCGTAATCCCAGTCGGCCAGGAAATCGTTGATTTGGCGGAACATGAGGACCTCGGTCGTGAGTGGCGGGTCGTGGGCCGTGAGAAAGGCTACTGCCGGCCTCCGGCGGGCGCTAGCTTCTCTGCACTCCCCGAATCGAGGCTGCCATGGATCCCCGCCTGGCCCCCCTTGCCGACCTCCTGAACCTCAACACCCGGCTGCTCAGGAACTGCCTCGATGGGGTGGACGATGCGGTGGCACGGCACCGGCCCACCGCCGGCACCAACCACCTGGCGTTCCTGACCGCCCACCTGGTCGATGCCCGTCACTTCCTCGCCACCACCCTGGGCGTCCCTCTCGAGAATCCTCTCGCTGCGCAACTCGAGTACGGCAAGACCCTGGATGAAGTGGGGGAACTGCCGCCGCTGGCGGACCTGGTGGCAGGGTGGGAACGGGTGTCCGCGCACTTGGCCAGTCAGCTGTCCGGAGTGACATCCTCGAGACTCGATGCGGATTCCGGGCTCCGGTTCCCGGTCCAGGACCGCAGCGTCCTGGGTGCGGTGGCCTTTCTGGTCCAGCACGACAGCTATCACATCGGCCAGATGGCGCTCCTGCGGCGGCAACTGGGGCTGGCGGCGATGAGCTACAAGTAGCCGCCAGTGGTCAGTCGACAGCCGTCAGAACCGGGAGCCCCTGCTGACTGACGACTGACGACTCTCGACCTCACTGCACGCACTGCGCACCAGGCTGCGGCTTCGGCTTGTCCACCACCACCCGCTGGTCGAGGTTGGCGACGGTTCGTCCCACGTCCCTGATGAGGGTGGTGACCCGGGCGTACTTCGGGTAGTCGAGGTACTGCGGTTCGTCCGTCACCATGTGGTAATCCCGGTGGCTGCCGGTCGAGAAGAAGACGACCGGGATGCCGTAGCGGGCATAGCTGTAATGGTCGCTCCGGCAGTAGAACTGCTGGGGATGGCCGTCGGCATCGTACTGGTAGTCGAACCGGAAGCCGTGCTTCCCGCTGGCGTTGACCTGCTCGACCAAGTCGCCGAGCTGGGTGCTGAGCCGGCGGGAGCCGATCAGCTGGACGTAGCCTGCTGCGGAATCGCCCAGGCTGAGGTCGCTGGCGGCGCCGCGCCCGATCATGTCCATGTTCAAGTGCGCCACGATCGAGTCGCGCACCACGGTGGGCCGGTCGGTGTACCACTCGCTGCCGAAGAGGCCCTTCTCTTCGGCGGTGTGCCAGACGAAGAGCAGCGAGCGACGGGTGGGGTTCTTGACGAAGAACTCGGCGAGCTCGAGAAGGGCCATCGAGCCGCTGCCGTCATCGTCGGCGCCGTTCATGACGGAATCCGGCCGGGCCGGGCGGAGCTTCCGGAGGCTGTCCAGCACGACCCGGATGGTGTCGAGTTGAGCGGGAGTCGCCACCTTGTCCGCGTTCTCGGCACCCTCCGGTCGGACGACCGTGTTGTAGGCCCGAAGCGAGTCGTGATCGACCGCCGGTGCCCTGATGCCGTCGTGGTCGTTGTGCGCTCCGAAGGCCACGTACTGATGACGGAACACCGGATCGGACCCGGGGACGATGGCGACGACGTTCCGGCCCGGGGCCTCGGCCGGCCCCGTGGTAAAGCCGCCAACGGCCGTCACCCGCTGTCCCTCGGTGCCGGCGAAGAGGCTGGCCAGCGGCGCGCCCATCAGCGCTTCGGCCACGGACGATGTCACGAACATCACCGGGTACTTCCCGGCAGGGGCAGCCGTGTCGGGCATGCCGATTTCGGTGCCCGTGAGGAACCCGCGCACCGGGTCGGGCACGGTCTCGAGGGCCGCGATGAGGAAGCCCTTGGCGCCGCTGTAACGGGCCCACTGCTGGGGACCGAAGCGCGACCAGAACTGCCACCCGCCCGGGCCATCGGCGGCCTGGAAGACGATCAGTTTGCCCGCCGCTGCCTCGGCAGTGATCAGCATCGGGTCGCCGAGCTTGCCGCCATACACCACGGGGGCGTCGGGGGCGTCGAACCGTGCCCCCAGGCCGCCAAGCTGGGCAATCGGCGGGAAGATCAGATAGTCCGCGCCGAGCGAGAAGGTGCGGTCACCCACCGCCAGCCGGGTGGCCGGATCAGGCCCGGTCCGCTCGAGCGCAAAGTCCTGGAAGTAGCTGCCGTTGTCGCCGGCCGGCTCGAGGCCCAGGCGCTTGAGCTCGCGGGCGATGTAGTCGGTGCCCTTGAGGTTCCCTGGCGTTCCCGCCTCACGGCCCAGCATCGAGTCGTCCGCGAAGATGTAGAGCCGCGTCATCAGGTCAGCCGCGGTGATGGCGGATACGGTGGGCGCAGGAGGATGCTTGAGCGGGAGCTGGGCCGGCAGGGGAGTGGTGAGGACTGCCAGTGCGGCAAGCGCGGGCCGAAGTCGCATGAAGTCAGGAGTGAGAAGTGAGGAGGAGGGCCACTGGTCAGCGGGGGAGGCGGGCCGGCATGTCGGCGACGACGTACGCCATCACGGCGAGCATCGCCACGCTCCTGGCCAGGTCCTGCGGGTCCACCTTGTCCACCGTGTCGGCATCGGTATGATGATACCAGAAGTAGTCGCCGTCGGTGACATGGCTCATGCCCGGAACGCCGCGTTGCATGATCGGGCCGATGTCGGCGCCGCCGCCGCCGGCCAGGAGCGAATCCGCCCCGATGCGCTCCAGGAGCTTCACCACTTCACGGAGAATGGCCCGGGCCGAATCCGATCCGGTGAAGCCGAAGCCGACCGGCTTGAATATTCCCCCGTCCGACTCGATCGCGAGAAGGTGGTTGCCCAGCTCGGCGGCGTGCTGATCCCGATAGGCAGTGCCGCCGCGCAGACCGTTCTCCTCGTTGGTCCATCCCACGACACGAATCGTCCGGCGGGGCTGCAGCCCGAGGGCCTTGATGAGCCTGAGGGCCTCCCAAGCGGCGACCACTCCCCCGGCATCGTCGTGGGCACCCTGCCCGACATCCCAGGAATCGGTGTGCCCTCCCATGACGACGACCTGCTCGGGATGCTCGTGGCCCCGCAGCTCGGCGACCACGTTCCGGGACGGCACGTCGGCCTCGAAACGGGCGTCCATGCGGAGCCGGATCACGACCTTCTCGCCGCGGGCCTGCATCCGGTGCAGCATCGCCGCGTCTTCCGTCGTGATCGCCGCCGCCGGGATCTTCACGACGCTGGAGTCGTACCGCATCGCTCCGGTGTGTGGCGTCCGGAGGGAATACGGACCGACGCTCCGGACCAGCGCCGCCACCGCGCCGGCCTTCGCCGCCGCGACCGCGCCGTTGCCCCGGTACTGCACGGTAGCGCCGTAGCTGGTGAAGGGGACGTCGAAGAGGACGATCCGTCCTCGCGCCCGGTCCGCCTTCCGGTCCAGGTCGGCGAAGCTGGAGACGACGAGAACCTCCGCCGTGATGCCATCGGCCGGGGTGCCGATGCTGCCACCAAGCCCCAGCATCGGGAGCTTGAGCGGCCGCGGCGCCACCAGGTCGGCGGTCTCGGTTCCGCGCACCCAGCGGGGCACCATCACCGGCTCGCCCCGGACGTTGTCGAAACCCCCGTTCCGCATCTCGGCCAGCATCCAGTCAATGGCCCGCTCGAGCGAGGCGGAGCCACTGAAGCGGTGCCCGAAGGTGTCGGTCAGCCGGGCCAGCTTGTGCCAGGCCGCCGAGTCACGGAGCGCGGCGTCGATGAGGCGGTCGGCGGTGGCGGTGTAGGAGTGAGCGGTCTGGGCCAACAGACGGTCCGACGGTCGGACGGTCAGAGTCGCGGCAGCCAGTACCAGCGGGAGGAGTGCGCGCATCCGACAAATCTAGTGCCTGGCAGGCCGACCGACCGACCGTCCGTCGGCCTACTTCACCAGCCGACCATGCTTCGCCAGCAGGGCCCGGACCTTGTCGTGGGGGAGCGCCGGCACCCGGAGCCCGTCGGCGCCGACCATGTCGCGCGCGGCCACCATGGCATTGAGAATCGCCTCCTCGGTGGCCTGGATGGTGGCGTCGAAGAGAGGGTTGATGGCGTCGTTGGCGAGCATGGTCACCTGAACGGTGCCGGTATCGGGGTTGCTGCCGTGGTTGGCGGTGGAGAAGGCAATGAAGATGTCCCCGCTGCTGTTGCCGCCGATGCCCCCGAGCCGCCCGATACCCAGCGCCGCCCGCCGGACCACCCGCTTGAGCTGGTGAGGCAGCAACGGGGCATCGGTGCCGATCACGATGATGATGGACCCCCGCTCGGCCGGATCCTCTCCACTCTGTCCGCCGCTGCAGCGGGGAAACCGTTCAGCGCCCGCTGACGGTTCGATCTCATAACACGCCGCCGGTCGCATCGGATCGTCCGCGAGCATCCAGGGAATCCCCGCCACCTTGAACTGGCTGCGCCGGCCGTAGTTGCACTGCACCAGAACGCCGACGGTGTACGGGGCACCGCCCACGTCCATTACCCGGGAGGAAGTGCCGATTCCTCCCTTGAATCCGTTGCAGACCATCCCGGTGCCGCCGCCGACGCTGCCCTCCGGGACCGGGCCGCCGCGGGCGGCCGCGATGGCCTCGCGGACGTGCTCGGGCTTCACGTGGAAGCCGTTGATGTCGTTGAGCGGGCCGTCCCAGGTCTCCGCCACCACTGGCAGCGACCAGCTGAACGCCTTCCCCTGGCGAACCACGTAGTCAATAGTGGCCTGGTGGACCGTGCCGACGGAGTGGGTGTTGGTGATCATCACCGGGCCGCCGAGGAAGCCGGATTCCTCGACCCAGGTAGTGCCGGTCATCTCGCCGTTGCCGTTGAGCGTGAACCAGGCGGCCATCACGTCGGACGACGCCTCCTTCCCTCGGGGAAAGACGGCCGTGACGCCGGTGCGGACCGGTCCCGTGCCGACGACCAGTCGGCCATCGCCACGGATGATGGTGGCGTGCCCGACCTCGACGCCCCTGAGGTCGGTGATGGCGTTGAGCGGTCCGGGGGTCCCGTCAAAGGGAATGCCCAGGTCGCGGGCGCGTTCCTGGGCGGAAAGGCGGAGAGGCGGCAAGGCGGAGAGAGTGACCAACGCCAGCATCAGTGCCTGTCTGCGGTTCATCACTCCTCCTGTGGCGCCCTGGTTCAACAACCCTCCGCCGCCCTGCCTCTCCACCTACGTCGCGACGGCGACATTTGGCCCATCGGCCGCGATCTGCCCATCCACCAGCTCAACAATCCGGTCGCAGCGGTGGGCCAACCGGTCATCGTGGGTCACGATCAGGAAGGTGATGCCGCGCTCCCGGTTGATCCGGCGCATCAGGTCGAACACCAACCGTCCAGACTTGGTGTCGAGGTTGCCGGTCGGCTCATCCGCCAGAACGAGTCGGGGCTGCATCGCGAGCGCCCGGGCGATGGCCACCCGCTGCTGCTGCCCGCCGGACATCTCCGTGACGAGCTTGTGGGCCTGGTCGTCGAGGCCCACGTCGTGCAGCAAGGCCGCCGCGACCCGGCGCATCGCCTCCGTCGGTCTG